>Ga0070726_10000438_pt1 | contig 52193 bp, 46 predicted proteins | sample tdAd471_FD_67275 | JGI IMG/M metagenome (GOLD analysis project Ga0070726, IMG submission 67275) | Marine sediment microbial communities from the Atlantic coast under amendment with organic carbon and nitrate - tdAd47.1 | ecosystem: Environmental > Aquatic > Marine > Coastal > Sediment | place...
GGCTGTTAATCAGAAGATCTCTATATCATACTCGTTGACCCGGGCCGGCGACGTGTCCGGCAGGTATCCGTAGGGATCGACCTTGTACACCCGGGGCAGATCGTTGAAGCTGCGCACCTCTACTGTCTCCATGTAGGCCTGAACAACCGGATCGGGGTTGATGTCCAGGCCCTCCTCCCGTGCCTGCTCGATGCGTTGCCGGTATTCCGGCGACAGTTCCAGCCGCGGGTAGGCGAATATCGAGTAGACCTCAGAGGTGGTATTGCCAACCCAGTTGGACAATTCAACCAGGTTCTCGAACGGCACGATTTCCGCCAGTTCACCGCGATTATTGATGTCCTTGAGTTCGCGGTAGGCTATTATATTCTCGATAAGTTCATCATCCAGGCCCGGAAGCAGCTGCATGGCCTCGCGGGTGGCAAGGTTCAGGTTCACCGTGCGGCTGTTGCCGTAGATGGTAAATGCAGCGTCCAGGTTGACCCCGGCAAAAAGCTCGGCAAAGCCTCTTATCTGCAGAATTTCCTCGACGGTTTCCAGCTCCGGATTGTTGCGGGGGCGATAGGGAGGATCCAGGGACAGGTAGTAGTCCTCTTCTGCACCATTGAGGCTTTCCAGGTCGTTCAGGTCAGTCCAGTCGGTCCACGCCGCCAGCAAGTCCTGGACTTCCTCGGGATCCGCCTGTTCGCCGCCAAGGCGCTTCTCGATAATGGCCTGCATGTTGCGGCGAGGGATGCGGTTCAGGTTGATTTTGCCGCCATGATTGTAGATCCGGACCACCACGTTGTCATCGGCAGGATAGGCCAGTTGCAACGCGGCACCATTGAAGCGGTAAGCCGGCAACAGAATCTCGCCGTCCTCATCCTGGGGCAGAACTTCACCCACGGGCCGGGGCATGGTTTCCAGCATCAGCTCCATGCGGGCCTTGTTGACCGCCGCGGTCACGCCTGCCCACTGGCTGACCGCCTGCTGATTATGAAAGGCAGTATTGGCGGAAAGCCGGACCTTGCTGGCCATAGCCGTGACCAGAACCGTGAGCAGTACCGCTGTCCACAGGACAATGATTATAACCGCGCCGTTCTGTTGTTTTCTCAACCTCACTCCGGCTCGCTCCTTAACCACCTGGTCAAAAACCAGCCTGGAACAGGCTGGAGCGCAGGTTGCGATGCTGGTAGCTGGCAATGCGTGCCACCACTTCCAGCTCCTCGAGGGCATCCTGCTGATTATCGATGGGACTGAACCTGACATGGACGGCCAGGGGCAGGCTCTGCAATTCCTCGCCAAGCCAGTCGTCGCGCCATTGCCGGCTTTCATCCAGCTCGTCGTACAGGTAGCTGAAGCTGGCCCGGTAATTGGGCAGGATCAGCTGCGGTTCCGCCTGCTCCAGTCGTGCCGACGGGTTGTCGCTGAATGCCGGTGCCAGGGTCAGCTGCACGCCCTGGTCGTTGGAAAAAAGCTCCCAGGCCATCAACCCGGGCTGCCGCTGCGGTGTTACCGTGGATACCCAGCTGAGATAGTCGTCTTCGCCAACAAAATAGACGAAACGCGAAAGGCTTTCCGGATCGGTATAGCCATGGGGAAAGGCGCCGTGCAGGGCCCGATCGATCTGCAGGATCGACAGTGCCTCGTCAAGATGCCTGTCCAGGCGATCGGCGTTGCGGTTCCAGTCCCGGGCCACCACGTAGACTCCGGTGCTGAGCAGGCCAAGGAGCGTCGCCGTCAGGGCCAGGGCGAGGATAACCTCCACCAGGGTAAAACCCCGGTTGCGCCGGATCAGGCCGGAAAGTTTATTCATCACGCTACCTCGGAACTTCCAGCAGGACAAAGCGGGTACCGGTGAGAAGCTCTTCCCGTAACTCGTCCACCACTTCGAATTCTTCCAGGGAAAACTGGATTGCCTGGGTTTTTCGCTCGGGATCTTCCAGCAATTCTCCGCCGGCCACCCGGTAACGCGCATTGTCCAGTACCGCTTCCACTTCGTTGCGCTGGTTTTCCAGCAAGGCGAAATTTACCGCGGCCCGGGCGTTGATGGCCCTGACCAGGCTGGCCTCGGAGCGCCACGACAACTGCTTGCTGCCGGCGAGCAGCGTGAACAGGCCGCCCAGCAGAAACCCGGTGATCGCCAGGGCGACAATGACCTCCAACAGCGTAAATCCGCCGGCCGGATCAACCCTTCGTCCTTTGGCCATGGTCCTATTCATCGAGGAACTCGGTGTCGACACGGCCGGTAAAGGGATTCACCGTAATCCGGGCCCGGCGGTCCCCGGCGGACAGGATCAGGACGCCCCCGGTGCTGCCACCCTCGGGATAAAAAGTAATTTCCAGGTCTTCCGTCACGTCAGTTTCCCGCTCGGTACTGTCCAGGTAGGCCAGCTGGAGGCCGTTGCCGTCCCAGCGACCCGCCACGAATGGTGACGGCTGCCGGCTGTCCGGATCGTCCGGTTCGGTGATCACGAAGCGGGCGACGCCGGGCTGACCGCTGACCACCGCAGTGCGACGCGCCAGGTTCAGCAGGGTATGGGCTTCCCGCACCCGGGTACTGAAAGTGCGTGTTTCCAGGCCGGTGATATTGGGAAAGACCACGACGCTGGCCATGGCGAGGATCGCCAGGACCAGCAATATCTCCAGCAGGGTGAAGCCGCCGCAGCGGCCTGCCGGCCGTGGCGCCGATACCCGGTTCCGGGGGCACCTGCCAATATCCGCTGTCCTACAGTCCGATGTCGGCGTCATCATCGTCGCCGCCCTGGACACCGTCGGCACCATAGGAGATCAGGGTGAAATCGCGACCGTCACTCTGGTAGACATACTCGTTGCCCCATGGATCCCGGGGTACCTCACGGCGCAGGTAGGGACCGTTCCAGCTGGCACTGCCGGACTCGTTCTCCATGAGGCCGGACAGGCTGTCCGGATACCGGTTCATATCCAGCCGGTAGGAATCCAGCGCCGTTTCCAGCGAGGAGATTTGAGACAGGGCGGCATCACGCATGGCACCGGCCTGCTGCCGGAACAGGTTGGGAGCGACCATCACCGCCAGCATGCCGATTATGGCCATTACCACCAGGATTTCGATCAGGGTGAAACCACGGTCCCGGCCACCGGTGTCCATCAGTTTTCTGTGTCGTGCTTGTAATTGCATAGTGGTTACCAATTTTCTGCTTCTGTTACATGTTTGTCCGCTTGCTACTGTATCTGACCTATGCTGCTCCGGGTTGCTGTCTGTCGCCCTCCAGAAAAACCCTGCGGCGCATCCAGCGAGGCGGCATGATGCCGGACAGCCGGGTTACAGCCCGGCGTCCTCGAACAGCTCCGCAACCATCTCGAACCGTTCCAGGATCTCCGAGTAGCCCACGGCATTCTGATCATTCAGGTTGACAACTTCGGGTCGCAGGACGATAAAAAGCTCCCGGCGCTCATTCAAATCCTGGCGATAGGAGAATAGACCGCCCAACAGCGGTACCCGGTTCAATCCGGGTACCCCGGTATTGAGGTTCTGGTTGTCGGTCTGAATCAGGCCGCCCAGTACCACGCTGTCGCCGTCCCGGACTACCACGCTGGTGCTGATGTTCTGGCTGTTGAACACCGGGTTGTTGGCTACTCCGGAGGCGCTGTTATCCACCGAGGACAGCTCCTGTTCGATGGTCAGGTTCACTACGCCATCGGCGTTGATCTGGGGTGTCAGGGTCAGCACGATCCCCGTTTCCCGATACTGGATGTTGAAGCTCTGGGTTCCACCCACGCCGATGGTGGAACCGGCATCGATAGGCACGTCGGAACCTATCTGGATCTGCCCTTCCTGGTTGTTGGTGACGGTCAGCGTCGGCCTGGCCAGCAAACGCACTTCGTTATTGGCGGCTATGGCTTCCAGCGTGGCCTCCACCCTGGCCGAGCCGTCCACGAAGGACTTGTTGAACATCAACCCGCCCAGGCCGTTACCGGGCAGAAACGAGGTGGAAGTGTCCGTAGAGATCTGGTCCACCGCGGCATTGGCCGCCACCCTGGACCAGTCCACCCCGAAACGATTGTCGTCGGTCAGGGTAATCTGGGCTATCACCGCATTGACCACGACCTGCAGCGGAACCGCGTCCAGCTGGTTGATGGTGGTCAGCAGCTGCCGGTAGTCCCTGGCACTGCTGCGGATCAGCAGGCTGTTGGTGGCTTCATCCGCCACGATGCGTACTCGCAGATTGGCCGATACCGCCGTGGTAAAAACCGATACTTCCGGACTGATCTCGACGGCTTCCAGTTCCGGCTCACCGACATTTCCCGCGGTCCGGGGAATGAATGTATCGTCGTCTTCCTCGAACACACTGGTCAGGGTTTCCGCCAGCTCCACGGCGCTGAGATTCTTCACCTGGTAATAGAACAGCTGTTCCACCTGCTCCTGGTTTTCGGAATCGAGTATGCTCACCCAGCGATTGATCTCGTCGAATCCCCGGGTGGCCGGAGCAGTCACCAGCAGGGCGTTGATGCGGGATATGCCCTTGACCTGGTAAGTGGGTAACGGTCCCTCGATTTGGGCCAGGATCTCCTGGAGTTCGGTAGCGACTTCTTCGGCGCTGGCATTACGCAGCTGGTACAGGCGGATGCCCTGGCTGGCAAACGGGTCCGCGTCAATCAGGGTCAACAGTTCGTTTACCCGGTCCAGTTGTGACGCCGAACCGGAAATCGCCAGGACATTACGATTGGTAAGCTTGACGATGGAACCTTCCTCCAGCATGGGAGCCAGCACTTCGATTGCCGTGTCCGACGCCACGTAGGTCAGCGGAGTAACCTGCATGACCCGGTTACCGCCGGTCTGGTCGACGGTCTCTGCCGTGACGATATCGGTGGGCAGGTTGCTGCTGACACTGTAGGCCGCGTAGAAATCGCCCAGGCGTTCGATAGTGACCCCGGCATTGCGGGTAATCACGCGGATCAGGGGCCAGATGTCATCCCGGCTCAGAGGCCGGTCCGCCGAGGTGCGGATGGTTACCCGCGAATCGATACTGGGATCGGCGATAAGCGTTATGTCGATGGCATCCGCCAGGTCTTCAAGGACCTGGCGCAGGTCGGCCTGCTCGTAGTTAAGTTCGACGATATCATCGCCCTGGGGGTCCACGGACTGGGGTGGAGTTTCGCGGAAACCGGAAAAATCCAGGGAATCCCCGTCCCGGTTGATTGCATCGATGAGCCGTTGCTGTTCCGCGCTATCGGCGCCGGGCAGTACCGGCAACGTAGTGGTGGTCAGACCGGTGTTTCCAGCCACGGCGGCGCTGGTGGTGGCGGCTGCAGGTGCCGACGTGGCAGCAGGACCGGCAGCAGACCGGGAGTCTGTTGCCGCACAGCCTGTCAGCACGGCAACCAGGCCGGACATCAGCATCAGCCTGGTACCGCCACGGTTGGGCGACTGCTTCGGCCGATTGTCACCGGGATGTAGGTTCATTCCTTTCGACACGGTTGACTCCCTGTTAAAACTCCACAGCGTTCATGCTGAACACTGCTGACAACATGGTGATGGTAATGCCCCCGACGGCGATTGCGAGGAATATGATCAGTGCCGGTTGCAGTGCCGACACCAGCCTGGCCATCTGGTTGCTCACCGAGTTGTCAAAGGTGGCCGCGGTCTTCAGCAGGATGCCCGCCGTGCGCCCGGATTCCTCCCCCACCGTCACCAGCTGGTGCAGCAGCGTGGGGAAACACCGGGTTTTCTCCAGCGAAATCCCCAGGCCCGAGCCACCGCGCACATCCTCTTCCACCTGCACCAGGTTTCGTGTCAACTCGGCGTTCTGAATAACTTCCCGGGCAATCCGCAGGGCCCTGATCAGGGGAATACCCGCACCCAGCAGGGCGCCCAGGGTGCGGGAAAATACTGCGCTTTCACGAAACAGTATCAGGTTTCCCAATAATGGCACGGACAGCAGGAACCGATCTTTCCTGAGTTTATTACCCGGGTCGCGATCGAGGTACTTCCAGCCCGCCACCAGGGCGACCGTCAGCACTACCAGCAGGTAGCCGTAGGACTGCAGGAAACCGCTTAACGAGAGAAGAAACTGTGCTGATGGTGGTATCTCCGTACCGGCATCCTCGAACATGGCAGCAAACTGAGGCACGACGAATACCAGCAACAGGAAAACCGAGATGACGCCAACCGCCAGCAGCACGGTGGGATAGATCATGGCGTTGATCACCGCCTGCCTGTTTTTCGCACTGGAATCCAGGTATTCCGCCAGTCCCGGTAACAGCTGATGCAGTATACCGCCTTCCTCGCCGGCACGAACAATGTTGACATACATTTTAGAAAATACATCCGGGCGGGCCTCCATGGCATCGGCAAGTCCCTTGCCCTCCTTGACTTCACGGCGCATTTTCATCACCAGGTCCTGCATTGCCGCCGATTCGGTTACTCCTTCCAACAGGCGGAGTGCCTTGTCTATAGGTACCCGAGCCTCGGTCAGCGTGCACAGTCCATTGGTGAAATCCAGCAGGTGATTCTGGCGGATTTTCCGCCGGCGAGCCCGATTTTCACCGGCTTTTGCCTGCTGCACCTTCACCGGCACCAGCTTGCGGCCCTGCAGTATCTTTACCGCTTCCCGTTCCGAGTCGGCGTTCAACTGACCGGACTGCACTTTGCCAGCGGTATCGTAAGCCTGGTATTTGAAATGAAGTGTGCTCATATTGCCCTGGTTACCCGCACCACTTCTTCCGGGGTGGTCAGTCCGTCCCGCAGTTTGCGCAGCGCGTCTTCCCGAAGTGTCTGCATGCCCTCGCTGATCGCCTGCTCGCGGATGACATTGGCATCGGCATCCGTGGCAATGTGGTGTCGGATGGCATCCGACATGACCAGCAGCTCGTAAAGACCGACCCGCCCCCGGTAGCCGGTCCCGCCGCAGCGGTCGCAACCCTTGCCACGATTTATCGTGGGGCAGCTGTCCCGCTGAATTTCCAGGACGTTGACTTCATCGTCGCTGAGCGCCACCGCTTCGCTGCAGTCGGTGCAAACCCGACGCACCAGGCGCTGGGCCTGGATCGCCAGCAGGCTGGAACTGATGAGGTAGCCTTCCACACCCATGTCCTGCAGGCGCGTCACTGCCCCGGCAGCATCATTGGTGTGCAGCGTTGAAAAAACCAGGTGTCCGGTAAGCGCTGACTCAATGGCAATTTCCGCGGTCTCGTGATCCCGGATTTCCCCCACCATCAATATGTCCGGGTCCTGCCGGACGATGGATCGCAGACCCGCCGCGAAACTCAGACCGATGCTGGCATTGGCCTGGATCTGGGTAATTCCTTCCAGCTGGTATTCCACCGGGTCTTCAACGGTAATGATCTTCTTGGCCTCGTCGTTGATCTTTTCCAGGGTGGCGTACAGCGTGGTGGTTTTACCGCTGCCCGTCGGCCCGGTAATCAGGACCATGCCGTTGGGTTGCCTGATGACCTCCTGGTACTGGGACAGGACGCGATCCGGCATGCCCAGTTCCTGTAAGGTCACGGCGGTGTCGCTACGGTCCAGGATGCGCAACACTACGGACTCTCCGTGTACACCGGGCAGGGTGGAGACCCGCATGTCCAGCTGTTTGCTGCCTATCTGGTAGTCGATGCGCCCGTCCTGGGGCAGGCGTTTTTCACCGATATCCAGCTTTGCCATGAGTTTCAGCCGGGAAGCCACGGCATTGTGAATTTTTACCGGCAATCTCTCGATCCGGGCCATGATGCCATCCACCCGACAGCGTATATCCAGGTGGGTCTCACTGGGTTCAAAATGAATATCGCTGGCATTCAGGTCCAGGGCCCTGGCGAACAGGTGATTGACCAGGCGGATAATCGGCGCTTCAGACGCCAGGTCGGTGAGCTCTTCGTCGTCTTCAAAACCGGATACAAAAATTTCCTCGGTGCTTTCGATATCCGGGGAAAGTTCCGCCCGCCAGTGCCGCATCAAACGCTTTACCTCATCACCGCTGCCAAGGGAGAAATTGATATTGTCATCCAGTACATAACGGATTTTCGCCCGCAGCTCGATCTCCGGCACATCGGCACAAACCAGGGTATGACTGTCGGAGAAATCCAGTGCCGGCGCAATATTCTGTGGTTCCAGCAGCTCGGTGAACACCGGCATGGTAATGGGACTTTGGATTGCCTGGTCTGCTGACATGGCTACCTGCTCCTGGCCTGGGCGACCAGCAGGCCCTCGCTCTTGGCGAAGCCCACTACGGTAATCGAGCCGCTGAACTGATTGCGGGCCCGGTCCAGGCTGAAATCCGTGACCCACAGACGGGGCGTGGATTCAGCCAGGCTTTGCAGGAAGTTGATGGTATTGGACGCGTCGCCGGTGCGGAATGACATTTCCTGGCTGATCAGCACCCAGCCCCCGGCGTCCAGCCTCTCGGCCAGGCGCGTGGAGGTGACACTGATCTGGTTGTCCCGGGCCTGCAGGGTAAGTGCCCGTTGGATATTGGCCTCGATAATCGGCAACGTCTGTCCGGAAAAAACCTGGCTTTCCAGTTGCTCCTCGGCGCTTTCGATTTCCGCCCGGCGATTGCTCCAGGTAGCGCTTTCATCGAACAGGCGCTGTTCTCTCTCGATCTGCAGGTTGATGCTTTCAATGGCCTGGCTCCGGCGATCGTAGATCCCCTGGACCGCCGGAAAAATCCGCGTGGCGACAAAGGCAGCTGCCACCAGTCCGGCAATGATAAGAATGTTTCTTTCCCGTGTGCTGATCTGCATTGAGCTGCCTAGTTGTCCGGAAAATAGCGCACCATGTAGCCCTCGAAATTGACAGTGCTCAATCGCAGGTCTATGTAGTAGCGCGTGTTATTGGTGGCCCTGGAAAAGGCGACCTCGGTAAACATCGGGTGTTGCTCCAGCCGTTGCAGGATAGCCTGGGGTTCGGCACTTTCACCTTCGATACGGATTATCCCTTCACTGAGTTCCAGCGACGACAGCTGTTCCGGACTGAGAACACTTTGCAGGGTAAACAGGGTCTGCACAACGTCCTGTTGGGGGAAGTTAGTAATCACTCCCCATTCCTCTTCGAAGCGCTGCACAACCTCCCGGTCAGCCCTTGCGGCACTGCTCAGTGACCGCTGTTCCTCCAGCCTGGATTGCAGGCGGCTGGATGCCAATGTCTGGAAAAGAAAGGGCAGCGAGCCAAGCAGAATTACCAGGGCCAACGCCGCCACGGCAAACATCGCCCGTTTGCCTTTTTCTACCTGCCGCCTGGCCCGCAGTGCGCCGTCAGGGAAGAAACAGTAATCAGCGAAGCCCGCCTGAGTGACGTCCACGCCAGCATACCGTTGGATAAAATTGCCGCTGTCCACCGAAACGCGGCTGTCCTGGTCCGCTACTGCCTGGGCCTGACGCCACTGCCGGTCGAAGATGTCCTGCTCCAGGTCCTTCCTGCTGACATGCAGCCAACGAACGATTACGCCATCCTCAACGGACAGGCTGGTGAGAAAGTGCTGGTCTTCGTCGAGTATTTCCTGACTGCCAGCGGCATCCACCAGGGCGGCACAGCGTGGCAGTATGGCGCTGAGAAACATCCCTTCCCGCTGGAAGGCCTGGTAAAGCTGGTCCAGTCGCTGTTCGGTAATCCACAGGGCGACATCGGCATGCAGGTCATCGGCATCATGGGGGTTGGCCACCACCGCCAGTTTTTCCGTGAAGCTGGGCAACAGGCTCTCCGCCTGCAACCTGAGCGCCGACAACAGTGTTTCCCGGGTCATTCCCGGCAGTGTTACCGCAGTCGCCACGAATTCGTGGGGCGGTAACAGCAGAACCACCGACGGATCCGTGGCGTCGGGACCCAGCAGTTCCGCAGCCGTCCGTGCCAGGCTGTCAGGCTCGACGGCACCGGGTCCAGGCAGTCGCGCCTGTCGTCCGGAGCCCAGCTCCACCATCAGGTCATCAAATACCAGGACGGTGGCACCAACCTGCTTGAGCAACTCCCGTCGGGGTGCCCCGGTAAACATGCTGGTGAGCTCACGGGGCAATAGCTGCCGGACCGTGTCCTGCCAGCGTCCCAGATCGATTGTTTCAGCTGCCATAGCCTGGTCGTTGATACGCTATCCTGTCCTGGTAGGGGTCCCATGGCTACCCTGAGGGGTTTGCCATGCCCTTGCCGATTGGCGGTATGCGGGTTCGGGACCACGTCACCGTGGTGCTGTCCATCCAGCAAACTATCCCGCTGGAATCGCTGCTGAATTGTTCAATGGCAAGGCCAGCCACCAGCTTCCTTTTAAGACTCTAGTATCGGCAAAATAGTTTGAATCAATATCCACTGCCGGACGACTCGACGTGCTGCACGGCTTCAACTCCAGGACCCGGCGGGGGACCGACCTGCGTCTGCTCAGGAAATGCGGCATCCGGGGATAGACACGGTGGAGATTGTGCCGGCCCGCAGGGTGGCCAGACGAGTGTTCCAGTCAGTCAGGGTCCTGCCGGGACCTGCCTGACAAAAAAGCCAGTTCCGCTACCGGAACTGGCTTTTTTCGGGATCAGCAATGTCGGTGAAACGACTCAGTCACCAGAGGCGGAGGCCATTGCCTGTCGTTCCAGGCCAACCAGGAAATCCACGACATTAAGCATTTCCTGCTGGGTCGGCACTGCCTGCCCGGTGGAAACCAGGTACTTGCCGTTGACCACCATGTTGGGCGTGCTGCGAACCTGGTAGTCCTGCATCCTGCGATCACCCTGATTCACCCTGGTGCGCACGGAAAACGAATTGAAGGTCGACGAGAAATCTGCCTCGCTGACCCCGTGCTCGGTAAACAGCGCGCCGATCTGTCGCTCGTTCTGCAGGCGATTACCTTCGACGTTGATGGCATTGAAGGCGGCTTCGTGGAGCTCATCAAACTTTGCCTGATCGATTTTGCCCGCCGCCAGCAGCGCTTCCGACGTATAGAAAATCTGCGAATGAATCTTCATCAGCTGGTTCCACTGGGCCGGAAACAACACGAAATCCACATCTTCCGGCAGCATGGAAACCCAGTTATTCAACAGGGGCTCGAAGCGGAAACAGTGGCTGCAGCCATACCAGAATGCTTCCACCACCTCGACTTTCGACGGGTCCTGGGTTCTGACCGGACTGCTGAGTTCCACGTAATGGGTGCCCGGCAGATACCTTGCCGGTTGCGCGTAGGCGGAAATGGCCAGGGGCACCAGGAAAAGAAGGGCAACTGTCTGCCTGATTCGCTTGTTCATTCGGTAGCTCCGTTATAAAACTATGATAATCATGGAATACTTGACTGGCCCCGACATTACCACAGGGCTGGTCCCTCTGCTATAGCACCGGCTGGACCCGGTGCGTGACTCGTCTCGACCGCAACGGCAACTGGTCGATTTACAGTCTATTCTGACCACTGCTCGCTGAACCCCGCGTGAACCCGCAGACAGCGAACCAGGTATTCAACCCTTCTAGTTCAGACCGGCGATATAGTTTGCCAGGGCTTCCAGTTCCGGGTCCGTGAGCCGCTCCACAACAGTGCGCATCATGCCATTGAGATCGTTGTTGCGCTCACCGGCACGAAAGGCCTTCAACTGGGCCAGCGTGTACTCGGCATGTTGTCCACTCAGGGCCGGAAATCCTGCCGGCCCGTTGCCCTGGCCGCCTGGCGAATGGCAGGCGGTACAGGCGGCTACGCTGATATCGTCGTTACCGGCCCGGTACAGGGTTTCACCCAGCTCCAGGGAGAGTTCATCAGGCTGGGCACCGGTAATCTGGCGTTCCTGGGAAGCATAATAGGCGGCAATATCGGCAATATCCTGTTCTGACAGGTTTGCGGACATGGCGGTCATGGTGGCGTTCTGCCGCTCCCCGGTCTGGTACTCGGTCAGCTGCTTGATCAGGTAATTGGCGTTCTGACCGGCCAGGCTCGGATTCATGGGAATCTGGCTGTTACCGCCGGGGCCATGACAGGTCGCGCAGATTGCAACCTTGCCGGCACCAGCCGCGGCATCACCCTGGGCGCTGGCAGTTTGAACGACGGTTAATATCGCCACGGACATCAACCAGGATAGGAGAGTAACTGATTTCTTCATTGACAATTCCAGGATTCCCTAGGTTCCAGTAGTAAAAACCAACGTAGTAGTTAGCAAACTCGACCCGCCTCGATTAAAACCGGATCAAGCGGGCGAGGACAATCTGCGCGATGAAACGCGGCCGCGGATTATAACGTAAAACCCCCGGGGACTCTATCGGCAAGGACAAGATCGGCAAGACCGGCAAGACCGGTGCCGGTGTATTTGCTAAACTGCCCGCCGCCAGTGGCGCTCCTGCCAGAGCGTCCAGTGTCTGGCGATCACGAAGTTGAACCGGGGTTCGCCATGGATTTTCGCACTGCCGAGTTTGTAACCAGCGCCGCCAGACTGGACGCCTGTCCTGCCGACAGTACCGCGGAGGTGGCCTTTGCCGGGCGCTCCAACGCCGGAAAATCAAGCGCCATCAATGCCTTGACGGAACAGGCCCGGCTGGCCCGTACCAGCAAGACCCCCGGTCGTACGCAATTGATAAATTTTTTCCAGGTTGCCGCCGGCAATTACCTGGTGGACCTGCCGGGGTACGGCTTTGCCAAGGTCCCGCTGGCGGTGAAAAACCAGTGGCAGCGAGAGCTGGAGCTGTACTTACGCAATCGGCAACCCCTGCTTGGCCTGGTGTTGCTCAGCGACGCCCGTCACCCGCTCAAGGAATTTGATCGCATGATGGTTACCTGGGCAACCCAGTCCGGACTGCCCCTGCATCTGCTGCTCACCAAGGCTGACAAGCTCAAACGGGGAGCGGCCCAGAATACCCTGCTGGGCGTCCGGCGGGAATTGCAGGACCTGCCGGAAGTGACAGTGCAACTGTTTTCCATCAACCAGGCAGAGGCTATTGCCCAGCTGCGCCGGCGATTGTCGGACTGGTTCGAGGCCGCGGTAACAGCAGACGGCGAGCCACCGCCGGATGCGGCGTCCTCGGGCTCGACTTGACGAAGGTTGTCCCTGTTCAGGGAACCTCTAGTCAGGGAACCTCTAACCAGCAGGCTGCCGGGCACATAGACGAGTTCACCGACGAAGCGCCTGGCCGGCTAGTGCGCCTCGTCCCAGTTGTCCCCGACGCCGATATCCACTACCAGCGGTACATCCATCGCTGCCGCGGTGATCATGCGAAAGCGCACACCATCTGCCAGTAGATCGATATCCTCATCGGCCACTTCGAATATCAGTTCATCGTGAACCTGGAGCAGCATTCTGGCTTTTAAGCCGGCGACATCCAGCCAGTGATCTATATCGATCATGGCATGCTTGATGATATCGGCTGCGGTGCCCTGCATGGGGGCATTGATGGCAGTACGCTGGGCAGCCCGCCGCAGCATGGCATTGCCCGCCCGGATATCAGGCAGGTACAAGCGTCGGCCGAATAACGTTTCAACGTAACCGTTTTCGTCGGCCAGGGCCTGGGTCTGGTCCATGTACTTGCGCACCCCGGGATAGCGGTCGAAGTAACGGTCGACGTATTGCTGGGCTTCGTGTCGGCCTATGCCCAGCTGATTGGCCAGGCCGAAAGCCGACATGCCGTAGATCAGGCCAAAGTTGATTGCCTTGGCGCGGCGACGCTGTTCGGCGCTGACGTCATCCAGATCGACCTCAAACACTTCGGCTGCAGTGGCCCGGTGCACATCCATTGACTCGGCGAACGCTGTCAGCAGGCCCTTGTCCCTGGACAGGTGGGCCATGATACGCAATTCCACCTGGGAATAATCCGCTGCCAGCAGTCGATAGCCCTTTTCGCTGACAAACGCCTTGCGGATTCGACGGCCCTCGGTGGTGCGAATCGGGATATTCTGCAGATTCGGTTCCGTGGAGGAGAGGCGCCCGGTTGCGGCAATCGCCTGCTGGTAGGTGGAGTGAATTCGCCCTGACGGACTCTTGATCTGCTGTGGCAGCTTGTCCGTGTAGGTTGACTTCAGCTTGCTCAGGCTGCGGTGATCGAGAAGCAGCCTGGGCAACTCATACTCGGCAGCCAGTTCCTGCAGTACGGGTTCCGCCGTGGACGGCTGCCCGGTTTTGGTTTTCTTCAGCACGGGCAGATTCAGCTTTTCATAAAATATCTGCTGAAGCTGCTTTGGCGAGCCAAGGTTGAATTCCTCGCCGGCAAGATTATATACCTCTTGTTCCAGTTCCTCCAGCCTGGCTCCCAATTCGCTGCTCTGCTGTTGCAGCACGTCGGCATCGACCTTGACACCGGCACGCTCCATCTTCTGTAACACTGGAATGAGCGGCAGTTCATAGTACCGGTACAATCCGTCAAGCTCCCCCGTATTGGCCAGTTCATGCTCCAGCAGTTTTGCCAGGCGCATAATCATGTCGGCTTTTTCCGCAGCGAACTCCGTGGCCTTGTCCACTTCCAGCTGGGAGAACTGAAGCCTGTTCCGGCCCTTGCCGAGGAGCGTATCCAGATCCATGGGGTTCAGATCAAGATAGTACCTGATCATGTCGGGCAGCTGGTGCTTGATTGCCACGGAATTGAGCACGTAGGATGCGAGCAGGACGTCGCTTTTGAAAGGTGCCAGGTTTATGTCGTGGTTTGCCAGGACATGGGCGACGGATTTCATGTCGTAGCACGCCTTGTTGATTTTACGGTCTTCCAGCAGGTCCTTGAGCAGTTCCAGTGCCATGGCGGAATCCGGCTGCATAGCGGAGTCCGACCCGGTGTGTGCAAGGGGAATGTAAGCCGCTTTTCCGGTTTCGCAGCTGATGGCAATGCCGACAATTTTCTGCGTCAGGAAATGACCGTCATCGTGTTCCACCGACAGCGAACACACCCTGCTCTCCACCACCTTGTCAATAAGCTGGCGGATATCCTTTTCGGTGCCGATAGTGCGATATTCAATGGCATCCGGCACCTTGAGCTTGTCCACGTCCAGGCTGCCGACGGACGCAGCCTGGGGTGCCTGTTCGTATTCTGCTGCCACTCCCTTGCTTTCCAGTTCGGCAATCCAGGTCTTGAATTCCATCTCACTGAACAGCCGGTGCAGCTCCTGGTCATTCTGTTCCCCGGCAACCAGCTCACCGATAGCCAGGTCCAGCTCGACATTCTGCCTGATAGTGGCCAGCTCGTAGGAAAGACGAAGCTGATCGATATTCTCGCGCAAGCGCTCGCCGATCTTGCCCTTGATTTCTTCCGCGTGTGCGATGATCCCTTCCATACTCCCGAACTGCTCCAGCCACTTGACGGCCGTCTTGGGGCCGACACCAGGGACTCCGGGGATATTGTCCGACTTGTCTCCCACCAGTGCCAGGTAGTCTATAAACTGGGAAGGCTGAACGCCAAACTTGTTCTGAACGCCTTCTTCGTCCAGCACTTCACTGGTCATGGTATTAATCAGTGTGACATGGGGCGATACCAGCTGCGCCAGGTCCTTGTCACCCGTGGAAACCAGTGTTTCGATTCCACTTTCATCGGCCTGCCGGGCCAGCGTGCCGATGACATCGTCAGCTTCCACGCCTTCGATGATCAGCAGGGGCAGTCCCATTGCGCGGACAATGTCGTGAATAGGCTGGATCTGGCTACGCAGCTCATCCGGCATGGGTGGTCGATTGGCCTTGTACTCGGCGTATATTTCATTCCTGAAAGTCTTGCCCTTGGCATCAAAAACGATGGCGACATGGCTGTCCGGGTAGGTCTTTATCAGGCTGCGAATCATGTTGATTACACCCTTAACGGCACCGGTGGGATGTCCCCGGGAGGTCACCAGGGGCGGAAGGGCGTGAAATGCACGAAACAGGTAAGACGAGCCGTCCACCAGGACCAGGGGCCTGTTTGCCGGTGATTTTTCAGCCATCAGCGCATCTCTCCAGGCAGGCAGGCAGCAAAATCCTCGGCCAGGTTGAGCAGCAGCTGAGGATAGCCATCGCCGGGGTCGAGATGCTCTCCCATGAGGTCGAGTTCGACCTGACGCACCGTAACGTTGCGAAACAGGGTATCAATGACGGGTTGACGCGAGGTTGTGTCCACGAACAGGCAGACCGGCTGTTTTTCGGCAATGGCCCGGCGCACGTTGAGGATATGGCGAATTCCCGGTGCAATTTCCGGATCGTCTACCAGCACCAGAACATTCCGCCTGCCCACCTGGTCTTCAAAGTAACCGATTGCATCATGGTAGACAGCGTAATTGAAAACGGGCAGTTCATTCATCCTGGCGCGCCACGCGCCGCCGGTTGCTTCAAGCTGCATTTCCAGTTGCCGGTAATTCGCCGCCAGTTGCGCGGCAATACCGGGAAACAAGTCGCCAAGGGTATCCCGGAATTCAGCGGCAATAGCCAGGCCGTTGTCGCTGTCCAGCCAGATGTGCGGATCGGGGATGCCCGTCACCAGGAATCGAGGGGAGATGGCAGCGCTGGCTGTAAGCTCCAGTATCCGGGTGTCCGCCTCGAGATTCTGCAATACCTCGTGGAGTTCAGTTTCCAGCTGGGCGCCCACGTACACGACCAGGTCCGCGGACTCCAGTGCCAACCGGTCGGAAGGAGCCATCACGTAGTGATGAGGCGAACCGGAAGCAGGAACCAGCGCCTTGACCTGACCGACGCCCGCCACAATCTGCCGGGCGATCAGCTGCAGCGGCTTGATGGAAACCACCACGTTCACCGAGGTTGCTTCGCCGGCAGCGCCGGCAGCAGTGGCCTCGTCTGCAGCCCGGAGAGGGGCCCCCAGCGCAGTCAGCAGTAGCAGTAGTAGTAGCAGGCCAATACGTGTCGGGGCGGTCATTGAAAGGGGCTTGTCGTTGCTCATCGTATCCGCTGTGGTTCGACTGCTGATTCGGGGGTTGCGGGTCTGGCCGGACCGTTATGCCCGGCGGCTTCCTGTTGCCGCTGTTGATTTCACCGCCAGCAATTCGTGAACCCTCCGGCGTGTGCTCGACGGCCTCTATGATATACCATTGTGCCGCGGATTTGCCCCGGCGCGGAACGAGGACGTTCTGCAGAGTGTCGGGCGGCCCGCGCAGCGCGATCAGCGTAATCATTTTACCTGGGAAAGGACATGTCAGAGCCTGCCAAACAGCAGCACGACCTGGTTCGGGTCAGCAACATCTCCGTAAGCTTTTCCGGTCGGCAGATCCTTCATGATGTCACGCTGACCATCCAGCGCGGCAGGATAGTCACTCTTATCGGACCCAATGGCGCCGGCAAGACATCGCTGGTAAGGGTGATCCTCGGCAGAATCAGGGCGGACTCCGGTGAAATCTGGACACAGCCGGATCTGACTGTCGGCTACATGCCCCAGCGCCTGCACATTGAACCCACGTTACCAATTTCCGTGCTGCGCTTTCTGCAGCTAACCGGCATTCGGGATCGGGACACAATCGAACACCTGCTGCAGGAACTCAATGTTGCCCATCTGGCCGGCCAGCAGCTCAGAACCGTTTCCGGGGGTGAGCTGCAACGTGTTCTGCTGGGCCGTGCCCTGTTGCGCAACCCGGATCTGTTGATTCTTGACGAGCCGGCCCAGGGAGTGGATGTCAATGGCCAGGCCGAGCTTTACCAGCTGATCGATAGCATCGCCGAGCGCCATGCCTGCGGCATCCTGATGATATCCCACGACCTGCATGTAGTGATGTCGGCAACGGATGAAGTTATTTGCCTCAATCATCACGTCTGCTGTCATGGTAAACCGGAACAGGTCAGTAATGATCCAGCCTACCTGGCACTGTTCGGCAAGCGGGGCGCAGACAATATCGCCGTTTACTCCCACAACCACAATCACAGCCATGACATTCAGGGGAACGTCGTCAGGGAACCAGGAGAGAAACGTGGCTGATTTTATCGTTTACGCGCTTGTCGCCGGCCTCAGCCTGGCACTGGTCGCCGGCCCTCTTGGCTCATTCGTCGTATGGCGCCGTATGTCTTACTTTGGCGACACACTGGCACACAGCGCATTGCTGGGGATAGCACTGGCGCTGCTTATGGAACTGAATATCCAGGCGAGTATCGTTCTTGTCTGTGTTCTCGCCGGCATTCTACTGGCCTCAATGAGCCGCCAGGAAACTGTGACAACAGATACGTTACTTGGGATATTGGCACACAGCGCACTTGCCATGGGTGTCGTACTTCTTGCCCTGAGTGACTCGGCACAGGTAAGCCTGGAAGCTTACCTTTTCGGTGAACTGTTGACCATCAGCACGCCGGACCTGGCTGTTATCGTCACGGTGAGTGTTACTGTTCTGATAATACTGCTGAAGTTCTGGAACGAATTTCTTTCATTCACGGTGCATGAGGAACTGGCCAGCATCGAGGGTGTGGACGTGGGGAAATACCGGTATCTTCTGGTTATCCTGATGGCGGTTACCACGGCTGCAGCCCTGAAAATAGTCGGGGTCCTGCTCATCACCTCACTGCTGATTATCCCTCCGGCAGCCGCCAGGCAGCTGTCCAGAAGTCCAGAGCAGATGGCCATAATTGCCAGCCTGATTGGATGTGGCTCGGTTCTTGCCGGCCTTTACGCCGCTTTCAGGATCGATACGCCGGTTGGCCCGTCCATCGTTGTTGCAGCCGTTTTTATTTTCACCGCACTCTACACCCTGCCACTACCAACAAACAGGAAGAGCTGAGCCGATTTCCGGATTGGCAGCGTCATTCCGTGCTAAGGGAAAGAAATGCCTGCATCAGGCGCTCACCATTGTGAGGCGCATGGACTATGCCCCGATAACGACCCTGCGGATCGACAACAGCAATGTAATCGCTGTGCTGAACGATATAGTCGTCACTCCCGTGGGCCCCGCCGTGTTCCTGGGGACCGGCGAAGGCGAAAAAGAGCTGCTCTGCCAGTCCGGCTATTTGCGGATACTCACCGGTGAGGCCAATGAAATCCGGGTGGTAGGAACTGACAAAGTTTCCCATGATCTCGGGAGTGTCCCGCAACGGATCGACGCTGACCATGATCACACCGACGTCGCTGTCTTCCCCACGGGCTTGCAGTTCCCGATAAAACGCTTCCAGGGCAGCCATGCTCAGCGGACAGATATCGGGGCACGACGTGAAGCCGAAAAAGACGAAATGCCACTTGCCGCGCAGGTCAGGCGGCGCGAACACGGCCCCGCTCTGGTCGGTAAGCTGGAACCCGCTCAATGCCACAGGCTCAGCCAACTGCGCCACGCCCAGTTCCGCCAGCCGCTCTACTTCCGCCTGGTGTGATCGCATGACAAAAAGGCCTGCCACTACTGCCAGTAGCAACAGATCGAAGACTGCGAATGCAGTGAAGACAAGCTTTTTTCTGGTCATGGCTGGTCGGGCCGAGGGTTAGAATAGGTAATGATCGGTCAACAACGCAACGAAAAGTACAGCCAGATAAACGATGGAGTACTTGAACGTTTCCATGGCGGTTTTCGGTCCCGGCCGGAACATGAGGGTCAGGGACCAGCCCATGAAGATCGCACCAAGGACCAGTGCGGACACCAGATAAAGTGGCCCGCTCATTCCGGAGAGAAACGGGAAAACACTTACCAGCACCAGGATCGCGGTGTAAATGACGATGTGCACCTTGGTGACAAATTCCCCGTGGGTAACAGGCAGCATGGGAATTCCCGTCTTCGCATACTCGTCTTTGCGATGGATCGCCAGGGCCCAGAAATGCGGGGGCGTCCAGGCAAAGATGATCAATACCAGGATCAGGGCATCAGGCTCGATGGAACCGGTGACCGCGGTCCAGCCCAGCAGCGGCGGCATCGCACCCGACAGTCCACCGATTACGATATTCTGAGGTGTAGCCCGCTTGAGGTAGCCGGTGTAGATAAACGCATAACCGATGAATGATGCCAGAGTGAGCCAGGCGCATAGCGGGTTGACGCCGACCAGCAGGATGACCATACCGATAACGCCGATAACCGTGGCAAACAGCGTGGCATGCAACGGGTCTACGCGTCCCTGGGGCAGGGGGCGGTTGTGGGTTCGCTTCATCAACGAATCCACCTTGCGATCGATCAGGTGATTCACCGCGGCGCCGGATCCCGCCACCAGGGCGATGCCAAGATTTCCCAACAGCAGCACGTCCAGTGGTACCATGCCGGGTACTGCCAGGAGCATACCCACCACCGAGGTCAGGATCATCAACATGACCACGCGGGGCTTGCACATTTCGTAGTAGTCTCGCCAGGTGGCGGACTGGGAACTGGTAATATCGGTCACTGTGTGTCTCGTCTGTCCGGGTTCTGGAAGACCGGGGAGTTCATTGGCGGCGGCGTGAAGATCGCCTTCCTGGTCACGGATCGCGTCGGACCGATGCCAGGCGGCGGGCATTCAATCATGTTTTCACGGCAATCTCAAGATCAGCGCTGGGAACCGGTTGCTCTGTCCCGACCCGTCAGCCGCTTTTCCGGGTACCGGAACCGGAACCGGCAACAGTTTGCGCAGCGGCGCGGCGCCACCGTCATCGGCACCAGCAAAAGCCGTTGATTTACCGCAACATATTGCCATTTTATGGTGCATTATTACTTGCGGTAGATAGGAAAAATCTATACGATTGCTGCGGATTTAAGAGGTGTGTTGAGTGAGCTTCCAGCGGCGATTTCTACCTTCGCCTGCCGGCTTCCGGTTGACCGGCCAGAGACAGGGCATGCGGTGCCGAGAGGTGCTGAGCGATGCTAGCTGAGCGGTGCTAATAGGTGCCAGGGGTACGTAGAGATCAGTCCAGTTATCGATAATCAGTAATAACCATAATAGCCGGGGTAATCGGCAATCAGGGCGCAACAGGTTGATATGCCTCCGGGTTATTTTACTGTTCCGCCGACGCTGCGCATCAATTCCGGGGTTGTCCATAACTCGTTAAGCCATTCACCACATGAGACTCGAACTTACCTGAACAGGGCCGCATTGGCGGCAAAGTCGCCGCAGGCGCGATTCGGGCGAGATAAGCAGAATCCATGTATTTATTCGCTGCCGGCATCGGGCGGGTGCGGGTAAAAGCTTGTTTTTTAGAATGAAAATTAAGGACTAGTCAATTATGGCTCTAGCAGTTGTTATCGTTGTTTTGGTTGTGGGTTCGATTATCTTCCACTTTGCCAGTCCCTGGTGGTTTACCGATATCGCAGCGGACTGGGGTTCGGTGGATTTCGTAATCGACGTGACATTCTGGGTAACCGGCTTCGTGTTTATCGCGGTCAACCTGTTCATGGCCTACTGTGTCTGGAAATTCCGTCAGAAGCCTGGTCACAAGGCGGTATACGAGCCGGAAAACACCAAGCTGGAGGTCAGCCTGTCGGTAGTGACGTCTGTGGGTGTCGTCCTGATGCTGGCTCCCGGCCTGTTTGTCTGGGCCAATTTTGTCACCCCGCCGGAAGACTCGTATAATTTCGAGGCCATAGGCAGTCAATGGCAATGGAAATTCCGCTATCCCGGTCAGGACGGCGTGCTGGGCACTGCCGACACCCAGTACATCAACGAAGCCAATCCCTGGGGGGTCAACCCCGACGATCCCAATGGTCAGGACGACGTGGTCATTGAAAGCAACATTGCCCACCTCCCGGTGGACACGCCGATTCGGGGACTGCTGCGCTCCAAGGATGTCCTGCACAACTTCACCGTACCCCAGTTCCGGGTCAAGATGGACCTGGTCCCGGGACTGGTTTCCTACCTGTGGTTTGAGCCCACCCAAACCGGCACCTACGATATTCTCTGCGAGGAAATGTGCGGCATCGGCCACTTCATCATGCGTGGCAACGTGGTCGTCCAGGAGCAGGCCGATTTCGAAGCCTGGCTGGCCGAGCAACCGACTTTCGCTGAAACCCAGGCCATGGCGGCACCAAGCACCCAGGCCGGACAACAGGCTTACGCGGCCTGCGCCACCTGCCACGGGCAGAACGGTGAAGGCAACCAGGCCCTCAATGCGCCCAAGCTGGCCGGGCTGCAGACCTGGTACCTGGAACGTCAGCTGGAATATTTCAGAAGCGGCGTTCGTGGCGGCGCAGGCGATACCAACGGTGCGATGATGGCGCCAATGGCCATGGGCCTGGATGACAACTCGATCCGCAGCCTGTCAGCCTACATCGCGACACTCCCGGATACGCCGGCAACACCCACCATCGTCGACGCCAACGTCAACAATGGTGCCCGCATCTACGACCGTAACTGCAAGGCCTGTCACCTGGAAAACGGGGCGGGCACCTGGTATACCGACGCACCGGCCCTGGCGGGCATGAGCGACTGGTATTTCGTCAACCAGATCAACAACTTCAGGCAAAAGATTCGAGGTGACCATCCCAACGACCTGTACGGCGAACAGATGGTGTCCATGGCCACTGCCATGGCCAATCAGGACGAGGTGGAAGACGTCGCTGCTTATCTGAATACACTGAGATAAGATAGCTGGTTTTTGTAGTGTTTACAGGACATTGCGTCAGACCAAGGCCCGCTGCTGCGACCGTCACTGTAAGTTTTTATGTACTTTAGGAGGTTTTAATGGCTTACGTACCTTTAGCCGACCAGGAGCAAGAGCTCCACCATCCGCATAGCTGGGTCACCAAGTATGTGTTCAGTCAGGACCATAAGGTGATTGCCATTCAGTACGGCGGTACCGCCATCGCTGTGGGTGTTGTTGCTCTGATTTTGTCCCTGTTGATGCGCATGCAGCTGGGTTTTCCCGAGTCGTTTTCACTGATCGACCCCAGTTCCTATTACCAGGCCGTCACCATGCACGGCATGATCATGGTGGTTTACCTGCTCACCGCCCTGTTCCTGGGCGGATTCGGTAACTACCTGATTCCGCTGATGTGCGGGGCCCGGGACATGGTGTTCCCGTTTCTCAACATGCTCAGCTACTGGGTTTACCTGGTGTCGGTGATCATCCTGATGATCAGCTTCTTCGTTCCCGGGGGGCCCACCGGGGCCGGCTGGACACTGTATCCTCCGCAGACCAGCATGATCGGCACGCCGGGACACGACTGGGGCATCGTCTTCATGCTGCTGTCCCTGGCCGTTTTCATCGTCGCGTTTACCATGGGTGGCCTCAACTATGTAACCACGGTGCTGCAGTCACGCTGCCGCGGCCTGACCATGATGCGCCTGCCGCTGTCCGTGTGGGGCATTTTCGTCGCCACGGTTCTGGGTCTGTTCGCCTTCCCGGCGCTGTTCGTGGCAGCCATCATGATGGCCTTTGACACCCTGCTGGGCACCAGTTTCTTCATGCCGGCGATCATCGAGGCCGGCCAGCCCATGGACTACCAGGGTGGCAGCCCGATCCTGTTCCAGCACCTGTTCTGGTTCTTCGGTCATCCGGAAGTGTATATCGTGGCCCTGCCTGCGTTTGGCCTGGTATCCGACGTCATCAGCACCCATGCGCGCAAGAACATTTTCGGCTATCGCATGATGGTGTGGGCGATTATCGCCATCGGCGGCCTCAGCTTCATCGTCTGGGCCCACCACATGTATGTCAGTGGCATGAACCCGTATTTCGGCTTTTTCTTCGCCACCACCACACTGATTATCGCAGTGCCCACGGCGCTCAAGGTCTACAACTGGGTGCTGACCCTGTGGGAAGGTGATATTCGCCTGAACGTGCCGATGTTTTTCGCCATCGGGTTCATCTTCACCTTTATCCACGGTGGCCTCACCGGTCTGTTCCTGGGTAACGTGGTCATCGACCTGCCGTTGTCCGATACCTACTTCGTGGTGGCTCACTTTCACATGGTAATGGGCGTCTCTCCGGTACTGGTGTTGTTCGCAGCGCTGTACCACTGGTATCCGAAGATGACCGGCCGCATGTACAACGAGACCATGGCCAAGTGGCATTTCTGGCTGACCTTCCTGGGCGCCTACGCCATCTACCTGCCCATGCACTACCTGGGTTTCCTGGGCGTACCACGACGTTATTACGCCCTGGGCAGCACCGATTTCATCCCGGAATCCGCTCAGGCACTCAACGCCAACATCACCCTGGCCGCCCTCATCGTCGGTGCCAGCCAGCTGTTGTTCTTCATCAATATCCTGTGGAGCCTGAAGCATGGCAAGAAAGCAGATGGCAACCCCTGGGGCGCCACCACGCTGGAATGGCAAACTGCTGAAACGCCGCCGGTTCACGGCAACTGGGGCGACAAGCTGCCGTCCGTTTATCGCTGGGCCTATGACTACAGCGTGCCGGGTGCGCATCAGGACTTCATTCCCCAGAATACCCCGGAAGCGGATGAACCCACTTTCGACGAAGAACATTTCGACCCGGACCATGATCAGTCCAAGGCGGAATTATGAGTTTAGGTAAACAGGTAACCAACAAACCCTGGGAACGGAAAGGCATTATCGGTCCCCTGCGGCCGGTAGGTGCCTTCCCGGCACCGCCGGAGAAAGTAGCTCTCGGCTTCTTTCTGATGGTAGTGGCGGTAGTCTTTTCCCTGTTCACCGTCAGTTACTTCATCCGGATGGAGTTGCCGGACTGGCGGCCGCTGGCGGAACCGGGCCAGCTGTGGTTTAACACCGCCCTGCTGGTGGTCAGCAGTGTTCTGTTCCAGTGGACACGCAACATGCTGCGCCGCGGTGAAACCCGCAATCTGAAAGCAGGATTACTGGGCGGCGGACTGTTCGCTGTCGGGTTTATCCTTGCCCAGCTGATGGTATGGAGCAACCTGCGCAGCCAGGGTGTTACCATTGCCTCCAACCCGGCTGATTCATTCTTTTATCTGCTTACCGGCCTGCACGGCGTGCATCTGCTGGGTGGGCTCTGGGTCTGGAGTAAGTCGTCCATCAAGCTTCTTTCCGGCGCCGAACCGAAAGAAATCAAGCTCAGCGTTGAACTGTGCACAATCTACTGGCACACACTTCTCGTGGTCTGGGTGATACTGTTTGGTATCCTGGCCCGCACCTGATGAATCCAGTGTAAATCAATCAATAACAGGCAAATTTGTAGGGAAAAATGCATGACTGACACAGCAGCAACAGAAGGTCTAGCTCCGAAGTCCGGTGTAGACGGCCTGGTGGACGACTGGTCTGCCGACAAACAAACCTATCATGTGCCCTGGGGCAAGGCGATGATGTGGATCTTCCTGGTAAGTGACACATTCATTTTCACCTGCTTCCTGACCAGCTACATGAATGTCAGATGGACCGCGACCGAGCCCTGGCCCTACGCCAGCGAGATTTTCGCGCTGTCTTTTGGTGGCGACCCGATCCCCTTGATCCTTATCGCCATCATGACCTTCATCCTGATCACCAGTAGCGGCACCATGGCGCTGGCTGTGAATTTCGGCTACCGCAGGGACCGGCAGAAAACAGCATTGCTGATGGCGATTACCGCCGCCTTCGGTGCCAGTTTCGTCGGGATGCAGGCGTTTGAGTGGACCAAGCTGATAGTCGAGGAGGGCATTCGCCCCTGGGGTAACCCCTTTGGCGCTCCACAGTTCGGGTCCGTGTTCTTCATGATCACCGGGTTCCACGGTCTGCACGTAACCGGGGGTGTTATCTACCTACTCATTGTCGCCAGCAAGGTCTATCGGGGCCACTATGAGAAAAAGGGCTACGAGATAGTGGAGATTGCCGGATTGTACTGGCACTTCGTTGACCTAGTCTGGGTATTCATTTTTGCATTTTTCTATCTTTGGTAAGGAGAGACAGTAATGTCAGCGGAAGCAGGTCAAACACATCCCCTGGGAATCTATTACAAGGTCTGGATTCTACTCTTCGTACTCAGTGCCTTTTCTTATGCAACGGACTTCCTGGAACCAGGTGTTTTCAGATGGTTCCTCATTCTGCTTTTCATGACGCTGAAAGCAGGATTCATTGTCGCCATTTTCATGCACGCATTCTGGGAAAGAATGGCCCTGGTATTCACCATACTCGGACCACCTATAGTATTGCTGCTGTTGATCGCCTTTCTCGGGGCTGAGGGGCAATACACCTTCAATACCCGGGTTGAGTATCGCGGTCAGGACGCCAATGCCCAGCCACTATCGGTGGCAGACGTCCACGGTGGTGCTGAAGAAGAGCACTGACGGCAATAACCTCTGCCCAACCGGAAAAAAGCCAGCTGCAACCAGCTGGCTTTTTTTTGGCTACACCGCTCCGGGGCTATCGCTTTTATACGACTGACCGGCGAGCATGCCTTTCTGGGCCAGTAACGCATCGATTCGCGGCTCCCTGCCCATGAAGTCCTTGAACAGTTCCAGCGCCCTGGCGCTGCCACCCCGACTCAGTATCCTGTCAAGGTAACGACGCCCGGTATCGCCATCCAGCACCCCGGCTTCGTCGAACCTGGAAAAGACATCGGCAGACAATACCTCGGCCCAGTAATAACTGTAATAACCGGCGGCATAGCCACCGGCAAAGATATGGGCAAAACTGTTTTCAAAGCGATTGAACTCCGGCACCGGGTAAACCGCTGTTTTTGCCCTGACAGCCTGCATCGTGTTCCGGACATAGCCCGGTCCCATGCCAGCCAGCCTCCTGTGCAACTCGAAATCGAACAGACCGAACTCCACCTGTCGCATCATCTGCATGCCGGCCTGAAAATTTTTCGCCTGCAACATTTTCTCCAGCAGTTGTGCGGGAAGCGGTTCGCCGGTTTCATGATGTGATGAAATCAGCTTTATCGATTCCCTGTCCCAACACCAGTTTTCCATCAGCTGGCTCGGCAGCTCCACGGCATCCCAGGCCACGCCGTGGATTCCCGAAATGCGAAGATGATCTTCCCGGGTTAATAAATGATGCAGGCCGTGCCCAAACTCGTGGAACAGCGTTGTCACTTCATTGTGGGTCAACAGAGCCGGTTTACCGTTATTGCCAGAGGTGAAATTGCAGACCAGGTAAGCCGCTGGCAACTGCAGATTGCCATCAGACAGAACACGCCTTGACCGGCAACCGGCCATCCAGGCACCACCGCGTTTACTGTCACGGGTATAGAGATCCAGAAAAAACCGGGCGACCCGTTTCCCATCCTTCAGAATATCGAATGCCTCCACCGATGGATGCCAGGTTTCATACTCACTGTTTGGCTCCATGGTGATGCCGAAGAGCCTGCCAACGATGGCAAACATACCGGCTTTTACCGCGGTGACTGGAAAGTAGGGTCGTAGTTCCTCCTGGGAAATATCGAAAAGATGTTTTCGCAGTTTTTCACTGTAATAGGGGATATCCCATGCCTCGAGCTGCTGTTTGCCCTGACTGGCGGCAAATTCCCTTAGCTGCTGAAACTCTCGTTCCGCAACCGGCCTGCCCTTCTCGGCCAGTTCGTTGAGAAAGGTGATGACGTCATCCGGTGATTCTGCCATCTTCGTGGCCAGTGACAGCGAGGCATAGTCATCGAACGCCAACAGATCGGCTTTCTCCCGACGCAATTCCAGAATCCTGTCGATGACCGGCGAGTTATCCCAATCGCCGTCGCCCTTGCCCTCTTCTTCACGCTCGCCTTTGCTTTCGCCCTGATCCGACGCCCGGGTCACGAATGCCCGGTAAATTTCCTCACGTAAATTCTCGTCATCGACGTAGGTGGTGACGGCGTGATAGCAGGGAAAATCCAGCGTCAGCAGATAGCCTTCCAGTTGCTTCTGCCGGGCGGCCTCTTCGGCGGCACGCAAAGCCGTTTCCGGTAATCCGGCCAACTGCGCTGGATCCGTGATATGTCGCGTCCAGCCATGGGTGGCATCCAGCAGGTTATTGCTGAATTGCGTGGATAGCCTGCTCAGCTCATTCTGAATTTCCTTGAACCGCTGCTTGCTGCGGGGTTCCAGGGTCACCCCGGCGAGCCTGAATTCCAGCAGGTAGTCGTCGAGAACCTTGATCTGGCTCGCTGACAGCTGTTCTTCCCCGGCGCGATCCCTTAGTTTCCGGATACATTGGTACAACGCTTCGTTCTGGGCGATGCTGGTTGAATACTCAGTGACCAGGGGCAGGCAGCGATTATAGCTTTCACGCAACGCCTCGCTGTTGTTTACCGAAAAGAGATGACTGACGGTTGACCACAGGTTGTCCAGTCTGTCTTCCAGATTGTCCAGCACCAGGATCAGATTATCCCAGCCCGGATCAAAATCTTTTTTGCCAAGCAGAGTGGCCAGGGCTTCCTGGTTCTCCCCTATCACCTGCTTGACTGCCGGCTCTATTTGCTCGGGCCTGATTCGGGAATACTGGGGAAGCTGTACCCCGGACAAAAGTGGATTTTTCATAGTGTGCCTGTATTGGAGTAAGTAACCTCTGATTACTAAAGAGGTTCCTTTAGTTTATTCAGATCAGTCCGGCTACCTTGCGGTCTCCAGACAACGATCAATTCAACGTGGCTCGCACTGCGGCAATGACACTTGCAGTGTCCGGTCGGTGTTGCAACCAGATATTAAATGATTCCGCGGCCTGTTCCACCAGCATCCCCAGGCCGTCAATTACCCTTGCTGCGCCCCGGTCTGCAGCCCACTTCATGAAAGCGGTTTCGGCATTGCCGTAGAGCATGTCGTAGCAGCAGGTTTCGCTGCTGATGGCACGGGAGGAAAGCGACGGTACCTGGCCCTGCAGGCCGGAGGAAGTGCCGTTAATTACCAGATCGAAAGCCTGATCCGGTTGCTGGTCAATGGCAGCCACGGTAATTTCAATACTGCATCCCGCCTGTCGTTCAAATTCTTCTTTGAGGGTGACCGCCCGCGATAGCGTCCGGTTCACCAGGGTAATCGACCTGGGCTTTTCGTCGACCAGGCTGCCAAGGGCACCCCTCACGGCGCCACCGGCACCGATTACCAGCAGTCGACTGTTACGTATCCCGATACCGTTGTTATCCCTGAGATCCCGCACCAGTCCGATGCCATCAGTGTTGTCACCGGTCAGCCTTGACTGCCTGTCCAGATAAAGCGTATTAACGGCGCCAGCCACGGCAGCACGCGAACTGTGACTGCGGGCGATTTTGAACGCCCGTTCCTTGAACGGAACCGTGACATTCAGGCCGCGACCCCCCTCGGCGAAAAAAGCCGTAACGAACTGATCAAAGCCATCTGCCGTCACTTCTTCCCTGGTATAGTCCAGCTGCAGGCCGAACTGCTGCGCAAACAGGGAATGAATCTGTGGGGATTTACTGTGGCTTACCGGGTTGCCGACAACAGCGAAACGTAACACGAAAAGCGTCCTTGTACCTGTGTCCCAGGACTGGTCAGGAAAAGTCGTGGAGAATAACACGAAAAAGTCATATCGCTGTACGACCGGTTCGGCGCTGCAGTGTCTCGGCTTGAAATCTGAATCGATTCTAAACCCACTGGCGGTGGATCAGGAACTCCTTGTAGAGTTTCTCCTCTTCTGTGCCCGGTTGCGGGTGCCAGTCGTAGTCCCACCGGACCACTGGCGGAAGTGACATCAGTATGGATTCGGTTCGACCTACGCCGGACTGCAGGCCGAACACCGTACCGCGATCATAAATCAGGTTGAATTCAACGTACCGACCACGCCGGTATTCCTGAAAATGCCGATGGGCATCGGTATAGGGAGTCCCCTTGCGCTTTTCAATGATGGGCACATACGCGTCGGTATAGGTGTAGGCGATGTTCTTGACCATGGCAAAGCTCTGCTCAAAACCAAGCTCATTGAAATCATCGAAAAACAGTCCACCGATCCCCCTGGGTTCGTTCCTGTGTTTCAGGTAAAAGTACTCGTCACAGTCTTTCTTGAAGCGGGAATAGATGTCCTTGCCAAAAGGGTCACAGGAGGATTTGGCTACCGAGTGCCAGTGAACGCAGTCTTCTTCGAAACCGTAATAGGGAGTCAGGTCATAGCCGCCACCAAACCACCAGACCGGAGACTCGCCACGCTTTTCGGCGACAAAGAGTCGGAAATTGGCGTGGGAAGTGGGCACAAACGGATTACGCGGGTGTATTACCAGGGATACACCCATGGCCTGGTAAGCCCGTCCGGCCAGTTCCGGCCGGGTCGCCGAGGCTGAGGCCGGCAGGGATTCGCCATAAACATGGGAAAAGTTGACACCACCCTTTTCCAGCACGGCACCCTCGCTGATAACTCGAGAAATACCACTACCCCCGGTATCACGATCCCATTGATCGGTCTTGAAAGCTGTACTGCCATCCACCTGTTCCAGCTTGCTGCAGATGGTGTTCTGCAGATCCAGCAGGAATTCTTTTACCTCGGTGATATCTTCGGATTTCACGCTTGCATCCCCTTTCCTGTTTCCTGATGTTAGCCTTGGCCGAAAACCGGTGCCTACCGGCTGGTAACGACAGCCTGCCGATACCGCCCGTGTTTATTGCATTGCAATACAGTCTACCGCCATATCTCTGCAGCGATCTTAACCTGGATCGAATTTGTATCCCCCGCGAGACAGTTTATCAGCCCCGGGGGGCAGGCAGACGCCGCGGTGTGGTAGTTCCTTGCCGCGGCAGGATGTTATCTCCGGCAGAGTGGGATGACGGAAACTATCCTAGTCGGAATCCGGTTGCAAGCCGGCAGGTAGTCGCTGGATTCGGCCTCCGGACTGTTCCAGGAAACCCTTCAGCTCCAGCCTGGAAATCAAACGACTGACTTGATCCACGGCCAATTCGGCGCGCTCGGCCAACAGGTCGACTGGACAGGGATCGAAATCAAGGCAGCGCAGCAGTTTAATTTCTTCCGCTGCCAGCTGTTCCGACGGTGATCCGTCCAGGCCGGAAGAACTCAGGCCACCGGGTTGTGTGCTCGATTCCGGCCTCGATCCTGGCCTGGCTGATCCGGCATCCCTGACCGGCACGTCCGGCCGCGGGCAGGGTATCAGTTCCACCAGTTCCTCGAGAATAGAATCAACGCTGTCCACCAGCTTTGCCCCGGCGCGGATCAGGTCATGACAGCCCCTGGATGTACCGCTGAGAATAGACCCGGGCACGGCAAACACCTCTCTGTTGGCCTCCGTGGCCAGTCTTGCAGTAATCAGGGATCCGCTGCGCGGCGCCGCTTCGACAACCAGCACGCCGACACTGAGCCCGGCGATAAGTCGATTTCGCCGGGGAAAATTCACTGGCAGGGGTGGCGTGCCGAGGGGAAACTCCGACACCAGGACGCCGGATTCCCGTACCTGTTCCGCCAGCCGCCGGTTGCGGGCAGGATACAGTTCGTCGATACCGGTTCCCAGCACTGCCAGGGTATACCCGCCAGCGGTCAATGCCCCCTGATGGGCCCGGCTGTCTATTCCTACGGCGAGTCCACTGGTGATACAGAAACCCGCCGCTGCCAGCTCCGAGGCAAACCGGCTCGCCAGGTGTTGTCCCTGTTTACTGGCCTTGCGGCTGCCAACAATGGCCAACTGGACTTTATCCAGTGCATCCCGCTGGCCCTCCACGAACAATACCGGTGGGGGATAGGAGATTTCTTTCAATAGCGGCGGATAGTCCTGTTCCTCAAAACAGACCAGTCTGCGCCGGGTAGACCCTTGCAGCCATCGTTCAACTTTTACAGAGTCACTGCCCGGACTCTCATCAACTGAATCCAGACAACGCAACAGGTTTTCCAGTTCCGGAGCAGGTGCAGTGGCGGCCACAAGTTCAGCATTGATAGCACTGCGAATACCGGCAATGGACTTCAGTTGTCCGAGGAGACGTCCGAAGCGGTCAGGGGGAAGACAATCATGGGCAGACAATCGCAGATAGTGCGACTGCAGTGAAGTAATCATACTGATCATCCATGATTCAGTTGGGGGCTTCAATCAACCCCGGATTACTCCGGGCAGGGAACTGGAGATCCCCTGCCCGGTGACGACGTTTTACAGCCCTGGCAATTCCCTGCGGTTAGCCGTCGCCTATTGCCGACCTGGCCAGGAATTTGCCGCCGGTAAACCGCATTTCCGCAGTCGTCGGTCGCCGCTCAGGGGTTTACCACCAAGTCGCCGATGCGGGAGGGTTCGCTGCTGGTGAGAATGACACCGTAGCTGAGGTTGTCGAAAACCCGGTAGACCAGGATGGTGCCGACTTCCAGCCGAGGCAATTCAACCGTCTGATTGGACGCCCGGGCGAACAGGCGACCGAACCAGTTGCGACTTTCCCGCTCGGTCGTGTCGACGATCTCGTCACCAAGCTGCATGATGGAGAGTATATGGCCTACCTCGAGTCCGTCCCGGGAACCGACGTCAATGAGAACCGTGTCAAGCTGTGACGCCATGCGTTCGGTATTGGTCATTTCAATGATTCGTCCGGAAACTTCCCGCTCCGGCTCGGTGGGGTAGATTACCGAGCTGTAACGCATGTCCTCACCGGGCATCAGCCGGTCGCCTTCCTTGATTTCAAGATTGCTCCGGTTGACCCTGAGGCGCATCATGTTGGTGGATTCCTCACCCACCACGGCGGCACTGCCGATGGTAGCCACTTCCACGGTACGGACACTGCTGTCCTCGGGATCCCTGAAGCGGTTTACCTCGCGATAAATCTCGAAACTGGTGACGCCGGCAGGCCAATCGCCGCGGGCAAACAGTTCGTCGCCCGTGCCAACCACCAGCTTGTTACCCAGGGGTGTAACGATGTGAGGCGCCGAGTCGAAGGCCTCTTCGACAACGATGCGATTGCTGGTGAAACTGCTCTGGATATCTTCCAGGGGGATGGCCGGGATTTCACTGGTAACGCCGATAACCCGCATCTGGGGTGCCATGCGCTCAACTGCCAGGTCACCGCGCTGTGCCACCAGGCGTGCCCGGCCATTGATGAATTCAACGCGTATTACATCACCGGGGCTGATCTCGTCGTCATCGTCCCGGAACGGCGTCGGCCGCCAGAAATCCGACCACGAGGAAGGATCTGCCAGAAACTGACCAGCTATATCCCTGATCGTGTCGCCTTCCTGCACGATATAGCTCTGTGGAAAGTTTCGTACGAATACTGAACTGACCTGCGCACTGACCGTACTGACCCAAAACAGCAGGCTGCTGATCACGAGTGCGGGGAGAATTTGGTATAAACGGCTCTTCATAGCTTGATTTCCACGGGCTGCGAGGCTGATTATGTTAGCAATAAGGTATAATCAGAACCGGTCCCAGTTCACAGAACCACATTATTGAATTTACCTGTCACACCAGCTGACAGTTTAACTGAATTAGCATCCACCGAATTATGGCAGCGTTACAGATACTTGAATTTCCCGATCCCCGACTGCGCACCGTGGCCAGGCCGGTCACCGAATTCGACAGTGACCTGAAAATGCTCATCGACGCCATGCTTCAGACCATGTACGAGGCCCAGGGCATCGGCCTGGCCGCAACCCAGGTCAACGTCCACAAACGCTTGCTGGTAATAGATTTATCGGATGATAAAGATAGTCCTCAAGTATTTATTAATCCAGAATTCGAAGTAATCGATGACGAGCTGTCAGAATATGACGAGGGCTGCCTGTCCGTGCCGGGTTTTTACGAGACGGTCTGTCGGCCCCGGATGATCCAGGTGACGGCACAGGACGCCGATGGTGAACATTTCCAGCTGGAAGCCGGCGGGCTGTTGGCAACCTGCATACAGCATGAAATCGATCACCTGGACGGCAAGCTGTTTGTCGACTACCTGAGTGCCCTGAAGCGCAACCGCATCCGGCACAAGCTGGAAAAAGAACAGAAGAAATCCGCCTGACGATGCCGCCGCTTGAACTCGTATTTGCCGGGACTCCCGAGTTCGCGGCCAGGCATCTGGAATCCCTGATAGCCTGCCCCCATCATGTAATCGCCGTCTATACCCAGCCGGATCGGCGATCCGGCCGTGGCAAGAAACTGGTATCCAGCCCGGTCAAGGCGCTGGCTGAACAGCATGGTATTCCGGTAAAACAGCCACAGTCCCTGAAATCACCGGAGGCCCGGGAGGAACTGCGTGAGCTGCAGCCTGACCTGCTGGTGGTAGTGGCCTACGGTCTTATTCTGCCCCGGGCCATCCTGGAAATCCCCCGCCTGGGTTGCATCAATGTTCATGCCTCCCTGCTGCCCCGTTGGCGAGGCGCGGCTCCCATCGAAAGAGCCCTGCTGGCGGGTGATGACGAAACAGGGATTACCATCATGCAAATGGATGCGGGACTTGATACCGGCGACATGCTGATGCGCCAGACCGTTGCCATCGAGCCCGGGGATACCCGTATCACGCTGGAAGACAAGCTTGCCCAGGCTGGAGTAGACGCCCTGCCCCGGGCCCTGAACGACATCAGGACCCTGCAGCAGAACGCCCAGCCCCAACAGGACAACCTCAGCACCTACGCGGACAAGCTAGAGAAAGCGGATGCGCTGATCCACTGGGAGCAGCCCGCGGCCCTGATTGACCGCCAGGTGCGGGCCTGCCTTGGACGTCAGCCGGCTTTCAGCCATATCGATAACAGCCGGATCCGGATTCTGCAGGCCAGACCGGTAGCGCAACACGGGGAAGCCCGGGCCGGGGTTATCGTGGAGGTGGACAAACAGGGCGTACTGGTAGGTTGTGGCCAGGACAGCCTGCTGGTAACCCACGTACAGTTACCCGGCAAAAATCCGGTGTCGATACGGGATCTGCTCAACGCCAGACCGCATCTGTTGCAACCGGGCAAACAGTTCACCAGTGTCGACCCTGTTAAATGAGCGGCGCACGGGCCAGGGCGTCGGCAGCTGCAGTCCTGGGCCGCCTCCTCAAGGGCGACGGTTCTCTGGCAACTCAGCTGGACAAAGGCGCATCCGGACCGGACGCTGCCCTGGTGCAGGAAATCTGCTATGGCGTCTGCCGGCAGTTTTTTGCCCTGCAGTCCGTGGTGGACCAGCGTCTGGACAGGCCACTACGCAACAAGGACAGCGATATCTATGCCTTGCTGCTGGCAGGTGCCTACCAGGTATTCTGCATGCGAATACCGGACCACGCGGCAGTAAACGAGTCGGTTCAGGCAACACGAATATTGAAAAAACCCTGGGCTGGCAGCCTGGTCAATGGCGTGCTTCGCAAGCTGATCGCCAATAAGGCAGACTGGATGTCGCTGGCGGATACCGCGGTCGAACAGGTACGGTGGCTGCACCCCGCCTGGCTGATTCAACAGCTTCAACAGGACTGGCCACAACGGTGGCCGACGATTCTGGAAGCCAACAACCAACGGCCGCCCATGACCTTGCGCGTCAATACACGACAAACCGGACGCGACGAATACCTTGATCTGCTCAGCCAGGCAGGCATTGGCGCGCGGCAGGGAAGACTGGCTGACACGGCCCTGTACCTGGAGGAACCCTGTCCTGTCCAACAGCTGCCGGGATTTTCCCAGGGCATGGTGAGCGTGCAGGACGAGGCCTCCCAGTTGGTCCCGGCGCTCCTTGGGCTGGAAGCCGGAATGAATGTACTGGACGCCTGCGCCGCACCCGGCGGCAAGACCTGCCATTGCCTTGAAAGTGAGCCCTCACTCTCCGGGTTGACGGCGCTGGACATCAGTGCGTCACGAGCAGAAAGTATCGCAGCAAACCTGCAGCGTCTGGGTCTGCAGGCAAGAATCGCCGTGGCCGATGCTTCCCGTCCCGACCACTGGTGGGACGGTACGCCATTTCAGCGTATTCTGCTTGACGCGCCCTGTTCTGCCACCGGCGTCATTCGTCGACATCCGGACATCAAGATTCTGCGCAGGCACGAAGACCTTGGCGATCTCGCCCAGCGCCAATGGCACCTGCTGAACGCGCTCTGGCCATGCCTGGCGGAGAACGGCCTGTTGCTGTATACCACCTGCTCGGTAACGAAACTGGAAAACGAGTCCGTCATCTCCCGGTTTCTCCAGGCCAGGCAGGACGCTAAACATCAAGCCTTTGTGGCCGATTGGGGGGTAGAATGCCGGTACGGCAGACAGCTCTTTCCGGAAGCCGGTGGAAATGACGGCTTTTATTTTGCGCTGCTTCGCAAGACCCGGCAGGTCGATGAATAGGGCCATCGTCGTCGGACAGCTCCCTGGCAGCAGGTCTAATGCATGAAGATTATTATTCTCGGCGCCAATCAGGTTGGGTCAACGCTGGCTGAAACCCTTGCCAATGAGCAGAACGATATCACTGTTGTCGATTCCGATGTAACCCGGTTGCGGGAACTCAAGGACCGTATCGACATCGGCACCATTACCGGCATGGCGTCGCACCCTGACGTGCTGGAACGGGCCGGTGGCGAGGATGCGGATATGATCATCGCGGTAACCGAAAGCGACGAGATCAACATGGTAGCGTGCCGGGTGGCCTACTCCCTGTTTCATACGCCCAAGAAGATCTGTCGACTTCGCTCCACGGCATACCTGGTCAGTGACAAACTGCTCAGCGGACAGGACGGCATTGCCGTCGATACCGTCATCAGCCCGGAACATATCGTTTCCGACTATATCAGCCGCCTGATCGACCTGCCAGGCTCACTCCAGGTGCTGGACTTTGCCGACGGCAAAGCACAACTCGTCGCGGTAAAAGCTCACTTCGGTGGACCGCTGGTTGGTCAGGAAATCCGCCTGTTGCGTCAGCACATGCCGTCGGTAGACACCCGGGTTGCAGCGATTTTTCGCAGAGACAGACCTATCATTCCAGAAGGAGCTACGGTCATCGAAGCAGAAGATGAAGTTTTTTTCATCGCGGCCCGGAATGATATTCGCGCGGTATTGAGCGAACTGCGCCGAATGGACAAGCCCTATCGCCGGGTAATGATAGCCGGTGGCGGCAATATCGGGCTCAGGCTTGCCGAAGATATCGAGAAGCGTTACCAGGTAAAAATTATAGAGAGGAACAAGGAACGCTGTGTGTTCCTGTCGGAAACACTCAACAAGGCAATTGTCCTTCATGGCGAGTGCTCTCAGGGAGAGTTGCTGGTAGAGGAGAATATTGAGGACACCGACGTATTCCTGGCACTGACCAATGATGACGAGGCGAATATCATGACGTCCCTGCTGGCGAAACGGCTCGGGGCAAGAAAAGTCATGTGCCTTATCAATAATCCGGCATATGTAGACCTGGTTCAGGGTGGTGAAATAGATATAGCCATTTCTCCCCAGCAGGCAACCATTGGCAGCCTGCTGGCTCATGTCCGACGGGGAGATGTAGTCAATGTACATTCACTCCGGCGAGGAGCGGCCGAGGCGATGGAAGCCGTCGCCCATGGTGATTCGCATTCATCGAAGGTTGTCGGCAGGGCCATCGAGGAAATCGAACTGCCAGAAGGGACAACCATTGGTGCTATTGTAAGGAATGATGAAGTTCTTATTGCACATGACGACATTGTCGTCGAATCCGACGATCACGTTATCCTGTTTCTCGTGGATCGTAAGCGAATACCAGAAGTAGAACGCCTGTTCCAGGTAGCGTTCAGTTTCTTTTAGGAATCATGCACTTTTCCATCATAATCAAGATTCTCGGCATCCTGCTGATGCTGTTCAGTTTTCTGAGCAATCTGCCACCCATGATGGTAGCGCTGCTTTTCAGCGAAAACACTTTCTCTTCCTTCGGCACATCATTGATTATAACCTTTGGAACGGGACTTTCTCTCTGGTTGTTAACTTTCCGTTCAAAAGAAGAGCTTCATACCCGTGACGGCTTTCTTGTTGTCACGCTGTTCTGGACCGTGCTGGGTACATTTGGCTGCCTGCCGTTCCTGATTGCACCTGATCCTCAATTGAGCGTTACCGATGCCGTGTTTGAGTCACTATCCGGACTGACGACCACCGGTGCCACGGTGATTACCGGCATCGATGAGCTGCCCCGGTCGATACTTTTCTATCGGCAGCAGCTGCAATGGCTTGGCGGTATGGGCATCGTTGCCCTGGCGGTGGCAGTTCTGCCCATGCTGGGCATTGGCGGCATGCAGCTTTACCGGGCGGAGAGTCCCGGTCCGGTCAAGGATAACAAGCTGGTTCCCCGGCTCGCGGAAACTGCAAAAGCGCTCTGGTATATCTACCTTACATTGACCATTGCCTGCGCCCTGGCCTACTGGCTGGTGGGTATGGACTTGTTTGATGCCGTAACCCACAGCTTTACAACCATTGCCATTGGTGGATTCTCCACTCACGACGCCAGCATAGCCTATTTCAACAGTGCTGCCGTGGAACTGGTTGCGGTTCTGTTCATGTTCATCGCCGGTATCAACTTTGCCCTGCATTTTACCGCCTGGCGCCGACGTAGCGTGACGCACTACCTGGCCGATCCGGAGCTGCGGTTTTACGCATTCATTCTGTTCCTGGTTTCACTGATTACCATTACGGTCCTGGTGTTTACCGGCAGTTATGGCTTTACTGACTCCCTGGTCAAGGGGTTGTTCCAGGTGGTGTCCATCGCCACGACAACCGGATTCACTTCTGCCGACTTCAATGCCTGGCCGTCTTTTCTTCCCTACATGCTGTTTTATGCGGCAATCATAGGAGCCTGTGCCGGTTCAACCGGGGGCGGGATGAAGGTGGTGCGTATCCTGCTGATCTTCAAGCAGGGCCTGCGGGAGGTACAGCGGCTTATTCATCCGCGGGCGGTAATTCCCATCAAGCTTGGTAAGAACCCGGTTTCCGGTCGGGTTGTGGAGGCAGTATGGGGGTTTTTCGCTGTTTATGTCATGGTATTCATGGCCATGCTGCTGGCGCTGCTGGCCACCGGCCTGGATATCATCACCGCGTTCAGCGCAGTGGGAGCCTGCATCAATAATCTTGGGCCGGGACTGGACAGCATTGCCCAGAGTTATGGCCATTTACCTGCTGCCGCCAAGTGGATCCTGTGCCTGGCCATGCTCATGGGCCGCCTCGAGGTGTTTACCCTGCTGGTGCTGTTTACGCCAACTTTCTGGCGAAAGTAATTCGGGGTCCCGCTGACGGATTGTCCTGTAATTCACCTTCCGGTGCCCCACCGGGCGCCGGGAACATGTCGATATTGACAAGCAGTGCAACGCCGTTGTGGCGGTTTCAGCTGGCTACCTGTAAAAACGCGAACCATCCGGCCTGCGCTTGAACCGTTTGTATTCCCACTGGTACTGGGACACGGCTTCGCTAACACATTTTTCAACGGTTCTGTTAAGCCCGCGAACCGAGTTGTGCAAGTCAGCATCGTAAATCAGTGGATCTGCGGCGCGAACTACCAAGTCGAATCCCCGTCCCCGCGGCAGACGCCTGGCATAGCCGCAGATTACCCTGGCACCGGTGCGTTCAACCAGGCGCGAAACCAGGGTCATGGACAGGGCCGGTACACCAAAGAAATCGGCGAACTCACCTCCTTCCTCGGCAGGCTCCTGGTCCGGCAGCAGGCCGACCATTTCACCGCGCTTCAGCGCCTTGAGCAGAATGGCGACTCCCTGACGGTTGGTCGGCGCCAGGCGAGCCTGCCCCCGGCTGCGGGCATTCTTTATCATCTCGTCGAAGTAGTGGTTCTTGGGCGGCTGATACATGAACGTGGAGGGGTACTTTTCAGTAAAGTAATAACCGAAAATTTCCCAGTTACCCAGGTGGGGTGCCAGCAGAATCACCCCCTTGCCCTGCTGGTAGGCATCTTCCAGTATGTCACCACCCTCGATTTCCCTGACCAGGGCGAGAACCTTGTCTACCGGCAACAGCCAGCACTTTCCCATTTCCAGTGCTGTTTTTGCCGTTTCACGCAGACTTTCCGCAACCAGTGTGTGCAGTTCCCGATCCGGTAATGACGGAAAGCACAGGCGCAGGTTGTACCGGGTAGTCTCGCGCATTCGCGTCGGGCACAGGTTCATGACCCTCCCGAACAGGGCAGCCAGTGCCTGCAGCAGGGACAACGGTAACCAGGCACAGATCGTAAGCAGTCCCCTGGCAAGAAGAAACTTTAACTTGTCGATAGCTGTGCTCCTGTGGTGGTAGCGCGCCAACCCTGATTGGCCCGGGCCGAATGGAATCACAAAATACTGCGGGCGACAACCTGCCAGACAACCCGGCATCACCCTTCTGCACCCGTAGTGTATTTTCAAACTGAGCCATCACGGACAACCTGCTGGTCGACCTGCAATGTCTCGCGGATACCGTGATGAATAGTAGACGCGGTATGGATATGTTTAAGGGAATCAAGGATAATTGCACCCCTTTTTTGAGGAACCTCCGAGCAATCGAGCACCAGGAATTCACGTCGACTTCCGTATTGGTAATTCTGAATGAGCAGTCAGCCAGATCTGAAAACTTTCCAGGGATTGATATTGGCCTTGCAGCAATACTGGGCCGACTACGGGTGCGTGGTTTTACAGCCTCTGGACCTGGAGGTGGGAGCAGGCACTTTTCATCCCGCGACTTTTCTGCGCTCCATCGGACCGGAAACCTGGAACACGGCCTATGTGCAACCCTGTCGCCGACCCACCGACGGACGCTATGGTGAAAACCCGAATCGGCTGCAACACTACTATCAGTTCCAGGTGATTCTCAAACCTTCTCCGGAGAATATTCAACAGCTTTACCTGGGTTCCCTGGAAAGCCTGGGCATCGACACGTCCGTGCACGATATACGCTTTGTGGAAGACAACTGGGAATCACCGACTCTGGGTGCCTGGGGACTGGGATGGGAAGTCTGGCTGAACGGCATGGAGGTTACCCAGTTTACCTATTTCCAGCAGGTTGGCGGCCTGGACTGTTTTCCCGTCAGTGGAGAAATTACCTACGGTATTGAGCGGATCGCCATGTACCTGCAGGGCGTCAACAGCATCTACGATATCGTATGGACCGACGGACCCGACGGAGTGGTTACCTACGGTGATGTGTTCAAGCAGAATGAAGTGGAAATGTCCGCTTACAATTTCGAACACGCAGATACCGGATTGTTGTTCCGCTATTTCGATGACTGTGAATCTCAATGTGAATCGTTGATTGAAAAAGGTCTTGCACTACCGGCTTATGAACAAGTACTCAAGGCGTCGCACTACTTCAACCTGCTGGATGCCCGGCAGGCAATTTCGGTTACCGAGCGACAACGGTTTATCCTCAGGGTCAGGTCGCTATCCCGGATGGTAGCCGAAGCCTACTACGAGAGTCGGAAGAAGTTGGGATTCCCCCTTGCACCGGACTCAATCCGAAAAGAATTGTCAGGTAGCTGATTTTCAATATCCCAGGTCACGCTGAAGATGTCAGATAAAGATTTACTGGTAGAAATAGGCACCGAGGAGTTGCCTCCCAAGGCGCTTAAGTCACTTGGGCTGGCGTTCAAGTCGGGTGTGGAAAACGGCCTTGGTGCCGAGGATCTGGCATTTTCCGGTATCAGCTGGTTTGCCACGCCGAGGCGCCTGGCTGTCCTGGTTGAGGGGCTGGCTGAATCCCAGCCTGACCGGAATATCGAAAAGTACGGCCCGGCGCTTAAGGCGGCTTTCGATGCTGAAGGAAAGCCGACGAAAGCAGCACAGGGATTTGCAAGATCCTGCAATACTGCGGTAGAGGATCTGGACAAGGGCGAGAAAGACGGCGTACCCAAACTTCTGTATCGATCGTTGCAAAAAGGGGAGAAGACGGATGCGCTGGTTGAAAAAATCGTAGTTAATTCCCTGAATAAACTTCCCATTCCAAAAAGAATGCGATGGGGAAGCAACAGGATCGAGTTTGTGCGGCCGGTACATTGGGTAGTGTTGCTTTATGGTGAAAAAGTCATCCCGGCTACGATACTGGGCAAGCTAACAGGCAACCTGACTTTTGGCCATCGATTCCATCAGCCTTCGGCTCTCGTAATCAGCAGGCCGTCGGAGTACGCCGGCCTCCTTGAAAATAACGGATACGTTATTGCTGACTTCGAAACCCGCAGGAAAAGGGTGAGGGAGCTCGTCGCAGCCGAAGCAGCGAAGCTTAACGCGACTGTAGTAATTGAAAATGCACTGCTGGACGAGGTCACCAGCCTGGTTGAATGGCCGGTGGCGCTGACCGGCGGGTTTGACCAGCATTTTCTCAGGGTTCCGAAGGAAGCATTGATTTCCAGTCTTACCTCGCACCAGAAGTGTTTTCACCTGGTGGCGGATGATGGCCGGCTGCTGCCCAACTTCGTTGCCGTCAGCAACCTGGACAGCAAGGACCCGGCCCAGGTTATTGAGGGTAACGAGCGGGTTATCCGCCCTCGCCTGGCAGATGCTGATTTCTTTTTCCAGACCGATAAAAACGAATCCCTTGCAAGCCGTCAGGAACGTCTCAAGCAGGTAGTCTTTCAGCAGAAGCTGGGCACCCTCCATGCCAAGTCCCGGCGCGTGGCGTCGCTGGCGCGGTCCATCGCCGCTGAACTGGGAGCTCGGGAGGCGCTTTGTGAACGCGCTGCCCTGTTGGCGAAATGCGATCTGCTGACCAGCATGGTCGGGGAGTTTGCGGAACTGCAGGGCATCATGGGCTATTACTATGCCCTGAACGATGGCGAGGACCCGGAAGTTGCCGCGGCGATAAACGAACAGTATATGCCCCGTCATGCCGGCGATGAACTGCCCGAATCACTGACCGGCAGTATTGTATCCCTGGCGGAAAAGATCGACACGATGGTAGGACTGTTTGTCATCGGTCAGCCGCCGACAGGGTCCAGGGATCCATTTGCCCTGCGCCGTGCGGCCATCGGCATTTTGCGGATTCTCGTCGAGAAACAGCTGGATCTCGACCTGCGGTCACTTATCGATCTGTCGGTTGAGCAGTTCGCCCATCTTGACCCCGGCACAGAAATTGCCGGCCAGGTTTTTGAATTTTTCCTGGAAAGGTTTCGCTTCTGGTACCAGGAAAAAGGCATACCGGCGGAAGTCTACCTTGCAGTTCTGTCACTGCAACCCCCCAGGCCCCTGGATTTCAACAGCCGTATCCTGGCGGTGGATCACTTCGGCAAACTGGACGAGGCAAAAGCGCTTGCCAGTGCCAATAAGCGGGTAGCCAACCTGTTGCGGGATATCGACGATGATCCTTCTGTATTTTCAGTCGACGATAAACTGTTGACGGAACCGGCGGAACTGGCCCTGGCGGCGGCTATTGAAAAAAAGGAAAGTGAAGTGGCACCGCTTTTTCAGCAGCGGGATTATCGGCAGGGACTGGCACAGTTGGCAGAACTCAAGGCACCCGTCGATCGATTTTTCGACGAGGTCCTGGTAATGGATGAAGAGTTGTCCCGGCGTAATAATCGCCTGGCACTCCTGGTACGCTTACGTGCGCTTTTCCTCCAGGTGGCCGATATCTCGCTACTCCACCAGGGTTGATCCAGGGATTCACTGTCGATGAGGTAAGAACCTTCACTGCCGAGTCAACCAACGGGCTTCCCCAATGAAAAAGTGATCCAAACTGGTAATTCCATTGAAATTGGTCATACTGGACAGAGATGGGGTCATTAATCAGGACTCCGACACCTACATCAAGTCCCCGGAAGAATGGCTTCCCCTGGACGGGAGCCTCGAGGCAATTGCCCGGCTAGGCAAGGCTGGATTCAAAATTGTCGTCGCAACCAATCAGTCGGGAATTGCACGAAAGCTGTTTGATGAATTTACCCTTGCGCGCATTCATCAGAAGATGATTTCCCTGGCGGAATCCCACGGGGGGTTAATTGATGCTGTATTTTACTGCCCCCATGGACCGGATGAGGGCTGCAACTGTCGTAAACCGAAGACGGGCATGCTTGAAGAAATAGCCGCAGAATTTGGCGTGGACCTGGCGGGGGTTCCTTTTGTGGGCGACAGCCTCAAGGATTTACAGGCAGCTGAAAGAGTCGGCTGTATACCCTACCTGGTAAGGACCGGGAAAGGTAAGCAAACACTTACAAACCTTAAAGGAAGCGATTTCAGTGAAGTAGTTCAGGTGGCCGACCTCGACGAGGCAAGCCGACTGATTATTCAGCAATGTCGATGATTACTCTATTCCTGATTTTACGGTCACTGATCTTTTACCTGGGTTATGTCATCGTCACTGTAGTTCTTGCACTGGCTTCCTTTTTACTCGTATGGTTTTTTCCTGATTCCCAGCGGCACCTGTTGCACAAGCTCTGGTGCACCACGATCCTGAAATGGTGCAGGTTGTGCTGCGGAATTCACTACCATGTACAGGGCCTGGAAAACATCACGGGTAATCCCGTCGTGGTGCTGGCGAATCATCAGAGTGAGTGGGAAACCATGTTTATTTACCGCTACCTGGCCCCGGTGTGCCCGATTCTCAAGAAAGAGCTCATCGAGATTCCCGTGTATGGCTGGGCCATGCGGTTGGTGAAACCCATAGCTATTGATCGCAGCAAACTGCACGAAGCGGGAAAATCCATTCTCAAGCAGGGACGACAACGGCTGGAAAGCGGCAGGTCGGTAATGATTTTTCCCGAGGGAACGCGAACGACACCAGGCGGGGTTAAGAAGTTTTCCCGCAGCGGTGCCAGGCTGGCCATTGAAGCCGGTGTACCAATCCTGCCGATAGCACACAATTCCGGCCAGTGCTGGCCAAGGCAGTTCATCAAATACCCGGGCACAATCCATGTCAACATCGGGCAACCACTGCCTACCAATGAGCAGGATGCTACCCTGCTAACCAACCAGGTAGAAGACTGGATTAGACAGCATGTTGTCGATCAGTCCGCCCCCCAGGGAACTGCAGTTGTTGACAACTAGACGTCAAGGTTTTGAACAGAAAGTGCATTGGCCTCAATAAAGTCCCGTCGCGGGTCTACCTGGTCGCCCATCAGTGTAGTAAACAACTGATCGGCGCCTATCGCATCTTCGATGGTTACCTGCAACATCCTTCTGTTTTCCGGATCCATGGTCGTCTCCCAGAGTTGCTCCGGGTTCATCTCACCAAGGCCCTTGTACCTTTGTAAATAGTGCCCTTTCATGGCATCGGCAATCAGCCAATGGACGGCCTGGTCGAAATTGGCAACCTCTTTGCTCTTCTCACCACGCTTGACGTAAGCGCCTTTTTCCAGCAGGCCATCCAGGGTTTTACCCAACCGGGTAAGCGCCCGGTACTCGCCGGAGCTGAAGAAATCACGGCTGAAGTTAAAACTCTTTTCCAGTCCATGCAGCTTGTGAATTGCAACAGGTAAAAACAGGTTTCGTTCCCGGTCGACGTTGAGATCGATAACATAATTCGCCCCGACGCCCGGCATCCGCTCTTCCAGCCTACTGGATAATTCTTCTATCCAGTTTCGCATCCTGCTTTCGTCACCCAGGTCTTCTTCTGCAATCGGGCTGATGAAAATCATGGTCTCCAGTAATTCTGCTGGATAAAAGCGCCCCAGCCTGTTGATTATGGAATGCGCATCGTTGTACTCGTTGACTATTGCTTCCAATGAGTCCCCGGAAATTGGTGGTGCATCCTTGTTAACGTAAAGACTTGCGTCATAAAGTGCCGCCTGGGTCTGGTACGTGGCCAGTTCCGCCTCATCCTTCAGGTATTGTTCCTGCTTACCTTTTCGAACTTTGTAGAGTGGCGGCTGGGCAATATAGATATGCCCTCTTTCAACTAGCTCGCGCATTTGCCTGAAAAAGAAGGTAAGCAACAGGGTCCGAATATGGGATCCGTCTACATCGGCGTCGGTCATTATGATAATTCGGTGATAGCGAAGGTTTTCCGGATTAAAGTCTTCATTACCGATCCCGCATCCCAGTGCCTTGATCAGGGTGCCGATTTCCGCGGAGCTGAGCATCTTGTCGAAGCGGGCCTTCTCCACGTTGAGTATTTTGCCTTTCAACGGCAACACGGCCTGGTATTTACGACTCCGCCCCTGCTTGGCGGATCCGCCGGCAGAATCTCCCTCGACAATATAAATTTCGGACTTGGAAGGGTCTTTTTCCTGGCAGTCCGCCAGCTTGCCGGGTAGGCCCGCAACATCCAGGGCACCTTTACGGCGAGTCATCTCCCGGGCCTTTCTCGCAGCCTCCCGGGCACGGGCGGCCTCGATGATCTTGTCAACAACCAGCTTGGCCTCCTGGGGATTTTCCAGCAGGTAGTCAGTGAAGTGTCTTGACATCTCCTGCTCCACTACGGTTTTCACCTCGGAGGAAACAAGCTTGTCCTTGGTCTGTGAGGAAAATTTCGGGTCCGGTACCTTGACCGAGATGACCGCGGTCAGCCCTTCTCTGGCATCATCACCGGTGGTATTGACTTCCTTGCCTTTTTTAGAAGCAACTTCATTGCCGATATAATTGTTCAACACACGGGTCAGGGCGGCTCGAAACCCTGCCAGGTGTGTCCCGCCATCCTTTTGCGGGATATTGTTGGTGTACGCAAAAATATTTTCCTGGTAAGAATCGTTCCACTGCAATGCCACTTCCACGTTTATTCCGTCTTCCCGGCGTTCGGAACTGAAATAGAACATCTTGTTGACAGTGTTCTTATTGGTATTCAGGAATTCGATAAATGCTTTCAGTCCACCTTCATACCTGTAAGTTTCCGATTTTCCGGTACGTTCGTCGTTCAGGCAGATAGCCACGCCGGCATTTAAAAACGCCAGTTCCCGCAGCTTCTTGGCCAGAATGTCATAGTGGAATTCGACATTGGTAAACGTGTCGCGAGACGGCTTGAAGGTACATTCGGTTCCAGTGGCATCGGTTTCACCAACTACTCCCAGCGGCGCCTGCGGTACCCCATGCCTGTACACCTGTTCGTGAACTTTACCTTCCCGCCAGATCGTCAGAGTCAATTCTTCCGACAGCGCATTGACGACGGAGACACCCACACCGTGAAGTCCTCCGGACACCTTGTAACTGTTGTCGTCGAATTTTCCCCCGGCGTGCAAGACCGTCATGATTACTTCTGCAGCGGAGACGCCCTCCTTATGCATTTCCGTGGGAATGCCACGACCGTTATCGGACACCGTGACGGATTCGCCGACATGGATTGTGACATTGATTTGATCACAGTGACCTGCCAGGGCTTCGTCAATGGAGTTATCGACCAGCTCGAAAACCATGTGGTGCAAACCTGTTCCGTCATCGGTGTCACCGATGTACATTCCGGGTCGCTTACGAACAGCATCCAGGCCTTTCAGAACCTTGATACTGTCGGAGGTGTAATTGGATTTTTCGCTCATTCGATACCTCAGGAAATCCAGCAAATTCAACTGGTAATTTTACCATGTTCCACGTGAAACTTAGTCACCGGGACACCCCGATTCAGTGAATTATTAAGGGTGGCGTCATCAACGCTGGTCAGGAAAACCTGACTCTGCATCTGCTGTAGAAACTGGCAAATTCTTGTTCTGTTGGTCTCATCGAGTTCCGCTGGCAGGTCATCCACCAGGAAAATGCTTTGCCGGTCACCTGCTCCAGACTGCAATACGCCCTGGGCCAGTTTCAGTGCGCTGACCAGCATTTTCTGCTGCCCTCTCGATAACACATCCGACGCCGGCAACCGGTCATACTTAACCAGGATATCGGCTCGATGTGGTCCGAATTGCGTACTGCCGTAGCGCCTGTCCTGTTGCTCGTTATCCCTGAGCACTGCAATCAGGTCTTTATCAGCGTCCCAGCCCCGTCGATACTCCAGTGAAATATCGTCAACTACCGCCAGTTTACTGAAAACATCCTGGAATACCGGCAGGAACCGCTGGAAATAGCGTTGGCGGGCATTGTCCACCTCCCCGGCTTCCCGGCTGAGCTCAACATTCCATGCCTGGATCTGACTCCAATCCGGGTTGGCACTTTTCAGCAGGAAATTTCGGTTGGCAATACATTTTCTGCTGTTGCGCCAGTGATGGACGAAGCCTGGTTCCACGTGAAACACTCCCCAATCGAGAAATTGCCGCCTCTCCCTCGGGCTGCCTTCAAGCAGACGAAAAGTAGCGGAATCCAGAACCTGGACAGGTAACAGGCTGGCCACTTCCACCCAGTTAGACTGTTTTTCTCCCTGTAGCTTCAACAACGGTTTCCGGTTGCGAAACTTCTGCAGGCCAATAGTGGTGCCATCACCAAGTTGAGTAAATACCGTCAGTTCATTGCTGTCATTGTTAATCAGGGGCGTGGTCCTGACACTCCTGAACGACTTGCCGGTAGCCAGAACATGGACTGCCTCCAACAGGCTGGTTTTGCCACTGCCATTGGCACCATAGATCAAATTTACCCGGGCACCGGGTTCCAGCGAAATTTGCTCAATATTTCTGAATCGAGACACTGAGAGGGATTTAAACAGGGCCATACCCGCGGGACACCGGTGTCGATAATTTCCGAAACTCGAAGACAGTTGAACGTTCAGCCTGGCTAGGAAATTGTCCAGCCAGAATAAAATTCAATGGAACAACTGAACTGCCGGTTAAGTGGAGATGGATGTGTTGTAACTGAACAGGCAAGGAATCTAGAGTCGCATAGGCATAACAACATAAAGCGCTTCCGACGATTCATCATTCTCCCCTTCCAGTAACGCGCTGCTGTTGGGGTCAGAAAGAGTGATTCGCACCTGTTGACTGTTTAACGCGGTTAATACGTCAATCAGGTAGCTGACATTGAAACCAATTTCCATGGCATCTCCGTCGTAGTCCACGGAAACCGCCTCTTCAGCTTCTTCCTGTTCCGGGTTGTTGGCCAGGATTTTCAGTTCTCCGGATGCCAGGACCAGGCGCACTCCACGGTACTTTTCATTGGACAGAATCGAAACCCGGGAAAAAGCCTGGCGCAGTTCGCGACGATCGCCAACCACATGCCTGTCCCCGCCTTTCGGCAACACGCGGTTATAGTCGGGAAATTTGCCATCCACCAGCTTGGAAGTAAACGTATAATCCGCCATTCTGGCTCTGATGTGGTTGTTGCCGAAAACCAGGGTCAACTCCCCGTCCCCTTCGCTGATCAATCGGGAAAGCTCCATGATTCCCTTCCTGGGTAAAATCAGCTGCTGGGGCGAACTGGTCTCATTGCGGGTAGCCACTGTCTGCATGGCCAGTCGATGACCATCGGTGGCCACAACCCGCAAATAATCCGGTGCCACTTCGAACAGCATCCCGTTCAGGTAGTAACGAACGTCCTGTTGGGCCATTGCAAAGCTCGTGCTGTCAAGGAGCTCCTTAAGTTTCTGCTGTTCAACATTCACCGTCGAAGTGCCGGCTTCATCTTCGATGGTGGGGAATTCAGAGGCCGGCAGCGTTGCCAGGGTAAATCGACTGCGGCCGGATCTGATGGTCACCCTGTCCTCTTTTTGAGAAAAATCCAGTGACGATCCTTCAGCCAGAGATTTGCAGATATCAACCAGCTTTCGCGCCGGAACGGTCACCGCACCCGATTCTCCTCCGGGTTCCACTTCTACCCGACCGATCAATTCCACTTCCAGGTCGGTACCTGTCAGTGATAATTCCTGGTCCTTGAGCACAACCAGGATATTGGAAAGCACCGGCAGGGTCTGCCGTCGCTCAACAACACCACTGACCAACTGAAGGGGTTTCAACAAAGCATCCCTGGATACGGTGAATTGCATGACTCGATTGTTTTCCTTTAGATTCCTTGAATAATCGTCATTGCCCATCCATTCCGGGCAAAAACCAACAAGTGTTATCCTGTCAGGGACCGAAGCAGGTTGTTGTAATCCTCTTCGATATCGGTGGTGGTTTTTCTTAATTTACTGATCTGTCGACAGGCATGCAGCACTGTCGTGTGATCACGGCCTCCAAACGCGTCGCCAATTTCCGGCAGGCTGTGATTTGTCAATTCCTTGGATAACGACATGGCTACCTGTCGAGGCCTGGCCACTGAGCGGTTCCGTCTTTTTGACAACATATCACCCATTTTAATCTTGTAGTATTCCGCTACTGACCGCTGTATGTTGTCAATTGACACCATTTTGTCCTGCAGGGCAAACAGATCCTTAAGGGCTTCCTTGATCAGTTCCAGGTCAATTGGCCGCCCAACAAAACTGGAGTGAGCAATCACTTTCTTTAGAGCCCCTTCCAATTCACGCACATTGGAACGTAAACGTCGGGCGATAAACAATGCCGCTTCACTGGGCAGGTGCACGTCCACCAGAGCTGCCTTCTTGATCAGGATCGCCGCCCGCGTTTCCAACTCCGGCGGCTCCACGGCAACCGTCAGTCCCCAACCGAAGCGGGATTTCAACCGCTCTTCCAGCCCGCTGATTTCCTTATGAAATCTATCGCAGGTCAGGATTATCTGCTGTCCTCCCTCGAGCAGTGCATTGAAGGTGTGAAAGAACTCCTCCTGGGATCGTTCCTTCCCGGCAAAAAACTGGATATCGTCGATGAGTAACGCGTCGACGGACCGGTAGTAGCGTTTGAATTCGTTAATTGCATTCAACTGCAACGCGGTGACCATGGTAGCCACGAAAGTCTCTGAATGCAGGTAGACTATTTTGGCATCGGGTTTGGTCTGTAGCAGGGAATTTCCGATGGCATGCATCAGGTGCGTCTTGCCCAGCCCTACGCCACCGTATATGAACAACGGATTGTAGGCCTTGCCCGGGTTTTCGGCTACCTGCAGTGCCGCGGCCCTGGCAAGCTGGTTGGATTTGCCGACGATAAAATTATCAAACGTGCTATCACTGTTCAGCTTGCTCTTATGACTTATGCGGCCACTGACCGTCTGCCCACCGGCTTTCATCAACACGCGCTCGGGTAGCGCAGCCCCCTGATGCCGTGATGTGGACGTTACCGACAACCGTATGTCCTGATCGGTCTTTTCCACGATTCGGGACAGCTCGCCACCCGACACATTCCCGGTATTTGCCTCGAAGGTTTTTCCCGGGTAGTTATCGCCGGGGCTGTCATTGACCGCACCGTTGAAACTGTCAGAAACCGGACTTTTCAGCAGCCCGGGCCCCATCAGGGATCCGGGCCGGGCCGTCTCCCGACCAGTGACAGGACCCTTATTTCTGCCGTTTTCAACAGAATTAACCGAGGCATCTGATGCTGTTGACCCGCTGTCCTGCGGGATTTCACCGGAATTCAGGGCCGTCAGTGAACTTCGCTTGTCGGTGACCTTGATCGCCACCCTCGCGGTTTCACAATATCCCTTCAGCAATTCCTCTATACGATCCTTGTATTTTTCTTCCACCCAATCCCTGACAAACCGATTGGGCGCAATCAGTTGCACCGATTCCGTCTCGGTTTCGACCTTTAGCGGCCGGATCCAGGTGTTAAATTGCTGAAGGGGAATTTCGCTTTTTAATATCTCAACACAATTCTGCCAATCAACTGCCAGCACTTTACCGTTCCCCAGAGTATCTCTTTAAGAATTATTTTTTTGTTCTTGATGAAGGATGACAATACTAACTCAATTGAAAATTTGTTATCCACAGCTTCGATGATTCTTTCAGGATTTTTTACTACAAATTTTTCCTATTATAATTAGATAGTTAATAACAAAGTCAAAAAAATTGCCGATAAATACAGGCTCGAAAATTTCTTCCCGCAACGGAATTGTCCCTGGTAACAAGCTGTGGATAACTTGTCATTATCACGCCGATAAGCGGGTAGACTACCGACCTGATGGCGGTTCCCGTGACCAGCCGCCGCCATTGCATCTTTGCCTTAAAACCACTAGAATTCGCGCTCCTTTTTACGGCAGACCACTTCCTGCCGGCAAAGCGATTCACTGGAACCAATAGCCATGAAACGAACATTTCAACCCAGCGTACTCAAAAGGGCCCGTACCCACGGTTTTCGAGCCCGCATGGCCACCAAGGGTGGCAGACTGGTCATCAAGCGTCGGCGCGCCAAGGGCCGTGCCCGACTGTCGGCCTGATTCCTGCCACCGATCGAATTGTTGTCCTGAACCAGAGTGGGGTCTCCGACTTGCCGGTCTACAGCTTTCCAAGAAAGCTGCGGCTGACTGAGGCAGGCCAGTTTACTGCCGTTTTCAAGAAGGCCACCCACAAGGTCTCCAACCGCTATTTCTTGATTCTGGCCAGGTACAATCAACTGGACCGGGGTCGACTTGGACTGGTAGTGGGGAAAAAGCACCTTCCCAAAGCTGTCCAGCGCAACCGGGTAAAACGCCTGATAAGGACCTCATTTCGACAAAACCAGGGTTTGCTCGCGGGGCTGGACATCGTTATTCTTGCGCGCAGCAATATGAATTCCCTGGATAACAGGGAAATAACAGAATGTATTCAGCAATTGTGGCTGGATGTGGTGAACAAGTCGAAATCAGGAAAAAACCGCAATTCCACTGCACCAGTAAATCCCACAACCAGTGATTAGGAGGGAATGGCTTTACCGGCTCCGACTCAATGACACGAGAAATTGAGTCAGACGACGCCAGCAGGTCATCAATAATCCCATGATTCGCCAACTTGTCATCAGGCTGATTACGCTCTATCAGCACATCCTCAGTCCGGTTCTGGGTACTCACTGTCGCTTCTACCCAAGTTGCTCCCACTACATGAAGGAAGCCATTGCCGCCCACGGGGTGTTAAAGGGAATCTACCTGGGCGGCCGCCGCCTGTCCCGCTGCCACCCCTGGCACGAAGGTGGATTCGATCCGGTTCCAGGTACCTTGCCTGGCAAACACGAC
>Ga0070726_10000439_pt1 | contig 52169 bp, 53 predicted proteins | sample tdAd471_FD_67275 | JGI IMG/M metagenome (GOLD analysis project Ga0070726, IMG submission 67275) | Marine sediment microbial communities from the Atlantic coast under amendment with organic carbon and nitrate - tdAd47.1 | ecosystem: Environmental > Aquatic > Marine > Coastal > Sediment | place...
AAGTAGTGGGCCGCTTGCTGCGAAAACTGGGGAGCTCAGGACAGGTACTCTGCGTCAGCCACCAACCACAGGTCGCCGCACAGGCTCACCAGCATTTATCGGTCAGCAAGCAAAACACCGATGGTCAAACAGACTCTCAGATGTCGTTACTTAACGAAGATGAAAAGGTTTCGGAAATCGCGCGCATGCTCGGCGGCATCAAGCTCACCGAGCAAACGCTTGCACACGCACGGGAAATGCTATTAAGCGCCAGCTAGAGGGGGTAGTGCAGGCTATTTTTTGCAGCTGGGGCAAATACCGTAGATATAATGACTGTGCTCCGTCACCTCAAACCCCATCGCCTCGGCGATGTCATGCTGGCGCTTTTCGATAATTTCGTCAAAAAACTCTTCAACTTTCCCACACTTAACACAGACAACATGGTCATGGTGCTCCATCTCATGTCGACTGAGCTCAAACACTGAGCGCCCACCCTCAAAGTGGTGACGCTTCACCAGACCAGCAGACTCAAACTGCGTCAACACCCGGTACACGGTCGCCAAGCCAACGTCATCGCCACTTTCCAGCAACAATTTATAAACATCTTCAGCAGCCAGGTGACGTACTTCGGAGGTTTCCAATAATTGTAGAATTTTCAAGCGAGGCACCGTGACCTTAAGACCAGCTGCTCGCAACTCTTGATTTTCTTCAGCCATACTTCCAGACTACTCCTTTACTTTTAACTGGGCTATTATGCGCCCTCAGTCGAATGAGTGGAACCAACCAACGTGAATTACAGTACCAAACTGATTGTCGCACTGCTAACCCTGTCCTTATTCAGCATCGCCGGTTGCAGCTATCGCCCCAGCTTACCCAAACTAAGCCTTCCCAGCGTTTACAAAATTGATATTCAGCAGGGCAACGTCATTACACAGGAAATGATTGATCAGTTGCGTCCGGGCCTAACCAAGCGCCAGGTGCAATATGTCATGGGCACCCCCATGATCGAGGACACCTTCAATCAATCGCGCTGGGACTATGTCTACAGCTACCAACCGGGCGGCGAAAAGCGCCAACAGGAAAGTATTAGCCTGTTTTTTGAGAATGATTTACTCACTCACTTTGAAGGCGACTTCATTCCCAGCAACGCCCACACAGAGTAATAGCTTCGCTAGCGCGACTATTGTTTCGCGCTAGCCTTTTCCTTCTTAACCTTTTCTGCCCGCTGCGCACGCGAAGCCTTTGGATCAATTAGCAACGGTCGATAAATTTCGACACGTTCTCCAGCCTTCAGCACCTGTTTTTTAGGGTCGCGAATCGCCTTACCAAAAATCCCCATATCGTCATTTTCAATATCAATTTGTTCAAACTGACCAGCAATACCCGACTCAACGACTGCTTCGTAAGCCGTCATACCTTCGTTACCCTTAACAACAATAATCGCCTGCCGGTCGGGCAGCGCATAGGCAACCTCCACCGTTATTATTTTATCCTGCGTCATAGATATCATCCGCTCGGTGACAAAAGGCCGCCACCATCGTATTAGCCGCCTCATTAAAAATAGGCCCCAGCATCATCGCAACCAGATTACTGGAAAATTCAAACTCAAGATCCAACTCTACTCGGCAAGCTTCTTCGCTTAAGGGCGTAAAAATCCAGCTACCGGTCAAATGCTGAAACGGTCCATCAACCAGCTCAACCTTTACCGACTGATTTTCAACTAGCTGATTACGCGTCGTGAACGTTTTTATAAGCCCCGCTTTGCCAACATCAAGACTAGCAACAATTTCAGTCTCAGTGGCACTCTTGAGATGCGAGCCATGACACCAGGGCAAAAATTGCGGATACGCTTCAACATCATTCACCAGCCGATACATCTGCTCAGCAGAGTGCATGACCAGCGCACTGCGATGGACTGTCTTCATGCAAACCTACCCCGCAAATTTTTCATAAAGGGGCACCATAAAAACAATCAGCACCGCCAGCGGAGCCAGGAATCGCAATACAAACCGCCATAATTGGTAAAGTACTGACTGGCTTAGAGCAAGTTCACTTTTCACACGTTGCTGCGGCAAAACCCACCCAACATACAGGGCAATAAACAAGCCCGACAACGGCAACATAATATTAGCCGTCAAAAAGTCCAAACCATCGAAAACCGTAAAACCAGCCAGCGTCATCTCAGCCCAAAGGTTGAAGGAGAAAACCGTCCCCAGACCAACAAACCAAGCCAGAAAACATAACATGACCGTTGCCAATCCGCGATTAACCTTAAATCGCTCCACCACCCAGGCCACCGCCGGCTCAATTAAAGAAATAGCCGAACTCCAGGCCGCAAAGGTCACCAGAACAAAAAACAAGGTGCCAAACAACTGTCCAAAACCCATGTTTCCAAAGGCATGCGGCAACGTAATAAACATAAGACCAGGTCCAGCGCCAGGCGCCAACCCATTACTAAACACAATAGGAAATATTGCCAGCCCTGCGACTAATGCCACTAAGGTATCCAGTGCCGCAACCATTAGGACCGTTCCACCAATAGAGGCCTTCTTGGGCATATAAGAGCCATACACCATAATCGCCCCCATCCCTAAACTTAACGTAAAAAAGGCATGACCCAAGGCGGTTAGCGCTGCCGACCATGTCATCTTACTGAAATCAACATGAAACAAAAACGCAAAACCTCGCCCAAAGCTATCTGTGCTCAAGGCATAACCAACCAATAAAATTAGCAGTAAAAATAACAACGGCATCAATATGCGCACAGCCTTCTCCAGGCCTTTTATGACACCCTGCGCCACCACCACAGTGACCATCACCATAAATAACGAATGCCAAAACAACAGCTGCTTGGGATTAGCCAACAATTCATCAAAAATACTGCCGACCTGCTGCCCGTCCTTGCCGGCAAAGGTGCCACTACCCATTTCATAGACATAATTTAATGACCACCCAGCGATAACGCTGTAATAGGTCAAAATCAGGAACCCAGCAATCGCACCAACCCAGCCCAATAACTTCCAGCTTTTATGCGTTCTGGTTTCCCGCACCAGTTCTCGCATCGTATTGATTGGGCTTTGTCGCCCCTGCCGCCCCAATAAGACCTCAGCCATCATGATGGGAATACCAATCAATGCGATACAAAACAAATACACCAAAACAAAGGCACCACCGCCATTCTCCCCGGTGATATAGGGGAACTTCCAAATATTACCCAGCCCCACAGCGGAGCCTGTCGCCGCTAAAATAAATGTCCAACGACTTCCCCAGACCCCATGTATGGATATTTTTTGCTCTGTCATTGCTCTACACGGCTCCTAGAAAATACGCCATCCGGCCTCGTTGCTTTCGCCCTCAAGGTAAGCCGAAAAACGATCCACCTTCTTTGCCATTTCTTTTTGATCGGCGGTTAATTTATCGCAACCAACATAATATTTATAGAAGGCTAGCCGCTGAGTACGACGCAAGCGCTTGCGGCCAACCTTATCAAGACAAGCCAGATCCTTCAGTCGGCCACGGCGAAACAATAACGGCGACAGCCGTCTACCAGACGGGCAATCAAAAAAATAGACCTCTGGCCGCTCACCAGGCCCGACAAGAATATTTCGCCATTTTAGATCAAGATGCATAAAGCGCTGCGCATGCATCACCCGCGTATACTCGGCAACCTTCTTCGCCGTATGCCGAAACCAGCCTGGCTCATCAAACAGCAAGCTGCCTTCCTTATTCAAGGTCGCGAGATCCTGCGTTCCCACCAGCTCTTCCGTTATCAGCGCACCACGAAAACTGCTGCCCTTGCCCTCTTCGCCCCAAGCCACAAGCAAGGGTGTAGGGATACCAAGAGAGGCAAAAAACTGCAAGTTTTCCCACTCCGCACGGACACGGCTGCGCTTAAACCAGCCAGCTTTTTTACTTCGCGGCTTGTAATAACGCTTCACATAAAAGTTTTTACCATCCAATGCGACCTTAATCACATCGGAAATTTTATCCTTGGAAACGGCTTGCCCCTGCAAAGCAAAGACCGCATCAAGCGACACGCAGGCGCGAGCCAGCTCACCTTGATTATAGGGCTCGACAACCCGCCATAACTTTTTCAAACAAGCCCCCAACCAGTCCGTTCAACCTGCAATTATTTATGGGCACCAAGTATACCGGCTATCGACGGTCAACAACCAGCAGATAGGCCTTCTAGGTAGACCTTTCTATATTGTTGCAGGCATATTTTTTATCAGCCGTATTCAACCCGCACCGTTGCGCTTATAATGCGCGCCATGGCTAAAAAGAAAAAAACCTCACCAGGGTCGATTTGCCAAAATAAAAAGGCACGTCATGACTATCACATCAACGAAACCTTCGAAGCAGGTCTCGTACTATCCGGCTGGGAAGTCAAAAGCCTGCGCGCAGGCAAAGGCCAGATTACGGAAAGCTACATTATGCTCAAGGATGGTGAAGCCTGGTTATTTGGTGCTCACATAGAGCCCCTTAAAACGGCCTGTAATCACGTTATTGCTGACCCGCTTCGCACTCGCAAATTGCTATTACACAAAGGCGAAATCAGCAAATTGTTCAAGGCCACCCAACAGGAAGGTCGTACCTGTGTAGCGCTAGCACTGTACTGGAAAGGCCCGCACGTAAAATGCGAAGTTGCCATTGCAACCGGTAAAAAGCAGCACGATAAACGCGCCGCTGAAAAAGACCGCGACTGGAATCGCGACAAACAACGGGTTATGCGGCATAACGCTTAATAGCTTGACCGCAGCCCACTAAAACGCCAACAAATATATCACCTTTTCGGCTGACTCTAAGTTATAATCGAACTATCTCAAATAGAATTCCGATCTGCAGTTGTTTTTCTGCAAATCACCCACATTAAAGTAGTTAGAGCCACTTCAAAGGTGGCAACTACGACGATTTCGGGGGCGATTTTGGATTCGACGTGGGTTACAAAACTTGATGGTGCATGTCGAGATGGCAGCGAATCTCGTAAATCCAAAGCTGTAAACTATTAGTTGCCAACGACGACAACTACGCTCTAGCCGCTTAAACCCGGTTAGCGGTTCTTAGCAAGGTGCCCATACCGCGTTAACAACCGTCATATAGAATGGGATCGTAGCAAAGCATGTCTGTGGCGGCGCTACTAAACTTTAAACAGGCTCGTGTTAATCGTCTTGCCCACCGGGCTGACTAACATTAAATCAATAGGTGGATCTAAGCATGTAGAGCCTCAAGCAGCGGACTGACGGACGCGGGTTCAAATCCCGCCGCCTCCACCAAATAAACGACAAAGGGTTACCAACAGGTAGCCCTTTTTTGTTTTTGTGTTCAAATAAGTCCCGACACCGAACAAAACAGGCAGCTGATTAAAATAGCGTCTCCCTTTCTTATTACCCCAAAAAACCAGCCTAAATCGATATGCTTTTTAAACCGACAAAAGCGAGCTTAACGGCTGCTCTAGTCAGCGTATTTTGACCGGTATTGACTTGGCGAACAGCCAAAAAATTGAGAAAAGCGTCGGCTAAAGTGGCTAAGATCACTAAAACCCACGTCAAAACACGCTGCGGTGATCGTGCAGCCTTTGCCGATTGCTTCAGCCGCCGCTTTCAAACGCAGCTGCTGCTGGTACTCACACGGCGAACAACCAAGCTGCTTTTTAAATTCGACATACAGTTTACTGCGACTCATTCGCACATGCCGACAAAGCGCCTCAATATCCAGGTGCTGAGAGAGGTTTTGCTCAATAAAATTGAGGGCAGCACTCATGGCGTTTGCATCAGGCGCCTGATGGCAGTAATTAAGCAGCACTTCCCTTCCCTGTTGCCGAAGTAATTTGATAATGAGCTCTGACACCCCCAGATCCACCATGATTTCTTTATCGGGGTGGTCCTGAGTAAACAGCGAAACAAGCTTTTCCAGCAGCTGCTGGGTTTCAGTGGTGTGGTGGTTATGAATAACCAGCGGCTGATATTCCCAGCTATGATCAAGATTTTCCAGCGTCGTTAAATCTCGCATGCGCTCAGAAATAGCTTCGATACGCTCTCTGGCTATTTCAATGGTCAAACAGGTGGTCGGCTTGGCTTCATTCGCTTCGGGGAAATCAATATCAACAAAACCACCCGGTGGAATCACATAGGATTCGTGCGGTAAAAAAATCTGTCCCTGCCCCAAGCCCTGTTCAGCCCCATGCATGATTTTTTTGCCGGTGACCATGCCGCAATACATCAGTTGGTCAGCATCAAGCCGGACACCGGAAACCGCACGGTAGGTATCGTAAATACTCAGTTCAGCCGCCGGCCCGCCGAATGTCAGTTTGTTTTCAACCAATAACTGCCGCTTATTACGCCGCTGCTCCAGCGAAATTTTTTCAGTTTGCATCAGGTCTTACCATTGAATGGCTAGTCCATGAATTTTGAATCCGTTAAGGACTGAGAGTCAAGTCATTGAGAATACGAGACAAGTATCGTCTTTATTAAGCGCTTTATTCTTAAGCTCTGATTTCTGTCGATACCACGAGGTGAAGATCATGATTTATGCTCAACCTGGCACAGAAGGTGCCATCGTTTCGTTAAAGAGTCGCTACGATAACTACATTAATGGCGGCTGGGTGCCGCCGGTTAACGGTGAGTATTTTTCCAACATCAGCCCCGTCACCGGCGAAGCTTTCTGCGAAATTCCTCGCTCATCAGCAGCCGACATCAATTTAGCATTAGATGCCGCTCATGCCGCAAAAGCGAGCTGGGGGCGAACCTCGGTAACGGAGCGCGCCAATTTACTGCTGAAAATCGCCGATCGTATCGAAGAGAATCTCGAAATGCTGGCCGTGGCTGAAACTTGGGATAATGGCAAAGCTGTCCGCGAAACCTTAGCTGCGGATGTACCGTTATGCGTTGATCACTTCCGCTATTACGCGGGCTGTATTCGTGCTCAGGAAGGCACCATGGGCGAAATTGACGACACAACCGTGTCCTATCAATTCCATGAACCCTTAGGCGTTGTCGGCCAGATTATTCCCTGGAACTTCCCCTTGCTGATGGCAGCATGGAAACTCGCTCCGGCCCTGGTCACCGGCAACTGTATCGTTCTTAAACCCGCTGAACAGACGCCCTTTTCAATCCTGAAATTACTCGAAATTATTGGCGACCTGCTGCCAGCCGGTGTCTTAAATGTCGTTAATGGTTACGGTAAAGAGGCAGGCGAAGCCTTAGCAACCAGCACACGTATTGCCAAAATAGCCTTTACCGGCTCCACCCCGGTCGGCGCACACATCTTAAAATGCGCTGCTGACAATATTATTCCCTCCACGGTCGAATTAGGGGGCAAATCACCTAATATTTTCTTTGAAGATATTATGCAGCAGGAAAAGGATTACATTAGTAAATGTGCCGAAGGTGCGGTGCTGGCATTCTTTAATCAGGGCGAAGTCTGTACCTGTCCGTCTCGCGCTCTTATTCAAGAAAGCATCTATGATGACTTCATTGCCATCGTCATTGATCGCGCCAATAAAATTGTCCGAGGCAACCCGCTGGACACTAAGACTCAAGTGGGCGCACAGGCCTCCCAAGCCCAGTTCGACAAAGTGCTTAGCTATATGGATATCGGCAAGCAGGAAGGCGCACAGTTACTGCTTGGTGGTAAAATTGCTCAAGTGGGTAGCGAGTTTGATAAAGGTTTTTACATTGAACCAACGCTACTCAAGGGCACCAATGATATGCGTATATTTCAGGAAGAAATTTTTGGCCCCGTGGTCTCGGTGACCACCTTCAAGGATGAAGCCGAAGCTCTCGCTATCGCCAATGACAGCGAATTTGGCTTAGGTGCCGGTCTATGGACCCGCGATATTAATCGTGCTTACCGAATGGGCCGAGGCATTCAAGCTGGTCGTGTTTGGACAAACTGCTATCACCTCTACCCGGCCCATGCCGCTTTCGGTGGCTATAAAAAGTCAGGGGTCGGCCGAGAAACCCATAAGATGATGCTCGACCACTACCAACAGACAAAAAATTTGCTGGTGAGTTACAGTACAAACCCATTGGGCTTCTTTTAAGCCTCACCATTAGGTTTTCAATCATGGCAGGTTACCCTCGGAGCAAATTAGGAAATAGAACATGAGCACAGGTCAATCTCAGCCTTTTTCCTCCTCCCACTACCACCCCTATTGGTGGGAGGCCGCTCCGCTTTACCAACAAAACCACAACTTAACGGACTTAACGAATATCGATGTTGCCGTCATTGGTGGTGGTTTTACGGGCATTTCTGCTGCGCTAACGCTGGCAAAGGCGGGGAAAAAAGCGGTTGTCTTTGACCAAGGCCCCATTGGCTTTGGCGCCAGCACTCGCAATGGCGGCCAAATAGGCAGCGGCAACCAAAAAATTCCGATTGGCCAGCTGGAAAACCGATTTGGCGCCGCCAAAGCAAAAGTGCTGCTCAACGAAGGCGTACAAATGCTCTCCTACCTCAAGCAATTGATTGCACAGGAGGGCATCGATTGCGACCTACAGGAAGTGGGACGTTTTAGGGGCGCCGTTAAACCCAAGCACTACGAGGCAATGGCTCGCGAAATGGAGGCCTTAAATAAGCGCACCCATGTCGAATTTCACATGATTCCCAAATCCGAACAGCATCGGGAGGTAAACACGGATTTTTATCATGGCGGTTATGTTTTGCCTGGCGACGGGCTGGTTCACCCAGGAAAACTTCATAAAGGCATTACAGCAGCAGCGCAAACCGCTGGCGTAATACTACAGGCAAATACCGCCGTCACTAACATCAAGAAAGTCGCGCAAGGTTTTCATATAAACACCAATGCAGGTGCTATTCATGCACAGGATGTGATCCTTGCCACTAACGGTTATGGTGGCACCACCAATTCAACAACGGAACGCCAAATTGTTCCGGTGGGGTCGGCCATTATCGCCACCGAAGAACTCAGTAGCGATACGGTAAAGCACCTGTTACCCAATATGCGCGCCTATGGAAATTCAGCCAGAGCCTTTCACTATTTCCGTCCATCACCCGATGGCAAACGCATTTTGTGGGGCGGACGAGTTGGCCGCTGGGGCGACCACATGATCCAGGGAGAAAAGCAAAAAAACTGGCGCGCCTTTCGTCATCTACGCGATGACATGGTGAGGGTATTCCCCAGCTTGAGCAGCGCCCAAATTGAATTTTGCTGGTCCGGCTTAATTGGCTACAGCTTTGATGACATGCCTCACATAGGCGTTAACGAACAGGGCGTTCACTACGCCTGTGGCTATTGCGGTACCGGCGTCACGCGCTCCGTGTATCTCGGCGCAAAAATCGCTGAACGGGTCATTAGCCATCAATCGGGTAACACACCTTTCGGCGACGAACCACTACCGAGCCACCCCTTTCAAATCGTCGCGCCAAAAATGGTTCCGGTTGTCGAGCGCTGGTATCGATTGCGCGATTGGTCAGGGTTGTAGGCAAGTCACCTAGAAAACCATTTACTTGTCATTCAACAGCTCATCCGATGACGCCAACGGCTCAGCGGGTAACTTCACAACCGCCTTTTGCAGGATGAGAGTATTGGGGTAGGTGATTAGCTCATCACCTTTTTTAATCAACACATGAAAAAGAGATATCTCTACAATAACGCCACTGATCCCATCATCCTCATCAATAACTCGAATATAGTCACCCACTCGATAAGGAAAGCCAAAAAAGATAATCAAACTTGCCGTGATATTGCTCAAAATTGACCACTGAGCAAACAATGCAACGCCAATAACAGCAAATACAGAAGAAAGAAAAATCGAAATTTGCGAGTATTCAATCCCTAAAAACGTCACCAGCAGAATCAGGTAAAAGATAACGAGCGCTAAATTTACCGTTTTGGCAATGTACTTCACCCGATAAGGGCTGACCGATTTAGCTACGCCAAACCGCTCAATGGTTGAGGTGGTGAAACGAATACTGACAAATAGTGCCAATAAAATGCTGATAGAAATTAGAAAGCTCATTGTGCAACCTTTTCATTTGAAGTGGTATTTTCTCTTCAAATAACAATATTTTCAGCTCGTATTTCAATATTTTTTAACCTATTCAGATTAAGCAAGATACCGCCTCTCTGCTTACTCAGCTCCAAGCCTCTAAATTAGAAGCGGCAATAGAAGGACCCTCGACACACCAAGCGTTTAATTAACCCGCTCAAAAGCCGAAGAATGTCGCACCAGATCACGAGCCATTTCAATCATTTGTTATTACCTGATGTTGTAATAATTCGACGTGTTCTGTGCGGAAAACAGTCATTAAAACGACATAATTCCCGTTGATAATCATCAGCCTGCTTATTCAAACAACATGAGGCAAAGAAAAATAATGCCCAATACCAAAGATATGGCTAACACAACGCCTGAACACCAAGCCAAACCGATCATCATCGACCTGCTAAAACAACAATTAAGCACTCGACAGGTGGCCGATGAGCTCAACTATCGCAAACTCTACATGGTCTCCGGTGCCAGCTGGAATGCAGGCCGTGTCGATACCTTTCTAAACAAACACCAAATCAGCAAACCAAGCTACCAGTAAAACTTACCTGCGTCGCCATTACTTGCAGCCGTCACTACCAAGGCAACTTACTTCCATCCCAGGTCCAAAAGTTGCCGCTGTCCTGCGGCGTTAGTTTATCGATAGTATTTAGCATGTGAGCAGCCGCTCGTTCAGGACTGAATAGCTGAGAAGCGGCGACATTGGCTTGAAAGGGTTTGGACAAGGGCGTATCCGTTGTGCCCGGGTGCAGTGCCGCTACCACACACCTCGGTAAAACGCGCCGCCATTCAATGCTGATGTTTCTAAGGGCCATATTTAAGGCTGCCTTTGAGCACCGATAACTATGCCAACCGCCAGAGTGGTTGTCAGTGATGGAGCCAACGCGCGCTGAAAGCGCAGCAAACACGGGGCGCTCACTGGCAGCCAGATTCGAACGGGCATATTTTGCCAACAGTAATGTAGGCAAAACGTTAATCGACATACTGAACATAAACTGTTCGCTATCAAGCTTACTCACGGTTTTTTCTGGCGACCAACCCTTGCCGTGTAAAAAACCCACCGTATTTATAACATAATCAATCTCACCCACTTGCCCAAACAGCGTTGCAATGGAGTCTTCATCCAACAAATCCAGCGCCAGCCAGGCAAGTTTTTGATGCTGAATAACAGGTCGCCGGTGGTGCCAACTGACCACAACCTGGTCAATATCCTCACGCTCACAGAACTGCATCGCCAGTGCCGCGCCAATACCACCACTGCCGCCAACCACTAACGCTCTCATGGAGACCCCGTTTCGACCAGGGTCGGCACAAACCAGTCAGGCATGGCACGCCGCTTCCAGGTAGCAAACCCTGCTTTTTCGCCACAATAAAAAGCACGATAGGCAGCAACCGCATCGCCCGGCACTTTGTATTGTTCGGGCATAGCCTGCGCAAAAGGTGTCAGGCCACGCGACTCAAGTTTCTGGTTTTTAATTTCCCGTAACACCACCATTGATGCGTGATCTTTAGCACGCTGATAGCGCCAGCAAAATTCACGATTCAGCGCTTCGGTCAATGCCACCAGCCAGCGGAAATTTTCCTGTGATTCGCCAGCCCAATGCACACAGGGGTGATGCACATGGGTTGATCGATAGGGCGTTTTTACACCGCGCAGGTTGAGTGCTGTACACAGTATCTGCGTACTTTCCAGCACCATTTTTCCGACATGCTGATCACAATGAAATCGTGCACATTGATCAATGTCGTTATCCAGCACAAAAATATTCATAGTGTCTGTTACGACAGGTTACTGTTTCTGGTTTATCTGCGATCCAAATTTATGCCCTAAGCGTTTCACTAAAAAAATCAGGAGCACAGCATGAAAAAACTACTCATTACGATATCTTCCCTGCTGCTAATGGCCTGCAGTCATGTAGATGTTTCGCAATACAGTCAAAACCAGCCGCAATTTGATCCCTATGACTTTTTTAACGGTCCAATCAAGGTTGAAGGTATTGTGCTGAGTCGCAGTGGCGAACTCTTACGCCACTTCACCGCCGACATTAACGCCAGCTGGAATGAAAAACAGGGAAACCTCGAAGAGGTCTTTTACTGGAGTGACGGCGAGAAGCAATTGCGCGACTGGCTATTCAAGCCCGACCAAAATGGCACGTGGATTGGCAGCGCTGAAGATGTTGAGGGTGAGGCGGAGCTGCGTTTTGCCGGCAACGCCATTCACATGCGCTACCAACTTAACGTACCGATTGATGGCGACACCATCACCCTGACCATGGATGACTGGCTATATCAGGTGACGGATAAGGTCATCATCAATAAAACCCGCATGAGTAAGTTTGGTTTTAGCGTCGGTGAAGTCATTCTGACGATGCGAAAACCTTAGCCCAGGTTCTGGTTTGCTGAACTCGAATAAAGCGCCGCAATTAAATCCGATTGGGTAATAATGCCGGCTAACTGCTGGTCAGCATCCAGCACCGGCACATGGTGCATGCCCTGATCCGATAGCAAGGGTACAATCTGAGCGATAAAGTCCCGCTCATTGACACTAAATACCGGGCTTACCATGATCTCACTGACGTGGGGCGGCTTGCCCTCCTGCCCTTTAACAAACCCCTCCAATTGCTCATACATGTCATCAAACCCTTTCAGGTGCGCGCGTTTGACGAAATCCACCAAAGACACGATACCCACCACCTTACGATCATCATCAAGCACCGGTAATACCTTAATTTTGTGCGCGCGCAGCAAACTCCAGGCCTCTTCAAGTGGCGTATTCGGAGCCACCGTTATCACATCCCGCGACATAATATGCTTGCAACGCACCTCACCAAATTTACGGGTATAAGCCCGCTGCTGCGCCAAACTGTAAACACGGGTCAGGTCCTTTTCTGAAATATCTAGGTAGCTATTCATCTCTTCCAGAGCCCCTTTTAAATCGGCAGGCTGCAGGCCCAGCCTGACCAACGGGCTGGCATCTTTATGTTTATGAATAGGGTCACTGGTTGGCGTCGGCTGCGTCGGATACTCTTTTTTCAACAGAAAACGATGAAACAGAAACGCAACCAACACCAGCAACAGCATATTACTGAGCACGGGGAAATAGACGAAATAGAAACCGTTAACGGTATCCGCACCAACAATAATCGGCATCATCGTTGTTGCACAGGCCGGAGGGTGCATGGAGCGGGTCAAAAACATCAATAAAATGCACGACGCAACACCAATAGCCGCAGCCCAATAGACCTCCAGCGTCAGATAAGCACAGCTCACGCCAACCACCGCCCCAAGACAGTGCCCCATTAAAACCGAGTAGGGTTGTGAAAACGGACTTGTTGGCACCACAAACACCAGCACAATGGTGGCGCCAACCGATGCGACCAACACCAAGTGCGGAAAGCCTGGCGATAGCAGGCTATTCACAACACCAACCACTAACATCGCAACAAAGGAGGCGAATAGCGCAAGCCACTGATCCTTACGCTGCAGAGAACTGGCCGGCGGAGTACCGAACAGACTCAGAAAATCTTTAAACATAATGCCCTGACTGATAAGTTAAAAACTGCATCAAATGTAAAACCACCGGGCCGAAACAGACCCAGGCTGTATTATCTTGATAAACATGTCCACCGACTTGATTTCAGTCAAGCTGTCATAAAAGTTGCTTTTCCCTACTGCTGCAACCACCGCTTCGGTGACAGGCCGGTTTTTTTGCGAAACACGCGCCCCAGCGCCGAAGCACTGTCATAACCAACTGCGTTGGCGACCAAATTGACAGGTTTGCCCTTTTTCAACATGCTCTGCGCCACCGCGACCCGCCACTCGATTAAGTAGTCGCCCGGTGATTGCCCCACCACCTCACGGAAATGTTCGGCAAAACTGGAGCGAGACATCAGTGCCAGCGATGCCATACTTTCCAGCGTCCACTGTTGCTCCGGGTGCTGATGCAGCGCCGTGATCACCTGCGTCAACTGCGGGTGCGATAAGCCGGCCAACATGCCTTGAGAAAGCGTCCCGCTATCCATCATGTGGCGTAGTAACTGGATCAGAAAAATCTCTGTCAGGCGATCCATCATTGCGTCACGGCCACTGCGTTCATGAAAGGCTTCATCAAACAACAGCGCGGTACTTGACTGCAGCATGGCAGACTCCGCCAGCGGAATAATCACAGCCTCCGGTAATGCATTCGCCAGTGGATTGTTAGGGCCCGTTCCATATTGAATAGACGCACAAACCACCCGTGCCTTGTCTTTTTCATCCGCAATCAGCTGGTGCCTGATTGGCTTGGGGTAAAACACCAGCGACGGCTGTTCCAACCTGATCTGCCGTCCTTTGCTGTCCTGTATCTCTACTCGACCGCTACTCAATAAATGAAGGTGCCCCTGCGTAGACTCGGCGTCATCAAAAGCCGATAGGCCACACAAGCCACCACTATAAAAAACGCCCGCCGAAATAGAAAAACGATTAAGAATAGCTGACAGTTTATCCATATCTCACTCCACCAAAAAACGCCAAAAAAGACGATTGGTCTACTATTGCAGACCATAAGTACACTTTCGTCCAAAAAATATCACTATAGTTTCTCCCGTACCGACACAGAAGACATTTATTTATTGGAGAACAACATGATCAAAAAATTATTCAGCGCTGCCGCAATCACCTCCGCGCTACTACTCAGCAGTCTGGCAAACGCGGCTGATATTGACGCAAACGCCGACCTAAATGACCTGGCAATTAAAGGCTATGACCCGGTTGCATACTTTGTAGATAACAAGCCCGTGATGGGCTCCAATGACTACACAGCCACCTATAAAAATGCGATTTATCAGTTTGCTTCAGCTGAGCATCGCGACACCTTCCGCGCCAATCCGGAAAAATACGCACCCCAATTCGGCGGTTTCTGTGCCTTTGGTGTCACCAAAGAGCGTAAATTTGATACCGACCCCACGGCCTGGAGAATCAGCGACGGCAAACTGTATTTAAACCTCAATAAAAATGTACAGAAGCTGTGGCAAAAAGATGTGTCGGGCAACATTGCTGCTGCCGACGCTATCTGGCCGGACATTAAATACCACACGGATGCGGTTCTGGAAGATCGCTAACGAATAACCGACAAGCCGATGCTAATCAGCGAACTTAAACAAGCGGCCGATCTAGCGCCCTTTTTGAAGCAACACCAATGGGTGCTAGCGACGTTTTCAGCTAACTGGTGCGAGCCATGTCAGCGACTGGCGGCGGTTGTTAACCGCCTCAGTCCACAGCACTCGAAGCTGAAAAGCATCAGCATTAACGTCGACCGGCATCCTGAACTAACGCGCAGCTATGCTGTCCGCTCTGTGCCTACCCTGCTGCTTTTTAAGCAGGGGGTTATCGCCAGCCGACTCAGCGGTCTGCACAATGAAGAGCAGCTCAACAACTGGTTAAACCAACACATAACAACCCCAAACAAGTAAGGATATTTTTATGAAACACGCACTGGTTATTTCCGCAGCCCTGGCTGCAACACTTGCCGCAGGCACAGCTATGTCCCCCACGGCACTGGCTGGTGGCAAGGAAAAATGCTACGGCATCGCCAAAGCCGGTCAAAACGACTGCGCCAATCTGGCAGGCACCCATTCCTGTGCCGGTCAAGCAAGCGTGGACAACGCTCCAGATGAATGGATTACCGTTGCCAAAGGCACCTGTAATGACCTCGGTGGCATGACCAAAAAAGAAGCCAAAACAGCCTTTAAAGCAGCACAGAAAAGCAGCTAATTTTGACCATAACGCGGGTTAAAGAAAGATGAAAAAGCAATCAACATCATCGGACATTCTCATTGGCGTTGGTTTACGCCATAACCATTATGAGGATGCGTTAACCCGCCCCAAGGCCATTGATTTTATTGAAGTTCATGCTGAGAACTTTTTTGCCGAGGGCGGTGCCGCGAAAGCGGTGCTCGATCAGGTCGCCAAACAGTACGCCATTAGCCTGCACGCAACCACGCTGGGACTTGGCTCAGCGCGAGGCATTCCTAAACAGCCACTACAAAAGTTTCGTCAACTGATTGAGCAAAGCCAGCCACTGCTGGTATCCGACCACGTTTGTTTTACCTGGTCCTCCTTGCAACAGGATAGTAACAATGAAGAGCGTTTCGGTCCTGTGCATGCCGGTGATTTATTGCCCATTGCCTTTAATGCCGAAACGCTCGACATCACGGTCGAAAATGTCGAATCGGTTCAGCAGCATATTGCTCGCCAATTATTGGTGGAAAACCTGTCGGCCTATATCACACCTGAAGGCTCAACCATGAGCGAAGTCAGCTTTCTCACCGAGCTTTGTCTGCGTGCCAATTGCCGCCTGCTACTGGACATCAATAATCTGGTGGTTAACGCCAGCAATGCCAATAGCGCTGATATTCTGGGCGACGTAAGCAACTATATTCAGCAAATCCCGCCGCAACTCGTGGGTGAAATACACCTTGCCGGTTGCAGCCCCGCACAGCCCGGTGCGCCGATGATTGACGACCACAGCCAACCTGTACCAGACATCGTCTGGGAGGGTTACCGCATCGCCCTCAAGCACTTTGGCGCGATACCAACGCTGGTGGAATGGGATACAGCGCTGCCCTCCTGGGAGGTGCTAACCGATGAAGCCACAAAGGCCAGAGCCATTGCCGAAGAGGTATTAAGCCGTGACGTCGCGTAATCAAGCGCTACAGACCCAATCAGCGCTGATCAGCGCCATTTACAGCCAGGATAATGCACATTGTGAATCACCGGGGCTGATAGCCTACCAACGCAGCCTGGCGGCCAATGCCAAACGAGCGCTGGCAATTAGCTACCCAACTATTTCTCAACTGGTTGGCGATGGTTTCTCGACGCTGAGCCGTGAATTCCTTCAGGATTATCCATTAACCGGTGGTGATTGGGGGGAATGGGGCAGCGAATTACCTCTCTGGCTGGCCGGCAAAACCGCATTAACAAATTATCCCTATTTAAGCGACTGCGCACAGCTGGACTGGTTCTGCCATCAAAGCGAACGCGCGGCCAACGTCGCACTTGATCTGGAGTCGCTGTCCTTGCTCGCTGAACAGGATGCCAGCCAGCTTGAGATGGTACTCGCCAGTGGTGTCTTTCTGCTTGCTTCATCACACCCGGTGGTCGACATCTGGCAAGCTCACCAGAGCTCACAACAAAACGATGAAGCAACGCCGGCATTATTTGCAGCCGCCGCTCAAAGCATCGCCGCTCAAAAAAGCCAGTTCGCACTCATTTGGCGCCCGCAATGGAAAACCCAGGTACGCGCCATCGATGAAACAGAATTTTTATGGTTGCAGCAGCTGCTGGCGAAACAACCCTTAACCACAGCACTGGATAATATGAGTCATACCAACTTTAACTTTGAAACCTGGCTGCCCAACGCCCTCCAGGCAGGGCTGTTTTGCGGGATTAAGCCGGCCAACTAACAGGAAATCACCCATGAAAATAATCTTACGGAGCTACTTTTCAGTAGCCGATGCAGTTGACAAGCTATTAAGTTTTTTCAAACCCGTTGCGCTACTCGGCGCGCGGCTCTACGTGGCCTGGATATTTTTCGCCTCGGGATTGACCAAGTTACGGGACTGGGACAGCACGCTGTTTCTATTTGAAGAAGAATACCAGGTACCATGGCTAAATTTCGAAGTAGCAGCTTACCTGGGAACGGGAGGCGAGTTACTACTACCCATTCTGCTGGCACTGGGCCTATTTACCTCGTTCGCGTCAATTGGCCTGTTCCTCTTCAACATCGTTGCGGTTATCAGTCTTGAATTTATCGCCCCCGCAGCCTTTAGCCAACACATTATATGGGGGCTGCTGATCGCACTGATTGCCGTGTGGGGGCCGGGGAGAATATCCGCTGATCATTGGTTGAGACGGGTTGTTGGTTAGAAATCTTCGAAACAGTCTTGACTTACTTTTCGCTAGTCTCAATACCCGTAAGCTGCTCCCGGAATAGCCGCATCAGCAATTCAATATTCGCGGTGCCCCCGTAGTTAAGCCGCGTAATAAAGGCCAGCTTGCGGTGCGGACCTGGCTCATCCAGCGGCACGGCTCTAATCTCGGGGTTGTCGGCCACCAGCTGGCCAACCGCCATCTCGGGCACCAGCGTCGCGCCCATGCGTCCAGCCACCATTTGCACTAGCGTAGGCAAGCTGGTGCCCGCCACTGCATTTTGCATTTCGGTTGATTGCAGCTTACAGGCCGCCAGCGCATGATCCTTTAAACAATGACCGTCTTTAAGTAATAACAAAGGCGCATCTTTTAATTGATTGGTGCTGATCTTTTTGAGTTTTGCATAGCTGCCGGACTCATTAACCACCACCAGAAAATCCTCCTCCCAAAAGGTAAACGCATGTAAGCCTTCGGTGTCGTAAGGTAGCGCCAAAATGGCCGTATCGATTTCGCCACTCCTTACCTTTTCAACCAACACATGGGACTGCTCTTCAATCAACGTCAACTCAAAATCGGGGTATTGGCGGCGCACCTCTGGCAATACTTTTGGCAACAAGTACGGGCCAATTGTAGGAATCACACCAAGTGCCATGGGGTGGCTGAGTGGTGCATTCTGACTGTGCGACAGCTGATATAACTCCTGCACTTCAAGATTAATGGCCTGTGCTTTGCGTAGAATAATTTCACCAAGCGGCGTCACCAGTACCCGTTTATTATCACGCTCAAATATCTGCACACCCAGTTGTGTTTCCAGTTCAGCAATTGCCGTGCTCAAAGCCGACTGGGATACCGCACATTCATCCGCGGCCTTTTTAAAATGTAGCGTTTTCTGCACGGCCACCGCATAGCTCAATTGTTTTAGTGTAATCATCCGTTTCTCACCTCAAAGCTCCGCCAACATATTCTACAAAACAGATCAGAATCATCTGTTTTATTCAATTTAAAAGAACGATAACCCACCCTATTATTTCTATCAACACAAACAAACAGCGTTCCATTCAATCATTAATCAGGAGAAACAACATGGCTAAAATCAACCAATCAATTCCCGAGTTTAAAGCCGAAGCTTTCCACAATGGTGAGTTCAAAACCATCACCAGCGACGATGTAAAAGGCAAGTGGTCAATCTTCCTGTTCTACCCAGCAGACTTTACCTTCGTTTGCCCGACCGAACTGGAAGATATGGCCAAACACTACGAAGAGCTGCAAGGACTTGGCGTTGAAGTGTACTCAGTTTCCACTGATACCCACTTCACTCACAAAGCCTGGCACGATACCAGCGAAGCCATCGGCAAAATTAACTACCCGATGATCGGTGATCCCACTGGTACCATCACGCGCGGATTTGATGTGATGATCGAAGAGGAAGCACTGGCACTGCGCGGCACCTTCCTGGCTGATCCTGACGGCATTATTAAGGTCGCAGAAATCCATGATCTGGGTATCGGTCGCTCAGCCAAAGACATGGTTCGCAAAGTGAAAGCCGCTCAATATGTGGCAACCCACGACGGCGAAGTCTGCCCCGCGGCATGGGAGCAGGGACAGGAAACCCTGACCCCTAGCTTGGATCTGGTGGGCAAAATCTAACCACTGTAACCCAGCCCTGCATACTCGTGCGGGGCTGAACCTAACAGACAATCAGCACCACCTAATGGAGATAGACAGATGTTAACTGCAGAAATTTTAGACGCCGTTAAAACCTATACCGCTCATATGAAAAACGATGTGACCTTGGTACTACAGGCTGGAGAACATGAAAAACGCGCGGAACTGGTGTCGTTTCTATCTGATTTTGTCTCCGCCTCGGAACACCTCCATTTCGATATAAGAGACACCGAGGGCGAGCTAAGAAGCCCGCTCAGCTTTATGCTTGAAGTTGACGGTCTTGCAAACGGCATCCAGTTTTCCGGCATTCCCGGCGGCCACGAATTCAACTCTCTGGTGCTGGCGGTGTTGCACAGCTCAGGCACCGCCCTCAAGCTTGACGATGGCATTCAACAGTTTATTCGCCGTATCGACGAACCACTGAAATTCGAGGTTTTTGTCAGCCTAAGCTGTCACAACTGCCCAGACGTTGTGCAGGCACTCAATCAATTCGCCACGCTGAACCCAAACATTAGCAGCGAAATGATTGATGGAGGCCTTTATCCAGAGCTTATCGAAGGTCGTAATATTCAAGGCATACCAACCGTTTTTCTCAACGGTGAGGTATTTGCCAACGGCAAAGTTGATACGGCTCAATTACTGGACAAACTCAGTGCCTTAAATCCCCAGCTAGCCGACGCAGAAAGCAGCAACCACAACCCACTTCACACTCAGGACGTGACGGTCATTGGTGGCGGCCCTGCCGGTGTCGCTGCCGCTATTTATGCGGCCCGCAAGGGTATCAAGGTAACATTGATTGCTGATCGCATGGGCGGCCAGGTAAAGGATACTCAGGGTATCGAGAACCTGATTTCGGTGCCTAAAACGACAGGGACAGAACTGACAGGCGCGCTACAGGCCCACATGAATGATTATGACATTACCCTCAAGGAGCATATCCGGGTCGACACTATTGAAAATGGCACCATTAAAACCCTGACACTATCATCCGGCGAAAAGATCGCAACCCGTGCATTAATTATCGCCACCGGCGCTAAGTGGCGAGAGCTGGGCGTACCCGGTGAGAAGGAAAATATTGGTAATGGCGTGGCCTATTGCCCGCATTGCGACGGCCCATTCTTCAAGAACAAAGATGTTGCCGTGATTGGTGGCGGCAACTCTGGTATTGAAGCGGCGCTGGATTTAGCTGGCATTGTCAAATCAGTCACTGTGTTAGAGTTTGCACCGGCGCTACGAGCGGACCAAATTCTGGTCGATCAAGCCACCGCCAGAGAAAACATCAACATTATCAGCAATGCGGCAACACAGCGCATTATCGCTGACAATGGCAAGGTTTGCGCTCTGGAATATGAAGACCGTAACAGTCACGCTCTTCATAGCGTCGAACTATCCGGTGTATTTGTACAAATTGGTTTAATTCCCAACAGTGACTTTTTGCAGGGTATGCTGGAAACCAGCCCGTATGGTGAAATCATCATCAATGAGCGTAACGAAACCAGTGCGCCGGGGATTTTTGCCTGCGGCGATGTCACCACCGTGCCCTACAAACAAATCGTCATTGCCATGGGGGAAGGCTCAAAGGCTGCACTGAGTGCCTTTGATTATTTGCTTAAGCAAGGCTAATTCAGTCGCCCGATTGGCAGCAGGGCTAAACAAGATGCTTAGCGCAGTGATGAATTCTGGCAATAGCCTGAATTTATCACTGCCAACTCACCATTGATTTTTTCTCATTTCAATAACGTTATTGGTGATAAAAGGTGCTAGTTTAATAGTTAACGTAGAACAGAAAAAAAGAGCCTCTATGACCAAAGTACCGCACGCTACTATTCGCCCCCAAATTACGTTAAACCTTTTATCCCAGAGTGAAATTGCGGGTTTAAGCTCACCCGATAAAGAGGTATTCCAACTCTATCGCGACTGCGCACTGGCTATTCTTAACACCGACACCGAACAGGATGACGCCGCCAAAATACTGGCCGATCACTCCGACTTTGATATCGATATTGTTCCTCAATCGCGAGGGGTCAAGCTGGAGATTCACAACGCGCCGGAAGCCGCGTTTGTTGATGGCGAAATGGTCACCGGTATTCGCAAACACCTGTTTTCAGCCCTGCGCGACATCATATTCACCGAGTTTAAAGCCACTGGCGAACATCGCTTTAACCTTGAAACCTCTGCAGGCATCACCGACGCCGTGTTCCGCATTTTACGCAATGCTGGCGTCGTCAAACCTGACACGCATCCCAATCTGGCTGTCTGCTGGGGTGGTCACTCCATTCCTCGCGAAGAGTATGACTATTCGAAGGAAGTTGGTTACCAACTGGGGTTACGAGGTATCGACATTATCACCGGCTGCGGCATTGGTGCTATGAAAGGTCCGATGAAGGGCGCCGCCGTTGGTCATGCGAAACAACATATTAGGGATGGTCGTTATATTGGCATCAGCGAACCCGGCATTATCGCCTCCGAGTCGCCTAACGCAATCGTCAACGAATTGATCATCATGCCGGATATTGAAAAACGGCTGGAGGCCTTTGTTCGATTAGCACACTGCATCATCGTCTTTCCCGGCGGGGTTGGCACCGTTGAAGAGGTGTTATACCTGCTCAGTATTCTTAGCCACCCGAGCAACCACCAGTCGCTACCGCTATTATTTACCGGTCCGTCCTCTCGCGCCCAGTACTTTGAAGAACTTGATCACTTCCTACGTACCACCTTAGGCGATGAAGTGGCTCACTTTTATCAAATTATTATCGGAGATTCAGCGGAAGTGGCTCGCCAAGTTAAAGCCAACATTGATCAGGTACATGCCCAGCGTCGCAAGAAACAGGAAGCTTACTATTACAACTGGTCACTGAAGATTGCCGAAGACTTACAGTTACCTTTCATCCCAACTCACCAGAACATGGCAGATTTAAAGCTGGATTACGGATTACCGATTCACCAGCGCGCCTCACAGTTGCGCGCCGCCTTTTCAGGCCTCGTGGCGGGCAACGTCAAAGCCTTCGGTATTGAACAAATTGCCCAACACGGCCCGTATAAAATTAACGGTGACGAAAAAATTCTGGCTGAAATTGATAAACTGCTTCGTAGTTTTATTCGCCAAAAACGGATGAAAATTGGAATGAGTGAAGAAAGCTACACACCCTGTTATAAACTGAGCAACGGTTAAAACTATAACCAGCAAGCCACTATCCGTTAACCTATCACCCGCTCTTACACAATCAGCCGTTTATCTGGCTAACAGATAGCGGCTGGCCTTTTGAGTAGAGGCTTTCCATACAGTGTGATTGCCAACTCTGCCAATACAACAGCCCTGTCACTATTTTTTACACCCGAACTCCCTTCCGCCTCGAAAAAACGCTAACCCTTTGATTTAAAAAGGCTGGCCTGAATTTTGCTTATTCCAAAGCCAAACAAGACATTTTATATTCCACACACCCAACAAAGGTAAGGACCATCACAATGCAAAAGAAAATAAAGCACGCTGTCCGTGGCGCACTGCTCTTAACCCTGACAGGGCTGGCTTCTGCTTCTCACGCTGTCACGATCAACTGGGCTGATTGGGAAAGCAGTAACTCAAACAATGGTTTCACTGCAAACGGCACGATTACAACCACAACCGCTACCGTCAATGTGACCTACAACAACCCGCAGGGCATATCATTTATCCAAACCAATGGCGGCACGGATTACTGGCAAAACAACAGGTCTGGCCGAAACCCGGCCACTTCGCCATACACCAGCGCTCAGGTCGACAACATTCCAACGGGAACAGACATTATCGCGCTCAACAGAGCTGGGCTCCAAACATTGAGCTTCTCGGAAACCATTGCCAACCCAATATTTTCCTATGTCAGCCTGAATGGTAACGGTTACGCATTTGACCAGGATTTTGACATCCTCAGCTTTGGCAACATCGCCGATGGCAATGACTGCGGCTATTGGGGCTGCGGAACCTCCTTTAAACAGATCGTAGATATCGGTGGTGGCGTGTTGGAATACCGGTTACTTGGAACTGGCGAGCCACACGGAACACTTCGCTTCACCGGCGCTTTCGACACGGTCAGCTGGCGCAGCCTTAGTAATGAAAACTGGAACGGTTTTACAGTTGGCATAGAAGGCACAGCCGCTGAAGTATTCCCGCCCAGTGAATCAGTGCCAGCACCCGCCACTTTTTTACTGCTGGGCTCTGGCCTTGTTATGCTGAGATTACTTAAGCGAAAAACGCTGTAGGCCTAAAATCAGTAAAGTGGGAGCCCGGCTCCCTCTTTACTGATCCCTCTGCGGATGCTCTTTAGCAACCACCTCTAACTACTACTGGTTAGGCTTTTTTGCCCATCAAGGCTCGCACCAACAAAACGGTGGCGCCATCGTTTATAAATCATCAATGACGGCCATCTCCATACGACTAATCGCCATCAAGCAGCGATGGCACAGGCAGTCATCCCAGTGCTCAGCAATCAACTCCTTCTGCTGCTCAGATAACTGCACATCACTGCAGTGACAGATCAAAATTGAGCCCACCTTGCACTCAAAGGCGGCGCCGCATCGTGGGCAGTTTCTTTCTTCATGTTGACACATAAATATTGACCATACTGCCAGCCTCAGCCTGAATGAAGGCTGGCATAACTAGAGAGCACAGATTACCACTGTAGCGAGGCACCAGTTTGATACTCCGTAACACGGGTTTCAAAAAAGTTCTTTTCCTTTCTCATGCTAGCCTGCTCATCAAGCCAGGGTAAGGCATTTTTTGCACCAGGGAAGGGCTCTTCCAGGTTAAGTTGTTTGGCACGCTTATTAGCAACAAACCGAAACTGTTCCAGGTGCTCTTCTGCACTATAACCGAGTATGGGCTCTTCCAGCAGATAATTCGCATAACCACTTTCAGCGGCTTCAGCTTCGTCCCACATCCGGCGGATGGCTTTTGGATCAAGCGTGATATTTTCTTCTATCAATATTTGCTTTACCACTCGAAGACCAAACCCGCAGTGCATAATTTCATCGCGCATGATGTATTGCAGCTGCTCAGCGGTCCCCTTCATCAAGCCGCGACGTTGCAGGGCAAAAATGGGGCTAAAACCGTTATAAAACCAGCAACCTTCAAATACAGCAGCAAAAAAGGTGTAAGACAAAACAAACCGCTCCAGATCATCACGGTTACGTAAATCTATTTCTGTACTCAAGACAGAGTCCAAATATTTATTTGCCAGCTTGATTTTGCGGTGAATCGCCGGCACGACACGGTAACGGTTATAAATTTCACCCTGATCAAGCCCCAAGGTTTCAATACAGTGCTGGTATGTCCAGGTATGCATCGCTTCTTCATAAACCTGGCGCGCCTGGTAAATTTGTAATTCCGGCGCACTCATTTTTTCCATCACGGCCAGACCAATATTGCGCATCGCCAGAATATCGGAGGTTGTCAGATATGCGAGCACATTCTCATAGAGGTGTTTCTCCTCAACAGTGAGCTTATGGTGATAATCATGCACATCCTGCGACATATTAACGTCCAGTGGCGTCCAGTGGTTTTTATTGGCATTAAGAAAAAACTCCCAAGCCCAGGGGTATTTAAAGGGCGCCAGCTGATTAACGTCGGTCATACCATTCACGACCCGCTTATCTTCTGCGTTCACTGGCAAGCGTGTTTCATCAAGCGCCTCTTCGGCCGGTATTTCCGACTTTGTAGAAAGGGCTTGTGCCCCCTGCGCAGTGCTCTGCAACGAGGGGATGGCAATTTCGAGGGGGTTATCCCAATTAGGTGTAAACATCGTTTGTTCCTCCGTGGCCTGTGGATCTTGTTACGCACAGACCACTCTTGTTTATAGAATTACTGGCAGGCTTCACATTCCGGATCAAGAATCGAGCAAAATTTTGGCGCCTCTACGGGCTCGCTGAGCTGAAACTCATCGTCGGTATTGGTGACCGCCGTTGCTGTATTTTCGGCCACAGCGGCCTGAGCCGTAACATCGCCAGAATTGCTGGCTTCACTGTTTTTTTCCATATGGGTGGCTCCCAGAGAACGCAGGTAATAGGTCGTTTTGAGCCCCCGCGTCCAGGCGGTTTTATAAAGGTTATCCAGCCGCTTTCCGGAGGGTTCCGCCATATACAAATTGACACTTTGCGCCTGATCAATCCATTTCTGCCGCCGTGCCGCCGCTTCAACCAGCCAGCGCGGATCAATTTCAAAAGCGGTGGCAAATCGCGCTTTGATCGCATCAGGCACTCGCTCAATGGCGTGCAAAGAACCATCGTAATATTTGAGGTCGTTAACCATGACATCATCCCAAAGATCCAACGCCTTTAGTTCACTCACCAGCGCAGGATTGATAACGGTAAACTCGCCCGACAGGTTCGATTTCACAAACAGGTTCTGATAAGTGGGCTCAATAGACTGAGAAACGCCAACAATATTGGAAATCGTAGCCGTAGGCGCAATGGCCATCACATTGGAGTTACGCATGCCCTGTTCAGCAATTAATTCGCGTAATGGCTGCCAATCCAGCTGCTGAGCCTGATCCAGCAGCGCGTAATGTGCGCCACGCGCTTCGGACAGTTTCTGTAACGAGTCGATAGGCAGAATGCCTTGATCCCAAAGCGAGCCTTCATAACTTTCGTAGCAACCACGCTCACTGGCGAGATTAGAAGAAGCCTCCAGCGCAAAGTAGCTGATTAACTCCATGGAATTATCCGCAAAATGTACGGCATCAACACTGCCATAGGGGAGTTTCAACTGATAAAGCGCATCTTGAAAGCCCATCAACCCCAAGCCTATTGGGCGATGACGCAGATTTGCAGTTTTTGCCTGAGGCACGGCGTAATAGTTAATATCAATGACGTTATCAAGCATGCGGATCGCCGTGGTAACCGTTCTTTTCAATTGCTCGCGATCCAGTTTGCCATTGCGAATATGGTTAGGCAGGTTCACTGAGCCCAGATTACACACCGCAATTTCGTCATCACTGGTATTAAGCGTGATTTCCGTACAGAGGTTAGAGGAGTGCACCACCCCCACATGCTGTTGCGGCGACCGAATATTGCAGGGATCTTTAAAGGTGATCCACGGGTGACCTGTTTCAAACAGCATAGAAAGCATTTTGCGCCATAGCGCCTTAGCTTCGATTTTCTTAAAAAGCGCTATTTCACCGGTTTCCGCGAGGCGCTCATACTGCTCATAACGATCCTCAAAATCAGGACCGTACAGGTCATGCAAATCAGGCACATCGTTTGGTGAAAACAGCGTCCATTCCTTGTCTTCGAACACTCGCTTCATAAACAGATCGGGAACCCAGTTGCAGCTGTTCATGTCATGCGCGCGCCGCCGCTCGTCACCGGTATTTTTACGTAACTCTAAAAAATCTTCGATATCAAGGTGCCAGCTTTCCAGGTAGGCACACACCGCGCCTTTACGTTTGCCGCCCTGATTCACCGCTACGGCGGTGTCATTGACGACTTTAAGGAAAGGAACAACACCCTGAGACTGACCATTGGTGCCCTTGATGTGCGACCCCAGAGCGCGTACGGGGGTCCAGTCGTTGCCTAATCCACCCGCCCATTTAGAAAGCATCGCGTTATCCTTGAGCGCACCATAAATACCGTCAAGCTTATCGGGCACCGTGGTCAAATAACATGATGACAGCTGCGGCCGATTGGTGCCGGCATTAAACAACGTTGGTGTTGAAGACATATAGTCGAAGGAAGACAGTAGATTGTAGAACTCGATAGCGCGTTCATTGGGCTGCTCTTCACGTAATGCCAATCCCATGGCAACACGCATAAAAAACACCTGAGGTAACTCAAAGCGAGTTTCACGCCAATGCAAAAAATAGCGATCATAAAGTGTTTGTAGCCCCAGGTAGGTAAACTGTAAATCACGTTCCGGCTTAATCGCGTCGCCCAGCTGTTTAAGGTCAAAGGTTAACAACTCCTCGTTGAGCAGCTCGTGTTCAACGCCCTTGCTCAGCGCCGCTTCCAAAGCCTGCGGGTACAATGACTGCATTTCAGTATATGTCGCCTGCTCAGCAACATTTAAATAACCCAAAACCTCTTCACGCAGGCTGTCGAGCAGTAGGCGGGCGCTGACGAAGGAGTAGTTAGGCTCAGACTCAATCAGAGGCCGCGCTGCCATGATTAAGGCCGTTGCAACATCCTTGCGTTTGATACCGTCGTACAGGTTATTCATTGCCAGGCTTAGCAACTGTTCTGAATTCACATCCGCTAAATTATCGCAAGCCTCTTCAATAACGGTACTAATGCGCTCTGCGTTCAGAGGTGAGTATGAGCCATCTACATTGGCCACCTTGATGCTGAGATGCCCCTGATCAGGCATATTCTTGGTGCGCTGCTTAGCGTGCTCTTCTCGGTAAATAACATAGGCACGGGCAACTTTTTGCAAACCTTTACGCATCAAACCCAGTTCGACTTGGTCCTGAATTTCCTCAATATGAACGGTGCCGCCATTAGGCTGCAGTTTGTGGAAACGGGTACTGATATCCATCACCAGCGCATCGACGGTTTCCTTAACCCTTGATGAACCAGAGGCTGAATGTCCCTCAACCGCAAGAATGGCTTTGGTAATGGCAATCGCAATTTTTGAATCGATATAGGGAGCGAGCTGACCGTCCCGCTTAATTACATTGAGTGCTGTAGTAGGGTTGCCTTTTGGAGGGGCTAAGGGTGTAACGGTTGAGTGCTCCGACATAAACTATCTCCTTCGCGTCATTGTTTAGGAACCAGGGTTCCAGGTCTTCGCGAAAACTTGAGATAAGTACGGAGGTAGAAAAGTCAGGGTGCCAAAAGGGCCGTCTATACGGAAAGCACCGAAACATTTCCATAGCCCTTTTTCGCGAAGGCATGAAATATCCCGGCCATAGGCGCACGCCTATCTGCTCGAGATACTCTGGCAGGTCTTCGGACTCAGGGGCAGTTCTTGCAAAATTGCAGATTGCCTACAGCGACGGCTTCCCATTTGGTGGCCTTTTCATTGACCGATAAACAGTGCCTGGACAGCAAGTCTTAATCATTAGACCCGTATCCGTGTCGCGTTCGTTCCCCTATACCGCTGCGCGTCAGTTCCGGATTCTCACCGGATTCCCTTTTCATTTCACAACAGATCCACCACTTAAAAAGCACTAGATATATGCAAAAACCAAAGCAAGAGCACAATATATATAATTAAATTCAATGTAAATAGTTTAATAAAAAAGAGGCGTGTATAAAAAAGGCAGCCGTAGCTGCCTTTTTTATAACTCACCATTTAGAGTTGCCGGCGCTCTAAACTAAACTTCCCGGCCCAACATACGTCGCAATGTACCGTCTTTGTTAATCACGTGATGCTTAACAGCCCCGGCAATATGCAACAGCAACACAACAATCACCAGGTTAGCAACAATTTCATGGGTTTCGTGGGCAAAACCCGCTATTGCTTCGCTGTAGGCAAGGGCTTGCCCGGGATTTGCAGGATCCGGGTTTTCCGCAATCAACTCCAAGCCAAACAACGGTAATCCGTGACCACCGACGGCAGACATCACAGCGCCCGAAATAGGCATCAATAATGTCGCCAATATCAATATCCAATGAACCAGGTGCGCAATAAAGCGCAAGGCCGCACCATCATCGGACAGAGCCAGCGGCCAACGGTTAACCAACCGCCAGTAAACGCGCAGCATGGCGATGGGCAGTATCACCACACCGATCGATTTATGCAGATCATAAAGCTCATAGGCTTCGTTCTCATCCATGTAAATACCCAACGCCAACATGCCAATGATAGCCAAACCAACGAGCCAATGTAGCGATACACTCACGGGACTTAATTTTGCAGCGGTGTCTTTCATTAAATTTTCCTTAATTATTTATTGTGTTAACGAAACATCAGCTTCAGCGGTTGTTTCAGAGAAAGCGTCTGCTTCAGGTTTATAGTTTCCCGCCAACCACAAATACACGCTTGGCAGGACAAACAAGGTAAACAGGGTGCCAATAAACATGCCGGCCACCAGGATAATACCGATGCTGTTACGTGCTTCGGCACCCGCCCCCGTGACCAGCACTAACGGGAAGTGCCCCAGAATAGTTGCGGCTGTAGTCATCAACACTGGCCGCAGGCGTGTTTGCGCAGCCTGAGTGATGGCATCAATTTTTGACAACCCCTGCTTCTGCAAACCATTGGCAAACTCGGTAATCAGAATCCCGTTTTTGGCGACCAGTCCCACCAGAGTAATAAACCCGATTTGAGCGTAAATATTAATGGTGGTGAATTCAAAATAAGTGAAAAATAACGCCCCCGAAATCGCCAACGGCACAGATCCCATCAGCACCACCAACGCCGAACGAAAGCTGTTGAACTGAACAACCAGCACCAAATAAACCGCACATAACGAGATCAGCAGCACGTTGATCATGCTGTTACCCTCTTTTCTGAGCTGCCTGGATTCACCGGCATAATCAACGGTATAACTATTGGGCAAAATGCTCGCCGCCAACTCTTCAACCGTTGTCAGCGCCTCGTCTTTGGTAACGCCCGGCGCCACCCCTCCGAAAATCCGGAAAGATTTTTGCTGATTAAATTTCCCCAACACACGCGGCCCGGTTTCACGTTCAAGCCGGGCAATGGAACTCACCGGCACTAACTTGCCCGATGGCGTACGCAATTGTAGCTGCATCAAGGTTTCAGGCTGATTGCGGGCCGCATTTTCAACCATCGGGATGACATGGTATGACTTACCATTGGCATTGAAGCGATTCACATCCTGCTCAGAAATAAGTGCCGCCAGCTGTCTGCTTACCCCGTTCACGTCCATGCCTAAGTCGGCAATGCGATCATGATCCAGCTTTAACCGGGCCTGGGGCATATCCACTTTCAGGTCGGTTTCCAGGTATAGAAATTGATTAGAACCCAGCCCCTGCCAAATCAACTGCTGAGCAAAGCGCTCCATATTCTCGTAGCTATCACTCGACTTGACGATAAACTCAACATCAAACTGACCGGCCGTGGGCAGAGGTGCCCAGAGAATGGGTAGCACCTGTATGCCTCCCACCTGCCACAGCTTGCCGTAAATCTCTGGCTGAATTTCCTGTGCGCTGAAATCACGCTCTGCATAATCAACAAACTCGAAGCCACCAAAACCGCTGTTAGGTGACATCAGTTCCCAAATAGCGCTGATTCCAGGCACATCTTCGACTTGCCGGTACACCTCTTCCATATAACCCGTGGTATAGCTCAGCGACGCTTCCGGCGGCGACTGCACCACCATAATCATGCCGCCCTGATCCTCAACCGGCGCCAGTTCTTTGCTGGAAAAGAGGTACATGGGCACCATCAGCAGCGCGATCACCAGGCCAATAATCAATATCTGCGGCTGCCAGCTCAGCTGTTTTTTAACCAGTTGGCCGTAAAAAGCTCTAAGTCGGTCAAATACCTCATTCACCCGTCGCGTCACCCGGCCCTCTTTACCCTGATCGGCGCAGACGTAGGCACTCATAATCGGCGATAGCGTTATCGCTACAATGCCGGAAATAATCACTGCAATCGCCAGCGTAAAGGCGAACTCCTTGAACAACGCGCCGGTCAACCCTGAAACAAAGCCTATCGGGGCATACACGGCGGCAAGCGTAATGGTCATCGCAATAATCGGTGACAGTAGTTCGCGTGAGCTCTCCAGAGCTGCTCGCATGCGCGAATGACCTTCACGCATATGTCGAGCCACATTCTCAACGACAACAATCGCATCATCCACCACCAGGCCGACGGACAAAACAACCGCCAGAATCGTGAGTAGATTAAGGGTAAAGCCCATCACCGCCATTGCCGCGATACTGCCAAGGATAGAAATGGGAATCGTCACCAAGGGAACCAGCGCCGTACGGACCGCCCCCATCATGGCGAGAACCACGATACCCACCAGTGCCACGGTCTCAAACAGAGTGGTGAAAATTTCCGTCAAGGCGTTGCGCATATAAAGTGTGCCATCGTAGGCCATTGCCAGCTCCATACCCTCAGGCATGCTGGCATTAATCTTATCCACGCGCTTGTACACTTCGTCACCAATATCAATTTCATTGGCGCCCGGTAGCGGCCATACCGCCACATAAATGGTTTGTTTTTTATTGAAACGCGCTTCGTTATCACCACGCTCTTCACCCAGTTCAACCCGGGCTATATCCGACAGGCGAACCAGATTGTTTTCCATCTCCCGCACAACCAGATTTTCAAAGTCTGTGACCGTCTTCAGGGTGGCGTTACTTAGCAGGTTAATACGCTGCTGGTCATTTTCTGTACGACCAATGGCAGCGACAACATTGTTATTTTGTAATGCCGTTAACACATCATCAGCCGCCAAATTAAACGCCGACATTTTTACCGGGTTAATCCAGACGCGCATGGCCGGGTTACGACCACCCTCAAGGGTAATACGTTGAACGCCACTAATAGAGGACAGCAACGGATTCACTTCACGAACCAGGTAATCCGTCAGCTGCGCACGCGACAAATGGTCGCTGAGTGCGGCCAAATACATAACCGCGTAAGGCCGGTCGGTACGCTGCACCTGAATAGCCGGATCCTTTGCTGCGGCCGGCAAATCCGAACGAATTTGGTTGAGTCGGGCCGACAATTCAGCCAACGCATCGGTACTACTGACATTCAAATTCAGCCAGGCGGTTACGGTACTGGTGCCAGCAGTGGTATTGGAATCAACAAAGTCGACACCGGGAATGGTCGCGGCCACCCGCTCAATCGGATCCGTCACAAAGCCTTGCACCACCTCAGCCGACGCGCCAGGGTAGGCCGTGCTGATAATGATCGCTGAGTTCTCAACCTTGGGAAACTGAAGGACGGGGATTTTCAGCGTAGCAAAAAGCCCCAGCAGTAACAGGGTTAGTGAAATAACGACCGCTAAAACCGGACGGCGAACAAAAATATCCATCAGGGCGCACTCTCAGGAGCTGACTCGGTGGTCGCACTCACCGTCGTCGCAGGGGGCGCAAGATAGGCCAGCAAACCGTCGCTTAGTTTAAAGGCGCCCGCGGCGGCCACCAGATCACCCTGCGCTAAGCCCGTCTCAATAATCAACCGGTTTCCCACCTGAGCACCTAACGTCACGGGTTGTTGTTTAGCGCGATAACCGCCTGACTGTTCATCTGGCAGCAGGCGATAAACATAGGAGCCCGCTGCACTATGGAGCACCGAAACCGTCGGGACAGCCAGTTTTCTAGCTGCTTCAGCCACTGGCACCTGGACCGAGACAATACGATTAGGGATCAGGTCACCCGGCTTACTATCAACTCGTACCCGATAGCGCAAACTGCGAGCGTCACTGGAAATACTGGAGTTTCTGGCAATCACCTCAGCAATTACCGGCTGCTGCTCATCTTGTCCTATTACGATTTCCACGTGAGAACTAACCACAAGCGGCGTGTAAAACTGTGGCAGGCTGAAGTCCACCCATACATAGTCCTGTGAGCCAACCAAGGTGGTGATGAAGGTGTTTTCCTCCAAATACTGGCCAGCATCAAACTGGTGAATTCCCGTCACCCCATCGAAGGGCGCTCGCAGGGTCTTTTTCTCGATGGTCGCTTTTAATAACGCAATTTCCGCCTCCGTAATCTGCAGGTCAGCCAGTGTCTGGTCATACCGCTCTTCACTAACCGCATTGGTATTACGCAAACGGCTGATACGCTGGTTAGTCGACTTGGCCAATTCAGCACGCGCCTTTGCCGACTTCAACTGCGCCAATTCCGAGCTAATATCCATCTGGATAAGCAGCTGGCCCTCTGTGACCTGCTCGCCCGATACAAAGTTAACCGCCTGAATCTTACCGGCCAACTCATTGCGTAAATCCACTTTCTGCGGAGCAACCACTTCACCGAGCACCTGAGTTGTCGGTCGAAACTCAATCGTCTCAACAACCGTCGACTCAACACTTTCAGAGTATTCAGGCTGTTGTTCGAGCGCCGCAGTTTCAGCCTGTATATCAAGTACCTTATAGACCACAAGCACGCCAACAATCATCAGAGCGACGACAATTGCCACTATCCATTTCTGCAGATTTTTCATTGCTGTCCCTCTAACAAATCCTGTGTGTTCAACGTAACCCGTGCTGCTCTAATAGCTGGCAGGTTTTTTTGACACCCTCATCACTGATCGGCTCACGCCAGGGATAGGTGTTCAATAGCCGCCGAACAGCATTAACGAAATGATCATTTGGTGCCAGCGGAAACGGCAAAGCAATCGGCTCACCAACTAAACTACGTGCGTGGCGTTGAAAAACGACCTGATTGTATCCCACGTTCATCGCCCAAATTGAAACCAGTATTTCTTCCAAAACGTCATCTCGATCGGCCAATGCAACCTTAAGCTCTCCGTCTTCAACCCTGCGACAAACCAACGCAACAAAGTACTCCTCAAAAGACTGGTCAATTCGCATCACCTTTTCAACCCAGCCTCGAGAGGCACGCTTAAGAATTGCTTCGTTCCCTATCAGCATCTCAAGGTGTTCATCAAAGGGATATAACCGATACTTTTCAGGAGTCATAAGCGAAAACGCAAGCAAACGCTCAGGCATGGTCAATGGTAATTCTAAAACCTTAACCAGCACCGCTACGAGGTTTTCATTCATCTTGGTCGCTAACGCGACCAGAACATCTTCTTTAGATTGAATATGCTTATAGATTGATCCCATCGACAAGCCCGCTTCTTTGGCAATGGAGGCCATCGTGAAATCCAGAAGCGATGTCGCTTCAATACACTTGGCAGCAGCGGCAAGAATCCGTTCTTCCTGTTCTTGAGGTGTGTATTTGGGGGCCGGCACTAGAAACTCAGTAATACCATTCGAATAATGTTCGAATGGTATTACTAGTTGAAGTATTTATCAATGCACTCATTCAGTGCGGGTGGGTGTGGATAAGGCCGTGAATGGCTAGAGCAAAGGATTACTTACGAGATATCGGACAGCTACTCAAACCAAATATTTTATAGAGTGGGCAAAATCCAATCACAGCCGTCAGTAATGGAATTAAACCAACTAATCCCCATAAAGTTTGAGGCCCAACAATAATAAGACTCAGTAGAGCCAGCCCTACAACGACCCTAATAATCCGGTCAACAACACCTAGATTTTTCATTTTCTTCTCCCGTTATTTAAGATAACTGGTTGAAGCATGACAAATCGCTGCCGGGCTTTCAGTGACTTAGTCACTAAGTCCTCAAACTAAATTAAGTGATGCAACGCTTGCCGGTCCCGTAACTCAATATAGCCGCGCCCCAGCTGTATCCACCCTTCTGCTTCAAAGCGTTTCAGGTGACGACTAACCACTTCGCGAGCCGTGCCAATTTCCAATGCAAGATCTTGATGGGTAATAGCCAGCGGGTTTACCGGCTGCAGTAGTAAGTATTTCGCCAAACGCTGTTCGATACTCTCCAGCGCCAATTTTTCTACGGTGCCAATCAGGTTAGCAAGCCGACGACCAAAACTTTTAAACACTAGTTCACGAAACTCCGCCGACTCATTAACCAGTCTATCGAACTGGCTTTTCGGCATCATCCTCACCGTCAAATCCGTTTCCGCAACGGCTTCAGCAGGAAAAGACTCACGACTAAACAAACAGCTGGTGGTAAGCACACACATATCACCCGGCGTGACGCGGTACAAAAAGACTTCTTTACCCGCCGCAGATCGAGTAAACACACGGGCGCAGCCCTCCATCAAGATAAAGTAGTGTTCACAACGCTGCCCCTGGTGGAAAACCTGGCTTCCCGCCGGAATACTCACCTCCGGCAACACCTCTAACGTCGCTTCTAACGTCATAATCCTGTCCACTAAAAATGAAATGACAGATTAGCACTATTAACACCAGCACTTCATGACACAAGCAAATAGATCGTGCTTTTTCCACTAGCGAACAGGAGATTCAGCCCCACCCCAAAACGAGGAAAAATGCGGCAGGACTGAAAACCGTCATCCTCCGATCAAGCCACTTCGCGTCGTTTGTGCCCATCTCGCATCGCATCAATTTCTTCGCCAGCCAAGCTGCCACCCATTAACGAATAAGCGCGACCAAAGCCCTTTACATAACGCCCACCAGTCGGTTTAAGTTTAAACAGTTTAAAATCTTCATGTTTGCTAAGTTCCAGAATGCGTTGTCCGTGTCGATCAGACAACACCTTCAGCCCTTCATACCATCCCTCCGAATCCCATGCCTGCATTTCCGCGTCAACACTGTAATTTACGCGCAACCTCGCGAACAGCTCTTCGCAGTCATCCTCATCCTCAATGACCAGAACCGAAGCTTTGTGGTTATGTTGCAGGTTGGTCGCGTGTACTGCGATTTCGCTGAGCAACACATATAAACATTCTTCCCCTATGGCAAAAGGCGCATAGGACGCGAAGGGGGTACCGTCTTCTTTAATGGTAGACAACTGCAGACTCTTGCGGCTATCCAGAAAGTTTCTCACTTCATCACCGAGACGGGCTTCCAGTTTTTTATTTTTCATAATTTTAACCTCTTGAAATGCGCTATAACGCCAGACTTGCTTTAATTTTATTGAAAGCGGCGACCTGCTCAGGGTGCAAATCGCCATCACTGTCACGACCTAAAAATACTTTGAAAATAATTTCACCCTGGTCATCCTCAAACACAAAAGCATGGCTTTCACGGCCACGGTGCTCACGACTCTGAAAAGCAATATGGTCGATGGCACCCAGCTTGATATGTCCTTCAAAACCCTCACCGCCGCTACTGAGGTTGTAATAACCCTCAGCAACGCGGCCCACCGGGAACACGCCTTTAAACTCAAACACGCAGCCTCCCTGAAAAATAATAGTGGTAGTATTTTTCCAGGCCGAAAGCTCTCTCATTAACAATTCTGCATATTCACCGGGCATAACCACTGATAGTTGTACTGTTGCTTCTGTCATTGTCCCGCCCCCTAAAAGTCGTAGCGCACAGAAACAATCACCTCACGACCGGCTTCAAATAATTCTTCAAAGGCACGGCGGTAATGTTTATCGGTGATATTGTTGACGGTTAAACCGACTTTCAGGTTTTCCATCGCCTGCGGTTGCCAGCTGGCGTAAATATCGCCGACTGTATAACCGTCATAGTCGTTGTTATCGGTACTGGGTTTCTTGTTTTGCGATGCCGCATCGATGACCCGTACTCCGGCTGTCAGCTGGTCATTAAGAAAGGCATAGCTTAAATCCGCCGTCCAGGTATCGGCGGGAATATTGCTCAAATCACGCCCGGTTTGATCATCTTCGCCACGCACCTGGCCATAGGCCAATTTCAGACGCAGGTTTTCCAGCTGGTAATCCGCCGCAACTTCAAAGCCCTTTAGCTCCGCCTTGCTGACGTTTTGCCAGGTTGATGTGCCCGCATTCGGGAACGGCACAAAGGACGGCCCGGTCACAATCTGCTCAATAAAATCGTCCACTTTGTTTTTAAACACCGAGGCATTAATGCGCAGCTCGTCATTGGTAAACACGTTAGCAAAACGCATTTTCGCCAGCAGCTCTGTGTTGGCCGCTTGTTCCGGCTTAAGGTTTGGATTAGATATAAAAGTATTGCAGCCAAAGGGAGGGCCAATACAAAAGTGCGTGCCGGTGGTGTATAGCTCTTCAGAGCCCGGTGCACGAAAAGCACGATCATGACGCAGTGCCAACTCCAGCCAATCGGTGGTTTGCCACACCAGCGCAGCCGATGGCGAAAACTCGTTCTCGGAGCGCTTGATATTAAGGTTCTTGGACTCAGTAGCAAAATCGTCGTAACGGCCGGCCAGCTCTACTCGCCAGGCATCATTCAAATCAATATTGGCCTGTAAAAAAGCACCCCAAATATCAGTTTCAGCCTCAGGCGGCAAAGGTCGGTTAGCACCACTGCGCAGCGCATTAAATTCTTCACGGTAACCATCAAAACCGTACAGCAAGGTCACGCCATCAAGATCTGACTGGTTGGTCAGCTGCACACCAAACACATCCAGCTCGGTTTCATCAAAGCGCCCATCCGTCACTCGGCTTTCCGCCATTTCAATGGTGTTCCAGTACACCTTGGCCTGACTATTGAGTAGCGGTGAATCAGTATTAAGTCCGTATTCAAGAGCGAACGTGCTGGTTTCCTGCTGTCGATTGATCACAAAATTACTGGTGTCGACTGCCGCTGCGCCATTATTTGGTACCGCGCCATTAACCTCTGCCATGCGGTAGTTGAAGCCAACAGATTGAGCATCATCAATTTGCCACTCGGCTTTGGCTAATACGCCATAATCCCGAGTTGCCGAGTTACCTAAATCATCGCCATTGCCCAGCTTGCTGTCGTTGCTATCCCGGTAATAACCGCTGAGCAGCCAGTCGATACTATCAGTACGGCCTGCCAGCCCGCTGCTGGTGGTACTTTGATCGTTATTGTTGTTGTAGCTAGTTTTAACGAAACCACCTATATCTTGATTCAGATTCAAAAGGTCGCCCGCATCTATAGTTTGTTGCGACACCACGCCACCAATGGCGCCTGAACCCCATAACGAGCTAACCGGGCCTTTTACAACTTCGACACTTTTCAGCAATTCCGGATCAAGGAAGTAGTCCGGCCGATGACCCGAATCAAACCCTTGACGCACACCATCAATCACCTGCAAAACCTTTTCATCGCTCAAACCGCGAATATTGATCGATTGCTGCCCGGAACGCGGCCCCCCTGCAACCGTGACGTTGGACTGATAACGCAGAACTTCAGCAACAGACTTTGCCTGCAAAGTTTGAATTTCCTGCTTCTCAACAACAGCAATAGGCCGAGCCACATTATCTATGTCGGTATCCATACGAGTGGCGCTAACCATTACTTTTTCCAGCTGGCTAATATGCTGCCCATCCCTGTTATCCGCCGCCAGCAGAGGCATACTGAGTAGCGTACTGGCCGCCATCAGCGCTATTCGTCTTGTTTGCTTTTCCCCGCACATGTTCTCTTTTCCTGTTATCTGTTGATTTGCTCAATACCTGGCATTAATTCAATGACACCCCTCAAGGTTGGAAACCATACGCCGCAAAAAACATAAAGTAAATACGAATCATTATCATTTACTTTAAAAAATATACTTGTTACGCTAGTGGCGATTAGATTGAGGAAACCGCAATGGTCGATAAAATTCGCAAACGCTGGCGCATCATTAGCTGGCGCTCAGCCTGTTTGTTGAGCGCGCTGGTTTTGCACGCCTGGGCCTTTAGCTCCCCTGTTGCCAAGTTCGACACCAGCGCACCCGCCTATCAACAGCACAGCAGTGCTGTATCTTTGAGTTTTATAGCCCCCAGTGCCGCGCAACCGGCGGTGGCGCAGGAACCCAATAGCACCCATAAAAAGATACCCGTTGCCGAACAACCCGAGCCAAAAAAAATCACCAAGAAAGTGCAGAAAAAACAGCCAGCCCAACAACCCAAGCCGCCAGTTATCGACCAGCCAGTGGCCCACACCAAAGCAGAAAAACGCCCGCAGGAAGCGCCAGCGCCCAAGGTTGTTGATTCTAAAAACCATCACCAAGAACCACCAAAACAACAAAGTCTGGCGGCCGCCCCCAGCGCTCCAAAACAGCCAAAGAGTAACGGCCTGCACAGCAACCCTGTGATTAACAAACCATTATTTGAACAGCCGCCGACACCCCCCAAATACCCCACCGTGGCGCGCAAGCGCGGCCAGCAGGGCACCGTGTGGTTGGAGATATGGCTCGACCAATGGGGCAAACAGTCAAAACTGAGTGTAATGCAAAGCTCCGGCATTAAGGTGCTCGACCAAGCGGCACTAAAGGCCGTTTCAAATTGGCATTTTCAGCCTCACCGAGTCGACGGGCAGGGCATCGCCTCCCGCGTTCAGATTCCCGTTCAATTCGCCCTCAACTAACCAAAACAAACAGCCAATATGATTATTTACTTACAACAACAACTAGGTCCTCTCGCCTACCCATTACTCATCTGCTCAATAGCGGCATCGGTTATTTTATTGGAGCGCCTGGCTATCCTAACCATCACATCTGCCACCGGAAATCTAAAAAAATCTGGGCAACACATACTGGACCTGCATCAGGCGGAGAGCAAAAGCACTCGCGAAGAAATTGCCTCCATCTGGCTACAGGGGCAGCAACGAAAACTCGCCAGCGGCATTCGGGTATTACAAATTATTGCCCTGCTCACGCCATTATTGGGGTTGCTTGGAACAGTCGTTGGGCTGATCCAAGTCTTTGATGATCTTGGCCAGCATAGCGGCCCGATTCAACCGGCCTTACTCGCCGAAGGACTAGGAATAGCCATGAAAACCACCGCCGCCGGTTTGATTATCGCCGTGCCTACCATGCTTGGTGCGCACCTTTATCAGCTGTGGGTCGACAAGCTCACTCACGCCGCCGAGCAGTTTCTGAATATTCACAGCCTCAACAGCGAAGGTATTTGTACAGAGGCATTGGTTTAGCAACATGATTCGCTCCAAACCCAACCAAAGTTTCAGTACTACGCTGGAACTGACACCACTAATCGACATTATTTTTATCGTCGTGGTTTTTCTGCTACTGACCGCCAACACTCAGCTGTTGAGCCTGCCGGTGGAAATACCCAGCAACGATAGAGCCGCCGAAAACGCCACGGTTTCCGAGCAGACGACGCTGATCTCGTTGCAAGCAACGCCGCCCCTGTGGGCCATCAATAGACAGCAGTTTGATCATTGGCAGGATTTTGAAGCAGCGCTACTGGACAAAGTCTCCAGCGATCCGGCCAATCAACATATAAACATTGCCGCCGCCCATGATGCCGATGTGGAAGCACTAATAAAACTTCTCGCGCTACTGAACGAAAAGCAGATCACCAACACTCAAATTTTAATGAAAGACGCACGACCATGAAAAAACTATTGCTCTCGACACTGCTTTGCCTGGTCCTGATGACTCACCTGGCACAAGCAGAAAACACTAAACCGACAGCGCCGCGCCTGATCAGCACCGACGCTTTTACCACTGAGCTGCTATTCGCACTTGAGGCCGATCACCAACTGATTGCCGTCGACGTTACCAGCAAACTGCCCGCTGACTACCGAAAGCTGGCCAACATCGGTTACCACCGTACTCTATCTGCCGAGGGCATCTTAAACCTGCGCCCTACCCGGATAATTGGCAGCGAACACATGGGACCACCGACGGTTTTATCAGCGCTTGAGCAGGCCAATATCGACGTCCTCAAATTGCCCGCAGCACTGAGCAGCGAGCAGCTTAGCAGCAACATAAGCGTGCTGGCACGAGCCGTCTCCCGCGAACACAAAGCGCAGCAGTTATTAGCGCAACTGGATACCCAGCTCCAACAACTGCAACAGTACTCATTGAACAATCAGCGTATAGCCTTTGTGTTTGCGCTGGACGCTAACAAGTTGCGCTTGGCAGGCAGCCATACCAATGGCGATGCTCTAATTGCACTGACACAGGGTTCCAACGTCGCTGATTTTGAAAATTACCGCAGCGTTTCTGCCGAATCGTTGCTGGCGCTGGCACCGGACATTATTATCATCACTGGCCGCAATGCCGATAGCGGCATCGATGATGTGCTGGTCGCCAACCCAATTCTCAAACACACGCCCGCGGGGAAAAATAACAATATCGTAGCCGTCGACGGCAACACCTTAATTGCAGGGCTGAGCCCGGCAGCCGTTGACCAAGCGCTGGCCGTCGCCAAGCGTGTTAACAGAACCAAGCTGGCTGTCTCCAGCACGCAACCCTAAATGCGCTGGCCACTTCATTTCACACTACCAATACTGTTGGCCTTACTCGCTGCTGGCGCACTGCTGTCACTGGTGCAAGGCGCTATCAGTTTGCCCGCCAGCGACGGTCTGCTGAGCATTTTCGACGCTCTGTTTGGCACCCAGCACAGTCAACTGGCAGACTATCAACAGGTCGTTGTCATGGAGCTGCGACTGCCACGCATGCTGATGGCAATTCTGGTGGGCGCTATTTTGGCCCAGTGCGGCGCAGTGATGCAGGGACTATTTCGCAACCCGCTCGCAGACCCCGGCATTATCGGTGTTTCTTCTGGCGCAGCAGTGGGCGCAATCATTGCCATCGTTTGGCTGGCCGACACTCTCGGCGACTGGAGCATTCCAGTCAGCGCCTTTGCTGCCGGGCTGGCAACCACGCTGCTGGTATACGGTCTGGCACAATCAAAAAACGGCACCTCGGTGCTGATTTTATTACTGGCAGGCGTTGCCATTTCCGCCTTTGCCGGTTCCGCCATTGGCTTTATCAGCTACTTTACCGATGACCAAAAACTACGTGCGCTCAGCCTCTGGCAAATGGGCACGTTCACCGGCGCATCCGAGACTAACCTGTATTTTGCGCTGGCTACGTTGGTCATTTTAGCCTGCTGTTTTCAACGCCAAGCAAGCGCATTAAATGCGCTGTTATTGGGCGAATCAGAAGCGCGCCATCTGGGAATAGCCGTTGAAAAGCTAAAATTACAGTTGATTATTTTAACTGCGGTGGGCGTTGGTGTGGCAGTATCCAGCGCTGGCATTATTGGTTTTGTCGGCCTGATTGTTCCACATTTTGTACGCCTCACCACAGGCCCCAATCACCGCACACTGTTGCCACTATCGGCGTTGTGCGGGGCATTGCTGATGCTGGTTGCTGATTTACTGGCGCGGCTGCTGGTACAACCTGCCGAACTGCCCGTGGGTCTGGTCACGGCTTTGCTAGGGGCACCATTTTTTCTGATATTACTCATCCAGCAACGCAAACACGGGAGCATTTAGGTGCTAAAACTTGAGCAGGTTATCTGCTGCAGTGGCGGTAAAACACGCTTGCAGGTGGAACAGTTATCGGCCACGGCCGGGCAGCTAACCGGCATCGTCGGCCCCAACGGCGCTGGCAAAACCACCCTCTTCAAGGTGGTTAGCGGCGAACTGCGCAGCCAGGGGCGTATTTTATTTCACCAACAACCCTTGTCCGACTGGCCCGCGTTACAACGTGCACGCCACCTCGGCGTGTTGCCACAGGCCAGTCAAATCAGTTTCTCCTTCACTGCCGAGGAGGTGGTGTCCTTAGGTTTAACACCGCTTTCGCTCAGCAAACGCCAAGCTTGCCTGCAGGTGCAGTCCTTCATGCAGAAAACCGATTGCCTGCACTTCGCCGACCAGCCCTTCCCGTCGCTGTCAGGCGGAGAGCGTCAGCGTGTGCAACTGGCGCGTGTGCTACTGCAATTAAGCCAAGCTGAAAAGGCACCCTTGCTACTGCTTGACGAACCCACCTCAGCCCAAGATTTGGGCCAGCAGCATAATATTCTCGAACTGGCACACTCTCTTTGCAAAGAACAGCAGTTTGCCATTTTGGCAATTTTGCACGACCTCAATCAGGTCATTCGTTATTGCAATCAGTGCGTTTTATTAAGTCAGGGCAAACTGATTAGCACGGGGCTGCCTGCCGAAGTTCTAAGCGAGGACAGTATTGAGCAATACTGGCAATATCGCCCCACCCGTTTGCAATCCGATCAAAGCGCCGCGGTTTTTATATAAAAAACTAATCCATGCCCGCTGAGTTGTCGTATTCTCTATTAACAGCAAAATTTTATTTGTGGGGAATAAAATGGTTCTAGGCGACAAAACGGGTCTTAGCGATAGCAAAATACTGCTTGGCATCAGCGCTTGTTTAACCGGCATGGAAGTGCGCTACAACGGCGGCCACTGTAATTCCAAGCTATGCATGCAAACGTTGAAAGACTATTTTGAATTCAAACCCTTCTGCCCAGAAGTGGTTGCCGGCTTTGGCACCCCTCGTCCAACACTGCGTTTAGTGGGCGACCCAAACCAGCCAACGCTCAGCTACAGCGATGATACCGATAGCGATTTAACTGGCCAGTTCGTCGAAGCAGTAACCCCACACTTACCCGGCTTCGACGGGCTGGACGGTTATATTTTGATGAAAAATTCGCCCAGCTGCGGCCTGGAGCGCATCAAGGTCTATCAGGAAAATGGCTATGCCCACGAAAAACGTACCGCGGGTCTTTTCACCCAAATGCTTAAAGAGCGTTACCCACTGCTCCCCGTAGAAGAGGAAGGTCGGCTGCACGACGATGCATTACGGGAAAACTTTATTTTGCGTGTCTACACCCATCATTTATTTCGCACGCAGGTAATGAGCGAACCCACAGCCAAAAAGCTAATCGACTTTCACAGCGAACATAAATACCTGGTGATGGCACACAGTCAAAAAGCCTATAAAGAGGCTGGTCAAATGCTAGCGAATCTGCAGCAACGTCCAATTGCCAGCTACATTGACGAGTACTTTGAACTATTGATGACAGCCTTAGCTAAGCCAGCAAAACGTAAGGGCCACACCAATGTGTTGTTACACATGCTGGGCTATTTGAAAAAAACCGTGGAAGGAGAAGCTCGTCAGAAAATTGCTGACACCATTGAAGACTACCGGGTTGGCAATATTCCACTGATCACCCCGCTTACCTTACTCAGCCACTATGTTGACATGAAGGGCACCGAATACATTCAAGCCCAGCGTTATCTTGAACCCTACCCGGCAGAACTAGGGCTTCGAAACAACCTATGAAGTTAGTTTGGCTACGTAATGATTTGCGTCTTGATGACAACCCTGCTCTTTACGCCGCCTGCCAAGGCACAACTCCAGTGCGGGCTGTTTATATCGCCACCCCTAAACAGTGGCTGCAGCATGACGAGTCTGCCGCCAAGCTGGGGTTTCGCAGTGCTGCGTTAACGGATTTAGAGTCAAAGCTTGCCGAATTCGGCATTGACTTTGAACTATTGCAGGCCAGTTATTTCAGCGACATTGCCGACTTATTGGCTGATTATTGCCAGCGGCACACGGTTACCGACCTTTACTTTAACCGAGAAATTCCACTACACGAGCAGGATCGCGACAACCAGGTTTGCCAACGTTTAACAGCCCTCAACATTAATTGCCATACCGGCAATGCTGACCTGCTGATATGCGAACCAATTCAAAACCTTCAGGGCCAATCCTATAAGGTTTTCACGCCCTGGTACAAAGCCTGGTTAAAACAGCTCAATAATCAGGATAATACTCCGCTGACTGCGCCAAAAGCCGTCGGCTCAGCCCTCAACACGCCAAATACCGAGCACGTAAAGCTACCTAACAGTGGAGAATTCCGCGATGACCTTTGGCCCGCGAGTGAGCAAGACGCCTTGCAGCATTTAGCGCAATTTTGTCAGCGCCGGCTGCACCGTTACAGTGATACGAGAGATTTTCCGGCCATCAACGGCACCAGCACGCTATCGCCTTACCTTGCCAGCGGCTTAGTGAGCCCCCGTCGCTGTTTGATGGCCATTCAGCAAACCGCCTTCGAGCAGGGCTGGGACTGGCGCGAAAGCACCTGGCTGCGCGAACTCGGGTGGCGTGAATTTTATCGCTATCTGATGATCAGCTTTCCGCACATCAGTCAGGGGAAACCCTTTAAAACAACACCACAGCAGTGGCCCTGGCGGGAAAACCCAGCGCTATTAAGTGCCTGGCAGACCGGTAACACCGGCTTCCCAATTATTGATGCCGCCATGCGCCAACTAGTGAGCACAGGCTGGATGCACAATCGGTTGCGCATGCTGGTGGCGAGCTTTCTGTGCAAATTAATGCTGATTGATTGGCGTGAAGGCGAACGTTTTTTTATGCAGCAGTTAATCGACGGTGACTTTGCCTCCAACAACGGTGGCTGGCAATGGAGCGCGTCAACCGGTTGCGATGCGTCGCCCTGGTTTCGTATTTTCAACCCCACCACACAGTCGCAAAAGTTTGATGCTGAAGGTAAATTTATCCGCAAATTTCTTCCCGAATTAGCCGAGCTCGATAACAAACAGATACACAACCCAAGCAACACGATTAGGCAAAAGCTCGGCTACCCGGATCCCATCATTGACTACAAAACAGCACGCGAACGTGCCATTAGCGCTTTAAATAAAGACTGATTATGAGTCGCTACTAACGCCCAGATAGTCGCCAATCTATCCTGGTAACGCGGCTCATACGTCCCTCCAAAGCATAAGTTTTTGAGATCGCTGTGGCCTTTTAGCGACTCACTTAAGTTAATTACGCCCCAATATCCAACAGCGCCCTTTATCTTAACTGCCATCAAACACCTAACTATTGCTATTAGTTCCCACTGAGCGTCGATAAGCATTAATGGCTGGGATCAACGCTATCGTAAAGGTTGCGATTAGTACCAGTAACAATAGAAAACCCACATCGGCGGAATAAAAATCTCGACTAATAAACAAACCATAATGCTCGCCAAGATAGTCCTGTAGTTGAGCAACACTCAAGGTAAGCGCTGATAAGGCGACAGCTATACCAGCCACACTAATCAACAATGCCTCCAGCTCGACCAGTGTAAAAATAAACCAGGGCCTGGCGCCGATCGCTCGCAGCACAGAAATTTCTGGATAGCGTTCACGCATCGATGCTAACAACATGGTTGCCATACCAATCAGTGACGCCAATAACACCAACAGTGAAACCAACAGCAACACCTTTTCCATAGTGCTCATCATTTGCCACAACTCGGCCAACGCCACGCCCGGCAAAATAGCCACTAGCGGCTCATAGCGATAATCGTTAATGGCACGCTGCAACCGAAAAGTCGCCATTTTTGAATTCAGCCCCAACATAAAGGCGGTAATGCTTTTGGGCGTCAGGTCATGTTGTAACGCCTGTTCAGCGGAAATTTTCATACCGGGGCGCTGCACACCGTTTTGCCAGTCGATATGAATAGCTTCGATACCGGCAAGACTGACATGCAGCGTTTGATCCACCGGCGTCCCCGTGGCTTCCAATATGCCAACTACATGAAACGGCTTGTCATCGTGCTTGGTAAAGCTGGTTTTACCCAAGCCATGGGATAAAACTAACTGCTGCCCAATTTTATAATTCAGCTTTTTCGCAACCTCAGCACCCAACACCACATCAAACACAGCGTCAAAAGCTTGCCCGGAGTCAAATACCAAGGGGCTCTGCGACCCATAACGAAAGTGCCGGAAATAATCTTTGCTAGTTCCCATGACCCGATAACCTCGGTGAGAGTCGCCCAACGAAATAGGGATAGCCCAGGCCACGGCCTTATTAGCTGCCAGCGTTTGATAGCTTTGCCAGGTAATATTATTCGTGGCATTACCGATTCGAAACACCGAATAAAGCAATAAATTCAGCTGGCTGGTGCGCGCGCCGACGATTAAATCAACACCGGATACAGTACGCCCAAAGCTTTCACGGGCCTCTTTTCGGACATGCTCAACACCCAGCAAAACAAAAATGCTGATGGCAATCGAAAGCACCGTCAGCAGAACAGTCATGCGGCGGTTAAGTAAGCTCTGCAGCGCAACTTTAAACAGCATGGCTATTCGCCCGGTTAAGTTCCGGCAGGCTAACCATTTCATCAAAGTCCGCTGCCAAACGGTGGTCATGACTGACAAACAGCAACGTGCTGTTATTAGCACGACTCAAGCTTAACAACAGTTTCATAAATGCTTCGCTGGCCGCCTCATCAAGAGCCGAAGTAGGCTCATCAACCACGAGAATTTCCGGATGGTTAATCAACGCCCTTGCGATCGCCACGCGCTGCTGCTGACCAACACTTAAGCTATCAGCACGTTGTCTCAATAAACGCGCCGGCATCTGCAACTGCTCCAACAGGCTTGCGGTGTCGTCATCAATATTCTTGCTTCGCCGTTTACCAAAATGAGCAGCAAGGCGGATATTATCTGCCACCGACAGGTAGGAAATCAGATTAAACTGCTGAAACACCACACCAATGTGGTGAGCCCGGAAACGGTCGCGCTGGGAACCACTCAGGCTAGTCAGCGTTTCGTTAAGTAGCCGGATAGAACCATGGCTAGGTGTTAACATCCCCGTCAACAGGTTTAACAGTGTCGTTTTACCACAACCCGACGGGCCATGTAGAAACAGTTGCTGACCTGCACGAACTTGCCAGTCAGGGATGCTGATAACCGGCTGGCAGTTTGTATAACTAAAACAAACATCCTCTAATTCAAGTACGGTTTCAGGTTGAGTCATGGCGTTTGATTGAACCAATTGCGTCTCCGTGAATCTGTTCCTTTAACAATTCTCACCCACGTTATAATATAACGTAACACCAAACAACCCGCGTAACTAAGCCCAATGACAACACTGCTGACAGGTATAACCGCTTTACTTTTTATGCTCACCAGCCCAGCCATTTTCAGCGCTACAGCAGCTGATTATCAAACCATTGAATGGACCGAGCTGATGCCGCCGGAAGATCTTGAGGCGCTGATGAACCCGCCCGAGTATCTCAGCGAAATTGCCGACGGCTCACTGGAAGATCAGATCAATTCGCAGTTACAGGGTGCGATGGCTGCCGATGATAGCCGCTACCAGCAAGCTCTGTCATCGACGCAAATCGTCCCTGAGTTTGATAATAGAAAGGTTAGAATTCCTGCGTTTATCGTGCCCCTTGAGTATGACGATGATCAGCGTGTAACCGAGTTCTTTCTGGTTCCTTACTTTGGGGCCTGTATTCACGTGCCACCGCCACCGCCCAACCAAATTATTTATGCGCCCTACGATCAGGGGATGACGCTGGAAGCTCTCTATGATGCTTTCTGGATCAGCGGTACATTAAAAACCACGATGACTGAAAATGACACCGCTACCAGCGCCTACTCAATCGCCGTTGAAGCAATTGAACCCTACACGGAATAAGATCGAGCACTTTTGAATTAGCCAGTCAGGCGGCAGGCTATAATGTCTGCTTCCAGCTGCCCCCAACTTTCTGGCTTGCTTCCTATCACCTCAATGCGGCTGTCCGGTGATTCATCAAGCGCCATTACCGTTAAAACTCCGTCCACCTGGTTAAAAGCATAAATGCCGTTATCGGTAATAAAAACGGCCTTCAGGCGATCAGCTTCAACGCCCATCAGATAAGCGTAGAGCTGTTCATAGTCAAACATAAAACGGCTATCAAACAACCACCCACTACTGGCGAACTCTCCCCGTTTATTGTCGATCCGCAGATAGCCGCTAGCCGGAATTTCGGGCTGCGGCGGCAGCATTGATTGATCGCTATTTTCAGGCAAAGCAGGCGCATGAAGCTCTTCATCAAAGCCGTTTGTAGCTGCTAACCAACCAAACTGTAACTGTCCCTGCTCCACTTGATGAAGTGGCTTTTCAGCAAGCCCTTTTTCACAAAGATATGCCCGCAAAGCAGCCATTGCCTGATCATCATAAAGATCCGCTTTATTGGCTACCAATACATCAGCAATCTCCAATTGCTGATTAAACGTTTCATTCTCAGTGTAGCGAGGGTCACTGACTTTACGCGCATCGACAAGCGTAATTGTCGCTCGCAAATCCAAAACGCCCTTGTAATTCTCACCGGTCAATACCGCCATCACCTCTTTAGGGTGACCCAGCCCCGTTGGCTCAATCAACAGGCGATCGGGCTTGGCTTTTGCCAGTAACATCGTTAATGCCATTTGCATTGGCAGCCCAGCGGTACAACACATACAGCCACCCGGAACCTCTCGAATGAATACATCCTGTTGCTCCCGATCGTTGCCAGACATCATGCTACCGTCAATGCCTACCTCGCCAAACTCATTGACCAGCACAGCCCAGCGTTCATCGTCGGGCTTACTTTTCAATAACTGCTGGATAGCTGTTGTTTTACCAACCCCTAAAAAACCTGTGATGATATTGGTAGGAATATTTTCAATCATTTTACTGCCACTGATATCTACAAAGCCGCTATTGTAGCTCAAGACGAGAGTCACTTGGGCTCAATGTTTTACCTCCCTGCTGTCCATTAACAATCCACTGTACATCAACCTCTTCCAAGGCCGGGAATTGTTCAAAGAGCTTAACCTCAAGCGCCGTTATAGTTTCCGGTTTTTGACAACTAAATTCATATTCAACCTCAACATCTGAATGCCCACTTTCGCTGTGGTCAGCGTGGTCAGTATGATGATCAACGTCCATGGCTGGCATCTCAATATCGACTTCAAGCAGCTGGCATTGCCCTCCACTAAAGACCACCACTTGATTAACGTTGTGTAGTTGCGCAGAGACACGAGATACTTGGCGACGCTGTTGCTCATTGCCTGGCGAGTGCTCAAAACCCAGCAAGTTCATCGCTGGCGACGTCAACTCAACCTCCAGTTCGTTACCCTCTTGCACAATAAAAAGACTCGCTACTCCATGCACATGAGACGCTTGTGTTTCATACTCCTCAGCAGAAGCAGTCGCAGACAGAAAAAAGGTAGCCGTAAAAATTGATAAGCACTGAAAACATTTTGGTAGCTTCACACAACCCCCATAAAAGAAACGTTATAATATAACAATTATTGTTTATCTGGCCGCATACAGCAAGACACATCTAGCAAAATATGCCTTTACATCAGCCCTCTAAAGCCATCCACCAGAACAAAACTTTCCTTGCCTTTGAATAAAACGAGAGTAAAGATAAAGTCTTGATTTCACCTCGTCGATTAAAAAGCACAGGAGACAATAATGGGAAATAGAACATCTGTACTTGAAAGTCGCCACCAAGCGCTCGGCGCAACGCTGGCGGACTGGAATGATATGGCGGTAGCCTGGACCTACTCGACGGATCCCGACAGCGAGGCTGATGCTACACGAACTGCGGCGGGGCTAATCGATTTATCAGCATTGCGTCGAGTGCATATTAAAGGCCCCGACGCTTTTGCAGCGGTTGACTACTTGCTGCCCAGAAATATGGAGGTCATCTACCCTGGCAAATCCGGTTACTCAACGGTGCTGACCGACGAAGGTGGTGTTGCCGATGATGTGATTGTTTACCGGTTAGCCGATGACCACTTCATGATTGCCTACGGCACCGGCGAAACAGTCCCCGCATTAATCAAAGCAGTGGCAGGCAAACAGGTCAGCGTGGAGTATGACGATGATACGCACATTATCGCTCTTCAGGGCCCTATCGCACACACACTACTTGATGCCAATTCTCCCGATAACATTGCCGAATTAAAATTTTTCCACCAGCTTGAAACCTCGTTATTTAACAAACCCTGCATTGTTTCCCGGACAGGCTTTACTGGTGAGCGTGGCTATGAAATTTTCGCCTCAGCTGACGTCATTGGCGAGCTGTGGGACGCCATTCTTGAAGCAGGCTCGGAACAAGGCGTCATGCCGCTATCTTTCGTTGGCCTGAATATTTTGCGCATCGAAGCTGCACTGCTTTTCCACCCATTCGATGTGTCCGAAAACCAAACCCCATGGGAAGCTGGCTTGGGCTGGTCAATTGGCAAAGACAAAAAAGACTATATTGGCAAAAACGCCTGCGAGGCAGCCCAAGGCAAGGAACGCATGCTATTTAGCGGTATTATTGCTGACGCTGATGTCGCTGTTGGCGAGCCCATTGCTGGCAGTGAGCGTATCTATAAGGATGGAGAAATGGTCGGTTATGTTACTGCAGCACTCTATTCAACACGCCTTCAGCAATCAATTGCTCTTTGCTATCTGAAGCCTGAAGCAGCCCAGGAAGGCACTCAAGTAGAAGTAAAAGGTGCAATCAACTGCCCAGCCACCGTTAGTGCCCTGCCTTTTTACGATCCAGAAAAACTGAAGCCTCGCGGCTTAGCCTAGCAAGCACTACTTCCCTAACTCAAAGAAGCTTCGGCCTCTTTTTTGATCTATTTATAAGCATAAAAAACGGGGATGACTTTTTGGTCATCCCCGTTTTCTTGAAGCTTATAAGACTGGTTAGCCTTATCTACTTACAGGCGGAACTCAAGGTCATCATTGTCACCTGGGATGTAAGCAGTACCCCAAACCTTTTGCTCACGTTTGAACGGCTTCTGGTGTTGTGGATCTTCGTCTTCGATCTCACGTGCCAGACGGTGTCCGTCAAAGGTTACATCGGCGATGATACGTGGTGCTTCAGCATCACCCAGTACCCAAATATCTTCAATACCGTTTTTCTCCCACTCGTCTTTACGAGCTTTCAATTCACGGTACAGAGCGTCATTGGACTTACGGCCAGTGATCAGAATGACAGAGTCACACTCAATTTTCTTATGTGACTTGTTTTCTTCACGAGGCAGTTTGCCTGGTCCACGGTACTCACGCTTGGAGCCATCACCCCAAATGTTAAAGTACTCAACCACGCCGTCTTCAATCTTGGATACCGCACTTTCACCGATAATATTAACCCCCAGCTCATGCAAACGACGGTGCATGTTAGGGCCTTCCAGCGTGTAGTGCATGTAAGCGCCAACCTCTACAGAAGAGATAAGCGTTACATTGTGACCAGCTGCAGCATATTTCTCAGCAATAGATGGCGCCGTGTAATATGGGTCATGGTTGACGATCACAACGTTCTTACCAACTTCTTTAGTACCTTCGTATACTTGCTCAGGCACCAGCTGGTTAGGCTTGCTGGCATCAGCACCCTCGATTGGCGAGTGCGTCATATAGTTAGTACCGTCAGTTGCCCACTTGGCACCTGTTGCGATAACAACACGCTCAGCGCCGTACTCCAGAACGTCGTCAGCAGTCAGCGGCTTCTGGTTCAGAGCCACCTGGCTTTGCTTGTTCTTCTTCAGCAG
>Ga0070726_10000441_pt1 | contig 52069 bp, 43 predicted proteins | sample tdAd471_FD_67275 | JGI IMG/M metagenome (GOLD analysis project Ga0070726, IMG submission 67275) | Marine sediment microbial communities from the Atlantic coast under amendment with organic carbon and nitrate - tdAd47.1 | ecosystem: Environmental > Aquatic > Marine > Coastal > Sediment | place...
TTGCCGCGCTTGTAGAAGGGCAGGGGGACGATCTCGCCCTCGAGCGTTGCCCGCCCGGCATCGATGCCGACCGCGGTGCCGGGCTCGTGATGCCCGGTCTCGACGTACGCCATCGCGATGGGGCAGCCCAGCGTGGGGCTGAGGCAGCCGGAGGTCACGATGCCGCGTGCTTCGCCCTCGACCAGCACGGGCATGCCCTGGCGGGGCGTGCGCTTGCCGTCGAGTGTGATGCCGACGAGGCGTCGCTTCGGCCCGCCCTCGTCGCGCGTCCGGATCAGGGCCTCCTGCCCGATGAACGTCTCGCCGTCCTGCTCCTCGCTCTTGTCGAGGTGGATCGCGAAGTCGAGCCCCGTCTCCAGGGCGTTGATGTCCTCTTCCAGCTCGTGCCCGTACAGCGGCATCGCGGCCTCGAGCCGGAGCGTGTCGCGGGCCGCGAGGCCGGCGGGCTTCAGCACCGCGTTGGGGTCGTCCGGATCGACCTCCTTCATGAGCATCTTCATCGCCATGGAGGTCGCCACTCCCGGCAGGATGACCTCGACACCGTCCTCGCCGGTGTAGCCCGTGCGGCTGACGATGACCTTCACGATCATCAGGCTCTTCTCAAGGAACCGGAACCGCTTGAGTGTGGGGACCTCGCTCGACACCGTCCCGATGAGCTCCATGACCTTGGGCCCCTGGATCGCCACCATCGCGGTCTTCTCGGTGGTGTCGTTGAGCTTGACCTTGAGGCCGCGCTCGTCGATCACGCCCTGCAGGTGCTCGCGGATCTTGACGCGGTTGGCCCCGTTGCAGACGACCAGGAATCGGTCGTCGTCCTGCTTCATCGCGATGATGTCGTCCTTCACCCCGCCCCGCTCGTTGCAGATCAGCCCGTAGCGGGACTGGCCCGGGACCATGCCGGTGATGCGCCGCGTGCAGGTCCGCTCCAGCAGGCGCTTGGCGTGCAGGCCCTTGAGTTCCAGCCGCCCCATGTGGGAGACGTCGAACACCGCCCCGGAGTTCCGGCACTGGTTGTGCTCCTCCTGGACGGAGGTGTAGCGGATGGGCATCTCCCACCCGGCGTAATCGACCATCTGGCCGCCGTGGTCGAGGTGGAACTGGTGCACGGGTGTCTTGAGCATGGATCGGGCTCCCTCGGGCCCGCGAGTCGGTCGCGGGTCACGAGTCTAGCCCCCGTCTCAGGCGTCCCCGCCGGGGTGCCAGGGCCCGTTGTCGAGCAGGCGAGTGCCCCCGCCGTCCACCGTGCCGTCCCCGCCCACGATGCACGTCGTGATCGCCCGGAAGGCTCGCGTCGCCTCCGTCGGGGCGAGCAGGGTCTCGGCGTCGCGGACCACGGCGTAGTCGATCGTCACGCCCGCCTCGGTCAGCACGCGGCGCATCGCCGCCTCCCCCGCCCCGGGGGTCGCCTCACCCCGGGCCGCTTCGATGCTCCGGCGCAGGCTCAGGGCCGCCGCCCGGTCCACCTCGCTCAGGTGCACGTTGCGGCTGCTCATCGCCAGCCCGTCGGGATCGCGTGCGATCGGCCCGGGCAGGATCTCGACGCCCAGCCCCTCCTCGGCGCTCATCGCCTGGGCCACACGCAGCTGCTGCCAGTCCTTCTCCCCGAAGACCGACGCGCTCGAACCGGTCATGGCCCACAGCCGACGCACCACCTGCACCACGCCCTCGAAGTGCCCGGGCCTGCCCGCGTCCTCGAGCTGAGGCCTCGTCGCCACCGCGGGCATCGGCTCGACCGGCACGTCCACGCCGGGGGGGTAGACGTCGTCCACCGAGGCGAACCAGCAGACGCTCGCCCCGGCCGCCTCGCAGACCGCCAGGTCGTGGGCCTCGTTGCGCGGGTACTTGTCGAAGTCGCCCTGGTCGTTGAACTGGGTCGGGTTGACGAAGATCGAGACCACGCACCCCGCCTCGAGCCCGCGTGACCGGGCGGCCTCGGCCCCCTGCTCGATCAGCGCCGCGTGACCCGCGTGCAGGAACCCCATCGTGGGCACCAGCACGCACCCGTCGGTCTTCAGGTCTTCGACGTGTCGGACGATGCGCACGGCGTAGGGTTCACACCGCGGCGTGTGCAGTCAACATCCGAAGCCCCGAGCGGGACGAAAGACATCGCGTGACTCCCCCACCACACATCCCGTCCCCGTCCCTTGCCGAGCACGCGTCCCGGCTCCGAGCGGTCGCGATGACCGGGCTCGCGAACTCCCCGCTCGAGGCGGACGCCGACGAACGACTCGCCTACCTCAACGGCTTCCGGGACGAATTCCTGAACCAACGGACCACGGACCGCCCCCTGCTGGCACGCGTGCTGGGGGTCGATCCCGGACCATCGCCCGGGTCAGAAGACGCGGCCGAGCGTGCGTGGTGGGCCCTCCACGATCCGTTCATCGACCCCGCGAGCGTGCTGCTGGATCTGGACACCCCCGGCGACGCCCCGCTCGTCTACCACGCCAGCGACGCCGGGGTCGCCATCGAGTGGCGGACACTCGACGAGCTGGCCGCCCTGCACGCCCTCTGGAATCTCGCGCTGGAGCGAGGTCGGGCCGACTGGCGGGCCCGCTGCCTCGGCGCGGCCCGCTGGCACATTCGAGAACTCCAGCCCGACAACGCGACCAACCAGCCCTGGGCGGTGCACGTCTTCCTGACCCTGGCGAACGTGTCAAACGACACCGAGGTCGCCCACGCGGCCCGATTCCACGCCGAGACGCTGATGCACGCCTGTCAGGTGCAGCAGGGGCGCCCGGACATCGTCAGCGCGTTCGTGCTGCTGGACGGCGCGAGGATGCTGGAGCGTGGGGCCGAAACGAACGGGTCAGACCGCTGAGGCCTGCGTCGTGGGGCGGCGCAGCCACTGGCGGATGATCGGCTGGCGGATGATCTCCGCCCAGCGATCGGCGTCCGCCTCGTATCGGTGCCGGATCGCCGCGGCGACCAGGCCCATGAACATCGGCTGCGGCGTGAGCGGGCGGCTCGTCAGTTCCGGGTGGAACTGGGCCCCGATGAAGTACGGGTGGTGGGTGACCGGGTCGTCCTCGGTCCAGCCCGCCGGCGGCACATCGTTCAGCTCGAGCACCTGCATGATCGGGTGCTCGGGGTGACGCCCGGAGAAGATCATGCCCGCCTCCTCGAGACGCTCGATCCACTCCGGATCCACCTCATAACGGTGGCGGAACCGTTCGTGGATGAAGGTCTTGCCCCCGGCGAGGAACTGCGCCAGCGTGTCCTCGCGGATCGCGACGTCCTGGGCCCCCAGACGCATCGTCCCGCCCAGGTCCTCGATCTTCTTCTGGTCCGGAAGCTCGGAGATCACCGCGTTGCGGCAGTGCGGATCAAACTCGGTGCTGGAGGCGTCGGACACGCCCAGCACGTTGCGTGCGTACTCGATGACCGCCACCTGGAATCCCAGGCAGATGCCGAGGTAGGGCACCTGCTTCTCGCGGCAGTGCTGCACGCAGGCGATTTTCCCCTCGACGCCGCGTGAGCCGAACCCGCCGGGCACGACGATGCCGTCGAGCCCCCTGAGGCGATCGGAGGCGTTCGTGCCGTGGAGATCGCTGGTCTCGATCCACTCTTCCTTGATCTCGACGCCGAAGTGGGCGCTGCAGTGCTCCAGGGCCTTCTCGATCGAGGCGTAGGCGTCCCGCAGATCGGCGTACTTGCCGGTGATGCCGACCGAGATCTCCAGGTCACGCTGGGCGGTGAGCTTGCGGAAGAAGGAGTTCCACTTCTCGCGGCTCTTGTCCTCGTGACGCACGTCCACCCGGTCGTGCAGGTCGAGCACGGACAGGATCTCGCGGTCGAGCCCCTCGGCCCGCATCTCGTCGGGGATCGTGTACACGCTGTCACGGTCGTGCATGCTGAACACGCGGCGCATCGGCACGTTGGAGAACATCGCGATCTTCTCGAGCACCTGCGGCGTCACCGGGTTGCTCGCCCGGCACGCGATCAGGTGGGGCTGGATGCCCATCTCCATCAGGCGCTTCATGCCCAGCTGGGCCGCCTTGGACTTCTGCTCGCCCAGCACGTGCGGCTCGATGACGTAGGTCAGGGCCACGAAGCAGACCGAGCCGGGCCCCTCCTCGAAGGCGAGCTCACGCAGGGCCTCGATATAGAACCCGTTCTCGTAGTCCCCAACAGTGCCGCCGACCTCGACGAAGACGACGTCGGCCGGGTTGGTGCCGTCGCCCCGCATCGCCAGCTCGCGGAGCTTGCGCTTCACCTCGCCGGTGACGTGCGGGATCATCTGGACGTCGCGCCCCAGGTACACGCCCTGGCGTTCGCGATCGAGGATCTCGTGGAAGAGCTGGCCCGAGGTCGTGAAGTTCCGCTTGGACAGGTCCTGGTCGAGCATCCGCTCGTAGGTGCCCAGGTCCATGTCGCACTCGGTGCCGTCCTCGAGGACGAAGACCTCGCCGTGGCGATAGGGGTTGAGGGTGCCCGAGTCGATGTTGAGGTAGCCCTCCATCTTGATGGGGGCGACCGTCAAACCCTTGTCCTTCAACACCTTGGCCATCGAGGAGCTGAAGATGCCCTTGCCCAGCCCGGACATGACGGTCCCGAGCACGCCCACGTATTTGTGGCGTCCGCGTCGATACCCGTCGGGCATCGGGGAGTAGAACTCGCTGGGTTGGGTGGACTCGGCGGTCTTGGCGAGCAGCGAACCTGCGTTCTCACCGCCGCCCACAGTGTCGGCACTGCGGGCGGGGCTGCTGGACTGATCCAAGGGCTCCGACCCGCTGCTTGGTGTGGGCATTCCAGAGTGTAACCGCGCGGGACCATTGCGTTTGCGCCGGACCGCGAGGTGACGAAAGAATTGCTCAAAAAAGTTTCGGGAGCACGCAGGAAACTCATGTTGCCCGCCTCCGACTCGTCAGACGCCGTCGGCTCCCCCCCGGTATCGGCGGACGAACTCGGCATACTGCTCCGGCGTGTCGATCCCGTGGTGCGAGGCTCGCCGGACCGCGACCGCGATCGGGTACCCGTGCTCCAGCCAGCGGAGCTGCTCGAGCTGCTCGCACTGCTCCAGCGGGGTCGGCTCGAGCGCCGCGTAGGCCCGCAGGGAGGCCACTCGGTAGGCGTAGATCCCGACGTGCTTCAGCGGCGCCACCGGCGTGCCGCCCTCGCGTGCGAAGGGCACGACCGATCGCGAGAAGTAGAGCCCACGGCCGGTCCCCTCAGACAGGTCCCCCGCCACCACCGCTTTGACGATCGCGGGGTTGGTTGGCTGCTCGTGCTCGGCGAAGGGGGAGGCGACGGTGCCGACCGCGGCCGCGTGGGGCCAGGCCTCACCCCGCAGGACCGCCTCGACCGCGCCGTCCACGATCTCGGGCTCGATCTCGGGCTCGTCCCCCTGCACGTTCACGACGAGGGCGTCGTCGGGCAGGGCGAGCGACTCGGCGGCCTCGAGCAGGCGGCTGGTCCCGTTGGGGTGATCGGGGCGGGTGAGCACGCACTCGGTGTCGAAGGGGCGGAGGGCCTCGGCGATCGATTCGTCGTCGCAGGCGACGACCACGCGCGACACGGCCCGTGCCCGGGCGGCTCCCGCCGCGACGTGCTGGACGAGGGGCGTGCCGGTCTCGCTGGCGAGGACCTTGCCCGGGAAGCGTGTGGAGCCGAGCCGGGCGGGGATGATCGCGATCGCCTCGGGCGATCCCGTCACCCGGAGAGCTCCTTGATGAGCTCCTTGATCGAGGCCCGCCGGTCCTTGATGTCCTTGTAGCTGAAGGACTTGATGGCGATGCCCGCGGCGAGGGAGTCGGCCTCCTTGGCGGCGTCAACGTCCTTGCTCTCGCGGGCGCGGTCCTCGAGGGCCCGCATCAGCCCGTAGCGGAGCTCCATGCCCAGATCGCTGTCGTGGTTGACGTCCTCCAGGGCCCGGCGGAAGGTCTGGATGGCCTCGTCGATCCAGCCGTCGAGGCGGTAGAAGGACTGCCCCATGTAGTGGAGCACCTCGTTGCGGCTCTTGGCGTCCTGCTGGGCCTCCTGGAACTGGGCGATGGCCTCGTCGTACTCCTCGCGGTTGAAGTGGGCCTTGCCGAGCTTGAACTTGAGGGGCAGGTCGGTCGGGTAGTTCTCGACCTGGAGCTTGAGCTCCTCCAACTCCTTGTTCCGCAGGGCCTTGACGGCGCTCTCGGCCTTCTCCTTGGCCTCGGCGTCGTCGGGGTTGGCCTGTGCCAGCTTGGCGAGCTGCTCGGCGCTGCGCTTCATCACGCGGAGCTGGATCTCGCCCGACTTCTGGCGGAAGCGGAACTGGCCGGTTTCCTTGTAGGCGTTGGAGAGCAGGCTCATCGCCTTGAGCTCGTCGGCCGGCTTGGCGCGGCTGAGCAGGGCGCGGACATACGCCTCGAGCGTCGGGATGTCCTGACGCTCCTCGTACTCGCCCTTGCTGCGTTCGAGGATGGCGTCCTTGGTGCTGGCGGTCTTGGAGAGCGAGTCTTCCTGGGCGAGGGCCGCCTGCTTGTCGGCGTCCTTGATGTTCTTCCGGAAGCCGCCCTCGCTGTCGTCCTCGAACCCGCCCTTGGACATGGTGGCCTGGGCCATCATGTTGCGGACGCGTGCCTGGAGCTTGCCGTCGGAGGGGTCGAGCTTCATCGCCTCCTCGCCGGCGATGGCGGCGGTCTGGTAGTCCTGTGCCTTCTCGAGGACGTCGAGGAGCTGGACGTAGACGTCCTTCTTCTGTCGCTTGGGATCGGCGGCGACGAGGTTCATGGCGTACTTGCCGATGTGCTGGGCGACCTCAAGGGCCCCGACGTTGGAGGCGGCGACGGAGGCCCGGACCGCGGAGGCCGCGTCGTCCTTCTTGATGCCGAAGTCGAGCAGGGCGTCGATGTACTTGGAGACGGCCCCCTTGGCCTGGACGGCGCTGCGGACCTCCTTGGAGACCTTGCCCTTGGGGTTCTCGTTGAGGAAGGAGTCGGCCGAGCGGAGGAAGCCCTTGAAGGCGTCCATGTTGGCGGGGTCCCAGCGGATGCCGCTGAGCCACATCTGCATGGCGAACTCGTAGTTGGTGGAGTCGTGGACGGTCTGGGCCCGGTCGAAGAAGGCGCGTGCCTTCTTGGGGCTGAACGCCTGGTCGATGGTGTCGGCCTGCGAGGCCTCGGACTCGGTGCCTTCTTTTTTCTTGAACAACGCCACGGTGTCGGCCAACTTCCTGCTGAGGGCGGTTCCTGGGGCACGCCGCGGGCCCCGGGCTTGGATGGTAGGGCGGCGGAGGGCCGGATGCATGCTCGCGGGGGCTCCGCCGCGGCTTCCGGGACGCTCTACGATGCGACGATGACTGTGGATCCCGCTTCGCTCAAGATCCAGCTGTACCCCGCCTCGATCCTGCGCGAGCGGTGCGAGCCCGTGACGTACACCGACAACGTCCGGGCGGTCGCCCAGCGGATGGTCGAGATGATGTACAAGGCCGACGGCGTCGGCCTGGCGGCGCCGCAGGTGGGCCTGCCCTGGATGCTGTTCGTCGCGGACGTGCCCGAGGACGAGGGTCGCTCGTCGGAGACCACTCCGCCGTCGGCGAGCCGCGGGGCCGAGGTCTTCATCAACCCCGAAATCGTGGGCACCGCCGGCATCCCGGAGCCGATGGCGGAGGGCTGCCTGTCCCTGCCGGGCGTGCTGGGCGAGGTCTTCCGCCCCCCCACTGTCACGATCCGGGCCCTCGACCTCGAGGGCAACCCGTTCGAGCGGACCGCGACCGGGCTGCTCGGGCGGTGCTACCTGCACGAGTACGACCACCTGACGGGCGTCCTCATCCTCGACAAGATGGACGACCGGGAACTCAGGAAGAACAAGACACTCATCTCAAGCCTCGAGCGACGAGCGAAGTGAGCGGCCCCACCGCCGGCGAATCGGACATGAGCACACAGGACCGCATGGACGTGGTGTATTTCGGATCGGGCGCCTTCGGGCTGCCCACGCTGCAACGCCTGGGTGCGACCCATCGCGTGCACGCCGTCGTCACCCAGCCCGACCGACCCGCGGGGCGCGGCAAGAAGCTCACCCCCAACCCGATCGCGGCCTGGGCCGGCGAGCACCTGCCCGACGCGGCGCTGATCCAGCCGGATCGCGTGAACGAGCCCGACATGCTGGAGCGGGTCCGGTCCTTCCCGGCGGAGGCCTGGGTCGTCATCGCGTTCGGGCAGAAGCTGGGAGAGGCGCTGCTGCACGACCGCTTCGCGATCAACCTGCATGCCAGCCTGCTCCCGCGCTGGCGCGGCGCGGCCCCGATCCACCACGCCATCCTCGCCGGCGACGCCGAGACCGGCAACAGCGTGATCACCCTCGCCGAGCGGATGGACGCCGGCGAGGTGCTCGGCACCCAGCGGACCGGCATCGGCCGCACCGAGACGACCGGAGAATTGCACGACCGCCTGAGCGCGATGGGGCCCGACGTCGTGCTCGACGTGCTCGCCCGTCACGCAGCGGGCACGCTGCAGCCGGAGACCCAGGACGAGTCGGGCGTCACGCTGGCCGGCAAGCTCGGGCGGGACGACGCACGCCCGGACATTTCTGAGCCCGGCGAGGCGCTGCGGTGCCGCGTGAACGGGCTCTCCCCGTGGCCGGGCTGCGCCGTCCAGATCGACGGCGTGCGGGTCAAACTGCTGCGGGCGGATTCCCAAGAAGGTTCCGGCGAGCCCGGACACGTTCTAGACCCCGTGGCGGGGCTGATCGGGACCGGCGAGGGCCTGCTGCGGGTGCTGGACGTGCAGCCCGCGGGCAAGTCGCCGATGTCGTGGGAGCAGTTCGCTCGCGGACGATCGATTCAGGCCGGCTCGCGGATCGAGCCCGTGTGAGGAAGGCGATGGCCCGACGCATCCGACAGACCGCCAAGCCCCGGGGCTTCCCCGCGACGCTGTGGGACCTGCTTGGACTGGGCCAGGGCCCCTCGCCTGCGCGATCGAAGCCGAAACCAAAGCCAAAGTCGATAACGAAGCAACGCCCCTTGCCGAGCACGCCGCCCGCACGCCAGCCGGCACGCCCCGGGAGCATGCAGGAGCGGTACGAGGCCGTCACGCGCGAGATGCTGCGGACCTACGGCGTCCGTGTCCGCAAGTGGCGCAGCTCGATGTCCGGCGTCGCCTGGCAGGTGACCTACCGCGACGGCTCGGTCTCCAGGCTCATCGAGGCCCCGAAGCCCAAGGGCCCGATGTCCGCGGCCATCTTCCTCCACGAGATCGGGCACCACGCGATCGGCTTCAAGACCTACACCCCCCGCTGCTACGAGGAGTACAAGGCGTGGGAGTGGTCGATCAACGCCATGGACGAGCACGGGCTCAACGTGACGGACCGCGTCCACCAGCGCATGCGCGAGTCGCTCGAGTACGCCCTCGCCAAGGCCAGGCGGCGAGGGCTCAAGCAGATCCCCGTCGAGCTGCTCGACTACTTCGTCCGGACCGAGCGGTACAGCACGATCACGGCCCCCGCGGCTCGGGCACGACTCGGGCTCCCGACCCGTCCCCACGAACCCAGCCGTGCGGCGAGCGTGGCGAGCGGTTCCTGAACACCGGGGAGAGGTCCTCATCGAACCGGAACAGGGCGACGGTCGCGTCGTCGGGGGCCAGTTCCCGCGTTGGCGTGAACGCCCCGTTGTAGCGGAACGTGGTCGAGACACGGAACGCCCCGAGGTGGCCGCGGAATCCGGAGACGACGGTGTCGAACGATCCGATTGCTCCACCGATCAGCATCGGCCCGGAGTTGATCGAAGAGAAGTCGGCCTCGACGCGGGCGCTGCGGACGCCATCGACAAACAGCGAGGCGGATCCGGGCTCCACGCAGAGTGCGAGGTGCGTCCACTGCTCACGGACGCCCTCCCCGGTCGCCACGAGCGTCCGCCGGGTTCCGTTCGCATCGTGCACCGCCACGGTCGGCACGGGAGGCTCCGACTCGGGCCCGGCCCATCGCATCAGCAGCCCGGGGGCCGACCAGAGCACCGCATCGCTCTGATCGGCATGAGCACGGGCCCACACCTCGACCGTGTAGGGGGGGGCCAGTGCGGGCAGGTCGAAACCGACCGCAGCGCGCCCGTTCAGCGCGAGCACGCGACGGGTGTCGGACTCTGATGTCGATTCGTCCGCGAGCGCGACTTCGACCGGCACGCCTGACGACACGCGCACACCCTGCTCGCCAGACTCGTCGAGCGGGACGCGGACGACGCCGACCACACGCACGTCCGGGCGCGATTCCAGCTTCGGCGACAGGGCGCTGACCGTGACCCGGAACGAGCCGTCCGGCGCAACGGTGCCCTCCAGCCTGCTGGGCGTGAAGGCCCATCCGGGTGTGGCCCGCAGCGTGAGGCTGAAGGCCAGCTCACGGTTGGTCGGGTTGTCCAGCAGCACGTCGAAGGTGCCCGCCTGCCCGCCGTCGGGTGACGCCCCGAGGCCGCCCTCGACGCGCAGGCTGTCGCGGACGCGGAGCACGTCGTCGAGTTGTGCCCCCGAGGAGCCGTTGAGCGGTCGTACCCCCGCGGGATCGATGCGGGTGAGGGCGAGCCCGTCGTCGCGGAAGGTCACGAGCACGAGGGCGGGCTCGCCGAACTGCTCGAGGTCGCCCGGCCCTGCGCGGTCCGCGAAGGGGATCCCGAAGTAGCGGATCCCGTCGCGCTCGCCGTCGTCGCGGAGCAGGCCCTCGCCGACGGCGCACACGCCGAGCACTCGCCCGTCCGCGACCAGCAGGGCGTGGATGGCGTCCAGGGCCGCGTCGGGCCGCACGCTCGACCAGAACGCGTGGTCGGTCGCGAGGAGGACGCGGTCGCCACGGGACGACTCGAGCGCCTGTCTGATGCGGTCTGAGAGCGGGGAGTGATCGTCGCGACGTTGACCGACCCGGACGACCTCGACCCGGCCGACCTGTGCCGCGGACCCGGGCCCGAGTTTGACGCCCGACCCTTCCGGGCCGGGGTGCGGGCGGGCCGGGAACTCGACGAGCCCCCCGTGCGCGAGGGCCGCGGCGGCCTGCCGCCAGGCGGGGTCGCCCCGTTCGCCGGCGGTCGCACCGAGCAGGAGTGTGCCGGGCGAGCCCGTCTCGGGCTGCCTGCGTTCCTGGTCGTGCGAGGGGAGCGCGGTGGCACTCGCGAACGTGATCGCGGCCGCGAGCAGCGCCGCCGACTTGCTGAGTCTGAGCATGGGGTCTCCCTGCGTCCTGCGTCCGGGTGGTGGTCATCTTACCGGACGTGGGAGGCGTGGCGCGTGTGTTATGGGTCACGTGCTCAACCAAAGCGTACACACTGGTCCGCGTGTGCCGCCTGATGTGCACCGGGCGCTGCAACCGGGCTGGCGCGGAATTCCGGGAGGGTCGATAGCCAACCGGACCCGTACCCGATCCGGACCGACATGACGAAACGCGGAACGATAATCCTGTCGATGGTGTATCTCGCGGCGTTGGCTCTGGCCGGCGCGTCGAGCATGTACGTCGATCACCTCGTGAACCGGGCCGACCGCGAGCGGGCGCGTGAGATCCTCACCGATGCCTCGGTCGGCATCCGCGATCAGGCGGAGCTGGCGATCGTGAGCGGGCACATCGGCAACGCCGAGCAACTGATCGAGACGATGGTGCGGGCGCAGCCCCGGCTGGCGGTGCGGCTGGAGGTCTACGGGCGCAAGACGCCGACGGTGTTCGGCGTGTGGCCCGAGAGCCCGGAGTCGCTCCAGTCGGTCTACGTGCTGGGTGACGTGACCGGTTCGCCGCCGCTGGGCTACCTGAGCTTCCGCATCGACCCGGTCTCGCCGATCTCGACGATCCGGACGATGCTGATCGTGCTCGGACTGGTGGGCCCGGTCGGGGCGTTCGCGATCGCGTCGATCCACACGCGTGAGCGTCACCTTCGTGCGACCGGCGAGCTGAGGCACGTGCTCAGCCGCCGGGTGGACACGCTGCGTGAGTCCCGGGGGCGAGAGGTGGGCGCGGGCGTGCTCGACCCGGAACTGGATTCGAAGTTTGAGGAGCTGGCCTCGGTGGTCTCGGCGATGGCCGCGTACAAGGAGTTCTTCACCAACGCGCTGCAGTCGATGGTGGACTCGCTGCTGATCGTGAACGCGGAAGGCGTCATGCTGGCGGTGAACCAGGCGGCGGTGGACACGCTGGGGTACACCGAGGAGGAACTGCTCGGGCAGAACGTGTCCATGATCTGGGCCGACGAGAAGGGGCTCGTGCTGACCGGCGACCGGCTCAGCAAGATCCTGTCCGAGGGCGCCCGCAACGACCTGTCGCTCAGCTTCCGGGCCCGCAGCGGCAAGAAGGTCCCGGTGAACCTGTCCGGCTCGGCGATCAGGAGCCGCACCGGCGAGGTCACCGGCTTCGTGTGCATCGCGACCGACGTGACCGATCGCAAGCGTGCCGAGCGCGAGAAGGAACGCCTCAACCGCGAGCTCGTGGACACGTCCCGTCGCGCCGGCATGGCCGAGGTCGCGACCGGGGTGCTGCACAACGTGGGCAACGTGCTCAACAGCGTGACGGTGACCGCGTCGTCGATCAACACGCTCGTCGGGACGTCCAGGGTCTCGCGCCTCGCCCAGATCGTTGGGATGATCGAGGAGCACTCCGACGACCTCGGGACGTTCTTCACCCAGGACCCCAAGGGCGAGAAGATCCCGAAGTACCTCGCGGCGCTCGCGGCCACGCTCGGCGAGGAGCACACCACGCTGCTCGGCGAGATCGAGGAGCTCAACAAGAACGTCGAGCACATCAAGAAGGTCATCACCGTCCAGCAGCGGGTGGCACGCGTCTCGGGCGTCTGCGAGCCGGTGGAACCGACCGAGCTGCTCGAGGACGCGATCCGCATCCGCGAGAGCTCGTTCGGCAAGCACGGGATCCGCCTGGTCAAGAACTACTCGCTGTCTCGCAACATCAACACCGACAAGCACAAGGTCCTGCAGATCCTGGTGAACCTCGTCGGCAACGCGCTCGACGCCATGTCCGACCACACGGTGGACGGTGAGCCCGTCAAGCGGATCCTTTCTCTCACGGTCATCCGCAGCCGCGAGAACCCGGAATTCGCCGAGATCTCGGTCGGGGACACCGGCCCGGGCATCGCCCAGGAGAACCTGACGCGGATCTTCACGCACGGCTTCACGACCAAGAAGAACGGGCACGGGTTCGGGCTGCACTCCGCCGCGATCGCTGCGCGAGAGATGGGCGGCTCGCTGACCTGCCGGAACCGAGACCACGGGCGTGGCGCCATCTTCACGCTCAAGCTGCCGTTCGAGATCAAAGAGCCGCAGCGCGAGCGATCGGAGGCGGCCGCGTGACCGAACCCGCGAATCCAACCCGGCCCGTGCACCGCCTGCTCGTCGTGGACGACAACGAGGCGATCCACAACGACTTCCGGAAGGTGCTCACGCCGATCGCGAAGAACGACGCGCTGGACTCCCTCGAGTCCGAGCTCTTCGGCGAGTCCGCACAGACGGTGCAGCGCCAGGAGTACGACATCGTGGCCTGCTCGCAGGGCCTGCAGGGCGTCGAGGAGGTCGCGGACTCCGTCGCGCGGAACCGGCACTTCGCGGTCGCGTTCGTGGACATGCGGATGCCCCCCGGCATCGACGGGCTCGAGACCATCGAGCGGATCTGGGCGATCGACCCGGACATCGAGATCGTGATCTGCTCGGCCTACTCCGACCACTCCTGGGACGAGATCGCCGAGCGGCTCGGTCACTCCGACCGCTGGCTCCTGCTCCGCAAGCCCTTCGACTCGACCGAGGTCCTGCAGCTCGCCTCCGCGCTCAGCGAGAAGTGGCGGCTCCGCAAGTCGTCCGCCATGACCATGGCGGAACTCAACGAGATGGTCCGCAATCGCACGAGCGAGCTCGAGGCGCAGGTCCGGCAGCGCGAGGAGGCCCACGAGGCCCTGGAACGCTCCGCCAAGACCGACCCGCTGACGGGCCTCTCGAACCGGGCGGTCGCGATGGAGCGCATCCGCGAGTCGTGCGCCCACCTCTCCAGGAACCCCTCCGCCTGCTTCAGCGTGCTCTTCCTCGACCTGGACAACTTCAAGATGATCAACGACTCGCTCGGGCACGACGCGGGCGACAAGGCCCTCGTCGAGGTCTCCGAGCGGGCACTGGGCGTGCTGAGCGCCAAGCTGGGGTCGCGCCGACGCGCAGCGGAGTCCGTCTTCCGCATCGGCGGCGACGAGTTCGTGATCGTGCTCGACCACGAGGTCAGCGAGTCCAAGGCCGAAGCGATCGCCGAGCGCCTGCTCGCAGAGGTCGCCGAGCCCATCGACCTCGACGGGCGCCAGGTCGTGGTCGGGCTGTCCATCGGGCTCGCGGTCGCGGGCGAGGACTTCCAGCGCCCCGAGGAGATCCTCTCGGCGGCCGACGCGGCGATGTACCACGCCAAGCACCTCGGGCGGGGCCGCCTGGAACGCTTCAGCGTTCCGCTGTTCGAGGAGACCCGCGAGCGGGCGGTGCTGGCCGACGACCTGCGCCGCGCGATCGAGAACAACGAGATCTTCCTCGAGTACGAGCCCATCTTCAACACGATGAACGGCACCATCACCAGCTTCGAGGCGCTGGCACGCTGGCGCCACCACAGCGGCCTGATGGTGCCCCCGCTCCGGTTCATCCCGATCGCCGAGGAGACCGGCGTCATCGTCCCGCTCGGCGAGCGGATCTTGGAACAGGCCTGCCACGACCTACTCCAGATCTCCGAGTCCGGCTCCGGCCCGAAAGTCAACGTGAACTTCTCGAAGCGTCAGCTCGTCGAGCCGAGCATCGCCGAGCGCGTCAGCGCCGTGCTCAAGTCGGCCGGGCTGCTCCCCAACAGGCTCAACGTCGAGGTCACGGAGACCGCGATCATGGACGGGCCCGCGCAGCTCCGTCGCGTGATCGAGCAGTTCCAGCAGTCGGGAGTCGGCGTCCACATGGACGACTTCGGCACCGGGCTCAGCTCGCTGAGCTACCTGCAGCGGTTCCCCTTCGAGACGATCAAGATCGACCGCTCGTTCGTCTCGGTGATGAACTCCTCCGAGCGGGACGCCGCGATCGTCCGCGCCATCGTCACGATGGCCAAGGAGCTCGGCATGGAGGTCATCGCCGAGGGCGTCGAGCAGAAGGCCCAGGCCGACGAGCTCGCCGTGCTGCGGTGCGAGTACCTGCAGGGACACCTGCTCAGCCGCCCGCTCACGCCCCTGGCCGCCAAGGCTCTCTACGACGACGTGGTGCAACGCACCAAGCCCGCTCGCGACAAGTCCGACGACCGCAAGGCCGCCTAACGCCACAGCAGTCCCAGACTCGGATTCGCGTTCCTCCCGCACCCGGGCAACTCCGAAATCCAAAACGCCGCAAGAGTTTGGTGCCCGAGGCCTTGACAACGGGTTGTTTGCACCCCATACTTGCATCATGACGCAAGTATTCCAGCATTCGTCTCCCACCCCGAAGCAGGCCGCCCGTCGGACCGCTCGACTCGACACCCTGCTCGACCCGGAGATGCTCAAGGCCCTGGCCGAGCCCACGCGGGCCGGGCTGCTGTCCTGCCTGCTCAAATGCGGGCGTCCCTGCTCGGTGACGGAGGTCGCCGAGTGCTGCGCCACCGACTTCTCCATGGTGGCCCGCCACCTCGCCACCATGGCCCGAGCCGGGCTGCTCAGCAGCGAGAAGAAGGGACGCACCGTCTGGTACGCCGCGGACGGCCCCAAACTCGCGGCCCGATTCCGCGAACTCGCCGACGCCATCGACGAACTGCGACCCACCGAGGGCTGCTGCGACTCAGACAGCTGCGGCTGCGCCACCGACGAGGGAACCGACGCACCATGACCCACGCCCCCATCGCCACGGCCCCCACTTCCGAGGCTCCACCCTGTCTCGACGCCCGCCCCAAGCGCCTCGGCGTACTCGACCGCTTCCTCACCCTCTGGATCTTCCTCGCGATGGCGCTGGGTGTGCTGCTGGGCAAATTCGTGCCCGGCGTCGGCGAGGCCCTGGACAGCGTCTCGGTCGGCACCACCAACATCCCGATCGCCGTCGGCCTCATCCTGATGATGTACCCGCCGCTGGCGAAGGTCCGCTACGAGAAGCTGCCCGAGGTCTTCCGAGACTGGAAGGTGCTCGTCCTCTCGCTGGTGCAGAACTGGATTGTCGGGCCGGTCCTCATGTTCGCCCTCGCGGTGCTCTTCCTGCACGACCACCCCGAGTACATGATCGGCCTGATCATGGTCGGCCTCGCCCGCTGTATCGCCATGGTGCTGGTCTGGAACGACCTCGCACGCGGCAGCAGCGATTACGCCGCCGGCCTCGTCGCCTTCAACAGCATCTTCCAGGTCCTCTTCTTCGGGCTCTACGCCTGGGTCTTCATCACCTGGCTCCCCCCGCTGCTCGGGCTGGAGGGCGCGGCCGTGGACATCTCCATCGGCGAGGTCTTCCAGAGCGTGATGATCTACCTCGGCATCCCGTTCTTCGCCGGGATGCTCACCCGCGCCGTGCTGCGACCCATCAAGGGCGAGGCATGGTACGCCGAGCGGTTCATCCCCACGATCGCCCCCGTCACGCTGATCGCCCTGCTGTGCACCATCCTGATCATGTTCAGCCTGAAGGGCGACCGCATCGTGGCCCTGCCGCTCGACATCCTGCGCATCGCGATCCCGCTGACGATCTACTTCGTCGTGATGTTCCTGGCCAGCTTCCTGATGGCCAAAAAGATCGGGGCGGACTACCAGCGGGCCGCGACGCTGGCGTTCACGGCCTCTGGCAACAACTTCGAACTCGCCATCGCCGTGGCCATCGCCGTCTTCGGCATCGGGTCCGGGGTCGCCTTCGCGACCGTCGTGGGCCCGCTGGTCGAGGTCCCGGTGCTCATCGGGCTCGTCAGTGTCTCGCTCTGGCTGGGACGACGCCTGTACGCCCAACCAACAGAGCCCGCCGAAGTGCCCATTCCAAACCCCACACCCGATTCGACCGCCGAATCGCAAGGAGAACCCGCATGACCAACGACAGCAACACCCCATGCTGCGGACCCGACTGCTGCTCGGACACCTCCGACAAGGCCCCCAGCCAGGACCAGGTCCGCGACACGGTCCGCGCCGGCTACGCCCAGATCGCCCGTTCCGGGCAGTGGTCGAGCGTGCAGGCCGACCCCGCGGGATCTCAGGCCGCGGCCTCCGGTTGCTGCGGGGGGTCGAGTGCCGCTGAGGGCGGCGGCGGGTGCTGCGGCCCCACCACCCTCACGCCCGATCAGGTCGCCCTCGCGGTCGGCTACTCCGGCGAGGACCTCACCCTGCTCCCCGGCGGCGCCAACTTGGGCCTCTCCTGCGGCAACCCCACCGCCCTCGCCTCCCTCAACCCCGGCGAGACCGTCCTCGACCTCGGCTCGGGCGGCGGCTTCGACTGCTTCATCGCCGGGCCCAAGGTCGGCCCCGAGGGACGCGTCATCGGCGTGGACATGACCCCCGAGATGCTCTCCAAGGCCCGCACCAACCTCGACTCGTACCGCACCCAGAGCGGGCTCGACAACGTCGAGTTCCGGCTCGGCGAGATCGAGCACCTCCCGGTGCCGGACGCCTCGGTGGACGTCATCATCTCGAACTGCGTGATCAACCTCTCACCCGACAAGCCCCGCGTGTGGCAGGAGATCGCACGCGTGCTCAAGCCCGGCGGGCGCGTCGCGGTCTCCGACCTCGCCCTGCTCAAGCCGCTGCCGCCCAAGGTGCTGGAGGACCTCGAGGCTCTGGTAGGCTGCGTCGCGGGCGCCGAACTGGTGGACGACACCCGCCGGCACGTGCTCGACGCCGGACTCAGCGACCTCCAGATGACCGCCAAGCCGCAGTACATCGAGGCGATGACCAACTGGGAGGACCCGCTCTACCAGAAGATCGCCGCGGCCCTGCCCGAGGGAGCCAAGATGAGCGACTACGTGGTCAGTTTGGACATCGCGGCCAGCAAGGCACTCGACTGACCGAGTCCGACCGCCTCACCCGTCGGCACACAACGCGAGGCAGACCCCCACCGGGTCACGGATCACTGCGTGCCCGCCCCCGGGTGCCTCCCAGACGACCTCTCCGCCGCCCTCGCGTACGTGCTGCAGACTCGCCGCGAGGTCGCCGACGGGCAGGTGGATCATCCAGACGGGAGGGACGCCCTCGCTGCCGTCATGGCTCGGCCCGATCTCCGCTGCGCCGGCGCCATCGGGGCTCCGCATCTCGCAAACGCCGTCATCGCCCGCGCCGGCCGCCGTCCAGCCGATCACCCGCTCGTAGAACGCGCCGGTCGTCGCAACGTCCGAGGCCGCGAGCGAGAGCCAGACGATCCGACCGACACGCTCTGCCTGACCCGCCCCGCCGGAGTCATCCGGCACGACGGCGATCACGCCGAACGCCGCCCCCGCCGGGTCTACCAGCACGGCCCACTGGCTCTGCCCGGCGTCGTCCTTGCCGTGCATCAGCTCTTGCCCGCCGAGTTCCACCGTCCGCGCGGCACTCGCGCCCACATCCGCAACCTGGAAGTGCGGCATCCACTGCAGCGGCAACGCCTCGTACTCGGGAATGCGCTCCCCCAGCCCGATGATCGGCGTGCCCTTGTTGTTGCTGAGATCCTCCAGCCACAGCGGCGTCTGCCCGGTCGTCAGCACCCTCGCGTAGAAGGCGAGCTCCCGGGCATGCTCCGGCACCGCGATATCCGCGCTGAGCACCCCGCCGACGCCGTGGAAGAATGAGCTTCGCATGAGCACCTCGTCTGGTCTGGCGTTACCCGGGTAAATCGCCTCTGGCTGCGACGTTGCAGGTACGCATTCTGCCTTCGGAGGCCAGCATACTGCCTTCATGTGAGGGGCGGCTGGTGCATCCACGACTGGCCGATCGACGCCCGAACCGCGAGCAATCCGAAGGCGAGTGCTATTTTGAGGTGGAGTCTGTTGTCTCGGTGTCGTCGCCGTGGTCACGGGATCATGAAGCGAACAGCTCATCGAGGTTCGCAAACGGCTCGGCGTGGGCAAGGCTTTGAAAGGATCCATTTGACGCGATGTCCTTTGCCGATGCCAGGAAGGCACCCCACGCCGTGCGTGCCAGCGCAGAGCCAACTGAGATTCTTCGCACACCCAGATCGGCGAGCGCCTCGACCGTCATCCATGATGGATCAACCGCGAGCACGTTGACGGGCTTGGGTGCCACCGCCAGCACCACCTCCCTGACCTGTTCCGGCGTGCGCAGGCCCGGTGCGAACAGGCAGTCCGCCCCCGCATCAGCGAAGGCAACGAGGCGGGAAAGAACCGTGTCCATCGGATTCGAGCAGCCAACCAGAAATGCCTCGCATCGTGCGGTGAGCACCAGATCCCGCCCACTCTCATCGATGGCGGCCCGCGCCGCCTTCACCCGATCGAGCGCTTCATCGGCGTCATACAGCGGCCGATCCGGATCGGTGGTCGCATCTTCAATCGACAGGCCGGCCACGCCCGTCTCGATGCATCGCGTCACGCTCGCCCGGACCTCCTCGGTCGTTGTGCCGTAGCCGGCCTGGAAGTCTGCGCTGACCGGCAGATTCGTCGCCCCGACGATCTCTCGGGCATTGGCGAGCGTCGTCTCCAGGTCGAGTGCGCCGGGCGACTCAGGACGCCCCATGGCGTATGCCAGCGCGGCACTGCTTGTCGCCAGGCACCGAAATCCCATCGATGCGAGCGAGATGGCACTCCCGCGATCCCATGGATTGGGGATCACGAAACACCCCGAGGCATGCATGTCGCGGAAGGCCTTGATCACAGTGGTGTCGTTCATGGTGTCCATAATCTAGTGCACACGGTGCCGCACAGCCCGACGTCGGCCTCTGGCGTCTCGAGACGCTGGCTGCGGACTCGAGACGAGCCGTCCCGGGACACTCCTAAGAAAGCGCGGACCGGCCCCTGTCACGCGTCGTCTGACGAAACCCCTCCCGCAGGCACGCACCGCTCGACCTCCGGCTCCTCCCTGAGCCGGCGTGCCTTGAATTCCCGCCCCCAGTCTTGCATCGCGACGAGGATGGGCTCAAGCGTGCGGCCGTAGTCGGTCACGTCGTACTCCACGCGCGGCGGGACCTCGGCGAACACGTGCCGCGACACCACACCATCCGCCTCCAGCTCTCGGAGTTGGAGCGTGATCATGCGTTCGGTCGCGTTGGGCGTGAGCCGCCTCAACTCACCGAATCGCTTGCGACCCGCGAGCAGGTGACAGACCAGGATCGGCTTCCAGCGCCCGCCGATGACACTCAGCGTCGCTTCCACATCGCATCCGGTCTTCCAGTTGTACTTCCGCGCCATGCTGACTCCGGTGACAGAAAAAACTTCATGCTTACATTTTTGTGGGTACTTGTCGTTTTTGCAGTATAGGCGTAGCTTTCCCGGATTCACCAGCCGAAACGAAAGGCACACCATGAACGCAATGCTCATCAAGTCCTACGGCGAGGACGCCGTGTTTGAAGCCGCCGAGGTCGATTCGCCGGAAGTGAAGGCCGGTCACGTCCTCATCAGGATCGGCGCGTCGAGCGTCAACACCGTGGACACCATGATCCGCACGATGGGCAAGGATCTCCCGCTCTCGCCCGACACGCCCGCGATCCTGGGGATGGACTTCGCGGGCACCGTCGAGGCTGTCGGCGAGGGCGTCGAGGGCTACGCCGAGGGCGACGAGGTTTACGGGTGCGCCGGCGGTTTGGCCGACCTGCCCGGCACGCTCGCCGACCGCATCGCCGCCGATGCCCGGCTGATCGCCCACAAGCCCGGGAACCTGTCGATGCGCGAAGCGGCGGCGCTGCCGCTTGTCGGCATCACCGCCTACGAGGGGCTGCAACGCGCCGGGGTCAGGGCGGGGCAGAAGGTCCTCGTCCACGGCGGGTCCGGCGGGGTCGGGCATCTCGCTGTCCAACTCGCCAGGCACTTCGGCGCCGACACCTACTCCACCGGAGGCGGCGACAAGCAGCTCGCGCTGATCGAGACGCTCGGCGCAACGCCCATCAACTACAAGACCGAGTCCGTCGAAGACTACGTCGAGCAGCACACGGGCGGCGCGGGCTTCGATGTCGTGTTCGACACCGTCGGCGGCATGAACATGCTCAACTCCTTTAACGCCGCGGCACTCAACGGACACGTCGCCACGACCGTCTCGCTGTGCGAGATCGACTTGTCCGCGGCCCACTTCAAGGGGCTGTCGCTGCACGTGGTGTTCATGCTGATCCCGATGCTGCACAACTTCAACCGCGAGGCGCACGCCGAAATCCTGCGCCAGCTCGCCCGGATCGTCGAGGCCGGTGCGCTCACACCCGTGCTCGACGAGACCAACTTCACCCTGGCCGAGGCCAACGACGCGCACGCCCGTCTCGAGAGCGGGCAGGCGATGGGCAAGGTCGTCATCGAGAATCGGTAATCTCCAGCTGACCGAGCACTCCATCGAGACGGCCCTGCCACGTGCAGGGTTGCCGTGTGACCAACCAGCCGGGCATCTCGCAATCACACCACCAAGCCTCTTCCCCTGCACAGGAAGCCAAACCATGAAATCTGCCCTCTTGCTCGCGCTGGCCGCTGCTCTGGCATCTGGATGTTCCCAGACGCACCGGAGCGACACGAACGCCGATCAACACGCGGCAAGCGACTCACGTGTCGAGGTGCTGCGCGTCGAGGACGTGCAGTGGACCCCGCTCAACCCCGCCCGAGGCGACCAGAGCCCGCAAGCGGCCACGCTCTGGGGTGACCGCAGCGCCACGGGACCGACGGGGTTCCTGGTCCGGTTCGCCGACGGCTTCTCGTCACCGCCGCACATCCACAACGTCACGTACCGAGGCGTCGTCATCAGCGGCCTCGTCCACAACGACGACCCGGACGCCGCCGAGATGTGGATGCCGCCCGGGTCGTACTGGACCCAGCCAATGGGAGAAGCGCACATCACGGCCGCGAAAGGGAGCGTGAACATCGCGTACATCGAGATCGAGGAAGGCCCGTACCTGGTCCAGCCAACCGAAGAGGCATTCGACATGGGCGAACGCCCGGTCAACATCGACGCATCGAACATCGTCTGGCTCGATGTGGTCAACACCCGCTGGATCGCATCGAACAACTCGCACGGACCGGAGATGGCATTCCTGTGGGGGGACCCGAGTGACGGCCAGCTGAGCGGGAGTCTTGTCAAGCTGCCCGCCGGATTCAGGGGCGAGATCCGAACCAACGGCACATCATTCCGCGCTGTCATCGTCCAAGGGAATGTCACGCTCAGCGAGTCTGAGTACGCCGCTGAGGCGCTCAGGCCGGGGAGCAGCTTCGGTTCGAATGGCAAGGCCGTTCTCAGGATCAAAAGCGGATCAGAAGAGGAGAGCCTTCTCTACGTCCGCACCCGGGGCGTGTTTGAACTCGTCCCGGCCGAGTAATCACGCATTCATGAACCGCGCCCCCGCACTGGAGTTGTCACCCACACAACGAGCTGTCGCCCCGAGAAGCTCAGCACCGAATCGTGGAGACAGTCCTTCGGTTGACCTCGTACGGCACGGGCCGGGCCCTGGAACCTGAAACGCGGCTTCTGGTGCAGGATTCACGTGCAGGTACCGCTGTACCTCGACACGTGAGCAATTCGGAACGACTCGGAATAATCCCCCCCGGGGGGATATTCTCTCGGCATGACCAAGCGATCATTGACGACCGGAACAGTCTACTTGGACGAGCCACAGGCCAGGTCTCTGTGCAATTCCCTCAGCCGAATCGAGGGGCACGTCGGATCGGTGCGCCGCATGGTTGAAGAACAACGGTGTGCCGACGATCTTCTCACACAGATCGCAGCCATCAAGGCCGCACTCAACCGGGTGACGGTCCGAATTGTCGAAGAGGAGCTTCGCCTGTGCCTGTCGCAATGCGGGGCAGCCGAAGCGGACGATCGGTTTGACGCGGCCATGAAGGCACTCTCGTCGATGCTGAAACGATCCTGAAAGGGCAAACCATGCAGGTTCGAATTGTCTACTTCCAAGGCTGTCCGAACCACGAGCCGGCAACGGCACTGGTGCAGGCGGTCGCTGATGAAATCGGTGTGCCGATCGAACTGAGCGAGATCAGAGTCGAGTCGGAACGAGACGCGAAACGGGAGCGCATGCTCGGATCGCCGACCATCCAACTCGATGGGACCGATATCGACCCGGCCGCCAGAGGCCGCGACGACTATGCGATGAGTTGTCGGGTATTCGGGGGTGCGGACGGGCTCCCGCCGCGAGAGATGATCGCCGCCGCTCTCCGCGGCGAGGACTACGAGCCGGGTCATCAGGCAGATGCCGATGGCCGGGACGGATACCGCTCGTGAGCGGGGCATCGTCGAAGAGTCTTGCTTCTGCCGGGGGGGCGGTCGTCTCAGCGATTGCCTCGTCGGTGTGCTGCTGGCTGCCGCTGCTGCTCATGGGGTTCGGGCTCTCTGCCGGCGGCGTCTCCGCCTGGTTCGAGCAATACAGGCTGATCTTCCTGATTGTCGCGGGTGCCCTGCTCTCTCTCGGTTTTTACGCAGCGTACTTCGCCGGTCGCCGATGCGACCCCGCATGCGGATGCGACCAACGAACATCACGGACGCAACGGGCTTCTCGGATCATGCTGTGGGTTTCGGCGGCATTCGTCATCGGCTTCGCCGCGTTTCCCAAGTACGTCGGTGCCTTCATTGGCGACCACGATGCGCCAATCGCAGCGGCCGGGAGCGACACCGCCGAGTATCAGATCGAGGGCATGACGTGCGAGGCCTGTGCGGTCCACCTGAGGGAGTCCCTCTCGGAGGTACCGGGCGTTAACGGCGCACGGGTCTCGTACGCCGATGGCGTGGCAACACTCTCCATCGCCCCGGATGCATCATTCAACTCTCAAGACGCGCTCGATGCGATTGCAGACGCGGGCTATTCAGGCCGTGCCACGGGCGCTCTCAGCTCTGAACGGTCTCCGTGAGGCGGGCCCGCCGGGCCCGGTCTCCGGACGATCACAAGCTCGGAGTTTGCATCGACGTTCCGAGTCCAATCCTGCGGCTGCGAACTGCTACTGGCGAGTCGCGTTTGAACCACATCGCAAAAAAAGAGATGGCCCCGGCACTTGCCGAGGCCATCGTGGCTCCAAAATCGGGCTGAGAGGATTCGAACCTCCGACCTTCTGACCCCCAGTCAGACGCGCTAACCAAGCTGCGCTACAGCCCGTGATGTCGCCCGGAACTCGTCCGGGCACTGAGCACCGAGTCTAGGGCCCCCGCCGCCTGTGGTCCATGCGCGGGGCCCACGAGAGCGGCTGCCGCGGGGCTCATCGGCACGCTATCCTCGCCACGTGAGCCATCCCGACCCACAGAGCCGATCGAGCGAGTCCGACGCCGTGCTGATCCGCGCCGGGCGGGTCATCGACCCCGCCAGCGGTCTGGACCGGGTGACGGACGTCGCGATCCGGGGCGGGCTGGTCGCCGAGATCGGGGACGGGCTGTCCGCCTCGCCCGCCGACCGCGTGATCGAGGCCGAGGGCCTGCTGGTCACCCCGGGCATGATCGACCCCCACGTCCACCTGCGCGAGCCCGGCCAGACCCACAAGGAGGACATCGCCAGCGGCACCCGGGCCGCGGTCGCGGGCGGCTTCACCACCGTCTGCTGCATGCCCAACACCGCGCCCGCGATCGACTCCCCGGGCGTGATCCGCGCCATCGCGGAGCGGGCGGACGAGGTCGGGGCCTGCCGCGTGTTTGCCGTGAGCTGCGCCACCAAGGGGCGGCTCGGCGAGACCATGGCCCCCATCGGGCTGTGCGCCAAGGCCGGATCGGTCGGCATCTCTGACGACGGCGACGTGGTCGCCTCCCCCCGGATGATGCGGGACGTGCTGCGGGCAACTCGAGCCGCGGGACTGGCCTTCATGCAGCACGCCCAGGAGACCACCCTCACCGAGGGAGCTTCGATGCACGAGGGGGCCGTCGCGGCCCGACTCGGCCTCATTGGCTGGCCACGCGTCGCCGAGGAGCTCATCGTCGAGCGCGACGTGCTCCTGGCCGCCGAGACCGGGTGCGACTACCACGTGCAGCACGTCTCCTCGGGCGGCACCGTCGAGATCCTGCGTCGGGCACGCGCCCGGGGCCTGCCCGTCAGCGGCGAGGCCTCCCCCCACCACCTGCACCTGACCCACGAGGCGTGCGACGGGTTCAATACGGCAGCGAAGATGAACCCGCCGCTCCGCGAGCAGTCCGACGTGGACGCCCTGCGGGCCGGCGTCGCCGACGGCACCATCACCATCCTCGCGACCGACCACGCCCCCCACACCCGGGCCGAGAAGACCCGCCCCTTCGAAGAGGCCCCGTTCGGCATCATCGGGCTGGAGTGCGCCCTGCCCCTCTACGCCGAGGCGCTGGTCCACACCGGCGCGATCGACTGGCCCCGTCTCATCGAACTCATGACGCTCGAGCCCGCCCGCCTCTGCCGGCTGGACCGTCTGGGGCTGGGGTCGTTGCAGGCCGGCGCCCCGGCCGATGTCACACTCATCGACCCGGAACTGGAGTGGACGCTGACCGAGGACGAACTCGCCGGCAAGTCGAGCAACACCCCCTTCCTCGGACGCACCCTCACCGGGCGAGCGGTCGGCGTCGTCGTGGGCGGGCGCGTGCGATTGGAGCGTCGGAGCGATGCCGCCCGAAGCTGACCACGACGAACCACGCTCAATCGTCGCCCGTGCGTGGGCCCTCAAAGAGATCGCCATCGCCTTCCTCGCGATCGGCGCGATCGCGGCCCACCTCATCCTCCGCTACGCCACCGACCTGGGCCCACAGGCCGCCAAGTGGCCCCTCTGGATCGCCCTCGCCCTCGGCGGCGCCCCGCTCGTGCTCGACCTGCTCGCCAAGGCCCTGCGCCGCGAGTTCGGCTCCGACCTGCTCGCCGGCATCTCCATCGTCACCAGCGTGCTGCTCGACGAGTACCTCGCGGGCGTGCTGGTCGTCCTGATGCTCTCCGGCGGCGAGGCCCTCGAGGCCTACGCCGTCTCCAGCGCCTCGGGCGTGCTCAAGGCCCTCGCCAAGCGTGTGCCCTCGGTCGCCCACGTCCGGCGCGACGGGCGCGTCGTGGACCTCCCCATCGACGAGGTCCGCGTCGGCGACCGCGTCGTGATCCACCCCCACGAGATCTGCCCCGTGGACGGCGAGGTCATCGACGGGCACGCCGTGATGGACGAGTCCTTCCTCACCGGCGAGCCCTACCTCATGTCCAAGGCACCCGGCTCGCCCGTCATCTCCGGCGCGATCAACGGCCAGAGCGCCATCACCATCCGGGCCACCAAACTCGCGGTCGATTCCCGCTACGCCAAGATCATGGCCGTCATGCAGGAGTCCGCCCAGCGCAAGCCCAAGATGCGCCGCCTGGGCGACACCCTCGGCGCCTGGTACACCCCCGTCGCGGTCGCCCTCGCGCTCGCGGCCTGGGCCGTCAGCGGCGATCCCACCCGCTTCCTCGCCGTCCTCGTCGTCGCGACCCCCTGCCCCCTGCTGATCGCCATCCCCACCGCCATCATCGGCTCGATCTCGCTCGCCGCCAAACGCGGCATCATCGTCAAGGACCCCGGCACCCTCGAGACCATCGACACCTGCCGCACCATCATCTTCGACAAGACCGGCACCCTCACCTACGGCAAGCCCACCGTCACCGCCATCCTCCCCGGGGCGGGGCACGAGGCCGACCGCGTCCTCGCCCTCGCCGCGGCGCTGGAGCGCTACTCCAAGCACCCGCTCGCCGGGGCCGTCACACGCCGCGCCAGGAAGGACGACGTCCCCAGCCACGAGCCCTCCGAGGTCGCCGAGGCCCCGGGGCAGGGCCTGCGTGGGCGCGTGGACGGGCACGAGGTCCTCATCACCGACCGCAAACGCCTCGCCGAGCTCTCGCCACAGGACGAGCCCGCCCTCCCCGAGATCGCCGGCGGGCTCGAGTGCGTGGTGATGATCGACGGGCGGTACGCCGGCACGCTCCGCTTCCGGGACGAGCCCCGGGCCGACGGGGCCGCGTTCATCGGGCACCTGACCACCAAGCACCACTACGACAAGGTCATGCTGGTCTCGGGCGACCGGGAGAGCGAGGTGCGGTACCTCGCCGAGCAGGTCGGCATCCCCGAGGTCCGGGCCGAGCAGAGCCCGGAGGAAAAAGTCGAGATTGTGCGCCAGGAGAGCGAGCGGGCCCGCACCTGCTTCGTGGGCGACGGCATCAACGACGCACCGGCCCTCATGCTCGCGACCGTCGGTATCGCCTTCGGGCAGGCCAGTGATATCACCACCGAGGCCGCGGGCGTCGTCGTGCTCGACAACGCCCTGCAGCGGGTGGACGAGTTCTTCCACATCGCCCGGCGACTGCGCCGGATCGCCCTCCAGAGCGCCGTGGGCGGGATGGCCCTCAGCATCGTCGGCATGCTCTTCGCGGCCGCGGGCCTGCTCAGCCCCGTCGCCGGCGCGATCACCCAGGAGGTCATCGACGTCCTCGCGGTCGGCAACGCCCTGCGCGTCGCCTTCCCGCCCAAGTCGCTCTCCGACATCGAGGACTGAGTCTCCGCAACACGCTTCCCCCCACCGACTTACATCCATCCGCAGGTGCCGGCACACCACCGCACCGGCCGTTCGCGTCAAGACTCGCTGAATCCGGGAAGAAAGGGCTTGCCTTCGGGTGTTTTCCACTCGGGACGCGCCTTGAATCTGGACCCGGCGGCACCGCTTCGCCGGGTTGAGAGACACCTACGGAAAGGACTGATTCCATGGCCATCCGCATCGGCATTAACGGGTTCGGACGCATCGGACGCCTGGTCTACCGGGCCGCGACCCAGGCCGGCGACTTCGAGATCGTCGCGATCAACGACCTCGTCCCCGCCGACAACCTCGCCTACCTGCTCAAGTACGACACCATGCACGGGCGCTTCACCGTCAACGGCACGCCCGCCGAGATCAGCGCCACCGAGGACAGCTTCACCGTCAACGGGTTCACCACCAAGACCATGGCCGAGCGCGACCCCGCGAACCTCGGCTGGGGCGACCTGGGCGTGGACTACGTGCTCGAGTCCACCGGCATCTTCACCGACCTCGCCGGCGCGACCAAGCACCTCGACGCGGGCGCCAAACGCGTCGTCCTCTCCGCTCCGACCAAGAGCCCCGACGACATCAAAACCCTCGCCTACAAGGTCAACCACGAGGAGTACGACCCGGCGAGCGACAAGATCATCTCCAACGCGAGCTGCACCACCAACTGCCTCGCCCCCATCACCAAGGTCATCCTCGACAGCTTCGGCCTCGAGGAGGGCCTGATGACCACGGTCCACGCCGCCACCGCCACCCAGCCCACCCAGGACGGCCCGTCCAAGAAGGACTGGCGCGGCGGGCGCAACGCCTACATGAACATCATCCCGGCCTCCACCGGCGCCGCCAAGGCCGTCGGCCTCTGCCTGCCCGCCACCAAGGGCAAGCTCACCGGCATGGCCTTCCGCGTCCCGACCGCGGACGTCTCCGCGGTGGACCTGACCTTCCGCACCGAGAAGGACACCTCGCTGGCGGAGATCAACGCCGCGATGAAGGCCGCCGCCGAGGGCCCGATGAAGGGCGTCCTCGCCTACACCGACGAGCAGGTCGCCTCCAGCGACTTCATCGGCGACCCGCACTCCTCGATCTACGACGCCGCCGCCGGCATCGAGCTCAACAGCCGCTTCTTCAAGATCATCAGCTGGTACGACAACGAGGCCGGCTACGCCAACCGGTGCGTGGACATGCTCCGCATGCTCGCCTCCAAGGACTGACCCGCCCACAACACCCTGACCACCCCCCGGGGGCCGGCCGACGCGCCGGCCCCCGTCTCGTTTGGGACCCGCCAGCCGCGCCAGGCACGACCATCCGTTCAATCTGGGTCAAGACGGCGAGTCAGCAGGGCCGCTCGGGGCCAGATCCGGATTGATTCAGCAGACCGGCTGGCTTTCATCCCCGACGAATGACGATAATCCCACACATCGTGCGCACACTCGCACACATTCTCGGACCAAGACCAAAGACCCGATGACCACCGTGACCTCCACCACAGAATCGCCCTCGCACGACACGCCGGCCCCCGCGCCGGAACCGCTGCCGCGCGAGCAGGTCATCCGCGCCCGGCGCGGCCTCGTCGGGGTGGACTGGGACGAACTCATCCGCCACCGCGAGCTGCTCGGCTTCCTCATCTGGCGCGACTTCAAGGTCCGCTACAAGCAGACCGTGCTCGGCCTCGGCTGGGCCGTGCTCCAGCCCCTCTGCTTCATGGCCATCTTCAGCGTCATCGCCACCAAGCTCGACTTCGGTGACAAGCTCGGCATGCCGGTGCTCGTCTTCTACTTCGCCGGCCTGCTCCCCTGGACCTTCTACTCCGTCGGCGTGCAGTTCTCGAGCACCTCGCTGGTCAACCAGCAGCACCTGCTCACCAAGATCTACCTGCCGCGTGTCTTCATCCCGACCTCCGTCATCGTCACCGGCCTGATCGACATGGCCATCGCCTCGGTGGTCTTCGTCGGCTTCATGGTCTGGTTCGGCATCGTGCCGAACCTCGAGATCCTGATGCTGATCCCGCTGCTGGCCCTGCTGATCCTCACGACGCTCGGCTTCGGCTACCTCTTCTCCGGCCTCGCCGTCGCCTACCGCGACATCCGCTTCATCGTCCCCTTCTTCGTGCAGGGCATGCTCTTCGTCAGCGGCGTCCTCTTCCCCGCCTCGGTCGAGTTCGTGGGCGAGAAGGGCGCCTGGATCCTCGCGGCCAACCCCGTTACCGGCGTGGTCGAGGGCTTCCGGGCCGCGGTCTCCGGCGGCGACTACGCCTTCGACTGGCCCCGCCTCGCCCTCTCCGCCGGCGTCGGACTCGCCTGCTTCGCCGTCGGCCTCACCGTCTTCCGCCAGATCGAACGCCGCTTCGCGGACATCGCCTAAGGACACCCCCACACGCATGAGCTACCCCGCTCTCATCCTGGACGGAATCGGCAAGTCGTACCAGATCGGCCAGCGCGAGCCCGGCGCCGAAGGCCTCGGCGGCGCCCTCAAGAGCGTGCTCAGCGCCCCGGTCCGCAACTTCCGCAAGCTCTCGGGCCAGTCCGAAGAAAAAGAGCTCTTCTGGGCCCTCAAGGACGTCTCCTTCGAGGTCCCCGCCGGGCAGGTCATGGGAATCGTCGGGCGCAACGGCGCCGGCAAGAGCACCATGCTCAAGGTCCTCAGCCGCATCACCGAGCCCAGCGAGGGCTCCGCCCGCCTCCGCGGACGCGTCGCCAGCCTCATCGAGGTCGGCACCGGCTTCCACCCCGAGCTCACCGGGCGCGAGAACATCTACCTCAACGGCGCGATCCTCGGCATGACCCGCACCGAGATCGACACCAAGTTCGACGAGATCGTGGACTTCTCCGAGGTCGAACGCTTCCTCGACACACCCGTCAAACGCTACTCCAGCGGCATGTTCCTCCGCCTCGCCTTCGCGGTCGCGGCCTATCTGGAGCCCGAGATCCTCGTCATCGACGAGGTCCTCGCGGTCGGCGACGCCGCCTTCCAGAAGAAGTGCCTCGGCCGCATGAAGGACATCAGCCACGGCCACGGGCGCACCGTGCTCTTCGTCTCCCACAACATGGCCACCGTCCGCGCCCTGTGCGACCGATGCGTCATGCTCCAGGGCGGACGCCTCGTCGCCGACGGCGAGCCCGGCGAGGTCATCGACCGATACCTCGACATGACCATGGCCCAGGCCGGCAAGGTCTACGACCTGTCCAACCGCTCGTCCGCGTGGAAGTTCGGCACCGGGACCGCCGTCTTCACACGCCTCGAGTTCGCCAACCAGTCCAACTTCGTGGACCGCACCTCCGAGCTCGACCTGCGCTGCTGGGTGCGGGCCGAGGAGGACCTGGCCGGCTTCCGCATCGCCGTCATCGTCCACCGCCTCGACGGCAACGCCGTGGGCGGCGCCTTCGGCCCCGACGTGCTCACCCTGAAGAAGGGCGAGGAAGCCGAGTTCAAGGTCCGCATGGAGGACTTCCAGCTCGCCCCGGGACGCTACTGCTGCGAGCTCCGCCTCGGGCGCGGCAACCCCACCGACGGACGCACCGAGTACGACGCCGTGTTCGACGTCTTCCACTTCGAGATCCAGCCCGAGACCTCCGCCGACGGGGCCGCGGGCTACTGGGAGCCCCAGTGGGGCCCGGTCCGCTTCGGGGACTGCGAGCTCGCCCGGGTGGGGGCCTGAATGGGAGGTCGCGTGCGCCTCGCCATCGTCATAGTGAACTACAAAACCGGCGACATGGTCGCCGACTGCCTGCGCTCCATCGCCGACACCACCGAGCTCGACACACGCCCGCGCGTCGTCGTCGTGGACAACAACTCCCCGGACGATTCGGCCGACCGCATCGGGCAGGCCATCGACGCGGACTTCCAGGACTTCGCCACGCTCGTCCGAGCCGAAAAAAACGGCGGGTTCTCCTACGGCAACAACGTCGGCATCCGACGCGCCCTCGAAGACGACCCCGAACTCGACGCGGTGCTCCTGCTCAACCCCGACACCATCGTCCTCCCCGGGGCACTCGATGAACTCGCCATGTTCCTCGAGCACAACCCGGAAGCCGGCCTCATCGGCCCCCGCCTGCTCGAGCCCGGTGAGACCGACCGCCGGGGCCGCCCGCAGCGCTCCGCCTTCCGCTTCCCCTCCATCGCCAGCGAGTTCGAGGCCAACGCCCAGCTCGGGGTCGTCTCCACGCTGCTCCGGTCCCGCGTTGTCGCCCCGGCGCCGAGCGACGAGCCCCACACCTGCGACTGGCTCTCCGGGGCCGCGCTGTGCATCCGGCGCGAGGTGCTCGAGACCGTCGGGCCCATGGACGAGGGCTACTTCCTGTACTACGAGGAGACGGACTACTGCCGCCGTGCCCGGGCACTCGGCTACCGGTGCTGGCACGTCCCGGACGCTTCCATTGTCCACCTCGAAGGCCAGGCCACCGGTGTGACCCACGCCAAGCCCAGGCGACGCCCCGGGTTCTGGTTCGACTCGCGTCGCCTCTACTTCATGAGCCACCACGGACGCCTCTACGCCATCGGCGCCGACCTCGCGGCCGTGCTCGGCACCACCATCGCCCGCGCCAAACGCCTCCTCCTCCGACGCCCGATCCACTCGCCCCCCCACTACGCGCGCGACCTCGTCACGCAGGGCGCCCTCTCAAACGGCGTGCAGGCCCGCAGGCACCGGCAATGACCGTCGGCGCCGTCGCCATCGGACGCAACGAAGGCGAACGCTTGATCGCCTGCCTGGAATCACTCAACGCACAGGGGCTCCGCGTCGTCTACGTGGACTCGGGCTCCACCGACGGCTCGGTCGAGCACGCACGATCGGTCGGGGCCGAGGTCGTGGAGCTGGACCTCTCGACACCGTTCACCGCCGCCCGCGCCCGCAACGCCGGAGCCGAGCGCCTGCTCGAGATCGCCCCCGAGACCGAAGCCATCCAGTTCATCGACGGCGACTGCGTCCTCCAGCCCGGCTGGATCGAGACCGGGGCCGCGGAACTGCGCGACGACCCGAAGCTCGCGGTCGTCGTCGGCACCCGCGCCGAGCGATTCCCCGAACGCTCGGTCTACAACAAGCTCTGCGACATGGAACTGGACGTCACGCCCGGCCCGATCGCCTGGTTCGGGGGCGACTGCCTGATGCGGGCCCGCGCCTGGCGCGACCTCGGCGGCTACGACCCCGCCCTGATCGCGGGCGAGGAGCCCGACCTCGCCCAGCGGATGCGCAACGAGGGGTGGCAGCTCCGAGCCCTCGATCACCCCATGTCTAAACACGACGCCGCGATGACCAGGCTCAGCCAGTGGTGGAGACGCAACGTCCGCGGCGGGCACGCCATGGCCCAGGGCGCCTGGCGCCACGGCTGGCGGGGCGACCCCTACAACCACAGGCGGGTTCTCAGCGTGTTCGTCTGGACGCTCGGCCCGCTCGCCCTCACGCTGGCCCTCTGGTTCGTGATCGGCTGGTGGGCCATCCTCGCCCTCGGGCTCTACGACCTGCTCACCCTCAAAATCGCCTGGAACGCCCGCCACAAGCCCTGGAACACGCTCGACACGCTCGTCTGGGCCGCCTTCATCGTGCTGGGCAAGTGGCCCGAAATGCTCGGCGTGCTCCGCTTCCACTGGCACCGTCTCACCGGGGTCGGGCCGAAGATCATCGAGCACAAGTCCGCCGACACCTCAGCCTGAGCCGGGCGTGGGCGGGGATTCCTCAGGCTCCGTCGATTCGGCCTCCGAATCCCGGGCCGTGCGGACCCAACCCGTCTGACGCCGAACCAGCGCCCCCACGTAGATCGGCCCCTTGGCCAGCGCGTACCACAACGCGCCGGGCAGCTCCACCGCCGGCAGGATCGTCCGCCCCACCACCCACCACGCGCACACGGTCCCGATCCCGACCATCGCCAGCGCCGCCGAGCCCAGCGCCACCGGCCACACGCTCAGGCCGAGCAACGCGAGCACCGCGGCCAGAGCCACGAACCCGAGCGTCCCCATCACCAGCAGGCTCAGCGGCGGGACCAGCAACTCCAGCCCAAGCAGCACCAGCGCCGGACGCAGGGTGAACACCCCACGCCCGAGCATCGGAAGCCCCTTCTTCAGGATCGTGTCCAGATGCCCGTGCTCCCAACGCTCCCGCTGGGTCCGCTTGGCCTCCTCGCCGGACGGCAGCGTGCTGTCCACCCGCGCCCCCGGGCAGACACGCGGCGGCGTCCCCGCGACCGCCAACTCCAGCCCGATCGTCATGTCCTCAACGATGTCCCCACGTGCGAACCGGTCGGCGTCGGCCAGCTCCCACGGCATCGCGAACCCCGAACCCGTGATCAGGCACGCCCCCCACTTCCCGCCCAGATGGCTCAGCCCGATCGGGCGGCTCTCGTTCTTCACACGCACCGCGAACGCCGAGACCCGGTCCCGCACGCCGTGCTCGCCCTCGGGCAGCCCGAGCACATACACAGCCTGAGCCGGGCACCCCGTCCGCCCGATGTGGATCGCCAGGGCGCTCAGGCACCCCGGACGCAGCGCGCAGTCCGCATCCACGAAGACCACGATCTCGGGCGGATCCCCCTCCAGCTCACGCAGCGCGTGGGCCAGCGCGTACCCCTTGCCACGCTGCTCCTCGTTCGCGCGCTCGGACACCTCCGCCCCGGCCTCGCGTGCCGCCGCAGCCGTCGCATCGGTGCAGTTGTCCGCCACCACCAGCACCCGATCCCCGGATCTGAGCTGAGCCAGCACGCTCCGCACGGTATCGCCGATGCCCGCCTCCTCGTTGTGGGCGGGGATCACGACCGCGAGGGTGGCCCGTGCGGGCGGCTCGTGCCGATCCCCCAGCCCCGTGCCGTGCACCAGGGCCAGCAGGTTCTCCAGGCAGAACAGGCCCGCGGGGACCACCAGCAGGGCGCCGAGCACGATCAGCGGGATATCGAGAAGGGCCTGCATCTGGACCATCCTTCGGCCCTCCGGGGAGACGGGCTCCAGCGTCCCCTCCGGGACGGCCGAAGTACCATCCAGCGATGCCTCCCCCACCCCTCCACAACGAGCCCTCCCCGCCCCCCGAGGACCGGACACCCCGATACCTGATCCTCGGGTGCGAGGGCATGCTCGGGCGGGCCTGGCGCGAGCTGCTCTCCGCTCGAAACCTCGCCCACGACGGCGTGGACCGCCAGCACGGCGATCTGACCGACCCCGCCGACATCCAACGCCTCGTCACCCCCGATCACACCCACATCGTGAACTGCGCCGCGTGGACCGACGTGGACGGGGCCGAGCAGCGCGAGGCCGAGGCCACCCGGGTCAACGCCGACGCGGTCGGACTGCTGGCCGCCCGATGTGCCGACACCGGCGCCACATTGGTCCACTACTCCACCGATTACGTCTTCGACGGGCGAGCGAGCACCCCCTACCCGACGGACCACCCGCGCGACCCGGTCAACGCCTACGGCCGGAGCAAGGCCGCGGGCGAGGTCGCCCTCGAATCCTCCGACGCCCAGTGGCTGTGTGTGCGCACCAGCTGGCTGTACGCGCCGTGGGGCAACAACTTCGTGCGCACCATCGCCCGACTCGCGGCAGAACGCGACGAGCTCAAGGTCGTCAGCGACCAGCACGGACGCCCCACCTCCGCCCAGGGCCTCGCCCGCACCACCCTCGCCCTGCTCGACGCCGGGGCCCGGGGCATGCACCACGCGACCGACGGGGGCGCGTGCACGTGGTTCGACTTCGCGACCGCCATCGCCGCCAGGGCCAACCCCGCCTGCACGGTCCACCCCTGCGGCAGCGAGGATTTCCCACGCCCCGCCCCCAGGCCCGCCTACTCGGTTCTGGACCTTTCCAAGACCGAAACCCTCATCGGGCCGATGATGGCATGGGAAGACGCCCTCGAGGGCGTGCTGGAAGAGATTGATGGCACAGTGACGACCGGAGAATCGCATGGCTGACACGTGGCTCATCACCGGCGGGGCGGGGTTCATCGGGTCGAACCTGGTGCGGTGGATCCGCGCCAATCGGCCCGACGTCCACGTGATCAACGCGGACTGCCTCACCTACTCGGGCAACCTCGAGAACTTCGCCGACCTCGAGGGCGACGGGCAGCACGAGTTCGTCAAGGCCGACGTCCGCGAGGCCGACCAGATGCGCCCCCTCATCGAGCGGGCCGACGCCGTGCTGCACCTCGCCGCCGAGAGCCACGTTGACCGCTCCATCATCGACTCCACCCCGTTCATCGACACCAACGTCCGCGGCACGCAGGTGCTGCTCGACCTCTGCCGCGAGGCAGGCGGGCGACGCTTCGTCTACGTCTCAACCGACGAGGTCTACGGCAGCCTCCCCCTCGACGACACCTCCCAGCTCTTCACCGAGGACACCCCGCTGGCCCCCAACTCGCCCTACGCCGCGTCCAAGGCCGCGGGCGACCTGCTCGTCCGGGCCGCCTTCCACACCTTCGGCAGCGAGGTGCTCACCACCCGCTGCTCCAACAACTTCGGCCCGTTCCAGTTCCCAGAAAAGGTCATCCCCCTGTTCGTCTCCAACCTGCTCGAGGGCAAGAAGCTCCCCCTCTACGGCGACGGCAAGAACGTCCGCGACTGGCTGCACGTGGACGACCACGCCGAGGCCATCGTCACCGTGCTCGAGAAGGGCACGCCCGGCGAGGCCTACAACGTCGGCGGCAACAACGAGCGCAGCAACCTCGAACTCACCCGCATGATCCTCGAGGCCATGGGGCACGGCGACGACATGATCGAGCCCGTCGCCGACCGCCTCGGGCACGACCGGCGATACGCCATCGACGCCAGCAAGATCAAGAACGAACTCGGCTGGGAGCCCACCCGCAGCGCCTGGCCGGACGCCCTGCAAAGCACCGTGAACTGGTACGTCGAGAACAGAACGTGGTGGGAACGCGTGAAGGACGGCTCCTACCGCGACTACTACGAACGCCAGTACGGCTCTCGCGTCTGACCCCCCCCCACACAAGTCCCCCCCACAAGTCTCCCCCACGGACCCGATCAGCCCTGGCGGTTGCGCCCGCCCAGCCATCGCGGCATGCACTTGCGCAGCGTCTGGAACATGATCCACACATCCAGACGCCAGCAGCGGCGCTGCACGTACTCGATGTCGTAGCGGATCCACTCCTGGAAATCGACGTTCGCCTGACGCGTCGAGCTGACCTGCCACAGACCCGTGATGCCGGCCCGCACGCTCAGACGCGTCTCACGCCACACCGGGCAGTACTGGTTCTCCGCGTCCGGGCTCGGGCGCGGGCCGACGATCGACATGTCGCCCTTCAGCACGTTCCAGAACTGGGGCACCTCGTCGAGATGCGTCTTGCGGATGAAGTGCCCGAACCTCAGGATCCGCGGGTCGTTCTTCAGCGTGAACTGCGGCCCGTCCGCGTCGTTGGCCCCCTGCTGTCGCAGCGTCTTCTGCATCGCGTCCGCGTTGCGGACCATGCTCCGGAACTTCAGGCAGTCGAACTCACGCCCGAACAGCGTCTGACGCTTGTGCCCGAACAGCACCGGACGCCCGTCCTCGATCATGATCCCCAGCGCCACAAACGCCAGCAGCGGCGAGGCCAGCGTCAGCACCGCCAGGCTCACCACGATGTCGAACAGTCGCTTGCTCCACCGGTACAGCACCGGGTGCGTCGATGCCACCGGCCAGTGATTCCATTTCGGGTCACGCGGCTCGAGCACCGAAGGCACCGCGTCCGACGTCGGCGCGAGCTCGCGGTCCGTCACCACCAGCGGCCCCACGATCACCGCGTCCTCCGGGATCTCCACCCCCGCGCCCAGGAACACCGGCCCCACCAGCCTCGAACGCGTCGGCAACGCCACCGACCGGTGCGCCCAGATCCGCTGCCCGAGACTGTCCACCCCCGTGAACGCCGCACGCATCAGGCGGTCGTCGGTCGCGACCTCGGCCAGCCACGCCGACACGCCCTCCTCGGTCTCCCCGTCGTGCACGCTCGCCGGCATCGACACCGCCTCCGACCGCACGCCCTGCTGCTGCAGCCACTGCTCCGCCGGGGCCTGCGAGGGCTGGCTCCACCGGATCGCGAGCGAGCGGTCCGCCGTGAGCACCACGCGCGTGACCGCGCCCGACGCCGGGTGGTACAGCCTCCGCACCTCGACCCCGCCGTTCGATTCCGACCGCACCACCTGCTCCCGGTACCCCCCCGCCACCACGTCGCGGTCCTGCAGGTGCAGCACCAGCGCCGGCGTCTTCTTCAGGGCCCCGGTCAGCTTGCCCACGTGCAGCTCGAACACCGCGCGCGAGCTGCTCGTCAGCAGGTAGTGCCTGGCCCCCACCGGGGGCTGGTTGCCCGACCCCGACCGGACCACGCCGTACCCGCGCGTCAGCCACGCGCGGTCGTGCAGCCCCACGCCCGTGTCCCCCCAAAGGGTCCAGCCGTTCGACGCGACGCCCTCTCCGCCTTGTTGTCCGTGCTGTTCGGCCCGACCTGAGATCAACACATCGCTCCCAAACCAGAAGGGTTAACCGATCGCGGAGGACCGGGCGTCGTCGTCGTGCTCGTCTCTCACCGGCACCACACCGGGCTCGCCCGCGTCGCGACGGACCGACGAGACCGCGATGGAGGCCTTGATGAAGTCGCCGGGCTCGGCCCGGTTGAAGATCACACCCACGCAGTGCGCACCGATCTCCTTGATCCGCTTCAGCGCCAGCTCCGCCATGTCCAGCGTCTTGCCACGCGCCACCACCAGCACCATGCTGTCGGCCGCCTTCCCGATCAGGCTCGACTCGGTGCTGCCCAGAATCCCGCCCGTGTCGATCACCACCTGCTCGAAGTGGCCCCGCAGGTCATCGATCATCCGCGAGACCGACGCGTACGACGAGCTCACCGTCCGCTCGTCCACCCGACCCGCCGGCATGATCCACAGCCCGCTCTTGCCCGAGGCCTGGATCATCGTCAGGTCCGGGTTCACCAGGTAGTCCACAAAGCCCGGCTCCCCGCTCATCGCGTACGCCGCCGTCGTCGCGCGACCGTCCGGGTCGGCATCGACCAGCACCGTCCGGTGCCCCGCCCGCGCAAAGCTCGCAGCCAGCGCCCGCGCCACGGTCGATTTTCCGTCCGACGGACCAGGGCTGGTCACCGCCAGCACCTGCGACCCGCGGCTGCCCGGGCGCATCGCCAGCACCTCGATCCGGGCCCGCATCGGCTCCACGCAGTTCTCGATCTCGGTGAAGCTCGACGCCGTGAGTCGCTTGATCTCCGGCACCGCCCCCAGGCACGACACGCCCAGCCGCTCGGGCGTGAACTCGTCGATGAACCGCAGCTTGTGCTTCAGTCCGCTGCCCATCGCCACCACGCCGATCGCGATCGCCACGCCCAGGATGAACCCGGCACCGGCCCGCATCGGACGCGGATCGCTGGAGATCTCGTCCTCGTGCGGCAGGTCGGCCAGCTCGTGGATACGGGCCGCACCCAGCGAGTCCTCCGCGAGCTGCTGCTCGATCCCGCCCCGGATCCGGACCACCTCCAGCAGCTCGTTCCGGGCCGCCTCGATGTTCTTGGTGTACTCGCCGATCTCGTGGATCCGCGCCGACAGCTCGCTCCGCTGCCCGTCGATCTCTTCGAGCTGCTCCCGGATCTGGTCCAGCCGACGCTGGTCGGCCGTGATCCTCGTGCGGAGGTCGTCCACGTTGGCCCGCTGGCGCGACCACCACAGGTCGGTCAGCAGCTTCGTGCGGTCCTCGATCAGCGTCTCCTTCTCGCGCAGCTCCCGCTCCCAGTTCACGATCGTCTGGTTCGCGGGCAGCATGCCCCGGTCCAGCGCCGAGCGGATGTTGGTCGCGATCAGGTGACGCTCCTCCTGCAGCTCCGTCATCCGATCGTCGTTGAGCATCAGCTCGATGGTCGGCGGGCCGTCCACCGGCTGCCCCGCGTCGTGCAGAGCGAGCATCGCCGTGAGCTCGTCGATCCGCACGCGGTTGGTCTCGATCTCCCCCTCCAGCTGCCGACGGTCGGACACCAGGTCCAGTCGCATGTCGTTGATCGAGGCGAGCTGACGCTCCAGCGCATCGGCCGAGCCGTACTTGCGGAACAAGGGGCCCGACTCCTGCTCGAGCGTGTCGATCCGGTCACGCAGCGCCTGCTCGCGGCGCTGCGTCTGCTCGATGCCGTTCTTGCGACGCTCGCGCTGATACTCCTCGTGCACCTCGATGTAGCCGTTCATCACCGCGTTCACCGCCGCGGTCACGAACCACCGGTTCGGCTCCTCGGCCGAGACCGTGATCAGCTGCCCCGTCACCGGCGGGCTCACGCGGACCAGCCGCTCCAGCTTGGCGATACCCGCCTCGCCCGTCGGGAACTGGGCCTCGATCAGCTCCGGCTGCAGCAGCGCCTGCTGGAAGACGCGCCGGCTGCGGATGATCGCCGCCTCCGACTCGATGTAGTCCTTCAGATACCCCGTGTTGTCAAGCTGCGTGCTGAACAGCTCGTCGCGCTGCTTGATCATCAGCTCGCCGCTGGCCTTGTACATCGGGTCCGCAGACCGGAAACCCAGCACGCACAGCGGCCCGGCGAACACCACGATCAGAATCGCCAGGATGTGCAGCCGGCCCCGGAGGACAGACATCAGCGCGTTCGGCGACTGCTGCTCCCCGCCCTGCCCCTGCGTTGTGTGCTCGTTGCCATGCATCAGTGCGGCTCTTTCCGTACGCCCGACCTCGGGCTCAGGTCCCCAGCAGTGCCCGGCGGACCATCCTGATCCCGCTCCGCACACTCACCGTCGGGGCGTCCGGGCGCCCCGTCCCCAGACGCGTCGTCACCTCCTCACGCGAGCACGTGCTCGAGTGAGGCGTCACCACGCGATCCACCAGCTCAGCCCCGGGACGCACCACGGCGCCGGGGCACACAATCGAACGAACCACCACCGCCCCCGGCCCCACGTCCGCACCGTCCATCACCACAGACTCGATCACCACCGCCTCGGGGTCCACCGTCGAGTCCGACTGGATCAGGCTCGCCCACTTCTGCTGGGCCACCACACGCTTCACGTACAGCGAGTGCACCTGCTCGGCCTGCTCCCGAGAATCCGTCTCGATCGCACGCAGCAGCTCCACACGCGTCCGGATCTGGAACACACCCACGCCCTTGAACATCGCCGCGACCGTCCGCCCCCCGTTCGCGCGGCACTTGTTCAGCAACTGCTCCTTGAGGTCCAGGAAGCCCATCGTGGGGGTCATGTCCACCACACGCCGGCGCAGCAGGTACACGCCCGCGGGCGACTGGTCCGGGTTGGTCCCCACCACCACGTCCGCGTCCTCGGTCGCGTGGCGCACCAGCACTTCGAGCGACTCGCCCAGGTACCGGTTCCCTTCCACCACCAGAATCCACGCGTCCGGGTCGCCCCGCCCGCAGACGTCGCGGACGGCGCCCGCCGGACCGCGGTACCGCTGCGGCTCGGTCATCAGTTCCAGGCAGTCCGGGAGCCGCCTCGGGATCGGGAGCCCCTCGCTCCGCACCACCAGGGCCCGCTGCCCCTCCGGGAGCCGGAAGGTGTCTGCCAGACGCTCGCACAGCAGCTCGCCCATCGTGGTGTCGCCACGGATCGGCAGATCGAGCACCGCCATGCCCGTGGCACGGGCGAGCGGGACGGGCGTGATGCCGCCCCCAAGGATGACACAGTGATCGATCAGAAACTCAGATCTGGGTGCCAAGGGCTCGGATGTCATATCTGCAGTTGGACGCATTCGACTCTTTCGATGCGAACAGACCATGAGCGCGGGCAGCTCCGTTGCCCTCGTCATCGCTCCGTCGAAGATGACTCGCTCTCCCCGCGAGCCGCTGTCCATTCAACCTATCCCAAGATCGCGGGATAGCCACGGACTCACTGAATCCGGGTGAGAGATTCTCGGTGTGTACCGCTGGTTCCGAGAATCATGCCGCGGTCGCGAGGCCGAACACCTAAATTTAGCCTTCTCGGGCCCTGTCGTACAGGGAAATCCCCCCTAATCGAGCCCCTATCGCCGAAATTAGCAGGAAGCTCGCAAAGGGAAGCCCTTGCACGAGATAGCGCTTCGCCAGACGCCGGGGTTCACACCCCAGCCTGAAGAGCCATTCCAGCCCGACCCGCTGCATCCAGCGGGGTGCCCGTCGGACATCACCCGCCACAAAGCTGAAGCTGATCCCCACCCCGATCCACCACGCCTTGGGCAACTCATCCCTGAGCGATTCGATCAGATACTCCTGCTTCGGGGAGCCCAGGGCCACCAGCACCAGGTCCGGCTCGCTCGAGCGCAGCATCGCCCGCATCGACTCCATCTCCCCCTCGTCCGATTCGAACCCCAGCGGCGGGCAGTGGGTCCCGGCGATCCGGAGCGAGGGGTGCTGATCAGTCCAGACCCCGCTCGCCTGCTCCGCCACCCCCGGATTCCCGCCGAGCAGGAAGACCGACCGCCCCCGAGTGGCCGCCTCCTCGACCAGCCCGTGCACCAGGTCCGCCCCCGTCACCCGCTCCGGAAGCGGGCGACCGCGCAGGCGGGACGCCCAGACGATCGGCATGCCGTCGGCGACATTCAGTTGAGCCCCCGAAACCAGCCGCCGGTACCGCTCCTCGCGATGAGACCGCCTCAGATGGTCCAGGTTGGACGTCACCACCAGGCCGCCCTCGCCCGCCTCCATCCGGTCGAACATCGTCTCGACGGTCTGGCGCTCCGTCAGCGGGTCGAACGCGATCCCGAGCACACGCACCCGATCGGGCGAGGCCTGGGACGAAGACGCGGCATGATCGGTCGTCTCACTCACTGCCCTGATCTTCGACGTACCGACGGAACAACTCCACCAGTTTGCCGCTCTCGGTCGAGGTGTGGTGCTGACGAGCCACGGCCGCGGCTCCGGCCTCGCCCATCGCCTCCCAGCGCTCCTGATCCAGCGACAGCAGCTCCTCGATGGCCTCCGCGACACGGTCGGCCCGCCCCGCGGGGACCAGCCAGCCGTTGACACCCGGCTCGACCAGCTCGCCGCAGGCCGCGATCGCGGTCGAGATCACGGGGCGACGCATCGCCAGCGACTCCATGAGCACCGTCGGCAGCCCCTCGGCCGAGGACGACATCACCAGGCCCCGGGCATTCAGAATCTGCTCTCGCACGCCGGATTCCGGGAGCGAGCCGGTCAGCGTGACCCGATCCTCGACCCCACGAGCCCGGATGGCCTCCTCGACCTGGGCCCGCAGTTCGCCATCCCCCACCAGCACCAGTCGCGCGTCCACGCCGCGGTCCTTGAGCAGACCGATCGCCTCGACCAGGATGAGCTGGGATTTCTGAGCGCTCAGTCGCCCGACCGAGACGACGGTCCTGGCGTCGTGCTCCGGGTGGGGCGGCTCGTCCAGGAACGTCGGCCCGACGGTGCAGCGGACGACGTGCAGCTTGTCCCACTCACGCGGGTTCGACCAGCGTTGGAGCTGGGAACGACAGAAGTCCGAGATCGCGACCACGAACTCGGCGTGCTCGATCTTGGCCCTGAGATTGTGCCCCTCGACCGCGTCGAACTCGTCCGGCCCGTGCACCGTGAAGCTGTACCCCGGCCCCCCCATCACCCGCGACAGCAGGGCCACGGTCGAGGCGTTGGTTCCGAAGTGGACGTGCACGTGCCCGGCCCCCTCGCCCTTCAGCAGCTTCACCATCGCCAGCGCCTCGAGCCAATAAAAGAAGTGCCGGCGTCGTCCGGACAGGCTCTTGGCCCCCAGCTTGACGGACTCCCGGAACCCCCGGAACGCGCTCAGCGGGCTGCTCAGGGCCGAAGCCAGAGCCATCGTGAGCAGGCGGGCCCTGGGCATCCCGAGCAGGTGGGTCGTGCGTGCGAACTCCTCGTGGTCCGCGGGGTCCACGAGTTTCCCTGAGGAAGGCCGCACGGCGAATCGTGCGACCTCGACGCCGCAGGCCTCGATGCCACGGATTTCGCGCCGGATGAACGTGTGCGAGACCGCGGGGTACTGGTTGGTAAGGTAGGCGATCCGCACTCGGAGTCCTTGCTGGGGGGATTCGGGAGGGTGCTCGGAGGAGTGATCCCGGTCAGCGGAACGGGCTGGGGCGGGTCGGCGGGCGTGGCCCGGAACGGGTTGGGTCGCGGTCTGGCTCATCTGGCTCATATGTCGGCCCGTTCGGGCCCGGATCGCCAGCGGGGTCCACCCCAGAATCCGGCCGGGATGCGCCGCGGAGGTCCTCGGGGGACCGGATTCGCCCCTTGATCGAGGCCAGGCCCGCCAACCCCCCCGCCGCGGCGACGTACACCGGGCCTGTCATCGCGTTCGGGATGGTGTCGATCGCGAGTTGGAGCACGATCAGGGCCACCGCGATCGTGCCGGCGAACGGGGCCAGGGCGGAGGTGGTGGGCAGCTTGCGCAGGGCCAGCACCGCCGGGAGGATCAGCCAGGCGTACAGCGAGATCACCCCGATCAGCCCGTACCGGCCGATGGCGATGGTCCACAGCCCGTCGGTGATGCCGATCATCTTGCCGTTGCGGTCGTAGATGCGCTCACGCCCCCAGCCCGCCCAGCCGAGCAGCGGGCGCTGCATGGCGTGCTCCATGATCCAGTCCTCGTTGGTGAACCGGACGCCGACGGACTCGGCCCGCTCCTCGTTGATCTTCGCGACCGTCTCCTCGATGGCGTCCGCGGACATCCCCAGCCCGATGCGGGCGGTCAGGTAGGCCGGGGGCATCAGCGCGAGGATCGCGAGCAGCATCGGCATGCGGAAGCGCTTGACCGACTCGATCATCAGCACCCCCACCGCCATCTGGATCCAGGCACCCATCGACATGCACAGGATCGCCACGACTCCGAGCACGCCCAGCGGGCCCCAGCTCGGCACGCCCTTGATCTTCTTGAGCAGGTGCATCTTCCACGCGGCGTACCCGGCCAGGAACGTGCTGGTCATGAAGAACGCCACCATCAGCCCGTGCTGCATGAACACGTTGGGACGCCAGAACCCGTACCGCATCGTCTGGCTGAAATCCGGGTGCGCGTGCACGCCGTACAGCCAGCGATGCCACTGCGGGCTCATCACCATCTCCACGCAAACCAGCGGAACATAGAACAGCCCCGTGCAGAACATCGCGAGCAGCAGCACCCGCTGCCCGTCCACGGTCTGCAAGTAGATCCGCCCGAGCACCCACGGCACCCCCCACGTCACGGTATGGGTGAAAAACAGCGCCACCGCGTCGTACGCTTGCAGGTCCTGCTGCGCCCAGGGCGGGGCGGGCGGGCCGGAGTCCATCGGCCCGTTGGCGAACGTGCTCATGATCGGCACGAAGCACCAGACCGCCATGGGCAGGTCGATGAGCTTCGGCTTGAACCGGCTCAGCGCGGTCGCGTCGAAGATCACCACCCCGAGCAGGGCGGCGCCCGCGGTCACGGTGTTCTTGTTCACCGGCGGGAAGCCGGGCAGGTCCACCTCGCCCATGGGCAGCAGCATCCAGCCGAGCAGCAGGCTGAGGACGACACCCCAGGGCCCGCCGTACATCGAGCGGAACACCCCCACCACGCCCGTGCCGAGCACGAACCAACTGAACAGAATCACACGGCCGAGTTCGTTCACGCGCGAGAGGCTCCGGATGGGCGGCGGGGACCCGAGTGGATATCGGCCGCCCGGAGGCGGTGTGACCACCCGCATACCCCGATTCGGGGCGATGAGTTCGCCCGTTTATGGCCCCGGCGCGCCCGCAGCGGGCTCGAGCAGGTACCAGAGCGCCACGGGCTCGCCCTCAGGGTTCAGGTCGATCTCGATGACCCCGTCACCGTTCGGAGCCACGACACGCTCGGAGACCGCCTCGCCGCGTCCGTTGAGGGCCTGCACCGAGAGCGGCCCAGTCCGGCCTGAAAGCCTGAGAGTGCCTCGGACCGGCTCGCTCGCCCAGACCGCTCGAGGCAGCCCGGCCTCGTTCCCGGGGACGCTCTGCGCGACCGCCGTGAGCAGCACACGCCTGGACTCGTCCAGCGGGGTGTCATCCAGCGACGTCAGCGCCACGGTTGCGCCGGCGGTCGTCAGCTCCAGCGTCACCGATCCCAGCTCATGCTCGCGCCCGCTGATCCAGCCCGATGCAACCAGCGACTTGGGCGTGACGATCGTCAGCACGCCCTCGGCCCACCGGCGCGTGATCTCGCCGGTGTCCGAGGTCACTTGCCCGGAGTCCGGCCCGAGACCCGCACCGGCAGTGTCGGTGACTGTGCGCACGGAGGGCGGGAGTGCGGGCGATTGGTCGAAATCGAGCTCCTCGGTGTCTGGCAGCCGGAGCGCAAAGGCGTGCGTCTCGAAGCTGTTGCGCAGGGCGGGGTAGGTGTCGGCGGAGGCATCTCGGAGGTAGGTGTCCTCGCGGGACGGGGTGAAGACGACGCGTTCGTTGGCTTCGGCGACGTGCCCGTCGAGGTACAGCACCGAGGCCGCGGGCATGAGGGCCATCAGCGAGGGATCGACCCAGGCGGACCATTCGCGTGCCCGCTTGGGGCGTTCGAGCGGTTCCTGCAGGTAGCCGTAGAGCATGGGGGCGTCCCAGCCCTGGAAGGCGGCGGTCGCGGCCATGTGCAGCGGGGCGGTGAAGCGGTCGCGCGTCGGGTGGGGCACGTTCCACTCGGTGATGGTCAGCGGCATGCCCTGCACCTGGGCCTGCGCCACGCGGCTGAGCCAGGTGGCTCCGGTGTTGGGGTTGATCGAGAGTTCGCCCCCCTCGCCGTAGGAGTGCACGTCGATCACGTCGCCCAGCGTGAGGGAGGCCAGCCCGGAGATCCGCATGCCGCCCCAGAAGTTGGTGGTCGCGATCAGGCCGTCGTACCCGGTCTCGCGGGCGTGGGCGATGTGGCGCTCGAAGAAGCGCCGTTCCAGTTCGGCCATCGCGAGCTGCGAGGGCCCGGGCTCCCACGTCCGCATCGCGGTGTCGGGGTTCAGGCCCATCGCGAGGGCGATCTCCCGGATCTCACGCCGGAAGAGCCGGTGGTGGATCGGGACGTTCTTGTCCGCGAGCATCCGGTTGCCGAAGTGGGTGGTGAGATCGTTCTCGTTGGTCAGCAGCACCGCGACGATGGCGGGGTCGTCGGCGTAGCGGACGCCGGTGACCGAGTTCTCGCGCTCCAGCACCCACGACGCGAAGGACTCCATCTTCGCCTCGATCGCGGGGTTGGCGTAGTTGTACCCCTTGATGGAGCCGCCGCCGGCGAGGATCTCGCGGATGCCCTCGTCCTCGGCCAGTTCACCCTCGGCGAGGAAGCGTCCGACGTGGAGGTCGAGCCAGATGTGGATGCCGCGTGCGCGGAGCGCCGCGATCCAGCGGTCCATGCGCCCGGCCATGGCCTCGCTGAAGTCACCCCCGACGCCGTCGTCGCCGAAGAGGTTGGGCTGCACCCAGCGCGAGTCGGCGTGGTGGATGCGGACGAGGTTGAAGCCGAGGGCCGCGATGCGGTCGGCCTGTCGCTCGACGTCGGCGTCGGTCCCGCTGAACAGGGCGTAGGCCTGCACGTTGACGCCCCAGAATCGTGCGGTCGTGCCGTCGGCGAAGACGAGGTCCTCGCCGTCTGCCCGGACGCGCCCGCGCGAGCCCGCCGGGGCCTCCAGTCGGTCGGACAGGTCGATCGGCCACGCGTCCCACGCGAGGGGGTCGGGGATCCAGCTCGCCTCGGGCGTCGCGTACCGCTCCGCGTCGGAGCGTTGCAGCGTGACCCCCTCGGGCACCCGGAAGCGGAGGGTGAAGGTCTGCTCGCCGGCCTCCCAGGCGTCGGCCAGCAGGAAGCATCGGATGCGCCCGCGGTCGCCGCGTTCGAAGTAGGCGTTGGTCAGCCCGGGCTCGACCTCGAAGCGGACGTCCTCGGAGTCGGTGATGACCCAGGCCCAGCCGGCGTTCTCCGGGAGCAGGACCGGCTTCATGGTGCCCGGGAAGGTCCCGAGGTCGATGCCGAACTCGATCCCGCCGCCGATGGCCTCGTTGAAGGGCCGGTCGGCGGTGAGCGTCACGGCGTACTCAAACCCCTCTTCCGTGCGCTCAACACGCGCGGCGATGTGCACGCCCAGGTCCCGCACGACGTTCCAGACCGCGAACTCGCCGGGGTGGTCCGGGTCGGGCTCGGCGGTGACCTCGGCGTTGGCGTACTGCCAGTCCGGGCCCCAGAAGATCCAGGAGGCGGTGATGGCGGGGACGCCGTCGATGAGCACCTCGGGCAGGCCCCGGTCGTCGAGGCGGGCGGTGAGGCGTTCGGGCTGGATGCGTTCGCGGACGGGCTGGTCGTCGTCGGCGTAGTTGCTGGGTTCGCTCCGGCCGCAGGAGTTGGAGCACGCGAGCAGCGAAACCAGAAGCACGAGCCACGTTCGGGTGTTGCCGATCGTCATACGCAGAGCGTACCCGGTCGATTGAGACCGGTTTCGTCCGATCGATGCCCGGGGCTTCCTCGCACGGGCGGCGGCGCGTCCCGGTAGGCTCCGTCGATGCCCCACCTGCTCGCCCTCGATCAGGGCACGACCAGTTCGCGCGCGATCGTGTTCCGCCCGGACGGCGGGGTGGTCGCGGTGGCCCAGCGGGAGTTCACCCAGCACTTCCCCCGCCCGGGCTGGGTCGAGCACGACCCCGAGGAGATCTGGACCACGCAGCGGGACACGATGGCCGAAGCGCTCGACGTCGCGGCCCTGGTGGAGGGTGACCTCGACGCGATCGGCATCACCAACCAGCGCGAGACGACCGTGGTGTGGGAACGCGACACAGGACGTCCGATCCATCGCGCGATCGTCTGGCAGGACCGGCGGACGGACGCGGCCTGCGAACGATTGCGCGAGGCGGGGCACGAGCCGGGATTCACCCGCGCGACCGGTCTGCTGCTCGACCCCTACTTCTCGGGGACCAAGGCGGCCTGGATCCTCGACCATGTGGACGGCGCCCGGTCACGGGGCGAGCGAGGGGAGCTGTGCTTCGGCACGGTGGACAGCTGGCTGCTCTGGCACCTGACCGGCGGACGCCACGTCACCGATGCGAGCAACGCCTCGCGCACATTGCTGTTCAACATCCACACCGGGCGGTGGGACGAGGAGTTGTGCGGGCTGCTCGACGTGCCGACGGCGATGCTGCCCGAGGTCGTGGACTCGGTGGGCAAGATCGGGCCCGTGGGCACCGGGCTGCCCGGCTCGGGCGTCCCGATCGCGGGCGTGCTGGGCGACCAGCAGGCCGCGCTGCTGGGTCAGGGCTGCGTCCGCCCCGGTCTGGCCAAGAACACATACGGCACGGGGTGCTTCCTGGTGATGCACACCGGGGGCGAAGCCCACGCGTCGCGCGAGCGGCTGCTGACCACAGTCGGCTGGCGGGCGGGCAACACGACGGCGTATGCGCTGGAGGGAAGCGTGTTTGTCGCCGGAGCCGCGGTGCAGTGGCTGCGCGACGGGCTGGGGCTCGCACCATCGACAGAGGAGATCGCCCGCCTGGCGGACTCGGTGCCGGATTCGGGCGGCGTGGTGGTCGTACCCGCGTTCGCCGGGCTTGGAGCACCCGACTGGGATCCCACGGCCCGTGGGCTGATCCTGGGAATCACGCGCGGCACATCGGGTGCTCACTTGGCGCGGGCGACGGTCGAGTCGATGGCGTTCCAGGTTGCGGACGTCGCCGCGGCGATGGAGCGCGACGCCGGGCTGGAGCTCGGTGAACTGCGGGTGGACGGGGGCGCGGCGGTCAACGATGCGTTGCTGCAGATCCAGGCCGATCTGTTGCAACGCCCGGTGGTGAGGCCGGGATGCCTGGAGACGACCGCGCTGGGGGCCGCGTACGCGGCGGGGCTGGGGGTCGGGATGTACCCGTCGATCGATTCGATCTCAGAGCACTGGCGGGAGGATCGTCGGTTTGAGCCGCGCGTGTCGTCGGATGAAGCGCGGGTGCGCATGGCGCGCTGGCGTGACGCGGTCGAGCGGTGCAAGGGGTGGGATGCGGACCGACCGCCGGGCTGACCCAGGCGCGGGTCCGGGGAACACGAGTCACAGTGTGGGGGGCGGGTCAGGGCTTGGGGACATGCTGGTCGAACATGATCTGGTTGCCGTCGGGGTCCTGCAGGACGATGTGGCCGATGCCGGTGGCGTCGGGGTCGGTCTCGACGAGCAGCTCGACGCCGGCGTCCTTGAGCCGTGCCTGGATCTCGCGGACGTCCATGAAGTCGTCGGGCGTGTTCCGGTCCTTGTCCCAGCCGGGGTTGAAGGTGAGGATGTTGCCCTCGAACATGCCCTGGAAGAGGCCGATGGTGACGGTGCCGTTCTGGAGGACCTGCCAGTTCTGCTCGGGGTCGCCCCCGACGGGCTCGAAGCCGAGGGTGGCGTAGAACGCGCGCGAGGCGGCGAGGTCCTTCACGGCGAGCGAGACGGAGAAGTTGCCGAGCTGCATGGGGGCCCTTTCGGTGGTGTCAATCGTGCGGTGCGGGAGCGTGCCCGCGGCGAACCCGGCGCCCGCCGCGAGGGTGGCGAGGAGTGTCAGGGCGATCCTGTTCGGGCGGCGTGTCATGGGGTTCTCCGGGCGTTGCGGGTGATCGGTGGTGCGTGCGAGGGCTGTATGATGGCGGATTCCGGCGGCGGGTGCTTGTCAATTCTTGCGGACCTCGCCACAAGCCCGAGGAGCACCCGTGCCGAGCGACCGCGCAGGACCCGAGCCGCACCCCGCCGACACCGCCCCGCCGGACTACCTGGCGCGGGTGAACCGGGCGATCGACTTCGTGCTGGCGAACCTGCACCGCCCGCACACGCTCGACGACGTGGCGCGGGCGGCGCACTTCTCTCCGTTCCATTTCCACCGTGTGTTCCAGGGGATCGTGGGCGAGACACCGGCGCGGTTCACGCGCCGCCTGCGGCTCGAGAAGTCGATCCGGATCATGAGCCACGAGCCGGGGCGGGCGCTGACCGACGTGGCGCTGGACTGCGGGTTCGCGTCGTCGTCGGACTTCTCGCGTGCGTTCAAGCAGCGGTACGGGGTGCCGCCGAGCGTGTTCGATGTGGAGACGTGGCGGGCCGAGAAACGGGGGGAGCTGCAGTCGCTGGTTGAGTCGGGGGGTGGGCCGGGGGGCGGGTCGTGCCATGTCGAGCGTTTGCCCGCGGGGGAGAACCCGGACGGGTTCGCGGTGACGCTGCGTGACCTGCCGGCGCGGCGCGTCGCCTACCGGCGCGTGCTCGACCCGTACCGGGAGGGCGTCGTGCCGGAGGCGTGCGAGAGCCTCACGGCGTGGGCCGAGGCGAACGGCGTGGCGGACGGGACCTGGTACGGGTATATGTGGGACGACCCGGAGGTCGTGGCCCTGCGCGACTGCCGGTACGACGTCGGGGTGGAGCTGCCGCCCGGGTTCGTGCTGCCGCCCGGGGCGGACGGGTTGGGCGTCGGCGTGCACGACTTCCCGCCGATGCGGGTTGCGGAGGTGTGGATCGACGGGGGGATCGACCTGGAGATGCGCCTGCTGGACTGGCTCTACGGGACGTGGCTGGCGTCGAGCGGGCTGGTGCCCGACGACCAGCCGTGCTTCGAGGTGTGGGCGGGTCGCCCGTTTGCCCACGGGCTGGAGCGGTTCGAGCTGGCGATTCACCTGCCGGTGCGCCGCGTGTGAGGGGTGGGCGCACGAAAACCGCCGGGGCCAATGGCCCCGGCGGTCGAAGGAACTGTGGTCGGATCCGGCTCGGCTGACCGAGCGCGGACTCCTGTCAGGAGCGACGGCGGCGGGACGCCACCAGACCGCCGAGCCCGATCAGCGCGGCCGACGCGGGGGTCGGGACGGTGCCGATGGTGATGTTGCCGAAGGGGGCAACGTCGGTGGACCAGACGTTCTCGCCAATGAACTGGAAGCCGTACTGGACGTGGCGCCCGGGGCCGGCGTCGGTGAGCAGCGAGATGCTGAAGGCACCGGGGCCGGTGATGTCAATGATGGTCTCATTGAAGGACGAGTAGTCCGCGGCGAAGTCCTTGATGAAGATCCGGCCCATGTGCGCCGAGGTGGTCGAGTCGGACAGGATGGTGCCCTCGAAGGTGACCATCTGGCCGGCGAGACCGTCGGTGACCTCCTGGTACAGGTTGGCCTCCATGACCTTGTTGCCGGCCTGGCCGGGGCCGCCGCCGCCCTGGTACCAGAACGGATCGGGATCGTTCACGGTGTTGGGGGAGAGGACGAGCTCGTTGTTGGGATCGTCGAACGTGGCGACGAGGTCGGGCACGCCCCAGCCGGAGCCGAAGACGAAGCCGCCGCCGTTGGCGGGCAGCTCGAACACGTTCATGAAGCCGAGCCACGGGGCACCGGACTGATCCACACCGACGGTGGTCTGAGCGCTCGCAGCGGTGCCGGCGACGGCAACGGCGAGGAGGCCCATACGAAGACTGACCATAATTCTCTCCTTCTCAGATTTGGAGTTCCCTCTATCTCTCGTGACGTCTCTCAGTCGCCACTGTATCTGTTACATCATCCCCGGAAATCCCTTCCGCTGCAAGCCCAACAGGGCCAATGAAAAGAAATTGTTACAGCCGAATCCGGACAACTGGCGATTGGGGCCCGATCACGATCCGAATTCGGCTCGCTCGTAATATACTGGAGGGCAGAAGTCCGTCGAGTGCTTGCTCGACGACGCCCCAGTCCGAGAAATCGGTGGAAGGCATCCCGAATTCACCCCCCCCCCCCCCCCCCCCCCCCCCCCCCCCCCCCCCCCCCCCCCCCCCCCCCCCCCCCCCCCCCC
>Ga0070726_10000442_pt1 | contig 51941 bp, 47 predicted proteins | sample tdAd471_FD_67275 | JGI IMG/M metagenome (GOLD analysis project Ga0070726, IMG submission 67275) | Marine sediment microbial communities from the Atlantic coast under amendment with organic carbon and nitrate - tdAd47.1 | ecosystem: Environmental > Aquatic > Marine > Coastal > Sediment | place...
CGACGCCGATCGGCATTTCTACCTCGACCTCTTGCGCCGCAAGTGCGATCAGCACGGCCTCGCCGTCCTCGGCTGGTGCTTGATGCCGAACCACGTGCACCTCGTGGCCATCCCGGCCCACCATGACAAGAATCTGACATCGCCTGACACGGGTGTAGAATAGCGCTCATGCATCGCCTTCTAGGCGCTCTCATGATCGTCATGACCGGCGTCCTGCCGCTTTGGGGCCAGGCCTCGCGAGGCAACCAGGGACGCAGCTACAAGGCGGAGGAAATCATCTACCTGAGCGGGGAGGTCGTGCTCTCGAATGGCGCACCGCTCCCCAACGTCGTCGCCATCGAGCGGCACTGCCGGGGCCAAGTCTTTCCCGAGGGATTCACTGACCAGCAGGGCACCTTCGCCGTCCGGCTGGGCTCCAGGGCCGACGCCGGTACCGAAGACGCCTCCACGTACGGCGTCGACTCTCGCGGCAGAGCCAGCGGCGACACCATGCGCGTTGGAGGCTTGACCGGCGAAAGCGAACGTCACTCGGCCATGAAAGGGAAGGGCACCGTCGATCTCATCGGCTGTGACCTGAGGGCGGTTCTGCCCGGATATATCGCGGACCCGGTCATGCTCGGCCGGCGCAGCGTCTTAGAGGACTCGAACATCGGGACCATCGTTCTGCGGCCTTTGGGGAATTCCCGCGCCGTCATGGTCAGCGCTACGGCGCTCGACGCTCCCTCTTCCGCCAGGAAACTCTACGATCGCGCGAACAAGCGACTGCGCGGATCCAAACCCAATTTGGATTCGATTGAGAAGGATCTGCTGCGCGCCGTCGAGATCCACCCACGCTATGCCGACGCTTGGAATCTACTCGGCTCCGTTCGTGTTCAAGCGGGATCGGACGACCGAGCTGCCCAGGCCTTTGCCCAGGCGCTTGCGGCCGACGAAATGTTGCTCTCGCCATACCGCCCCTTGATCAAGCTGACCATGCGCGCCGGCCATTGGGATCGTACGATTGATCTGACTCAACGCTACCTGGAACTGGACCCGACAGCCGCCGAAGAGCGTTTCTACCTGGGGCTGGCGCAACAGCAGGCCGGCCAAGTCGACGAGGCTTTGGCGACCCTCGACCGCCTGTTCAGCGACCCCAACGGCTCGGCGGCTTTCCCGCAAGCGCGCCATGTTCAGGGAGCGCTGTTCGCAGAGCGAGGGCGCTATCAGGACGCGGCGGTCGCCTGGACCCAGTTTGCCGAGGCAGTCCCTGATTCTCCCGCCGCCGCGGAGGTCAACGGCCTCATTGCTGAGTGGCGGACTCTGGGCGTGATTGAATGATCTCCTTCGCGATCCGCCGACTGCGGCGAATACAATCCGGAATTCCGATTCCCTCGTAGGCTCCGCCGGCGAGCGCCAGCCCGGGCAGCTTGGCGGTCCGGGCTTCGATTTCGTCGACCAGTCGCGCATGCCCGACTCGGTATTGCGCCATTGCGCGCGGCCAACGCTGGATGCGCACGTGCTCAGCCGAGGCGTCGAAGCCCATCAGTTCACTCAGCTGCCCGTGGACCAGCTTCCCGAGAGCCTCGTCCGAATCACCGATGTGTCGGTCTGCCTGGTCGCTCGCCAAGAAGGCCCGCAACAGCGGCTGTTCCTCCGGCGCTCGGCCGTCAAACTTGGTATTGACCCACGTGCAGGCCGCAATAGGACGCCCCTCCGCGCGCGGAACCAAAAACCCGAAACCGTCCAGAGGTCGCGAGAACTCCGGGCGTCGGTAGATCATCGCAGCGGTGATTGAAGAGCTGTATCCGACCTCGTTCAAGCGCGCAGAAAGCTCTTCGTCCAACCCGGCGACTAGTCCGGCTGCGCGATAGGCCGGGGTCGCTACGACGACGCAATCCGCCCGGATTGCGTCTTCTCCTACCTCGATCTCAAATCCTCCACCGACCCTGCGCACCGCTTGCGCCTCCGCGTGCTCAATCTTGGCGGCTCCCGTGATCTCCTCCTTCAGCTTGTTCGTTAGCTGCTGGAGTCCGCCGCGCAACGTTGTGAACAAAGGGGGCGGCGCCCCGCCTGTCTTCGGCGCGCGCTTTCTTGCCTGCAGCAACCCTCGCGAGAGACTACCCGTTTTGCGTTCGATCTCCGCGAACCGCGGCAATACGCTGTTGATGCTGAGCGACTCGGGAGACCCGCCGTACACTCCCGCCAGCAGCGGCTGAACCAGGTACTCGTTCACTTCTGCTCCGTAGTGATCGACCACGAAGTCCGCCACCGACCGATCGCCGTTTTCGTCGGTCGGTCGCCGAAACCATTCCGTTCCCATTCGGGCCTTCGCGCCCATGCTCAGTAGCTTTGTTTGAAGAATCGGTCGGATCTTCGTCGGCGCCATGAACTGTAGGCCGTCGGGCATGGGGTGCAGCCGACCGTCGCGCAGGATGAAAGTCTTTCGGCGCGAGTCGTTCGACCCGATCAGTTCGTCGCCGAGGCCGAGCTCCCGGATCAATTCCGTTGCCCACGGTTTCTGAGTCAGAAAACTATCCGGCCCCGCCTCTACGAGACAGCCGTCGACTCGATCCGTTCGAATCACCCCGCCCAGTCGATCTTGGGACTCGATCAAAGTGCAATCGACGCCTTGGCGCGCCAGATCGTAGGCGGCCGTCAAGCCGGAAACGCCGCCGCCGATGACTGCGACCTTCATTGATTCGCGGGCGTGGGCTCGTAGTCGCGAATCATCTGCACGACGGCCTTGACGTTCTCGACAGGCGTCTGCGGGATGATGCCGTGTCCCAGATTGAAGATGTGCCCGGGGCGTCCGCCGACCCGCTGAAGAATGTCCTCCACCCTCTGCTTGAGCACGGGCAGAGGCGCCAGAAGGGTGAGCGGATCTAGATTGCCCTGTACCGCCGGACGGTGGTCGACCGACGCCCATGCTTGGTCGATTGGGACTCGCCAATCGACGCCGAGAACGTCGCATCCAGTCTGGTCCATCAGCGGCATGAACGACGATGCTCCAGTACCGAAGTAGATTACGGGGAGCGTCGTCGTCTGGAGTTGCCGAACGAGCATTCTCGTATAGGGCAGAACGTACGTCTCATAGTCGATCGGCGAGAGCGCTCCGACCCAGCTATCGAAGACTTGAATCGCCGCAGCGCCGCCGGCTGCTTGCGATGCCGCAAACGGCGTCACAGTTTGCACGATTCGTTCCATCAGGGCTTGCCAAGTCGCCGGCTCGGAGTACATTAGGCTCTTCGTTTTCGCGTAGTGACGCGAACTGCCCCCCTCGATCATGTAGCTGGCCAGCGTGAACGGAGCACCGACGAACCCAATAACAGGAAAATCCAGACCGACATCTTTCTTGACCAGAGAGATAGCTTCGCCGACATAGCCTAGATCCCCTTGCTGCGGCGCTCTCAGAGCGTCGACGTCCGCTCGCGACGAGATTGGGTTGTGGATCTTGGGACCATCGCCGGCTACGAACTCCAAGTTCAGCCCCATCGGCTCGAACGGCAGCAACAAGTCCGCAAAAATGATGGCGGCGTCGACGCCGAGGGCTTCCAGCGGTTGAAGCGTCACCTCAGCGGCAAGCTTGGGGGTCTTGCAGAGCTCCAGTATCGAGTGCGACTTGCGAAGTGCGCGGTACTCCGCCATGTAGCGACCCGCCTGGCGCATGAACCAGACCGGAGTTGTTTGGACGGGCGTCTTGCGACAAGCAGCGAGGAACGAAGACTCCATAGTCTTTGACTATAGAACGCTCGGTCCGTCGAGGGTGCTGAGGGGCGGACTAGAGCAATTTATAGACCCGTTCTCGCCAGCGGTCGAACCACGAGTCCGGCGGTGCGGCCAGCTCTTCCGGCTTGGAGAACGAGTCGGGAACGGGTGTCGTCGGAGTCGTCGGCTTTTCAGACACGCGGTGTACTCGACCGCCCGAGAGCAAGTAGGTTCGGACAATTGATTCTCCGTCTTTCCGTTCGAGCCTCAGCGAAAACCCGGGGCCGGAGCCGCGGTCGGAGTCGACCCATTCATGAACTTCGACGGGGAGTTCGCCGAGCAGCCCTTTGGCGAGTCCGACGGTTTGATATGAAGATCGCTCCGTGTTCCATCGAAAGACCCGAAAGCTGCTGAAGTCGGAGTTGACGCCGCCGGACTGGGTCCAGAGCCAGGTCGGGTGAGCCGAATCGTCCAAAGCGAAGAAGGCGACGATACGTCGTCCCTCCGCGTACTGGGCTACCTCGATAGGAATGTCCGCATATAGCCTGGATGCGAGCGCCCAGCCAACCGGACCGGCGTGGGCGCGAACAAGAAACCAAGCCTCCGATCTTCCCCGTCTGCCCGCCGCCGAATCGGCCGGAGGCACGACGATGCGGCTTCGAAGCAGGTCGACAGGTTCTTCCGGCTCCAGCTGATAGATCGTCGGCGACTGTCTGCTTGGATGGATGTGCACGTTGAGCGCGTCAAATGCTCTCCGGACGCCCTGCTGCGGATAGGGCTCTACGTGCCGGGTCAGCTCTTGTGACTGGCGCCATTCGTCCGTCGAGATCAATTCTTGTTCGCGCGCCCAGCCTTGTGCGCCGGTCTCAACTTGTACATAAGCGAGGCTTCTCCGTCTCCTCAATACACGGACTCGGTCATGCAGCGAGAGCACGGCCACCGTGGCCGATCCCGGCGCCAGCTCGCTGCGTATCTCGACGCTGCCTCGAGCTGCGTAGAGGTGCTCTTGACCAGCGCCCTCCGGCGTCGGGCTGCAAGAGGCCATTGCCATCAGAACCATGCCTGCCAGCATCCGCGCTGATCTCGTTGCTTGGAGGCTCATCAGAAGACGATGGCCGGATGGTATGCACCCGGGAGCTTAAGTTCTCCGATAGCAATCAGTTCCCCATCGGGTCCGACGGCTTTGACTCTCTCCGCCGTCGAATGCTGTGAAAACGCGCTGACGTGGAACTCCCGGCCGTGTGCGATCCGGCCCGCGGTCGCTGAATCTACACGGCACACCGGCATCTCGGGAAGAAGCTGATCAGCGGGAATGAGAGCATCCTCAAGTCGCCCGTTCTCCTCCAACACCTCCAACTGATCCAACGTCAAGGCGTCGTCGAGAGAGAATTGGCCCATGCCGGTTCGGCGCAATTGCGTCACGTGGCCGCCGCATCCAAGGTCTTGTCCCAGGTCGTGAGCGAGCGAGCGCACATAGGCGCCGGCCGAGGTTCTCATACGAATTCGAAACAGATCGTCCGAGAAGGATAGGAGCTCCAAATCGTAGATGGATACCTCGACCGGGTCGAGTTCCACGACCTCCTGCCTCCGGGCTCTCTTGTACGCTGGAACGCCATTGATCTTCTTCGCCGACACTGCCGGAGGCCGCTGGCTGATCGTGCCGCGATATGCCTCCAGCGCACCTTCGAGTGCGCTCTCGGTCACGTTGACAGCCGTGGGTTCGGCGGTCGGCTCACCCGCGCGATCGTAGGTGGAGGTGGGGAAGCCTAGCCTCACGGCGGCTTCGTACTCACGATCGTGACCCAGGAAGAATTTCGACAGGCGAGTGGCCTTGCCGATCACCAACGGCAGTACTCCGGTCGCGATCGGGTCCAAGGTCCCCAGGTGCCCGACTCGCTTGGTTCGGGCGAGCCGCCGCAGCCTCTGCACCGCGTCGTGCGACGAGCAGTCTTGCGGTTTGTCGAGCACAATTACACCGTTCATCTACACCATTGTAGGCCCGCCGTTTCCACCCGTTCCACCGCCACAAAAGCGTCAGAGCCGGATCGTGACGGTAAGGTCCTGGCCCGGGAATTGGGGCCCCACCGAGACAATGTCGACCTCAATTGTCGACCCCTGTGCCAGGATCGGGATGTCCGCCCCTTCCTGCGGCAAGGCGACCGATGATGCGGCGGGCACAATGAGCGTGGCCAGGATGGAGCTTCCCGTCCGCAGGTCGACAATGAGGTCGCCTCCGGCGGGGGGACTCTTTACGGACGCTAAGATGTCGCGTATCGAGACGGAGTTTTGCACGACAAGGGCCGGCGCCGCATCGTTTGCAATTCCTAAGGTTCCTTCGATCTGGAAATTGAACTGCCCGCCTTGCAGCGTACGAAGACCGTTGTCCGCGAGGTGCGAATAGCCTGCGACGAAAGTTGGACTGACCCCGAACCTATTGGTTACTGTTAGCTCGGCGTACGTAATTCGCGCGCTGGGCGCCCAAAGCACCTGAGCCCACGTCGATGCGTCCGGCGTCCCGAAGAAACCCGGCTCGAAGCTCAGCGTCTCAGTTCGTCGGCTCAGTGTGAACACCTTGGAGGCGGTCGGGTGGGCGAGTGCCGTACTCTCTCCCTGTCCTCGAACGACATCGTACGTCATCCCGTCCGGTGAGACTGCCGTCACCTTCATGATCTCGCCTTCAACCAGAACGAGGTCATCGAGCGACGCGGTTCCCGGTTGATCCAGCGCCAGCTCAGTTCCAGACGAATCGAGCGCGGACGTGAGAACGACCGCTTCAGCGTCCCGCAACTCGTCGCGATACCAATATCGGAAGAGTCCGCTTGAGATCGACTGCGTATTCTCTAGGATGGCGAAGCCGACAGCCGATACGGTCAACGAGCCGTCGCCCTCCGCCGATAGGCCAAAGCTAGGCATCGGCGGAACGTCGATGTCCGCTACGCCCAGTCCGCCGCCGCCGATTCGCCAGCGGGTGGTCAACGCCAGCCCCTCCAGCGATTCCACGTTCCCGGAGTTGGCCGATCGTCCAGATATCTGCACGACTTGGTCGCGTATGTTTGGAACTTGGAATCGTGCTGGACTTGTGCGCGCTCGTCCGCCGAAGCGCCAAGTGCTTTCCGCCGCAACGAAGACCGTACTCGGATCCGGTTCAAGTACCCAGGGCGGCTCCACGGTCAGCGTGTCGGCCGTGTTGGCGACGATCTTGCGCTCCTGTCCAGAGCCCTTTCCGCGGATGAGCCGTACTACGTGACCAACGAGTTCGTCGGTCGTCAGTGAGAGTACGCCGCCGCCAATTGAATCCGGCGAGAAGATGGAAGCGAACTGCTCCGCCACAACCTCTTGCCTCCAATAAAAGTTAGCGTGGTCGTAGTGGGGGCTTGGGGCTCCGTCGAGCTCCTCAGTCAGCCCGTCGTCGGTAAATTGTGCGTCTAGCGGTTGGAGAGCGGCGATGCGATGAACACGGGAGGGCAGTGTCCCACGGTATACGTTGAATGAAGAAGCTCCGTTCGAGAAGCGGATCGATTGTAATGTGACCTGATACGTTCCCGAGCCCGCCGGCAGGTCCGCGCGTACAACGAAGGAAGGGTTCCCTTCCAGGCCGTCGGCGTCGACGGCGCTTACAACGTAGTAGAGTGTTTGGCCTCCCTGCAGGCTTCCTCCCGATGAGGCGACGACGGGGTGAAGGCTCACGGATGGAACTCCGGCGGCGAGCGATCGACCCGACTCGGGAGGCCTGAAACGAACCTCCAACTCGGTCAGGATGGAACCGTCCGAGCCAGGTACCTGGTACTCATCGACTCCGAATCTCGGATCGCCGAACTCGTCGAGTTCGTCCCCGTAGAGCGAATCCGGGACGCTTGGCCCGGAGTCCGGCTGTCGTTCCGTCGGCGGCAGCAAAGACAACTGACCATTGGTGTCGTTGTACCAGGCGTCGTCGTGGATCTGGGCCGTAATACGGACGCGCCTATAGTTGCTCCCGGGAGAGATCGCGGTGATACGAAAAGGCTGACTGTTGAGGCCTTCCTTGAGGTAGGTAATTGCAATAATATCGCCGACTGACTGGCCGACTGCTTTCACGCTGGTTTCGAACTCGATGAATCGGTTTCCGGAGACAGACTTGTCGAGGAAGAACTTGAGTATTCGGGCCGCGTGGTCGAAACTTGTCAGCCCGTCCACGATGAGCCTTCCCGTGATCTCTTGACCGGTTCGGTTCAGATCCTCAATGTCATGGAGAGAGAGGCTGTCTTGCTGGTATTCATTGAACTGATCTGCAAACTCCGTTGAGAACCGATTCGGAGTGTCGGCAATCGATTTAGAGAACAGTCGGATTGCCGGGGCGCCGTCTGAACGGCGCAAGAACCCGGCCGGCAGGCCCGGTACCGAGCCGTCGGCATAGTGGTATGCTGGCCACCCCCCATTGAGGGGCTCGAGTGCATTGGATCCTGAAGGCGGATTCGGCTGCTGAATCTGCAGGCTGTTCTCAACGAAGAGAGCCAGAGCGCCATTCGCTCTATAGGTCACCCTTAGACGCGCCGAGTTACGCACTGCTCGAGTGATGTCTGCGGCCGTGCGCCGACCTCGAACCGCGAGGTTGCACTCGAATCTTCGCAGCGAAACCGGGGCGCCTTGGTTGTCGAACGCAGCGATCGTCTCGTCGCAGATCGCTCCGGCGGAGGCGAAGCTCGGCAGGTCGATCTCTGCGAGTTTCCAGCCGCTTCTGCGGAACAGGTCGAGCAGCACCCAGGCGGGATTGTTGGAGAACTGTCGCCCGAGCGAAGCGCCGGAAGCGTCGAAACGCTCCAGCTTCATCCCTTCCAGCAATACCTGGACGTGGGGCAAGCCTGTGCCGTCCTGCACCTGATTCGGCACGACGATCGACAAGGCGGCCATCCCTCCATAGGGATCCCCCAGAGGCGTACCGTCTTGCTGCGCGAAGTTCAGGTTGAATCCGCCTATTCGACCGCCTCCGGCGAAGAGGTTCCACCAACCGCTGGCGGTCATGTCTTGTCCGCTGATCCCTATTGGGATTTCGATGTTGTTGACCACCACCTTCTGGATCGATTGAATCTCGCCTGCGGCCAGCAATACCTCAATCCGAGTGAGGTTGCCGTCGTTGCGAGCAAACACCGTGGGCGGCTCCAACCAAACGGTGCCGTATGCCAGAGGAACGAAGTCGTTATATCGGGCTTGATTGACCGAAGGAGCCGCGACGCTGCTTTCCTTGGCTCCATGGCTGCGAACGGAGATCGAGGCGGGAACGAACTCGATTCCCCCGAAACGCCGAGTGACGGCGGCCGATGAGTCTTGATCGAACATTCCCCGCTCGATACAGTCGGCGCGCGTCAGTTCGCAACTAGAGAACGGCGCCCCCCCGCCATCCAGATTTCCGGACCCGCCGGGAACATCCGGTGAGTACCCGCAAGGGTAGAATCGGGCGAACAGCCCTTCGGAACCGCCGGATACGGCTTGCTGGCGTTGTTCGACCGTGGCTGGGAACGACCAGGGGCAGCGCCGCTGAATCCGGATGGGAGGCAGCAGAACTCGCTGCATATTCATCCGGTTGAGCGCCGTCAGGCGGACCTCGGCTTCGGTCAATTCGTCGGGTGGATTTAGTTGCCCTTGAAAAACGACAGTTGATTCCGTCGCCGGCGTTGCTGCGACGAGATCATAGAATACGAATGTGGCGGTGAGTCGGGCCCCTTTGAGGCCCTCGGCCGCATCGAGCTGAGAGAAATAGGAGTCGGCGTTAGCCAACGTCATCGTGATTCTCGGAACGGCGTCGATACCTCCGTCGCCCGCAGCCTGGAGTTCGAAGAAATTGTGCCGAAGCACGCGGGCATCGTACGTCGTAGCATCGAGCACGATGTCGTGCGTCGACCAATGAGCCGTGGTCCCGTCGTTGAGTTGAACGTCGAACAATAGGAGCGGCGTCTCAGCGATTGAAAGCTCTTTTAGGTGAGCGATGGTGTCCATATGAGTCGAACCTCTCCTGAGTGGTTTCCGGGACCGCTCAGTCGATCCGGTAGATGGTCGTGATCAAAGCGGGTGAGCGGGAACAGACCTGCCCGCTCCGTTGTCTTCTTGTACGAAGACGCCGAGGTTTGTCCTTCAAGTTGCGGTCCAAAAATCTCGGCCGACGCGCCGGACGGAATATGAATCTCGAAGTCGACGGACTCCTCCCCTGGAGTCCCTCTGAAGGAGACTTCGTGTCTCCGCCACACGCCGTCCGCGGAGACCGTGGATACAGCTTCGGGGCCCGCCCCGTCCGTCAGGCGGAGCGTCACGCCCGCCTCTTCTGTCCGGATCGTGCAGGAAGCCGCGTAGGCGAAATCAGATGGTGCGGCGATCGTTTGTCGCAAGACGCCCGGACCGCTCGCGCTCAATAGTGAGGCGTTTGTACCTCCAAGCGGATCCGTCTGCCCGCTCGTCACGGCAATCGCGGTTTTGGTCCACGCCGGATCAGTCAGATTCTCAGACCACAAGAGGCAGTTCGAGCCGGGCTCGAGGAAAAGGAACGATTCGAGCCTCCCAGAGACTTCGGCAAAGAGATCTTCGACTCGTTGCCACTCCAGATCGCTGAGAGACTGGAGCGGTAGGCGCCAGCGGCGCTCCTCATAGTCGGGATCCGCGTAGAGGATCTGTGTCGAAGGCCCGGGATGGTTGACGACGGTCCGATACGAGACGCTGCGATCAAAGGGAAATTGAGCCGGCGCGCCGATGCCGAATTGGGGAAAGGTCCTCATATCGCCTCAACGACAATCAAACGGGTCCTCGAATCGAACTCACCGAAGGACCGAGTTTCCAATGAGTCTGCCGCCAAACGACAGGTCGTCGGAGCTCCACCCGTCCAGGGATCGACGAAATCGAAAGTGTTTGCCATGCCTTGCAACTCGTCGAAGAAGACGCGAAGGTCCGCCAACTCAGTCTCGTCCAGCTGCGAGAGTTCGATTACCCAGCGACGCTGCCGAGCCGCCGCGTCCCGAAATCGCTGTTCGGCCCCATCGACAAAGCGCTCTATCTGGGTCGAGTACTCGAGTACTCGCTCAGTGGGGAACTGCGCCGTTACCCCTGTCTTGAGTGTTGGAAACTGTGGCATCTCTTACCCCTCTACCTGCGGAGAATTGAGTTCGAGACGCACGCGACTTGCCGTCAAGCGCTCGATTTCGTCGCGCAGCATCAAGGCAATGTGACGCGGCCGTCGAGCAGGTCTCGAGCGTGCTCGCGCATCACCTCCGCCTCGGCGTCCGTCAGTGCGCGGTCGTGCAACGAAAGGAATGACGCTTCCATCTGGGCGAAGTAAGTGGAGCCGGAGGCGCCCAGCAGGAAGGTGGTCTTGGGTAGGCCGTCCTCAGTCGCCGTCGTGCTGTGGACGGCCTGCTCCTGGCCGTCCACAATGAGGCTGCTCTGCGATATCCCGGTAGTGGTGTTGCCCGGGCAGCGGAAGCAGAGGAAGTGCCATTGTCCGTCCTGCACGTTGACCGGATTGGTGGATTCGAAGTAGCGAAAGCACCCGTTGGCCAGCCAAATCAGCGGCCTGTTCGAATTGAACGGCGCTGCCGCGTAGAGGGTCGGAAATGAGGAGTTCCCCCAGCCGATCAGAGGGTTGGGCACGCCCGTCGTTTGCTTGACGGCCGCGCAGACCGTCCACTGTTCAGGACGAATCTCGAGGTGCGCGCCGGCATCGACGTAGTCGTCCGTGGCGAAACTCGCACCGGCCGCCGTCCACGTCGGATCGTTGGCGTCTGCGCCGGTAATTGAGCCCCAAACGCCGTCGTGGTTCCGTCCGGAGACGTCCTTGAGCACTTGCCCTTCGCCGGATGCAAACGAATAGAGAGCTTGCAGGCCGTCGGGAAGGTGGACGTCGCCTCCAGTAGAGAGAAGCAGGATTGACATGGATCGTTACTCGAAGGAGCGAAACATGAGAGTAAATGTGCGGTCGCCGGTCTCGTTGACGGCGGCTTCCGCAGCATCGAGATGGGTCAGGCGAACGTGGCGCGCTCCCAGCATTTTGGTCGGATCGATCGCTACGTACGATCCTGCCGCGGCAGGCACGACGAGACTTGCATCCCCGTCCCGAATTCCAACGAACGCCAGGTTGTCCTCGCTCGCTTGGATACCCAGCGACTGTGCGTCGATCGGCGAAGGGCAATACAGGCCGACTAAGGTGTCTGTGCCCAACTCGAGAGACGCCGACTCGCTTGCGCCGCCGACGGTCACCACTTGACCAGATTTGATTTGAGCCATCTGAAGAATCCCCCTTGATATACGACTACTCTTGCGGCCACGCTATTGGCGGAACGAACGGATGGCGCTTCTCGGGTACGACGCCTCGGTCGAGCAAGCGCAGCTGATATTGCGCCACGACCAGTTGCGATGCGTTTAGCGCCGTCCAGGTCATCGCCTCGAAGTCTCGAATACCCGATTCTGGAAACCGGGTCATCCACCCGTAGCGTCCCTCGTAGTGCCTTGGACGACCGAGACCCCAGTACTCGAAAGCAGCGGTTGCCTCCACCCAATCACCTGCTTGCGTCCACTCTGGATACCCGGCTCGTTTGAAGTGTCTAAGCGACTGTTCCCAGAGGCCTACGGCGGTGCGAAAAGCGAGACTCGGGTTACCGGCTGAGTGGTAGTCCTGAGATTGGGGGCGAGGACCGAACAGTTCGCTGAAGCCTGGAGGCAGAGAAGCTTCCTCCACCTCCGCCCTCGTCCTTGTCCATGGGGCTTCTCCCGTGAATGGGTTGGTCAGCCACCACTTGCCGCCGAACTCAGAGGGCGCTTGGCGGTAGGGGCCGACAGGATGTCTCCAGTGATCGGGCACGGTGTCGAATACAGGCGTCATAGGTCCTCCCTAAAGTTCGCTGACCACATCGTTGACCGGATGCATGTGCAACATGGCTTCTCGTACCGCCGAAGCGATTTCGCCGGAGCGATCCATGAATGAACGAGAGTCCATCGCATCCACGTTGACGACTACCGCCGGCGCCGTGGGCGGGCGCTCTCCCACGGCTCGGACGTTGCCCCGGTCCCCACGTACTGCTCGGGGAAGCGCGAAGGGATGTCCCTCGCCGTTGACGGCCGACACATGGATTGGCGGAGGCGACTCGAAAGCCCGTAGCTCTTCCAGCTCTTGGCGGCGCTTTCCGAACAGCTTTAAGATGGACGAGCCCAAGGGCGCGAGGCCAAGGCCGCTGGTGAGTAGTCCGAGAGCTCCTCCGCCGCCGGATGCGTCTCTCAACAACCCGCCTGCGACGCCCGCCAATCCCCTCTTTGCCGCCGATGCGCTCGTCTGGAGCGCGGAGGTGTTCTCCGTGACGCCTGCGGCGAGTTCCCGCAGTGCTCTCGTCGTCGCCTCAAGCGCTGCGCTCCCTGGAACTCCCGGCAGATCACCAGAGAGTCGTTGTGATTCCGGGAGGGCCGCCCGTACGATCGCGCTAGAGGACGGCGAGTCGGTTGATTGACTGACTTCGACCCGAAACGACGCCTTGGAGCGGCGTCGCAACTCGCCTGCGAGACGTCTCAGCTCTTCTGCGGTTCTGTGTTGTGACCCTGCGAGCTCATCCAGTCGGTTCGCCATTCGTGTCCCCCTCTATGAACTGCGCTTCCACTTCCAGAACCACCTGTGCGTCGACGGTCCGCGCCGCTTCATTTCCCAGGTCCGCCATGGGAGCTGAGAGCCGCCGTCGAACTGCAAATTCCTCGATCCACCCCCAGGAGTTGGCGGTGATATAGCTGACCGGACACTCTTCTGTGGACAGTCGGGGCCCGGTGGGTCCGGCTATCTGACTGACCCAAACCGGTCCGGCTGCGCGCTTACGCTCGACGCCGGGCAGCCAACCGCAGCGGCGTCCTCGTTCGAGTCCGTTCCTTCTACAGTCGTCGCATTTCCACCCGGACTGACGGTCTTGGCTAAAGTGGAGTGCGACTCTGAGTTTTTTCTTTCCGACTCCGATAGGCCGGCCTCGGCGAGTACGAAGCCGAGGGCTTCGGCCACTATGTCCTCGGGCCCGCCTCCAATGAAGAGATCCGGCGTCGCCGGCGCTCCGTCGATTTCAAGTCCGGTTACTTCTTCTAGGCCCCATTTCAGGTACTCGCGATCAATCTCGGCAGCCAGGAGCGCGGCCTCTGCCTCTTGCTCCGCACCCTGGGGGCCGGCCTCAAGAAAATGCTGGCGGCTGATCGTCTCTCGAATGCTCCGCGTCAGTTCTATTCGCCGCCCGAACGACATCCGCCGAATTCGGTAGCCTACACCTGGTCGGACGAGTGAGGCCTTGTGCACTGTGCTTTCGTATTTCATATCGCACTAGCCAAAAGCCACGACCATTTCATCGTTCGCCGTACCTTTCGCTCGGGAATTGGAAAACTTCCACTTCAACACCCGGTCCCCGTCGTCGAACTCGGGAACCGAAGGCGTCAAGCTGGGCAGGTACACGCCCAAGAGTTGGCCGGGCGACTGGCCAAGCTGGAACATGGCCTGGATTGGCGTCTCAGCCCGGGCGCTTGCATAGAGGCCTCGTGTCGCCTCATCGTCGACTTCAAATAGCTCAATCTCGGCGGTCACCCTACGCTGTCCGGGGGCGGCGCACTGCGGTAGCGACGTTCCAAATTCTCGATTTCTGAGATCCAGATCGTTGTCCAACTCGACTACGGCTGACGTCATCGTCAAGAACTTCGTTGCTGTTTGTCCGAGCCACGCTTGTCCCAGGTTGCCTGGAACCGGCGGCGGTGTTCCGCCCGACACCGCCGGCTCCGGAGGAAAACTAGAGAGTCCCCCTTGTCCGGTTGAGAAGGAAACGCTGTCGATGACGTCCTGTGCCGGACCTTCAAACTCCAGTTGATGGAAGTCCGCGTTCACGCGGACCCGGAGCCGCTCGACGGAAGCTCCCACGACAATTCGCTGTACAGCCGTCGCGGGGTCCCAATAATCAAAGATCGAGGAGCTGGGCAACGTATCTGCCGGAAAGTAGCTGATCGTCGGCGTGATCGCTACACCGATGCCGGGAGCCGCTGAGAATGGTGCGTTGGCCGTCACAGTATTCGCGTCGTTGATCGTCTCGACGAAACGCAACTCGCCGTCGATAGTAAAGCCCTGGCCCGCGACTAGATTGTGCGGAGAGGCAAAGACCACAGTCCAAGGCGTCGAACCCGCTGCGGCGGATCCGCCTGTAAAGATAGTCGGGTCCGCTCCCATTCCCGACTGAATCAAAGCGCCCGCGGCGGGAGGCGACGACGGGGTCCCGTTCTCAACCAAATAGGTTTCAAGCGAAAAATCGGTCTCCGTGCGACCGCCGGGGACGATGCCGGTAAAGGTGCGGCTTCCTGTCTTATCACGTCGGGTTGGTGCTTCCTTGCGCTGCCTCACGCCGAGACGGACCGCCGACAGGCGTGCCGACGGATCGATGGAACCCACTTGACCGAACGCCGACTCCACGTCGACATAGAATCGGTTTTGACTCGACAGAATACAGTCCGGCATATGTGCTCCCCTTCTTACCGTTTCCTACAGCCCGTAGTTTTTTAGGCCGCTGCAATTAGCTCGATCTCGATGCGGGCTGACTGGATGAAGTTGACGCCGCCTTCTTCTACTGGATCGAAAGTCGCCGCAAAGCGCCCGTCGAAAGCGCAGGCCTCCGTCCACTTCCCCCGGTTGGCGGCCAAGACGTTGCCGACCGCTTCCACCAGGCGGGCGGCATAGAGATCTAGGCCGCGAACGCTGCGCCCGCTTACCCGGACCTCGGCCACAACTGACACCCGTCCCGAAAACTCCCTGAATTTCGACTCCATCAGGTTCTCGATCCGCTCGCAGTACAGATACACCGCGGGAAACGGTACGATCGTCGCTCCATCAGCCAATGCAACGTCGGTGTGCCGAATCAAGACCTGTTCAGGTTTGATCTCCGGAATACGGACCATGTCGCGAACGGCGATCGAGTACGCCTGATCGTTGAGCCCGTCCGGGCCGATCAAGAGACCGCGAAGGGCCTCCAGCGCTGCTATTGATAGGTTTGCCAAGTCGTGTTCCTACCCTCGCCAAACAAAGCGCGGAATCGTCCGATAGGCGTCGGGCGATTGACCATCACCTACAGGACGACCGTCCGTTAGGCCTGTCGGAGGCATCGTCCACGCTGTGTCTAGCGGAATTGGGGTCGAGTTCTGCAGCCGCAATTCGCTTCCAGTCGTACCGACGTAGACATTCCATCCGGTCGCCGTCGGCGGCGGTTCCGGCATCTCAACCGACAGCGCGTGGTCTGTTGGGGTCGTGACCGCCCGAGAGCTACTCGCGGCCCCTTCCCTCTCTCCCGCCACCCAACTTGCACGCGCCATCAGCGACAGAGAGTCGATCGAGGACTGGCTGAACGACAATTCGATTCCCGTTGGACGACTTACGGGCGAAAATACAAGCCCGACGCCGGTCTGGAAGAGTAAGTCGGCCGACCACTTGCCCAACTCCTTGTACTCGATCCACTTCGCCGTCGCCCGGTCACTAGCTCTCCGACTGTTCGCGTCCCGGTAGAACAGCGACAGCGCCTGGAAGGTGTGCCACATCTTGAGCGGCGGAGTGACGACGACCTGTGAGGCGTCGAACCGAACTGTCGAGCGGCTCGTCGCCGTCTCGTGAGAACTCATCCCGTCCGCGAGAAAGAAGTTGCCCGGCCGCTGTCCCGATGCAGTCAACTGAGCTTCGATCTCTACCTGGGCCAACCGAATTTTTGATTCAACGTCGAGCCCCTCCGCGAGAGCCGTCTCTTGAATATCGGATTCATACGACCGCAGGTCCTCGACGGTCGAAATCACGCCGTCATGTAGTAAGGCCATCGCTACTCCTTCTGAGCTCTTCCTCTTCGGCTCAACGATCGTAGATCGGACTCGGAAAGCACTGTGAACTGAACCTGGGCCGCCCGACGCCGATCCTGTTCAGCCTGCCGCTTCACCTCGGCGGCGGCGTGATGCTTGTCGCTCTCTTCAGGCGTGGCCAGTTCAGCCGCGCCCTCTACGATCATCTTGGCCGCCGTCGTTCGACCGACTTCGGTGAACCTTCCGGCGATTCCGCCGGACTCGGTCGCGACGCTCTTGACTACGACCCAGTCCTGCTCAATCGCGTTCTCGATCTCTCGTATGCGCCCGTAATAGGTTTTTAGATTCATTCGCCTCTCCGTGGAAAAAGGGGCGTGCGGTCGCCGCCGCGACGTGACCGCACGCCCGCAGCGTCTAGGATTCGATCTGGATCCCAAACTCGGGTCGGATGGCCCCTGCACCGTAGAGCACGTCGACGGTGAATTGCTGTGCCAGCGTATTCGGCTGATAGCTCATCACCACGCGCATGCCGAAGTTGCCCAGCTCCGCGTACTCGGCAATCGCTCCGGTACCCGGCAGCGGCTGGGGCAAGCGTCGAATAACCAGCCCAACCGCGTCTCTGGCGAATGCCAGATTGTGGGTGGTCGTCGGCGAACTGCCGGTCTTCGGCGTGAACTGCGAGCGAAAGACCGTGAAGTCCTTCAGGCGTCCCACCGTCCCGTTGATCAGCGCCTGTACTCCAGCCTCTCCGGCTGATTGGTATTCACTGAACCGAGGGATCTGACGCAGCGCCGAGTAGGAGTCCGCGTCCACAACGAGGTGCCGCGGCTGGCTGGCCGGGGCTTTCGCTTGAAACAGAGCCGTCTCCGCTTGGTCCACGACGCTCTCCGTCAAGGTCGTGCCCGGTGCGCCAAGAACAGGGTTGCTGGAAAATTGCGCATACAGATTCAGAAGATCCGTCTCGATGCGCTCGGCGATCGCGATCACCGCCGGCTCCATATACACCCGAAGAAGGTCCGGCACGGCCAGCACCTTCGTGACGTCCGGCACCTGGAAGGTTGCCTCCGCGTGGGTGTTCAGTACGATTTGAGCGTTTCCGACATTGGGGTTCTGAGTCTGGACCGTCCCCCCTTCGGCAATGTTGTTGGCGCTCATCGCCGGAGGAATGGGAACGTTGACGGTATCGCCGGCCTGTCCAAGGACAGGTTCATAGTTCCGGTTGACGAGGTTCCCCATGACGAGGTTCCCCATAAGAGCTGGCAGCGCATCCGCCGCCACGAGCTTGACGATCGCTTGCGCGACGTTCGTCGAGGTAATCGCAGCCATCCACAGTCTCCTTTTAGCTGTTCCAAGACCGGAGCCGACTGGCCCGGCCACACTCTTAGACGGTTTCCGAGAACGCCCGAAGACGTTGTGATCCCGCCCAACAAAAAGGCCGCTGCGAAGATCGCAGCGGCCGTCGCTCCTTGGCGACCCGTGGACACTCTTGAGGACGCCTCTATTCGGCTCCCATCAATCGAGCCACTTCCTTCCAAGCTTGCTTCGTCTGATCCGGCTTCATTCCCGGCCGGATGTCTTCGAGCGCGAATCCTGCCCGACTCAGTTCCATCCCCTCCCGCGGCGTGATACCGGACCCGCCCGCGATTCGCGGTGGAAGCAGTTCAGGGTTCTCTCCCAGAAATCGGCTGAGATACTCGTCCAGCGGCAAACGCTCTCCGTGCAATTGACCAAACAGCTCCCCGTCTTCGGCTCTGCTCACGTCCTCACGCACAATCCGAACGGCCAGGTCCGTCTTCTTGACGCCGCGCTCTTGGAGCGCCTCGCGGATACGGCCGATCCTGTCCGTCTCCGAGACTTCTCGTCGAGTTCGTTGGTTCTCAGCCGCCAGCTCTTGGACTCGTTGTTCGAGTTCTTGCCTTCGACGTCGCTCGTCTTCCAGTTCCATTCGGTAACGAGAGGCCGGCGACGCACCGGGCGTGGCCTCAACTGGCGGTGTGGTGATCTCGCTCATCGCTGGCCTCCCTCAATACCGGCGCGGTCGATCTCGTCAAGAACCGCGTTCTTCGTTCCCTGGCTCGCCGTGTCGAGGTACTTGAGCGCCACCCTTTTGCGTACCTCCTTAGCCAGGCGCGGCGAGTTCAGCCCAAGCTTCTCAAGCTCCGCGGCGAGCTGAATCTCATCTCGAAGATCTGTATGCTCGAACTCGTCCAGCCCTGCTACTTCCACTTCCACCGTGTCCCGGCGCGCTTTTGCTACGGTCTGCACGACCTCTCGAACAAAATCCCTGAGCATTCCGCCGTATGCGCGCAAGACCTCATGAGTAACCGCGAAATCCCTTCGCTTGCTGGCGCCCGATTGTCCGAGGTTGCGCGCTTCACGTCCGCCCGCCTGCGTCATCAGATAGCAAACGCGATAGATCTCGTCCTTCAGTCGATCCAAGTTATCGGCGGCTATTTGGAATACCTTCCCCTCCGGCTCGGTCCAGCCGAACTTGTCGTCCGGGCCGAGCTGAATGTAGTACGCCTCGCCAACCATCTGTTGCCACTCCCGCTCGGAGTAGACCACCGGCATCGCAAACAGTCCCATATGTAGCGCCCAAGAGAGCGCATTGGACTTATTGAGATGTTCTTTCGCCAGAAGCCCCGCCTTGTTCGCCAACCACAATCCGTCCGAGACGGACATTCGAATGAGCGGAACACGCTTCAATGAAGCCAATGAATGACGCCCTTCGGAAACGATTGTCGGCTCGCCGGACTCGTTCTTGTCGCTTCGCCTTGAATAGACCCGAAAATGTTCGCGGTCGAAATACGTCCACCGCGTTTCTTCCACAATCTTTGCTTCGTCCGCTCGTGGTTGAAACTCGCGCTCCGTGCGCAGAATGACCCACTCGAAGTCTCCGGTCGCATCACGACTCCAATTGACGAGCTCTAGCGGGGAGCAGGGAGCAAGAAACGCTCTCGATTTGCCGGATAGATCCTCTTCGGCGCGCGTGGCTGCCTCGCCCGCAATATTCGGAAAGTCGATTCGAACGTAGCTTTCTCCGTAGACCAATGTCTCGACGAACGTCTGGCGAAGTAGTTCGAAAAGGTTCGTGTTGCGGCAATCGCAGTTCAGTACGAAGTCGTCGTAGAATCGGCCGGCCGCTGGTTCCTGCGTTCGGCACTCCAAGGTCGGCCGCGTCCGGAACAGCGATGCCGCATACCAATCAATGCAGCTCCCCAAGTAGTTTTCGTAGAAGACCCGGGCGAGCCGCTCATTATAGATGTCGCCGGGCTCCTTCTGTCTTCGGACGAGATGCATCGAAGCGTTACGACGCAATTGCTCGCCGCCGACATAGAGATCCCAGTACTGGGACCACATCGCCTTGCGATCTCGATATCGCGGATGTTCTATTTCGAGAAGTTCGATCATAGTGTGAGTCCCTAGCGTGCTAGACCAAACGCCCCGGTTGTTCGCCGATCGACTTCGTCGACAGATGCTCTCCCCAGAGCATGTATCCGAGCGCGTCCGTCGCGTGAGTGCGGTTCGGGTCGCTCTTGTCCACGATTGAACTTCCCGGTTTGTAGACGGTTTGTTCGAGGTCGTCGATCAGTGCGCTACAGTGCTTGGATATCGATAGCCGTTGGTTGCCCGCCGCGTCGCGGAGGTGGCCGTTTACCAAATTAGTGCGATCGCGAACCGCTGGGTTCTTTGATTCGAACAGGACCTCGGCTTTCCAACTTGGAGATGCGGCCGCGTGCTGTTGAATAATCTCCAAGTCGGAGTACTGACTCGACGTACGGCGTTGCCGTCCGCTGGCGTCTCCATAAAATCTCATGCCTGCTCTGTGCCCCCCGTAGCGCTGAGTAAACTCTTGTAGCGACTCTTCGGTTGATGACGAAGAGAGAATGATCTCGTCCAAGACGTGGATCGAGATCCCCTCGGACTGACCGATCAGTATGGTCATGGGATTGACGTTAAAGTCCCACGCCGCCAACAGCGGGAGATCCGCCCTAAGTTGCTTGTCGGCCACGTGATCGTCGCGGGAGAAGCTATGATAGACCCGGCCTGCGCTGAGGTTGCTGTATTGGCCCAGAACCTCTTGCTCATAGAACGATTTGTCATAGCTTTCCTCTAGGTTGCGGTAGTAGTCCGGAGTCGCCTCCAGTAGGTGCGTGTTCTCAAACGGAGCAGCCTGGACGAGTCCGTAAGAAGACGCACGGGCCGCAATAAACTTGCGGTAAACCCAATCAAATCCTTTCGGCGTCCACACAGCGAAGCCGGAGAGCCTCGCCGCCGCTGGATCTCGTAGTCTCGCTTCGAGCCTCGACCAAGCATCCGGTGAGCAGTAGGTCAGTTCATCCAATCCAAACCAGGCGAGGTTGGTACCTCGTAGCCGTTCCGGCGAATCGAGAGACCGGAATAGGATTGTGGCCCGGCTCTCCGTCAGAGTGACGGTGCGCCTCGCCCGACTCATCGTGAAGTCTACGCCTAGATCGCCGCAGTGCTCCAGGAATGCCCGCACGGTCACGTCGCCCAGCATGTTGTACGTGGGCGCGCCGATCAGCCCGGTTCTGCCCGGGTTTTGATAGGCGAGTCGCAACGCCTCAAAGCAGAGAGCAGAACTCTTTCCCGATCCGACGGGACCGGAAAAGCCCTTGAACCTCGTTCCCAATGAAAGGAATCTCCTTTGCGATGGGAGAGCCTTGTAGAGCAACAAGCGCTCTATGGTCCCCTTGGGGCCCTGGCTGATGCCGTCAGCCCTATCTGTCAACTAGCACTCGTTACACCTCCCCGCGACAGTGCTTGAACGACGCTTTCGCGCCGGAACCGCGTTTCATGCGCTCTCTGTCTCTCACTAAACGTACCCCTGGACTGAAACGCCAGACGCAGCCGTTGAAGGCATATGTATGAAAGGAAAGGGACTAAAAAATTAAATAGTCCGTGATGCCGATTTGCAGCAGTGCCCCGGCGAAGGCGGATTGGGGGCGAATGTGATGCCTAGGCGCCCTGAAGAAGGTTCTGTAGTCGGCGCTCACTTGTCGCTGCGATATTCGCCAGCCAGGTCTCTGCTTCTTGTGCGATGTCCGAAGGCAACGTCTGCACCCCTTGAACATATCCGCAGTTGGTACGGACTTGCCGATACGCGTCGATCACCCGAGGAGGCGCCGGCGCTGTTTTCTGGCTCGGGTTTAGGGCCTCGAGAATGCCGTCCCTTTGCGCTATCAAGAGTCGATGCTCTTGCTCAACGGCCTCGCTCGTCGTGCTTCGTAGCGAAAGGGGCAGCTTCCCAATCAACTTGCCGATTCGTTTCGCACGCTCCATAAGGTTGCTTTCTATCTGGCGCTGAGCGGCCGTATACAGCAACTCTTCATACTCGGCCGCACACGATCGACGAACCTGATCGTACCAATTCCAAAGCGCAACGTAGTTCCCTGCGAGCCGAGCCGTGGTCGATAGTTTTCGTCGTAATCCCGCGTACTTCGTCCTTTGGAAGCCTTCCATGACGCGAACGCCCCCAGGACTCCCCTCCGAATAGATGCAGTCGCTCGGAACCTCGCGGCGCACAATGGAGCCCGCCGCAATCACAGCACCGTAGCCGATTGAAATCGGACCCACAAGGCCGACATTGCCCCCCACAAAGATGGGCGCCTTTCTCAATAGGACCCCCGTGGCGTCTCCGATAAGGCTGCCCCACTTGTCTCCCCGGGGGTCGTAGTTGAAGTGGATGGCGCCTGACCCAACCTCAGAGTGATCTTCTCGCGAAGTCCCTCCGCTCATGTAAATGTCGCAGTAGTTGATCAACGATCCGGTGATCGTCGTTGCGGTAAGGATGGTGTTCTTGAATGCCACGCTATGTGCGGCCTCGGTCTCCTCTTCCATCAGCGTGCCGGCTCGAACCTCGGCAAAGCCTCTGATTGTTGCTCCGTCAAGAAACGTCGCTCCGTCGTAGGTTCCCGCCCCGATCTGGCAGTCCCGCCCGATCTGGCAGTCGGAGATCCGAGCCGGCCCCGACACTCCGATGCGTGCGCCCCGTCCGATGAAGGTACTTGAGCCGCTGAGCACCGCCTGAAAAATCTCGGCTCCCGGCTCAATTTGCTCTAGATGGACGTCTTCTGCGATCCAGACTTGCTCGGCGCCCCAGATCTTGACGCCCCGATCGCTCAGACGCGCCAAGCGTAGTCGGTTCCCGCCTTCGTCGTAGCGCATCTCGATTGCCCTCTAGTTCTTCGATTCGCTGACGACTGCTACCACTCGTTCCATGGCCGCTGAGATGGCAGACGGATCCGAGCCGCCGGCCTCCGCCATGTCCGGCCGTCCGCCGCCCTTGCCGCCCACAACCTTGGCAGCTTCGCCTACCAGTCGCCCAGCGTGGACCCGCGATCCGGCCAGGTCTTTGGTCACTCCGCACACAAGGGCCACCTTGCCGTCTGCCCCTGAGCCGAGTACCACAACGCCTGATTGCAACTTGTTCCGTATAGAATCCGCCAGCGAACGAAGTTGACCGCGGTCCAAGTCACTCACCTCGGCTGCGACAACCCGAAACCCATCGACTTGGGTGGCCTGCTCGACTAAGTCGTCGACGCTCGATCGCGCCAATTTCGATTTGAGCGATTCGATCGTCTTCTCGAGTTCGCGGCGCTCCGCAAGCAGTCGCTCAGCGGCTTCCGCCAATTCCGGCTCGCCCGCTTTCAACGTATCGGACAATCGCCGAACCAGACTCGCTTCGCGCTGATAGAGCAGGAAGCCTTCCCGTCCTGTTACCGCTTCCAGACGCCGCACCCCAGCTGAAACGCTGCCCTCACTCGTTACTTTAAAGACGCCGATCTCGCCGGTTCGGCCGGCGTGCGTGCCGCCGCACAACTCCTGACTAAAGGTCCCCACTTGTACGACTCGTACCTTGTCGTCGTATTTCTCTCCGAACAGCGCCATAGCGCCGCTCTTGACCGCTTCCTGCAGGTCTTCAATCTCCGTCACAACAGGTGTATCCGCTCGAATCTCGCGGTTGACGATGCGCTCCACTTCGCCCAACTCCTCCGAACTGATCGGTGCGTAGTGCGTTACGTCGAAACGAAGCCGATCGGGGTCGACGATCGATCCTGCTTGCTTTACATGGCCTCCGAGTACCCTCCGCAATGCGGCATGCATCAAGTGAGTCGCCGTGTGATTGCGCCGTGTTGCGGTCCGCCGGTCTGCGTCGACACGGGCATCAACGGTATCCCCTACCTTGAGCCCGACCAGCAGCTTGGCGTGGTGCACGGAAAGCCCCTTTAAGGGAGCCTGCACGTCGACTACATCGGCCGCAGGTTCTCCCGCCAGCAGGAGTTGGCCCCGATCGCCGATCTGTCCCCCCGACTCCGCGTAGAACGGCGTGCGGTCTAGGACGACTTCAATGTCCGATCCCTTTGGGGCCTCGCCGACGGGCGCCCCTTCCTGGATGAGCGCGACGACCTGTGAGCCGCTTGCCTCGGTGGATTCGTACCCCTCAAACCGGCTTGTACCCTTGTTCAGCAACTCCTGGTAGACCGGTCCAACTGTTGTTTTTGCGCCGCCTTTCCAGCTGGCTCGCGCCCTCTCCTTCTGTGTCTCCATCTCGGCGCTAAACCCGTCGAGATCGATGCGCAATCCGCGTTCTCGGGCCAGCTCCTGCTGCTCGTCGACGGCTAGTCCGTAGGTGTCGTAAAGCTTGAAGGCGGTTGCCCCGGGTATCAGGTCGCCCTCAACCGCCGACAATGCGGACTCGAACTCGCGCTCCGCCATCGAGAAGTTGCGGCTGTAGCGCACTTCCTCTTCGTGGACGATCTTCTGGACTCGCTCGGTCGACTCCTGCAGTTCCGGGTATCCCGGTTCCATCAGATCGGCCACGAACTTGGTTAGCTCGAACAGGAAAGGTTCTTCCCGTCCGGCCAGCCGACCGTGTCGCAGCGCCCGGCGCATAATCTTGCGCAACACGTATCCGCGTCCTTCGTTGGAAGGCATCACTCCGTCGTGGATCAGGAACTCAGCCGCTCGACTATGGTCGGCGATGATCCTCAGCGCAACGTCCGTCTTCGACGACTGTCCGTAGGCGACGCCCAGCAACTCGGCCGCTCGATCAATCACCGGGCGGATCAGGTCAGACTCAAAGTTGCTCAGCTTGCCTTGCAGGACAGCTGCCAGTCGCTCAAGTCCCATTCCCGTGTCGATCGAAGGTTTGGGAAGCGGACTCAGGTTCCCGTCCGCGTCCCGATCGAACTGCATGAAGACCAGGTTCCAGATCTCCACGTACCGACTCACCTCGCTGGGAAACGGCTCGTCGACCTCACCCTCCTCTAAGCCTTCGGGACCGAAGTCGTAGAAGATCTCCGAACAGGGGCCGCAGGGACCCGTGTCGCCCATCTGCCAGAAATTGTCTTTCGCGCCGCATCGGAAGATGCGTTTGGGATCGATGTCGGTGTGGGCGGTCCAGAGTTCTTGCGCCTCGTCGTCATCCTCAAAGATCGTTACGTAGAGCCTGTCCTTCGGGAGTCCGTAGACCTCGGTGACCAACTCCCACGCGAACTCGATCGCCTCGGCCTTAAAGTAGTCGCCGAACGAGAAATTCCCAAGCATCTCGAAGAACGTGTGGTGCCGTCGGGTCAACCCGACGTTCTCCAGATCGTTGTGTTTGCCCCCGGCTCGCACGCACTTCTGTGAGGTGGTCGCGCGCGTATAGGCCCTGGACTCAGCCCCTAGGAAGACGTCCTTGAACTGATTCATTCCCGCGTTGGTGAACAACAGGGTGGAATCGCCGGTCGGGACTAATGAGGAGGACGCAGCGCGTCGATGCCCCTTGGACTCGAAGAACTCAAGGAACTTCTCGCGTATTTCGTTACCTGTCAATCATGGACCCCGAGTCGCCCACCGCCGACGGCCTCATAGGAGCCTGGTTTCGGAGCACGAGAGCCGATTTCAGCCTACTCGTCCGTCCCGTCAAGCCACTCCGGGGCCGCCCCGATTCGGCGCAAAACTTCCCCGATCTTATCAGAGTGAAAGCCCGCTCTTTGGAGGGCTCTGAAGAGCTTCGCGGTTTCCTTCGGGTCCTGTAGGCGCTCCTCTCGGCGGCGTCCGAGCCTGCGTCTTAGATGGGCGCGAATCAACTCCAGCTCATCGGCTCCCTCGTAGGATTCGTCTACGATCCGCTCGGCGGTCGACGCCTCCACGCCTCTCCGCCGTAAGTCGTTCAAGACTCGGCGGCTGCCCAGCGACGAGAACTCCTTCCGAGATCTCGCGTACGACTCGGCCGTCCGCTCGTCGTCGATATACCCGATCTCACGGAGTCGGTCGATCGTCGGATCGACGTCGTCTTGGTTGGCTGCCCGCCGTCGCAGTCGAGTTCTCAGTTCGAACTCGGTCAGCGCCCTCCGCTCAAGCGCGCGGACGGCGTATTCCAGCAGCGCCGCTTTCTCCAAGCGTTTTGCGGAAGTCTGGAAGGGCACGGCCTCGATTATAGAGACCGCGCCCCGAACAGGTCGCCTACTGCTGTTTGAGATGGACATCCATCTGCGGGAAGGGAATGCCGATACCCGCTCGATCTAGAGCGTCCTTCGCGCCCTCGGTTACCCGCTCGCGAACGTCCCAGTAGTCTTCCGGCTTGACCCAAACCCGGACCTGCCAGTTGATGGAGGACTCGCCCAACTCGAGCAGGTACACGTGGGAGTCCTCCGCCTCTACGTCGACGCGCGCCGGCTCCCCGTCGATCACGGTTTGCAGGGCCGCCCGCGCCTCACGTAAGTCCGCCGGATACTCCGTGCCTACGTTGACGTCGACCCGACGATGTGGATGCGCGGTCATGTTCTCAATCGTCCCGCCGGCCGCTTCTGAGTTCGGCACGATGATTCGCCGATTGTCCAGGGTATTCAAGGTCGTTACGAATAACCCGATCTCTTCGATCGTTCCCTCTTCACCCCCCAGCTTTACGTAATCGCCGACCCGGAACGGCCGAAACGTCAGCAGCAGGACGCCTGCCGAGAAGCTTCCTAGCGTTCCCTGGAAAGCGAGCCCGATCGCGAATCCCGCCGCCGCGATTACGGCCGCGAAACTCGTCGTTTGAACTCCAAAGACCCCGAGGCAGGCCAGGACGGCCAAGACCAAAATGGCGTATCTTGCCAAGTTGCCGAAGAACTTGGTCAGCGTTTCGTCAAAGTTCGATCGCTCCAGGCCCGTCATGACGAGTCTGCTGATCCAGTTCGCCACGATGCGAGCGACGACCAATAGCGCTAGAACGCCCACGATCCGGACTGCGTAGTCCGTCCCTTGTGCGATCAGTTCAGGACTCAACCAAGTACTCCAATCCATTGCTGCTCCTCCTTGCCTAAGCCGCTTCCTCTTGCATGACCGGCGCCAATCCGAACCAAGGCGTCGGGCTGCGGTCCGTACGGTACTGCACTTCGCCGGATGAGACGAAACTTGTCTCTAGATGTCTCAACGAGCTAGCGAGAAAGGGATTTCATCGCGATCTCGGCGACCTTGCTCACGCTGTAGATGTTCGACGCATAGTGCCCGCATTCGTGCGTGCAGAAGCACCCGGACGCAGCTTCCTGAGCCGTCGCATCCGCCTTGTCCGCGAACCACAGCTTCCCAAAGTCGTAATCACAGTCCCGCAGGTTCCCGAGATTCGACTCCTTCGTCTCGCACTCCACCACTCTTCCGTCGCTGTAAATTACGGCTGACAGTCGCCCGGCCACGCAGGAGAACTGGGCTCGTTGCTCTACGACCGTCCGCTCCACCGTCCGCCGAACCATTTGGTCCAGCAGGTGGTTAGTGGGGCCGTAGTTCCCGGCCGTGCGCGTCCCGATCCGGCCCGCATCGTAGTCTGCTTCCAGTCGCTCCGTCAGCGCGCGGTACCTCTCCGGCGACACGTCGGTTTGCTCAGGGTCCAACGGGTTTCCCCGGCAATAGTTGTAAGAGGTCCCGTCGGGTTGGAAGATCCGGACAAGGTCTTCGTGGATCTCGAGGATACGTTCCTGGTTCTCCCGCATGACGGTCGTAAGGGTATGCAGAACCAGGCCCGGAAACCGAGCCCGGAGAGGTTCGAGTGCCTTCGCTGTCCGCACCATCCGCCGCCAGGCCCCGCTTCGCCCCCGGATACGGTCGTACTCCTCGGGATCCGTGTGATCCACGCTCAGATTGAGGTGGAAGCGAAGCGCCGGGTTGGCTCCTAGAACCTTCTCAACCGTCTCGACGGCCCGCTCCGTGTGCTGTCCATTCGTCGGAACGTAGACATTTGCCACCTGATTGGTCGCTGCCGCCGAATTCAAAATCTCTGCCAAGTCGGGTCGCAAGAACGGCTCGCCGCCACCGACAAAAAGGTTGTAGATCTCCCCCATCGAAGCGAATGTTCGACGGAATTCATCCAGGGTGAAGTCGCGGTTGGGAGTCGGATTCAACTCGTCCCAGTAGAAGCAGTGGATGCACTTCTCATCGCAACGGGTTGTGACGTACAGCGTTACGAACGGCGGCAAAATCCGTCGGCCGAACAGGGTACGGGATTTGACTCGCGCCAGGTGTGCCGGCCAAGAGGAAGGCGCTGAATTCACGGCGACTCCTCCGCCCGATGGGCGTGGCGGCGATTCCGCACTCGCGCCGAATCCTTTGTGAACACCAACGCGGATTCTGACACAATACCGGGCCCCAGTGTCGTGAGTCGGCCCAACCGAGGTATCCTCAAAACGACGTGTCCGCCGCGAGTGGGCGGCGCCCGACGTCAAGGAAAACAGAATGTTCGGCTCTAGTACATCCGTCAAACTTGAGAAAGACCTTTTCGACCGGCTGAAGCGTTGCTCCGACGCGGCTGGCTATTCCTCCGTCGACGAGTTTGTCCAACACGTCTTGGAGAAAGAGCTCTCCAAGATCGAAGAGGGCGAGTCCGACGAGGAGATCCTCAAGAAGCTCCAGGGCCTCGGATACATCGAGTAGGTTTGACTGGACGTGGATTTCTTCAATTCCCTCATCCGCTGGCTAGTCGAGGCCTACGTAGGCCTCTTCGGGGCTGCCCATCCGCTCGTCAGCCTGATTCCGCTGTCCATCTTGGTCGGAATCGGCATGCTCTGGGTCTTCGGCAAGACGTCCGACCAGAAGGCGATTGCCCGGCAGAAGAAGAAGGTTCAGGCCTATCTGCTTGAACTTCGGCTGTTTGGCGACGACCCAGGCCTACTCTGGAAGTCTCAGATCGACCTCGTCGTCGGCAATCTGCGCTACATGGGCCTCATGTTGAAGCCCGCGCTCTATCTGACCTTGCCGATGGTGGTCTTGCTCTTTCATCTCGACGCTGTCTACGGAATCTCCGCCCTTCCGGTCGGCGAGTCCGCCGTCGTCACGGTTCATGCCTCGGGACGGCTTGCGGAAACGGCCGCGGCTCCTCAACTTGAGGCCCCTGAGGGGGTCGTCGTGGAGACGGCTGCCATGCGCGCCCTCGATGCCGGGGAGTTCTCGTGGAGAGTTCGGGCACAAGCCGAGGCCGAGGGTGAACTGCAGTTCGACTGGAACGGCCAGTCGTGGTCCAAGTCGGTCACTACGGGAGATTCGCTGCGGTACGTCTCTCACAATCGGCCCACATCGATGCTCGATTCGCTTGCCGCGCCGGGTGAGCCTCGACTCGCCGTTCCTCAACTAGACTCGGTCGAAATCGCCTATCCGGGGGCTGAGATCGACTTCGCAGCCTATCGCCTACATTGGTTGGTTTGGTTCTTCGTCGTTTCCCTGGTTGCCGCCTATCTGCTGAAGGGATTCTTCGGCGTGACCATCTAGGCTGCCGAGGCTCACCAAACCGTGTGGGACCATTCGTGGACATCCTCACCCGCCAGTAGTAAGAATATGAGGTTCACCAGTTCTGCGCTCGCGCCCATGCTTCGTCGTCGAATCCTCCAATAATCATGATTCAGGTAGAGAACGTCACCAAGCGCTACGGAACCCACGACGCCGTCCGAGACCTCTCCTTCTCGGTTGGAAAAGGAGAGATCGTAGGCTTTCTCGGCCCCAACGGGGCGGGGAAGACCACCACCATGCGGATACTGACCGGTTTCCTGCCTCCCACCGAAGGCACTGCGTCCGTGGCCGGTTTCGATGTGCTCGAACAGCCGCTGGAGGTCAAGAGGCGGATCGGATACTTGCCCGAGAATCCGCCGGTCTACATGGAGATGCAGGTAGACGATTACCTGGACTTTGTCGCCCGCATCAAAGGCATTCCGTCGGCCGAAGTTGCCTCTCGCGTCGACACGGTTCTGGATCGCACCTCCATCGCCCACGTCCGCACGAAGATCATCGGCAAGCTCTCTAAAGGCTATCGCCAGCGCGTTGGCCTCGCTCAGGCGCTCATTCACTCGCCCGACGTGTTGATCCTCGATGAGCCGACCGTTGGTCTCGACCCGAAGCAGATCATCGAGATTCGAGAGCTCATCCAGTCCTTGGCTGGCGAGCACACGATCATGCTCTCGACGCACATCCTCAGCGAGGTGGCTTCCACGTGCAGCCGCATCATTATCATTAACGAGGGGCGGATTGAAGCCAGCGACACCCCCTCTAATCTGACGGCGCGCATGCAGGGCGGCGCTTCAACTGAACTTGAGATTGAAGGGCCTGCCGAGCAGATCGAGGCCGTTCTGGCGGCCGTGCCCGGCGCGCAGCGGGTTGTCGCTGGCCGCACGAACGGCTCCCGTTCCATCTGGACCGTCGAAGCTGAGAATGCTCCCACGATTCAAGCGGACTTAGCCAAAGTGGTTGTCGCGGCCGGTTGGGGCCTCTACGCCATGCGCTCCACGGGGATGTCGCTTGAAGAAGTCTTCCTCAAGCTCACCGATTCCGAGGGCGACTCCGATCAAGAGTCCCCGCAGGCGGAGGAAGAACTTTCATGATCAACAATGTCCTGGCCATCGCCGGTCGAGAACTGCGTGTCTACTTCACGTCGCCCATCGCCTATATCGTGCTGGCGATGTTCGCCATCGTGTTCGGTTTCTTCTTCTATGCCGCGCTCGGGTTCTTCATCAGATTTAGCGCCGAGGCCGCTACTCAACCCGGGGCCCCGCCGCTCAATGTGAATCAGTTCATCGTCGAACCCACTTTGGGCAATTGTACGATCATCCTGCTGTTTCTCATGCCGATGCTGAGCATGCGCTTGTTCGCTGAGGAACAGCGCTCAGGTACGCTTGAGCTGCTCCTGACGTCTCCGCTCACGGACTACGAAATCATCATCGGAAAGTGGCTCGGCGCCATGTCGCTGTACGCTTGCATGCTCGGCATCGTCCTGATCAACTTCTCTATTCTCTTCATCTACACCACGCCGGACTGGCAGGCGATGCTGGTCGGCGTTCTCGGCATGTTCCTCATCGGCGGGGCTCTGCTGGCTCTCGGCGGGTTCATCTCGACCTTGACGAAGAATCAGATCGTTGCCGGCGCCCTAACCTTTGGGCTGTTCCTGCTTCTCTGGGTACTCAACTGGGTCAACCAGTTCTCCACCTCGACCATTGGGCAGATCTGCGAGTACATCTCCATGCCGCCCCACTTCGAGCAATTCTCCAAGGGCGTTATCGAACTCAAGGACGCCGTCTACTTCCTCTCAACAACCGCACTGGGCCTCTTTCTCAGTAAGCGCTCGATTGAATCGCTGCGCTGGAAAGCCTGAGTCTACGGAGATCGACCCCAAATGCCTAACTGGTTTCAATCCCGACAAGCCCGCGCCGGCGGCTACTCAGGCGCCTACGTCCTCGTCTTCGTCGCAATCCTCGCCGCCCTGAATTACCTGGGAGTGCAGTACAACAAGTCCCTCGACGCTACTGAGGCCAAGCTCTACTCGCTGTCGGATCAGACGCTGAAGATCCTTGGGGACCTCCCCCAAGACGTCAAGGTCTACTACTTCCAGCGCAAAGCGGAATTCGATCAACCGAGTGAGAGCGGCGTCTCTCCCCGTGCCAGCTTGACTCGCTACGAGAACGCCTCCACTCGGTTGACTGTTGAGTACGTCGACCCGGACTCCGATCCCGCGAAGGCCGAACTTATGCGCGTCCGTAGCTACGGAACGGTGTTCGTTGAGTCCGGCGGCCGCCGCGAGGAAGCCAACTCGACCAACGAGCAGGACGTCTCCAACGCGATCATCAAGCTCCTGAAGGGCGAGGAGAAGACCGCTTGTATCCTCTCCGGTCACGGCGAGGCGTCAACCCAAGACTTTCAACCCATGGGCTTTTCCAAGGCGGAACAAGCGATCAAGGACGCCAACTACGCGACCCAGGCCATCTCCCTTCTTGAGAACCCGGAAGTCCCTCCCGCCTGTGATGTTCTGATCGTCCCCGGTCCTTCCGACCCTCTGCTTGAACCTGAAGTCGAGATTATCCAGGCGTTCGTCGAGCGAGGCGGGCGTTTGCTGGCGATGCTGGACCTGGGTAAGAGCCCGGGCCTCGCGGCGATGGTTTCCGGTTGGGGCATCGAGGTGGACGACAACCTCATCCTGGACCGTTCCGGCGCCGGCTTCCTCCTCGGCGGCGGCCCCGTGATCCCGCTGGCGGCGCGCTACGAACCTCACCCGATCACGGAACCCCTTTCGAGTTCCGGCAGCGCCCGCCCGACCTTGTTTCCGCTCGTCCGCGCCGTCCGCGCGGGAGACGCGCCGTCGGGTTGGGACATCAGCGAGCTGATCGCTTCCAGCACGTCGAGCGAAGCGATCGAAGACTATGAGAATGAAGAAGCGTTGAGCTCTCCCGACGGGGGAACCCCGGGGCCCTTCAACATGGCGGTGGCTGGGACTCTGGATGTTCCCGATTCTGAGCCTCCCACTTCGAGCCCGGATGCCGCCGCCGCGGAGATCTCAGCGCCGGAGGAATTGGAAGCTCGAGTCGTCGTCGTCGGAACCTCTCGCTTCAGCCGCAACTCTTACGTCGATCGCGCCGGCAACCGCGACCTGTTCCTCAACATGATCAACTGGCTCACTTCCGACGAGGACTTGATCTCAATTCGCCCGAAGAATCCGGCCAGCACCCCCATTGACATGACTGGCGCCGAACTCACTCGCGTCCTCTTGGGCCTGGTTTTCGGCATCCCGCTCATCATCATCGTCGCGGGCGTGCGTACTTGGTGGATTCGTCGCTGACATGCTGCAACTCGGAGGATGGACCCGATGAAAGCCAACCCTCTCGTCGTCGCCCTCGGCCTGCTCGCCGTTCTTGGCGGCGCCGTCTACTACACCAGCGAGAATCCCCCCGCCACCGACGAGGAAGCCCGTCCGACGCTGGTCGAGGTCGATCAGAAGGAGATTGCCCGGATCGTCATCGGTCGTCCGAGCGGCGACTCCGTCTCGTTCGTTCGGAATGAAGACGACAAGTGGGATTTCGGCGACGGAATCGACTTTCCCGCCGACGAGGCCGCCGTGGGGCTCATGGCCACTAACCTGGCCGGTATGAGCGCGGAGCGCATGGTCGAGGACGAAGTGTCGGACTGGCGCCCGTTCGGCTTGGAAGATCAGGGCAACCTCGCCGTCACGATGACGCCCAAAGAAGGTGAAGCCGTGACCGTGCTCTTCGGCAATGAGACGCCGACAGGTTCCGCCGTATTCGCCCGCCTCGCGCAGGACCCTCGCCTGTTCACCGTCTACAACTACGTCAAGACCTCGTTCGACAAGACGATCTTTGATTGGCGGAGTAAGAAGCTGCTTCAAGTAGCATCTGACTCCGTTCAGTCTCTCCGTCTTACGGTCGGCTCCAATCGCTACGCCTTCGCGCCTGACGGCCCCGGCAAGTGGAATATCCTGGAGCCGGCGCCTGTTCGCGCCGATGACTTTACGGTCGGCGAGCTAGTTCGAGCGGTTCAGAACGTTGAAATGACCGAGGCGGTTTCCGAAGAACGAGCATCCTCCCTCCAGCGGGCGTTCTCTCGTCCGTTTGCCGTTGCGGAGCTGAACGACGGTTCAGACCACTCGTTGACCGTGGCTCGATCCGGCGATGACTACTTTGCCTCGACCACGGACATGGAGGGCGTTTTTGCGGTTTCGACCGTCTTCGCGGAGAGTCTCGACAAGGATCTTGAAGAGCTGCGCGACAAGAAGCTCTTCGACTTCGGATTCGACCCCGTCTTGGAGATAGAGATTCGAGACGCCGGAGCCGTTTCAACCATCCGCAAAGCTGACCAGGACTGGGTCTTGTCCTCAGACGGGGCCCGTGTTTTGAATTCGGAAGCCGTTCAAACCCTCATCGACTCCCTTCGGAACCTAGCCGCAGTCGAGTTCGTCTCCGACCGCCGCGGCGACCAGGCGGGTCGAGGTCTCGGAAGCCCGGTCTTGACCGCTTCCGTCACCAGCGGCGAGGACGCGACGGAGACAGTGATCTTGACCGAGCCTGCCGCGGATCGAGTGTTCGCGGCGCGCGAGGGCGAGCCGACAACCTACCGATTGGAGCGCACGCAGGCCGAGGAAGTACGCAGGGCGTTAGCTTCTATTCTCGAGCCGTCGTCTCCAGCGCCCGCCCAGCCCCAGCCGTCTGCACAATAATTTCCGGCCCAGTTCCGGGCGCTGTGCCGTCGCCAAAACAAGAACGGGCGACCCACAGCGGGCCCCCCGTTCCAAAAACCGTTTCTGAGACCGAGGCTAGAGCTTCACGCCCTTGCGTCGCATGTCCGCGAGCACGCTCTCGATGCCCTTCTTCGAGATAATCTTGATCGCTTTGGCCGAGACTTTCAGACGGACCCAGCGCTTCTCGCTAGGAATCCAGAATCGTTTGTTCTGAAGGTTCGGTTCGAACCGCCGACGCGTCTTGTTGTTCGCGTGCGAGACGTTGTTCCCGAACATCGGGCGCTTCCCGGTAATTTCGCAGACCTTGGCCATAGTTCTTCTCCTGCCGCGGCGTCGCACACCAACCCCTCAGCCTACTGCTCGCTCATCGAGTGTATTGGGGGTCCGGGGACTGCCGAACGGCGAAAACCCAGATGCTTTGAGACTAGCACGGAAAGGGGCCTGGTCGAAACATCCCGGTCCCCTGTCGTGGCGCTACCGCTTGGGGGGCGTGCTTGGGCGCATCTCGATCCGGCTCGCCAGGTTTCGTTGCGGCATCTGGACCAAGTGCAGCGCCGTCTCCGCCACCTGCTCCGGAGAGAGCTTCCAATCAGCGTCGGGAGCGCCGCCGCCCGGCTGGAAATCCGTCTGGACGCTTCCCGGCATGATCTGGCTCACCCGGATCCCTTGATTCCGGAGATCGAGCATCGTCGCCTCGCTGAAGCCGTTCAGTCCGAATTTCGAGGCGTTGTAGGCAGCTCCGCCCGGAAACGGATTCCTGCCCGCCAAGCTGCCGATGTTCACGATGAACCCGCCGCCGCGCTCACGCATCAAGGGAACAGCTGCCTTGACGCAATAGAAGGGCCCGCTCAGGTTGGTGTCGACTACAGTCCTCCAATCTTCCACGGAGAGCTCGTCGACGGCCTTGAATCGACCCACGCCGGCATTGTTGACGAGAACATCTACTCCCCCCCAGAGATCGAGAACGGCCTCAAAAAACCTCTCCACCTCCTCAAAGCGACCCACGTCGCACCTGGCGGCATAGAGTCGATCCCCCGCGTCCAGGGCAGATTTTGCCCCGGTCAATGCTTCGCGGCTGCGTCCGCAGATAGCGACGCGCATGCCTGCCGCTAAAAACTCGCGAGCGATCGCCAGCCCAATGCCCTTCGAGGCGCCTGTTACCACCGCGATCTTATCTTTCAACTCAGTACTTTCTGAACGCATTCCAGGTGTCTTCCCTTGCTCTTGGATACCGCTCCTCCTACGCTACAATACCCATGCCCGGCTGGTACTAAAGATCCCCCCATGACCACGGAAGCAGAAAACACCGAGACCGCGTCCGAGGACGTTCCCATGGAGTCCGCTCCGCCTGTTGAGGCGGATCCGGTTCCGCCCGAGGGCTCGGAAGCCCCCTCGCAGGAATCCTCGCTCGATCGAATTCAGACTCTATCTGACGCGTTCGTCAGCGACGTTCGCACCGCCGTAGAATCTGCTGCGAAAGTTGCCGGCGAAGCGGCGCAGGCCCATCTCGAGACCCGACTCGACGAAGCTCGCAGAGAGGCGCTTGAGACCACCGCGCAGGCGTTTGCTGAATCGTCGCTCCGTATTCGTCGAGAGGAAAGCGTGACCGGCATTGCTACGGCGCTCGTCGAGGGCGCGGCCCGGTTCTGCGGACGAGCCGCCCTGTTTATCCACCGCGGCGACCAGCTTCTCGGCTTCCGCGTGGCTGGTGAACGCGACAGCGAAAAGCAGCTCGCTTTCCAGCGTCTTTCCATCGGCGTCCGGGACGCCTCCGCCGCCGCTCACGCGATCCACTCCCTGGACGCTGTGGTGGCTGAAGCTACGCCCGGCGAGTTGTCTCAAGCCGTTGTGGACATTTTCGGGCTCGCGCCGGAGCAACGCGTGCACCTCATGCCGGTTTCCTTGCGCGACAAAGTCCTCGCCATCGTCTACTGTGACGATCTCGGTGAAGACGGCGAGCGCCCCGTGCTCGTCCCCGCCATCGAGACGCTAATCTCTCTCTCGGAAGCGTGGATTGAAGCCGTTGGTACTCGCCGAAAACAAACTGCGGCCTAGCCGCCCCGCTAGAATAAGGGCGTCCGTATCGTCGATGCTACGCCGCTTCTCGATCATCCTCGTTCTCGCTCTACCTGTCGCACTCCAGGCGGACGTTCTGAGCGATCTCTCGAAGGCTTACCGGTCGTCCGATTCCGATGCGGACCGGGCCGCTTTGAATAAGTGGATTTCTCAGGCTTCGACAACAAGCCAAGCCCAAGGTTGGCTCGCACTGGGACTTGCCGACTTCAACGCGGAGCGCTACTCGGACGCCGTGCTTGCCCTCAAGAAGGCTGAAGTCGGAGCCGAGCACCTGCGCGATTACGCCGTTTTCTATCGTGGCCGAGCCTTCGCCAAGGACGAGCGGTTCAAGGAAGCAACCTGGGTGCTCCGCGACTTCGCCGAGCGCTTTCCCGCAAGCTCTCTCGTCGCGGATGCAGCCCAGGTCCGCGCCGAGAGTCTCATCCGGGAGTCGCGTCTGGATGAAGCCCGCGCATTCCTTATCCGTCCCGAACAAGGATTCGACGAGGCGGACCGTCTCTATCTTCTGGCTCGGATTGCACACCTTCAGTCCCGGCATCGTGAAGCGATTCAGCACTACCGTCGTGTCTACTATTTCCATCCACGACACGACCGGGCTAGAGAGGCGGAAGAGCGCTTGGCGGAGCTGAACCGGACGATGGGACGAAACTATCCCGCCGCTCCCGCGGATTGGCGCCTCGCTCGCGCCGATCTTCTGTTCGATGCCCGGCAGTTCGCCTCGGCGGCCGCCGAGTACGCCCGCGCCAGACCTGGCTTGAAGGGGACCGAGCAGGACCGAGCACGGGTCCGCCAAGCCGCGGCGAGCTACCGCAGGCTGCACACCACAACCGCTCGAAATCTTCTCTCCGGCTGGACCGTTGAGGATCCGGAACTGGACGCCGAACGGCTCTACTACCTCGGGGAATGTGCCCGTCGCAAGAACCAAATTGCCCTGTACCGCGAGATCGCGGATCAACTCTCCAAGAAATATCCCCAATCGCCCTGGCGGGAAGAAGCGTTGTTCGCGGTCGGCAACTTCTATCTTCTGCGCAACGACGCCAAGCAGTATCGGCACTACTACGAACAGGCCGCTAGGGCGTTCCCAAAGGGAACTCACGCCGAGAAGGCCCATTGGAAGGTCTGTTGGCGAGCGTATCTCGACGAGGATCCTCGTCGGCGCGACCTCTTCGAAGAACACGCCCGCTTGTACCCTTCTTCCGGACAGGCTTCGGCTGCGCTCTATTGGGTCGCTAGGCTCGCAGAATCGGACGACGCAAAGCCGCAAGCCAAGGCGCTCTATGAGGCAGTCGCCGAGCTCTACCCGAACTACTACTACGGGGGGCTCGCAAGACGCCGACTCTCCGGCCTCGACTCGGTCGCCCCGCGGTTGCCCGCGAGACTGTCTTCGATTGTCGCGGCCCTCGCTCCGCCAAGGAAACTCGCGCCCATGCCCTCCAGGGCGACATCTCTGCTGCTTCGCAAGGGGCGGTCGTTGTCGGATATCGGATTCAGCGACCTTGCTGAGCGCGAACTCGCAAACGCCGACTATCGTCGGCCCGACGCGCACCACGTCGGCCTCGAGTTGGCGCGTCAATCCGCCGCGCGCAACGATCATTTCCGTGCCATGCGGCACATGAAGCGGTACGCCTTCGGCTATCTTCGTTTTCCGCTGGACGCTCTGCCGCGAGAGTTCTGGGAGCGACTCTACCCGCTGCCGTACGAGCGCAGCCTCCGGACACGGGCTCAGCCGCATGCCCTCGATCCCTATCTCGTAGCGGGGCTGATCCGGCAGGAGTCCGAGTTCAACCCTTCTGCGGTCTCTCGGGCTGGAGCCATCGGCTTGATGCAAATCATGCCCGCAACCGGACAAGATCTGGCCCGTCGCCTGGGAGTACCCCGTTTCTCCAAACGCCGCCTGCGTGAGCCGGACATCAGCCTCCGCTTGGGTACCTTCCATCTCAATGGCGTCATTAAGCGCTTCGCCGGGAACCTCGAACTCTCCCTCGCCGCCTACAACGCCGGCGAGACGCGCGCCGATCGCTGGGTTGGATGGGGCGACTTCGATGAACCGGGCGAATTCGCTGAGACGATTCCCTTCACGGAAACGCGTGGCTACGTTCAGTCCGTTCTGCGCAATCGGGACGTCTATCGGCGGCTCTATGACGGCTCCAGCCGCGCCGCGTCGGCCCCGTCTCGGGCGATGTTGGGGGCCGGTCAAGTCGTCGTTCCTTAGGCCGTGCTATGTTGGCGGCTGGTCCGGAATTGGGCCGTCTTCTAGTGCCCCTAGCTCCCTCAGAAACCGAATCTTCCCTCGTCTGTCAAGGCGTCAGCTTTAACTATGAGGAGCGTCAGGCCCTCGACGGCGTCGATCTTCAAGTGGCGCCGGGCGAGATCTACGGCTTGCTTGGTCCCAACGGCGGAGGAAAGACGACTCTCTTCCGAATCCTCTCCACCCTCCTGCACCCTGATGCCGGTTCGGCTCGCGTTCTCGGCTTTGACGTAGTCAAGCAGCCCCTCGAAGTGCGTCGCCACATAGGCGTCGTATTCCAGAATCAAAGTCTCGATCGCCGCCTCAGCGTGCGAGAAAACCTGGAACATCAGGGGCGGCTCTACGGACTCTCAGGAGACGTGCTCGACGGCCGCATTGACGACGTGCTTGCCCGCACGGGGCTGTCCGATCGCGGCGATGAGCTCATCGACAAGCTATCCGGGGGCCTCAAACGCCGTGTCGAACTCAGCAAGGGGCTGCTCCACGAGCCCAAGGTCCTTCTGCTCGATGAGCCCTCCACCGGCGTTGATCCCGCTGTCCGGCTCGATTTCTGGGGCTACCTTTCGAGACTTCGCGAGGAGACTGGCGTCACCGTTCTGCTCACGACTCATATTCTTGACGAGGCCGATAAGTGTGATCGCCTCGCCATCCTCGACGAGGGCAAGATCGTGGCTGAAGGTTCACCCGATGAACTCAAGAGCCGCATCGGCGGCGACGTTGTCGCTCTTGAGACAGGGGCGCCGGAGAACCTTGCCGCGGAGCTTCTCCGTGATTTCCAGATCGAGGCTCAAGTCGTCGGAGAGGCCGTCCGCTTCGAGCGTGATCACGGTCCCTCTGCCGTTGCCGAACTGATGCGCTCGCTTCCTCCCACCGTTCGCTCCGTAACCGTCGCTCGGCCTACTCTTGAAGATGTCTTTGTGCGACTAACCGGTCGTCGGTTCGGACAGGTCGAAGGTTCTCTACAATAGAGGGTTGGCCTCCGCATCACACGCTTCCGCCACGGAACCCGCAGGCTCTTTGTCCTCGGCGCCTGTTGCTCGCCCGTCCTACCTGCTGGGCCTCTGGACCCTTTGGCTACGGGAGGTGCGCGGATTCTATCGTCAGCGCGCACGTGTGATCGCCGGGCTGGCCACGCCTCTCATTTTTTGGTTCGTCCTGGGCTCTGGTTTCGGCGCCTCGATCGCCGCCGGCGGCTCCGACAATTACCTGGAGTTCTTCTTCCCCGGCGCCGTCACGTTGACTGTTCTTTTCGCCTCGATCTTCTCGAATATCTCTGTCATCGAGGACCGCCGCGAAGGGTTCTTGCTCTCCGTGCTGGTCGCCCCGATGCCCCGCTACGTCATGGTGCTGGGCAAGATCCTCGGCGCCACGACCATCGGAGCCCTCCAAGGGGCGATGCTGCTCCCCTTGATCCCGCTTCTCGGTATTCAATTCGACGGGCGGGCGCTTCTTTCCATGGCCGTCCTGGTCATGCTCATGGCCTTTGGGCTGACCGGACTCGGATTCTACTTTGCTTGGAAGCTGAATTCCATGCAGGGCTTTCACTCGGTCATGAACATTCTGCTCATGCCGATGTGGTTGCTGTCAGGAGCCCTCTTTCCGCTGGACGGCGCTTCGACGTGGATTCGGGCTCTCATGACGATTAACCCGTTGACCTACGGCGTCGTCGGGTTTCGGCGCATCCTCTTCGGCGATCAATTGGTGGTCGGGCCATCCTTGCTGACCTGCTGGACGGTGACGCTCGTCTTTGCCGCGGTCGCCCTCGCTCTTGCAGTGGCGGTGGCTTCGCGCCCCTCGGCCAAGAGCTTGAGCTGAACAGAGCACTATGGACCCCAGCAGACTTCCCGCCCTGAACGCCGTTCTCAACTCCATTGCGACCCTGTTGTTGGTCTTTGGCTACTACTTCATTCGTCGCCGCGAGATCCAGCGCCACAAGCTCTGCATGAGCCTGGCGTTCGTCGCATCCTGCCTCTTTCTCGTCTCGTATCTCGTCTATCACTACCAGGTAGGTTCGGTACCCTTCACCAAACAAGGTTGGATTCGGACCGTCTATTTCACGGTCTTGATTACCCACATCGTCCTTGCCGCAGCCGTCCCGTTCTTGGCCCTCAAGACCCTCTACCACGCTTGGCGAGAGCAATTCGACAAGCACCGGCGCATCGCCCGCTGGACGTGGCCGATTTGGATGTACGTCTCCGTCACCGGAGTCGCCGTCTACGTGATGCTCTACGAAATCTAGCCGGCGAGAATCGCCTGGACCACGCGATCGCCCATCTCCGTGCAGGAACACGTGCCGCCCAGGTCTCTGGTGCGCGCCGAGCGGTCGGCAAATACGGTCTCGAGCGCCTTCCGGATCGCGTCGCCCGCCTCCGCCTCGCCCAGCCAGTCCATCATCATCGCGGCCGAGAGAATCGTCGCCGAAGGGTTGGCCCAATCCTTGCCCGCGATGTCCGGCGCGGATCCATGTGAGGCCTGGAACACCGCGTTGTCGTCGCCAATATCGCCGGACGGAGCCATTCCCATCCCGCCGATCAGTCCCGCCGCCAGATCCGACAAAATGTCGCCGAATAGATTCTCGGTCACGATCACGTCGAACGAATCCGGACGCTGCACCAGATAGAGTGCCGAGGCGTCGACGTAAATGCGTTCGGCCGAGACGTCGGGGTACTCTGCCGCGATCTCGTCAAAAATACCCCGGAAATACGCCATCGAAGGCAGTACGTTCGCCTTATCGATCAGCGTCACTTTGTTCTTTCGCCGCTTGGCTTCCTCAAACGCCGCCCGAAAGAGCCGCTGTGATCCCTTCCGAGAGATGCGGATGCCGTCGATCACTTGCTCGTCGTTGGCCGAAATCGACTTCTTGCGCGACCAGAACATCCCTTCCGTGTTCTCTCGCATGATCACGAAGTCGATCTCGCCCGCCCCGTAACCCTTCAGGCGGCAGAAGTCTTCGTGATAGAGACGAATTGGCCGCGGGCCGGCGTACAAGTCCAATCTCTCGCGCAGGTCGAGCTGCGGAGCCATCTCGGTCCCGTTGGGCCAGCGAACGCTGGGCAGTCCCATCGCACCCAATAGGATCGCCTTGTGCTGCGAGATCGCCTGAAAAGTGTCTTCCGGAAGCGGATTGCCGCTGCGCAAGTACTCACCCGCGCCGATCGAATAGGTCGTGACCTCGCACCGGAAGCCGGCCAGCTTCTCTTGGGTCGCTTCGAGCACCCGGATCCCCTGTGTGACGACTTCGGGACCGATTCCATCCCCGGGTAATGATGCGATCGAATAGTGATTCATGCGTTCCTTGAGACTGCCGACAGTTCTCCAAATGTACCGCTCTCCGCATAGAGGCCGCACAGCGTGTCCTGGACTCCTCGACGACGAGGACGGACTTGCGGGTCGCGCTGGAGTTTGCCGAGCGGATCATCCAGGGACCGTTCAGACGCTCTATTCCCGCCTGCTGGGGCCTTCCCGAACGCCTGCCTCAGCTAGTCCGCGGGGGTGAAGCTGAATTCACGGACGCCGATTTGGTCTGCGCGGCCGAGCATCCGGCTCCGTGTGAGGTTGAAAGCGAAACGGCCTGCCTCAACTCCGTCTGCCGTATATTGATCCAGCTGGCTCCATTCTCCGCCGCGGCTGAGCCACAGCGTTGCTTGGCCCTTCTGTACCTGGATTCTGAATGTTAGCTCCCGGTCCAGGCTGTAGCTGCCCGTCGCCACGTCGGACTCCGATACCTTCTCGCCGTTCTCCACAACGGTTCGGACCACTTCGTTCTTCTTGACCTGATAGAGCACGTGGTTCTTCGAGTCCCGGTAGCCTACCGCCCACTGCAGTTTGCCGCGTTGGCGGATCACGCTGAACCGGTACACGCCGGGGCCCGGGCCCGCCGGCGCCACGATGAATCCGCCGCCCGACCGCACCCTCACGTCGCCGTGGCGAGACCAGCCGAGTCGATCCAGGGCCGGGATCAGGTCTCGCGGCTTGGGCGTCGCAAGCTCGATCTTTTCCAACTGAATATCCGCGGTCTTTGTGGCTCGCGGACTAACCCGGACCGTGGCGGCGAACGGTTTGTACCCAGGAGCGTCCGCGCTCACCGTGTAAGTCCCCGGCACAAGGTCGAGCGTTTCCGCGTCGATCGCTCGCGAGCCTGGCTGGCCCTCGCGCGCCAGCGTCAAGCGCGGCGAAACATCTGAAGGAGAAATGGCGATTCGCAAGGTTCCTGTGATCGCGTCCAATCCCCCGTCGACACCGACCTCGGAGTCCTTCGGAAAATCCCGCTGCACCGTCTTTGGCTCGAATCCTTCTTGCTGGATTTCGACTGTATGCCGCCCCGGGTCGATGCCCGGCAGCCTCAGGTCGCCGTCTCCATTCAGAGTGCCGACCACTCTCCCGTCTACCGACACGCGGGCCCCAGCCCGACCGCCGCGTACATACAAGGTCGCGGTTTGAGGTTCGGGTTCGAGGCGCATATCGAGCGATGCGCGTCTACCCTTCACGATTTCCGTCGTTTGCTCCGGCGGCGATCGAAAACCTTCCTTCTCCACCCGAACCTTATAGGGGCGGGGGGCCAAATAGATCAACAAGCCTCCGCGCGATGTCTTACGCCGGTAGGCTCGCCCGTTCAGGTAGACGGTGGCCCCGTCAATGCCGGTCGTTACTCTCAATGCGCCCACATTTCGGTCGGATGTGAGCGAGGCTGTCAGCGTCGGCCGCATGTCCGTTTCAAACCCGACTGAGGCGCCGTCTGCGAAGACCGCTTCGTGCGAGCCGTAGGCGATGTCGTCAATCCGCAGGCCGGTTTCGGAGACCGTTTGCTCCGGTCCGCCGTCCAGGCTGACCATCGCGTTCTTGGCAGCCGAATACAGCCGCACACTACCGCCTAAGCCCGTGGCCACCGCTGCCTTGATCTCGACCGCTTCCAACGGCTCGGTCAACTCCACGGCTTTCCCCGGTTCCGCGCGATAAGTCAGACGCACGCTCAGCCCCGAGCCGGCGAGGCGGATCTCGTGCTCCCCGAAGGGCAGCGACTCGACCCGTAGCGAGCCATCCTCGATTTGGCCCATCGCTTCCCCGTCAACTGTGACCTTTGCCGACTCTAAGTCCGCCGTGAATTCAAGTGCCGGCGCCAGCGGCTCGAGCGCGAGCCGAACCCCATACGGCGCTGAGCCCTCGGACGGTTCGACGGCCACCGATTGCCGAGTCGCGGCGTATCCCGGGAGACGACCGGATATCTCATGAATTCCTGCTTCCAACTGCACGTCGCATGTGCCGACCCCGCAGGGTTCGCCGTCGACGAATATTTGCGTCGTACGTGGCGCGGCTTGGATGTTCACCTCACGGACGAGCGGACTCGGCCCGGGAGTATGGTCTGCCCCTCCCCGCCCGGCGATCATCGCCAACAGCGCCGCAGCGCCGATTCCCGCCGCTAGGAACATCCAGAGCGGCTTGCCCTTTCCATCCTTCTCAGGTGCATCTTTCTGTGTAGGTGGCCCGTCGCCGCCCCCTGAGGCGCGATTAACTTGGCTCTGCATCCACCCAAGCGCATCGCCTACGCCTTTGGCTGAGTCGCTGATGTTGCTGTTGCGCAGGCGGGCCATGGCCTCGCGGCTGCGTTCCCCGATCTGCAGCCCTGCGACCGAATCCGACAGCTGTCGCCCCAGACTACGATGTTCGGCCGCCTGCGGCGGAGGCGGAGGCGGACTGTCGGCGGCCTGCCTGGGCTCGTCCTCGGCTTGAGGTGCCGTCGGCGATTCGATTCGTCGGTAGAGCCTCTGAACTTGCGAAGCGACTTCCGACTGGTCCGGATGGACCGCCAGCAGCGTCTGCCATCGCTCCAGAGCCTCTTGAAGGCGCCCTCCGTCTTCATACCGGAGCGCTTGATCGACCAGCGATCGCACGAGATTGCGCTGCTCTCGTGCAATCTCCACGGCTCGCAGCATCGGGACCGACTCGGGGTCAGCCTGGAGCGCCCTCTCTAGGGATCGGAGTTGATCGTCCAATTCCTGTTCGAATTGGAGATTCGCGTCGTCGGACTGCTGAGCGCTCGAAGGGTGATGCGACATGAGTCTTACCGCCCATGGACTTCCCAGACCGGCCCTAGGCCCGGTCCCGGAACGGCCAATTGCGGATTCCGTCAGTCGGATGGTATCGACCAGGAACGACCAATAGCTCCCCAGGGTTTCCCTTAAAACGACACCTAAGAACCCCGCGATCGGACCCTCGTTGAGACGCTAGATCCCTGGCGTGTTCAGGCCAACTCCTCTAGGCCGTGCGCTCCGCTGTCGCCTCTTCCGCCGCTGATCGGCTTGGTCGGGTCGATCTTTAGCCATAAGGCAGATGAAATCAATGACATAGCCGCAATCCAAACCAGTGGACCGTCCCATCCATAGGCGGCTATCAGTGCTCCGTAGCGTTGGGCGACGATCGCCGAGCCCACTTGGCCGGCTGTATTCATGGCTCCGCTGACCGCTCCGGCGTTCTCCCCGCCGATGTCGAGGCAAACCGCCCAGCAATTGGGGAGCATGAAATCGGACGCTGCGAAGGCCGCTGCCAGCGTAAATGCGGCCACATACGGGTCCTCAATCCGGAGCGACACTAGCATCAGAACTCCGGCCAAGCCCACGCCGCCTGCGCCGATGATCCGTCGTCCCCACTTGAGCCCGATTCGCTTCACCAGTGAGTCGCTCGCGTATCCCCCAGCGAAGTTCGCGACACCGCCTAACACGAAAGGGAGGGCCGTGAAGACGGCCAGCGTCTCCTCGCTCATACCCTTTTCTTCCGATAGATAACTGGCGCTCCAGGACAAGAACCAGTAGGACCCGTAGGCGAAGCAGTGGTACATCAGCATGATCCACCACAGATTCTGGTTGGTCGCGATCTGTCCGAATGTCAGGCCGTGACCGCCAGGCGGAGCGCCGTCGATCAGCTGGACTTCGGCTTCGTTTACCCCGCTCTTCTCCCGCGGGTAGTCGCGAAACCAGACGTACCAGATGACGGCCCATGCCACGCCGAACGTGGAAAAGATGTAGAACACCGCCGACCAGTGAAAGCGCTCAATGAGAGGCGTCACCATCAACGGAGATAGCGCCCCGCCTAAGCGGCTCGCCATCCAAACCCATCCATGAGCTTGAGCGCGATCCTTCTTTGGAAACCACCGCGAGATCGTGCACGAGATGTTCGGGTAGGCGCCGGCCTCCCCCGCTCCAAAAAAGAATCGGACGATCATCAACTGGAGGTAGCTGCCCACCATCCCTGTGAGCGCCGTAAACGCCGACCACCAGACCACGATACGAGTCAGTACGCTCCTAGGCCCGTATCGATCGCCCATCCATCCGCCCGGGATCTCGAAGATCGCGTACGCAATGGCGAACACGGAGAAGACCCAACCCATTTGAGCCGTTGAAAGCCCCAGGTCCTCCCGCATCGCGGGAGCCGCTGAGTTGATACAGACTCGATCCAGGTAAGTGATGATCGAGAGCATCAGCAGCATGGCGAGGACGCCGTACCGGACGCGGGTAGGTCGCATGGTCGCGACATTATGTCACAGGCGAGCTTGCCGGCCTTCGCGCGTGCCCAGGCGTCGTCCTTGTATCCTGGAAAGGCCTACTCGGAAAGTTTCATGCCACAAGTTCACACGCTCGCAGAGTTCACCCACGACCACGACTTTTTTATCGGCCTCGATTCCGACGGCTGCGTCTTTGACTCGATGGAGATCAAGCACAAAGAGTGCTTTACGCCTCTCTTCATCAAGCATTGGAAGCTGCAGGCAGCGTCGAAGTACGCTCGCCAAGCCTGGGAGTTCGCCAATCTCTATTCCGTCGCCCGGGGCATGAACCGTTTCCCCGTACTGCTCCGTACGCTGCGACTTCTCCAGGACTGGCGCGAGCCGATGGCCCGCGGTATCCAGATTCCAGACCTCAAGCCGCTCGACGACTTCCTCGCCTCGGGATTGCCCCCCTCCAACGCTGGCCTAACCGACTTCATGGAGCAAGCTCCGCACCCTCTGCTGGATCAGACGATGGAATGGAGTTTGGCCGTCAACGCAGCGGTGAAAGACATCGTCGAGGGCGTGCCGCCTTTCCCCAAGGTTCGTCCCACTCTCGACAGGATGATCGCTCAAGCCGACCTGGCCGTCGTCTCGGGCACCCCCGGAGAGGCGTTGGTGCGCGAGTGGATTGAGAACGACCTGATGGAGTACCCCAAGATCATCGCTGGTCAGGAACTGGGGAAGAAGACCGAGCACCTGGCCGTTATGGCCGGCGGCGACAGCTACGCCGACGACAAAAAGCTGATGATCGGCGACGCCCCTGGTGATCAGAAGGCTGCCGAAGCTTCCGGCTGCCTGTTCTATCCCATTAACCCAGGGCACGAGGAAGAGTCCTGGGAACGCCTGCATGACGAGGCCCTGGATCGTTTCTTCGCTGGCTCCTATGCCGGAGACTACGCCGCCGCTCGACTCGCCGAATTCCAGAAGCTGCTGCCCGAAGCGCCTCCCTGGAAGTAAGCGCTTAGAGCATCCCGGCCAACACAGTGACCGCAGCGTCGTCGAAAGGACGCCCCACAATCTGGACGCCGATCGGTAAGCCCTCCGGCGATCGTCCGACCGGAGCAGTCGCCGCCGGATTGCCGAGCAGGTTGAAGACCTGGCTGTAGGCGTACACGCGGGGGTAAGTCATCTCTTGGCCGTCCACGGTCCATGAGCGCTCGCCGTGCCGCGGCGCGGGGATAGATGCGGTCGGGCACAGTAGCAGCGGATAGCGTGAGAGCAACTCCTGGAATTGCACTTTCAACACGTCACGCTGGACCCACGCATCAAGGAACTTCGGATAGGTCATCGCCTCGGCCCGCTCACGTGCCGCAAACAATCCGAGCGAGAGCGGGTGGACGTCGTCCGCGCGCCCTTCCAGGTAGGGCGCGCACAACGTATAACAAGCCACCGAGAAGAGGATCTCCCAGCAGTCCCGGTACTCTGCCAGTCCAGGCGAAGGTATTTCGTCGACCTGGAACCCCTGCTCCCTCAGACGCGCGGCGGCTTCCCGCACGGAGGCCCGAGTCTCGGCGGTGACCGGGAACTCATCGTCCTGCTCGAAGTAGGCCACCGGCATCGCTTTCAGGTCCGTCACCGTAGGCGTCGGCGCTGCCGACGGGACGGAAGACGGGTCCTGGAGGTCCAAGCCGGAGACCGCCTCGGTCAGGAGTTGAAGATCTTCGGCCGAGCGAGTCATCGGCCCAACCAGTCCGAGCATCGCTCCAGGTCCCGCGCATGCCGGCCAATGTCCGCTGCGCGGCACGACGCCGGGAGTCGGCTTCAACCCGTAGATTCCACAGAAGTGGGCCGGCACGCGCACCGACCCCCCGCCGTCGCTTCCAAATCCAGCGGGAGAACAGCCGGCCGCAATCGCCGCGGACTCCCCGCCGCTGGACCCCCCGGGCGTCCATTCGGAGCCAAGCGGCGAGTTGGTTCGACCGTAGAGATGGTTGTCCGTCTCATACGCCATGAGCATGTCCGGCGTATTGGTCACCCCCAAGATGACGGCTCCAGCTTGCCGCAGGCGAGCCACTAGCAAGGCGTCTTGCTCGGGAATGCGCCCCTCCCGGAATCTCGAGCCCGTCTCGCACTTGAGCCCTGCCACATCAATGCACGACTTGATGCTCAGCGGAACTCCGTGTAGAGAGCCCAACGCCTCCCCGCGCGCATGTGCTTGGTCCGCCTCTTCAGCGTCTGACCGCGCTCGTTCGCAGTCCAGATCCACGAAAGCGTTGAGCTCCTTGTGGGTCGCGTCGATCCGGCGCAGGTGAGCCTCCACGACCTCAACGGATGTAAGCTCGCCTGCTCGGATCGCACGAGCTAGACGAGACGCAGTCAACTGCGTGATCTCTGACATTCTCCGGATTACAGCACACGCGATCGGCTATCCTGACGATTGTGATGCGTAGCCGACTCCTCGCCCTTCTCGTTCCCTTGGCCGCGGGCATCTTGGCCGCTCAGCCCTCCGGCGAACAACTCTTCAACGGCCAAGACCTTGAAGGATGGCGCCACGTCGGGCCGGGAGAGTTCGTCATCGAAGACGGCTTGATGAAGACCCAAGGCGGCATGGGACTGCTGGTTTACGACGGCAAGAAGATCGGCGACTCCGTCCTGCGAATCGTCTACAAACCGGAGAGCGCCGAAGCCAACTCCGGCGTATACATTCGGATTCCCGAGGCCCCTCAGGATCCCTGGTACGCGGTCCACAAGGGCTATGAAGTTCAGATCTGCGACGCTGCGGACGAGTTCCATCGCACCGGCGCTCTCTACTCCCTTTCGAGAGCCGACGAATTCCCTGCGGGCAACGATGGTTGGAATACCCTCGAAATCACCATCGACGGTCAGACGACGTCGGTGACCGTTAACGGCCAGGCGGTCAATTCGTTCTCCGGCGACCAGCCTGTCCCCGAGCGCACCAAGTACTACGAGCCGCAGCGCGGGCCTCGCCCGGACGCCGGCTACATCGGTCTCCAGAACCACGATGAGAAGTCCGTCGTCTGGTTCAAAGAGATCAGCGTGCGTCCCCTCGAACACTAGTCGACCGCCGAGCCGAGCGCTGATGTCGAACGAACTCGCTGCTTATCTGCGCTTTTACAAAGATCTCGGTTTTCGGGATATCTCCACAGTTGCTCCGGTCGTAGCAGCCCCGTCTCTAGCTGCAGAAACCACGTCCGAGGTCACGGCACACGAGGTTGTAGCGACCGCGCCCGCTGATATTGCCGTCCAATCGCCCGACCCACCGAAGTCCGACGCCTCTACCATGAATCCTCTCCAGGTCCTTCAATCCATCGAGGCTGATATCGGCGACTGTACTCGCTGCCGCCTGCACGAGGGGCGCAACAAACTGGTCTTCGGAGTCGGCAACCCCGAGGCGAAACTCGTCTTCGTAGGCGAGGGGCCGGGGGCGGATGAGGACGTCCAGGGAATCCCGTTCGTAGGTCGAGCGGGCCAACTGCTCACCCAAATGATCGAACGTACGGCCGAGGGCGAAGGCATCCCAATCAAGCGCCCAGACATCTACATCTGCAACGTCGTCAAGTGCCGTCCGCCGGGGAACCGTGCTCCTGAGCCTGATGAGATGGAAATCTGCGGCCAGTTTCTTCAGCGCCAAATCCAAGCCGTCAAGCCCAAGGCGATCTGTGTTCTCGGTTCCACGGCCGCTAAGGCACTGCTTAACACCAAGGTCGGGATCACGAAGCTGCGCGGCAATTGGCAGGAGTGGGGCGGCATAAGGGTTATGCCCACGTTCCACCCCTCATACCTCTTGCGCGCCTACAACAAGGAGGCGAAGCGCCTCGCCTGGGAGGACCTGAAACAGGTCCTGCATTACGTTTACGAGTAGCCCTAGGAAAACTCCCGGTCGTACAGACATCTGCCCATTCGGATGCTAGCGTTCAGTAGGCGCAATGCCTGGAGTAGTTCTATGAGCAGTACATTCCTTCGTCTTTGCCTGTGCACCGGCATCCTCTTCGTCTCTGTCCCGGTATTCGCGGCTGACTCCGTCGAAGCCGTTCAGATGGGGCAGGGCAACAAGCCTGCAAAGGTCTCTTGGAGCCCAAGTCGTGTGACCGAGGTCGACGGCGGGGGATCTGGAGTAGCCGGATCTACGATTACCGTGGAGGTCGCTACAGACAAAGAGTTGTTAGACGCGGACATCCGCTTCTCCGGTTCGCCACGCAGCTTCGTTGAAGTAGTTCAGCCTGCGACCCCTTTCACTCTTCCAGCGGGGGAGACGGTCACTGTCGTATTTCAGTTGATCGAAGGGCCTGACGAGGCTGAGAAAACGATCGGTGGAACCGCGCACCTCCGCGAGGCGGGGAAGAACCTTGCGCGTCCTCTGAGCTTCAGCCTGAAGCAAACCGAAGAGGAGGATGAAGACGGCGACGAGGAAGAGGGATCGACTGACGAAGAAGACCCGGAAGTAGTCGATGAGGACGGCGACTTGCCCCTTGAATGGTCCGTTGAGCGCCTCACTAGCGACCTGTTCGTCGGTGGAGCGGTCGACGTAACGTTCATCTCCGACCGCGACCTTGAGAACGTATATCTCTGGCCGACCCCGTCGCTTCGTAGCTGTCTTACAGTCGAACTGGCCCCAGGATTCGCTCCCACTCCCGAAGAAGCGATCGTCAATCCGGACGGCTCCTTCGAGTTCTTGGCGGCCGGGACGGAAGTGCCCTTGGTTGTCAGTCTTCCAAACGGGGAGACCGAACTGGGAGAGGACTGTGAAGGCACGATCCACCTGCGCCAGAACGGCCCCAACCGCCGGACCTACCCGGCGGTCCTGGAGGTTGGCGACGAAGATGAGGAAGAGGCTGAAGAGGTGGCCCCTGCAGCCGTCGTCGACGGCGCCAGTTTTGAGGAGACCCCGATCGCCCCGGGACAAATCGTCTCCTTGTTCGGAGAAGGCTTCGGCCCCAAGGAGCTTCAGGTGTTCCGGCTCCAGGAGGACGGCTCCATTGGCGACGAGCTCGGCGGCGTCATGGTGCTCTTTGATGGATTTCCAGCAGCCGTCTTGAGCGCGATCAAGGGGCAGATCAACGTCATCACGCCCACCCAGCTCTCGGGCAAGTCGTCGGAGCTTCAGGTCATCCAGAACGGCAAGGCGTCTACGCATTTTCCGGTCGCACTGCGCCCGGCGTCTCCCGGGGTCTTCACGCTTGACGGCACCGGTCGCGGACAGGCTGCTGCGATCAACAACGACGGCCAACTCAATTCAGATCGCGAACCCGCTCGAGGCGGAACAACGGCCACGTTGTTCGGCAGCGGCGCGGGCGCAACCGATCCTCCTCTTCCCGCGGGCGCAGTCGCCGTACAGGCGCTCAAACTCGCCGCTGAAGAGGTGCGGATCTTCATTGGAGGCGTCGAGGCCGATGTTCTCTACGCCGGTACCGCCCCCGGCTTGGCCGCCGCCGTGACGCAATACAACATTCGCATCAATGGTCGGACGCCTCCAGGGCCGCAACCGGTGGTCATCGTCATCGACGGAATCGAGAGCGGCGACTCAGCCACGATCGCCGTCGAGTAGTTGCGCCCGGGGACGATCTAGGCTGCTTCGCCCAGCTGCGTCTCGAAGAACTGTTCGACCTCGGACTGCACTTCTTCCGGCGTTCGGCACTTGTAGATTGCCGACCGCAGTACCTTGCCGTTCCGCACTCCTCGCGAGAAGTAGGTGGCGAACTGCTTCATCTTTCCGGTGATCTCACCGGTCAGCTTGTCTTCCTTCTCGACCAAGAGCGCATAGTAGTCGCGAATCATCTGGTACCGGTCGGCCTCGGTGGGTTCGTCGTAAGCTCCCGAGGAAACGAACTGTTGAATCTGTCGAAAGATCCAGGGGTTCGAGGCGGCTGCTCGACCGATCATTACCCCGTCGCACTTCGTATGCTCAAACATCCGAACGCAGTCCTCGGGTGAAAATACGTCCCCGTTGCCCAGCACCGGAATGGATACTGAGTCCTTCAGTCGCGCGATCCAGTCCCAATCCGCTTCCCCGGAATAGCCCTGTGCCCGGGTGCGCCCGTGAAGAGCGACTCCTTGAAGCCCCACATCCTCGGCGATCTTGCCGACTTCACAGCAAACAATTTCGGAATCGTCCCAGCCGGTGCGAAACTTGCACGTGAACGGAATCGAGACTGCTGATC
>Ga0070726_10000444_pt1 | contig 51896 bp, 46 predicted proteins | sample tdAd471_FD_67275 | JGI IMG/M metagenome (GOLD analysis project Ga0070726, IMG submission 67275) | Marine sediment microbial communities from the Atlantic coast under amendment with organic carbon and nitrate - tdAd47.1 | ecosystem: Environmental > Aquatic > Marine > Coastal > Sediment | place...
TCAGGCCGCTCGCAGCCCTTCAGCAGTTCGTCCAGTAATTCCTTGGAAATCGTCATCGTCCTTGCTCCTCTCAGGAAGCATGAACCAAATCACAGATACACAGAAGATCGGACACTCTCGCTACGGGAAGGGCATGTTCATCTTACGCACCTCTTCGCTTCCCGGAAATACGCTAAAACGTCCGACACCTTTGGAATTTTCTGGCCTACTGGTGCGCGTCCTAAGAATGTTCAATGTCTCAAACTCGCCAAACACTTTCGCAGAGCATTCGGCGAGAATGTTTGCAAATATTGCGGGGGAAGCGCCGTGGTTCTTGACGCTAAATTCAAAAGCCAATCGACCTTCGCCATCTTTGAAGGTGAGATCGCTGACCGCCTTCAGGCCAATCGAAAGCCACGCTCGCTGCTCTTGGCGCATCGCGTCAACGCCTTCGGCGGTTTCTTTAAGCGTGAACCAAAGCAAAATGACGCCAGCGCCGGTAAGGGCGACAGCAAAAGCAGTCGCAACGGTCATCAACTTAGCCCAAAGGGCCATGGCCTGTTGCGCCTTAAGATGCGCTCGGAACGGCTATGTTCTTGGCCGGATTGTATTTCTACGTGAATGCACTCCAAAAGCGCGGCGCGCGGAAGGTCGATACAATGGCGCTCTATGCGATCTTCGGCATATTCAATATGGTCGGCGGCGCTCTGTTCGCCGCGCACGCGTATTTCAGCTTGCTCGGTGGCCAGGCCCCACACCGACCACAGCGCAATCGCGGCTAGGACTAACCCGAAAGCTATAAATGTAGCTGGTCCGCGCCAATTGCCTTCAAGCATTGCAACATAAACGCCGCCGAAAACTTTCCCCTGGATAGCTTGTTGGCGACGTTCACCTCTTTATCGCTGATTCCAATGTCGGCCAGCTTTTCAACAAGCTGGGCGTATGTCACGCCTTTCCGCTTCAACTCGGCTTTCAACAGGTTTGCGGCCTGTCTTTCCCATTCGGTTTGGTCTGGCATACTGACTCCAATAAAAAGATATCTTTTTTAGTATGTAACCTATTGAATGCAGTATGTCACATTACTATATCTGTTAGGAACTTAACGGATACAGTATAAAATGGCCCAACACTTCCTTCTCTCAGCAGCAGCCCGGACGCTCTCTTTGCGTTCGATCTACAAAGCTGGCGAGGACGTGGCCTATGAGACGTTCCGGGGTATGCGCTGGCCTGAGACGGGCGGTGAGGCTGTATGCCCGCGCTGTGGCCATGATGACGCCTATGACATTGCCACCCGCCGCAAGTTCAAGTGCAAAGCCTGTCACCACCAGTTCAGCGTGACCAGCGGCACAATCTTTGCCAGCCGCAAGATGGACTTCGTGGACCTGTTGGCGGCGATCTGCATTCTGGTGAACGCATCCAAGGGCGTGTCTGCCGTTCAACTGTCCCGCGATCTGGACTGCCAGTACAAGACGGCCTTCGTGCTGGCCCACAAGCTGCGTGAGGCGATGGCCTTGGAGGTGCAGACTGGCGAAGTTCTGGACGGCCACGTTGAAGTTGATGGCGCGTACTTCGGCGGTCACATTCGCCAAGAGAACCGCAAAGCAGACCGTAAGGACCGTCGTTTGAAGCGCCACCAGACAGGCCGTCGCCGGGTTGTCGTGGCGTTCCGTCAGCGCGTCGGGCGCACCCTGCCGTTCGTCACCACGTCCGAGGCGCACGGCGTCGCGCTGGCAGTCGAGAACGTTGACCGCCTGGCCACCATGTCAGCCGACGAAGCGCCGCATTGGGATGAACTGCACGACGGTTGGAACGTTGACCGCGTGAACCATAGCGAGTGCTACAGCGACCACGGCAAGCACACCAACTTGGTCGAAAGCTATTTCAGCCGCCTGCGCCGTATGGTGTCAGGCCAGCACCATCACGTCAGCCCTCAGTACCTGCACCAGTACGCGAACCATGCTGCATGGCTGGAAGACAACCGCCGCACCGACAACGGAACGTTAACGAGTATCGTTGTATCGAACGCTATGGCCGCACCCGTGAGCCGTACTTGGAAAGGTTACTGGCAGCGCGCGGCTTGACGTGACGAAACCGAGTCACAAGTGCGACACTTCGCTCTTAAATGTCGCGAACGGCAGTTTAAGTACCTGTTGTCAATGCTATCATGTTATGCTTGGTGGCAAAACAACCATAGGGAACCACGCCATGAACAACGATATGACACTGCGGATCATCGTGCTCAACGAGGGTGACGTTTTGGTTGCGCAGTGCCTTGAGTATGACATTTGCACGTCTGCCACCGATATGGACAGCTTGCAAAACCGTATGAACGGTTTGATTGAGTGCGAATTGGATTACACAAACAAGACAGGGCAAGAGATTGACCCTGCACCGGAAAGATTCCACAATATGTGGGATAAAGCCATAACCCAAGCAAACGGCGAGTACGAATATAGACTCGCAGCTTAGTAGCTGGAGTCCACATGCCCGCGCCTTTCGGCCCATCTCCAAAAGTCAACGAATATTGTGAATGGGCCGAAAAGGAAGCGGGCTGCACAGTTGTATACTGCGTTTTCGATCTCAAGTCATACGCGCGAATCACGCCACCTAATGGCCGCGCGGTTCATGTACCAAACAAACCTAGTAACGAACCCCTTTGCCATGCTGAGGTTGCTAACCTCGACCGGCGGCTCGGAGTTGAATCACCATTCCCTAAAACGCCTGATCCGCCCGAATAGCGTTACCGCCCCAACCGCTTCGCCCTACGCGCCGCCCGCGATCCCAGCGGCTTGCTATGCGCCTTGAAGTCCGCCTTCACGCCCCTTAGTCGCAAAAGCATCACCACATACAGCAGCCCACCGTGGCGTCCGTTCATGCACTCACGGTGCAAGTGGCGTAGTACGTTGTCGATTGTCTTGTCCTGCATGGGGGCAGGATAGCTTACAGCCGCTGTAAGGGATTCACCTTTGTTGGTGCGTTTGATACATAAGGCCGAAAATTGTAGTTGCTTTGTTCGCCTTTTGATCTCATAAACCAAATTAGAACAAAAAGCGAATATCAGCATCATTGCCGCCCCGCGGGTGGTGTGGAATAAGGATCGGAACAGATGGCAACGGCAGAAATCCTCGACATGACCGACAAGCGCTCAGGCGAAAAACAAAAGGCGCTGGACAGCGCGCTGGCCCAGATCGAACGACAGTTCGGCAAGGGGTCGATCATGAAGCTGGGCGAAGGCCCGGTTGAGGCGATCGAGGCGACGTCGACAGGGTCGCTCGGGCTCGATATCGCGCTGGGCATTGGCGGCATTCCGAAGGGCCGCGTGATCGAGATTTACGGGCCTGAAAGCTCGGGCAAGACAACGCTGACGCTGCATTGCATTGCCGAAGAACAGAAGACCGGCGGCGTCTGCGCCTTCGTTGACGCGGAACACGCGCTGGATCCGGGCTATGCCAGGAAGCTGGGCGTGAACCTGGATGAATTGCTGATCTCGCAGCCCGACACGGGCGAACAGGCGTTGGAAATTACCGAGACACTGGTGCGTTCGGGCGCGGTGAACATGGTGGTGGTCGATTCGGTGGCCGCCCTGACGCCGAAATCGGAACTGGAAGGCGATATGGGCGACGCCCAGGTCGGCGCGCAGGCCCGATTAATGAGCCAGGCCATGCGCAAGCTGACCGGCGCGATCAGCCGGTCGAAATGCACCGTGATCTTCATCAACCAGATTCGGATGAAGATCGGCGTGATGTTCGGCAGCCCGGAAACGACGACTGGGGGCAATGCGCTGAAATTCTACAGCTCGGTCCGGCTGGACATCCGCCGCATCGGCGCGATCAAGGACCGCGATGAAGTCGTCGGCAATGCGACCCGCGTGAAGATAGTCAAGAACAAGGTGGCCCCGCCGTTCAAGCAGGTCGAATTTGACATCATGTACGGCGAAGGCATCTCGAAAATGGGTGAGTTGCTGGACCTAGGCGTCAAAGCGGGCGTGGTTGAAAAATCCGGCTCGTGGTTCTCTTACGGGGATGAACGGATCGGGCAGGGGCGTGAGAATGCGAAAGTGTTCCTGAAGGAAAACGCCAGGATCGCTTATGAGATCGAGGATAAGATTCGCGCCGCGCACGGGCTGGACTTTGACATGCCCGCGCCAACGCCGCCCGTGGCAAGCGACCCGGACGACGTTCTGGAGGGCTGATCGGTCGGAGATGGCCAACTCCGGCAAAGGGCCCGCGTCACTTGGTTTGTGGCGGAGAATATCTGGGAATGGTCGACCGAACGGTCGGCCATTTTCGTGTGGAGATTTGTCACATACATCCGGCCCCACGCCTGAAAACGGGCAGCTGATCGCGGCTGCGCAATGCAATCGAGCGTTGGCAGATCGGGGCGCGCTAAGTCGGGCGAACAACTTGCAGTTCTGCGGAACCGGGTGGTTAGGTGAACGTATCCCTTGCTGGTCGCAAGTGGCCGCTGCCCGGTGCGACTGCAAATTTTCGGTCTGCTCGGTGGGGCATGCCGCCAATGGATCGGTAAGCTGGTAACCTCGATAGCAAACGCACCGGAGTGCCCAGTGGACAGCCAAACGGTGCAAGGCTAAACCGGCGCGGAACACCCAGAAATCCGGACCGGACCCAAGATGCCCAGCCTGAACGACATCCGATCGACATTCCTCGACTATTTTGCGCGCCACGGGCATGAAGTTGTCGCCAGCTCTCCGCTGGTGCCGCGCAATGACCCGACGCTGATGTTCGTCAACTCGGGCATGGTGCAGTTCAAGAACCTGTTTACAGGCGTCGAAACCCGCGACTATGTGCGCGCCACGACCAGTCAGAAATGCGTGCGCGCCGGTGGCAAGCACAATGATCTGGACAATGTCGGCTATACCGCGCGGCACCATACCTTCTTTGAAATGCTGGGGAATTTCAGCTTCGGGGACTATTTTAAGGGCGATGCGATCCCCTTTGCCTGGGATCTGATCACCAAGGAATTCGGCATCAATAAGGATCGCCTGCTGGTCACCGTCTATCACGACGATGACGAGGCGGCAGACATCTGGAAAAAACACGCTGGCCTGCCGGATGAGCGGATCATTCGCATCGCAACGGACGACAATTTCTGGATGATGGGGCCGACGGGGCCATGTGGGCCGTCGTCCGAGATTTTCTATGACCACGGCGACCACATTCCCGGTGGCCCGCCGGGCAGCCCGGATGAAGATGGCGACCGGTTCATCGAAATCTGGAACCTGGTCTTCATGCAGTTTGAACAGTTCGAGGATGGCAGCCGCGCCCCTCTGCCGAACCAATCGATTGACACCGGCATGGGGCTGGAACGGATTGGTGCGCTGATGCAGGGGCATCACGACAATTATGACACCGATCTGTTCCGCACGCTGATCGAGGCTTCGGCCAATGCCACAAGCACTGAACCGGACGGGCCGGGGAATGTGCATCACCGGGTCATCGCGGATCACCTGCGCGCGATGTCTTTTCTGATCGCCGACGGGGTTCTGCCCTCGGCAGATGGGCGCGGTTATGTGCTGCGGCGGATCATGCGTCGCGCAATGCGGCACGGCGCACTGCTGGGCGCGACCGATCCACTGATGTATCGTCTGGTGCCGACGCTGGTGGGCGAAATGGGGCAGGCATATCCCGAACTTGGCCGCGCGCAGGCGATGATCGAAGAAACTCTGCGCAGCGAAGAAACCCGGTTTCGTAAAACCCTGGACCGCGGACTTCATCTTCTGGATGAAGAGCTTGGCAATCTGCCTGATGGTGCCGCCTTTCCGGGCGCGGCCGCTTTCAAGCTCTATGATACCTTCGGATTTCCGCTGGATCTGACACAGGATGCCTTACGCGAACGCGGCCGATCGGTGGACGAATCGGGTTTTGATGCGGCAATGGCGGAGCAAAAGGCAAAATCACGCGCCAGCTGGGCCGGCTCGGGCGAGGTTGCGGATGCGGCGATCTGGTACGATCTGGCCGACCAGCATGGCGCAACCGAATTCCTGGGCTATGACACGGAAATTGCCGAAGGGCAGGTGCTGGCGCTGGTACAATCCGGCGCCGCAATTGAAACGGCAGGGCCCGGCGATGAGGTGGTAATTGTCACCAACCAGACGCCGTTCTATGCCGAATCCGGCGGGCAGGTTGGCGACACCGGGCGCGTGACCTGGGAAGGTGGCGCGGCCATGGTCACGGACACGCGCAAGGTGGCGGATGTGGTGCAGCACGTTGCGCGCATTGCCGAAGGCTGCCTAACCCCCGGCACGGGCGTTGCCCTGCGCGTCGATCACGACCGGCGCAGCAAGATCCGCGCCAATCATTCGGCAACCCATTTGCTGCATGAAGCCCTGCGCGGCGCGCTGGGGGATCAAGTCGCGCAGCGTGGGTCGCTGAATGCGCCGGATCGGCTGCGGTTTGACTTTTCCCATGGCGCAGCGCTTAGCCTTGCGGAAATTCGTGGTGTTGAGGACCAGGTGAACGCCTTCATCCGCCAGAACACGCCCGTCGAAACCCGGATCATGACGCCGGATGATGCGCGCGAGATCGGCGCGCAGGCGCTGTTTGGTGAGAAATATGGTGAGGAGGTTCGCGTCGTCTCGATGGGGCGGGCGGACACGGGCAAAGGCGCGGACGGGCAGACATGGTCGATCGAACTGTGCGGCGGCACGCATGTGACGCGCACGGGCGATATCGGGCAATGCGTCGTACTGGGTGACAGCGCGTCCAGTGCCGGGGTACGCCGGATCGAAGCGCTGACCGGGGCGGCGGCTGCTGCGTATTTGACCCAGCAGGATCACCGCCTGGCCGAGGCGGCGCTGGCGTTGAAAACTCAGGCCGCCGAAGTGCCCGACCGGGTGCGCGCGCTGCTGGACGAACGCAAGGCGCTGCAGGCCGAAGTGGCTGATCTGCGCAAGAAACTGGCGACCGGCGGATCGGGCGCTGTGGCTGCGGAAACGGTCAACGGGATCGCACTGACCGCGCAGGTGTTAAGCGATGTGTCGCCCCGCGACCTGCCGGGTATCATCGACGATATCAAGGCGCGCGGACCGGGCGCCGTGCTGCTGATTGCGGATACCGGCGGTAAAGCGGCCGTCGCTGCCGGCGTGACCGAGGATCTGACCGACCGGCTGAGCGCCATCGATTTGGTCCGCGCCGCCGTGGCCGAACTGGGCGGCAAAGGCGGTGGTGGTCGCCCGGCGATGGCACAGGGTGGCGGCAGTTCGCCTGAGAATGCGCAAGCGGCCATCGCCGCTGTGAAAACTCTGATGGAGAACGCGACATGACGGCCCTGTGGATCGCCAACGTCGAGGTGACCGACCCCGACACCTATGCCAAATACGCCGCCATCGCGACCGAAGCGATTGCCGAACACGGTGGCGTGTTTCTGGCGCGCGGCGGGCGCTATGTTCAACTGGAAGGCAATGACCGTGCGCGCAACGTCGTGGCGCGGTTCCCATCGCTTGAAGCCGCCGTCGAGTGTTACAATTCGGCGAAATACCAGGAAGCGGTTGGCCACGCCAAAGCCTCTTCCCTGCGCGATTTGGTGGTGGTGGAAGAAGGCTGACGCGGCGCTCGTTGAAATGCGCCACGCGCCCATGTCTTTTCGCGCCAAATACTCCCGCCGGAGGCATGGCGAGCGAAGCGAGCCCCCTTAAACCCAGACTTGCCGCGTCAGCGGCCCGCTTTCACATCGTGTTTAACTTGCAGCACGGGCCTGGCGTTTGCGCTCATGCGGGTCGAGGAAACGTTTGCGCATCCGCACGGCTTTCGGGGTGACCTCGACCAGTTCATCGTCGTCGATATAGGCGATGGCCTGTTCCAGCGACAGTGTGATTGGGGTGGTCAGGCGAACCGCCTCATCCGTACCCGAGGCGCGCACGTTGGTCAGCTTCTTGCCCTTCAGCGGGTTCACTTCCAGGTCGTTTTCGCGGGAATGCTCGCCAATGATCATGCCGCCATAGACGTCTTCCTGCGCACCGATGAACATCCGGCCCCGGTCTTCCAGATTGAACAGCGCAAAGGCGACGGACTGGCCTGCCTCCATCGAGATCAGCACGCCCGCGCGCCGACCGGGGATCGGGCCGCGCCAGGGTTGCCAGTCGTGAAACACGCGGTTCAACACGCCGGTTCCGCGCGTGTCGGTCATAAACTCGCCGTGGTAGCCGATCAGCCCGCGTGACGGGATTTGTGCCACGATGCGGGTTTTACCAGCCCCGGCTGGGCGCATTTCAGCCAGTTCACCGCGACGCGGGCCGGTCAGCTTTTCAATAACCGCACCGGAATAATTGTCGTCAACGTCGATGGTGACCTCTTCGATCGGCTCAAGCCGCTGGCCGTCAACTTCGCGGATCAGCACCTGCGGGCGCGAGATTGACAGCTCGAACCCCTCGCGGCGCATGTTTTCGATCAGCACGCCCATCTGCAATTCGCCGCGCCCGGCAACCTCGAAAGCCTCACCGCCCGGCGTGTCGGTGACCTTGATGGCGACGTTGACCTCGGCTTCGCGCAGAAGGCGTTCGCGGATGACGCGGGACTGGACCTTTTTGCCGTCGCGCCCGGCCAGCGGGCTGTCGTTGATGCCGAATTGAACGCTGATGGTGGGCGGGTCGATAGGCTGCGCGGGCAGGGCGGTGTCGAGCGCCACATCACACAGCGTATCGGCCACGGTTGCCTTCGACATGCCTGCGATGGTTACGATGTCGCCTGCTTCGGCAACGTCAATCGACTGGTGGCCAAGGCCCCGGAAGGCCTGGATTTTGGTGACGCGGAATTTCTCGATCAGCTCGCCGTCGCGGGTCAGCGCCTTCAGTGTTTCGCCGGTCTTCAAACGCCCGCTTTCGACGCGCCCCGTCAGAATGCGGCCGATGAACGGGTCAGCGCCCAGCGTGGTGGCAAGCATGCGGAAGGGTTCGCCCGCCTGTGCGATCTGCGCGGGCGCGGGAACGTGGTCCAGGACCACTTTGAACAGCGCTGACAGGTCTTTTCGCGCCCCGTCCAACTCATCATCCGCCCAGCCGGCCCGGCCCGAGGCATAGAGGACCGGGAAATCCAACTGGTCGTTATCGGCGCCAAGGGCGACGAACAGATCGAAGACTTCGTCCAGCGCTCGGTCGGGTTCTCCGTCGGGCTTGTCGACCTTGTTCAGCACAACGATGGGGCGCAGGCCCAGGGCCAGCGCTTTGGAGGTGACGAATTTGGTCTGCGGCATCGGGCCTTCGGCGGCATCGACCAGCAGGACCACTCCGTCAACCATCGACAGGATGCGCTCAACCTCGCCCCCGAAATCGGCGTGGCCGGGGGTGTCGACGATGTTGATGCGGGTACCTTCCCATTCGACCGAGGTGGCCTTGGCAAGAATCGTAATGCCGCGTTCGCGTTCCAGATCGTTGCTGTCCATGGCCCGTTCGGCCACGGCCTGTCCTTCGCGGAACGCACCTGATTGCGCCAGCATGGCGTCCACCAGCGTGGTTTTTCCGTGGTCAACGTGAGCAATAATCGCGATGTTGCGAAGGTCCATGACGTCCGTTCCTTGTGGGCTTGGCGCGCGCTTAACGCGGGCCAGACCCAAAGGCCAGCGGTTTTGTGGTCAGACGGGCAGGGCGGTGGTTTCTTTCAGCTCTTCCATGACGAAGCTGGCGGAAACATCGGCCAGATCGACTTGTTGGATCAGCCGCTGGTACAGGCGGTCATAGTCGGCGACATCGCGCACGCGGGCGCGGATCAGGTAATCCAGCTCTCCGGTCATGCGGTATGCGCCCAGGATTTCCGGCATCGCATTTGTGGCGCGGGCGAATTTGGCCAACCAGTCGGCATCATGGGCGCTGGTGCGGACCTGGATGAATACCGTCAGGTTCAGTTCCAGCGCTTCGGGATCGACCAGCGCAACCCGGGCCCGGATCACGCCGCTGTCTTCCAACGCGCGGATACGCCGCCAAAGGGCGTTGCGCGACAGGCGGATCACCTGGCCCAGCGCGTCGAGCGCGGGCGTCGCGTCACGTTGCAGGGCGGTCAGAATCCGGCGGTCGATTTCATCAAGTGTCTTCATAAAATAACATATTGGTGGAAATCCTCCCAAAAGCAACTGATTTTGCCCTGATTTTGGGAGCATTTCTCGCCCCGAACCTTGTATTCAGGGCGAACTCAGCAGAGCAGGAGCGCCCTTCATGATTGCCAAAGTATTCCTCGACCATCCGCGCAACGTGGATGAGACCTATCTGGAACACGCCCGTTTCGCCGGTGGATTTTCGTTAACGTTGCTGGGGGCTGCCGGGGCGGCGGCGGTTCATGCGGTGATCCCGTGTCTGTTTGAAAAGACCGCCAGCGGCATGATCGCCCAGATGTACGCCAAGACCCACAACCGGGGTCAATAATGTGCCGCTGGGCGGCGTGGATTGGCGCGCCGGTCTTTCTTGAGACGATCATCAGCGATCCCGAGCATTCGCTGATCGAACAAAGCCACCACGCCGAGCATTGCAAATCGACGATCAACGCCGATGGCTTCGGCGTTGCGTGGTACGATCACCGGGCCGAGCCTGGGTTGTTCCGCGATACCTATCCGGCCTGGTCCGATCCGAATTTGCGGGCGATTGCCGGGCAGGTCCGCTCGCCCTTGTTTTTGGCGCATGTGCGGGCCTCGACCGGGTCCGCGACCAGCCGCAACAACTGTCATCCGTTCACGGTGGGCCGATGGAGTTTCATGCACAACGGTCAGATCGGAGGGTTCGAAGCGTTCCGCAAGCGCGCCGATATGTCGATCCCGGATGCGTTTTACGGTCACCGCAAAGGTGCGAGTGATAGTGAGGTTCTGTTTCTGACCGCGCTGGGCCATGGGCTGGATCGTGACCCCGTCGCGGCGCTGGCCCGCGCCGTGGGGGATCTGGAGGCGATGTCGCGCGCTTATGGAACCGGCCCGCACATGCGGCTGTCGGCCGCCCTGTCGGATGGCGAATGCCTTTATGCGGTGCGCTATGCGTCGGACCAATGGGCGCCGTCGCTTTACTATCGTTATTGCGAGCGGGCGCGCGGATGGTCAGTTGTGTCAGAGCCTTATGAGGCTGCGGATGACTGGACAGCCGTCCCCCCCGGCACGATTTGTCGCTTCGATGGGGACACGGTCGCGGCGACACCGTTTGCGCCCGCAGCGCGGTGCCGCGCAGCGGCCTGAGTGTCACCTGACGTCTTTATCGCGTCGAATTACCCTTTAAGCGCCTTGTTCAGGTTCGCGTCGATCGCCTCCAGAAAGCCTTCGGTCGTCAGCCAGCTTTGATCCGGCCCGACCAGCAGCGCCAGATCCTTGGTCATCTGGCCGCTTTCGACGGTGCCCACCACCACCTTTTCCAGGGTTTCCGCGAATTCCTTCAGCTTGGCGTTGCCGTCAAGTTTTGCGCGGTGCTTCAACCCTCCGGTCCAGGCATAGATCGAGGCGATGGAGTTTGTTGATGTCGCCTCGCCCTTCTGGTGCTGGCGATAGTGGCGGGTGACGGTGCCATGCGCCGCCTCGGATTCGACGATTTTGCCGTCGGGCGTCATCAGCTGGCTTGCCATCAGGCCGAGTGATCCGAAGCCCTGCGCGACGGTGTCAGACTGCACGTCGCCGTCATAATTCTTGCAGGCCCAGACATAACCGCCCGACCATTTGAGCGAGCTGGCGACCATGTCGTCGATCAACCGGTGTTCGTACCAGATCTTCGCCTCTTCAAATTTCTCGGCGAATTCGGCGTCATAGACTTCCTGAAAGATGTCCTTGAAGCGCCCGTCATAGGCTTTGAGGATCGTGTTCTTGGTGGAAAGATACACCGGCCAGCCAAGGTTCAGCCCGTAGTTCAGCGAAGCGCGCGCAAAATCGTAGATCGAGGCGTCGAGGTTATACATCCCCATGAAAACGCCGGCTTCCTTGGCGTCATAGACCTCGCGCTCGATCACCTCGCCATCGGCGCCAGTGAATTTCATGCTCAGCTTGCCGGCACCGGGGAAGGTGAAATCAGTGGCCTTATATTGGTCGCCGAAAGCGTGGCGGCCCACGACGATGGGTTTGGTCCAGCCGGGGACCAGACGCGGGACGTTGGAACACAGGATCGGCTGGCGGAAGATCACGCCGCCCAGGATGTTGCGGATCGTGCCGTTGGGGCTGCGCCACATTTTTTTCAGGCCGAACTCCTCAACCCGGGCCTCATCCGGGGTGATCGTGGCGCATTTGACGCCGACGCCAACCTCCTTGATTTTTTCCGCCGCGTCGATGGTGATCTGGTCGTCGGTGCGGTCGCGTTCCTCCATCCCGAGGTCATAATAAAGCAGGTCGACATCAAGGTACGGCAGGATCAGCTTGTCCTTAATGAACTGCCATATAATGCGCGTCATCTCATCCCCGTCGAGTTCGACGATGGGGTTTTCGACTTTGATCTTGGACATTGAACACCTTCACGCTGCAAGAGATGGGCGCGGTCTAGCGGATGGACCCCTTGGGGGGAAGACGTGTCGCGGCGTCCGACGGAACGACCCGGGTCAGTGATCTTCCTGCGCAGATTCCGGCACTGCGGGGGTTCCTCCGGCGATGCGGTCGGCCAGGTATTCGCGGGCGCGGGTTTCGGCGCTGCGGATGCGCACGGCAGTCAGAAATGCTTCCTCGGTGGTGGCAGAAGTGGATCCGATCACCTTGGCGACATTTGCGACAAGCTGGTCATCGCCAAGTTTTTCGGCGGCGGCGATCGCCTCTTTCGCCAATTGGTCGGCAATGTCTTCAGTGATGCCCATGGCTGCTGCGTCCAGGCCTTTGATTGCGCTTGGTCCTGACCCTGAGTACGATGCCCCTGCCGAAGCGTCCAGCCCCAAGGCCGGTCGCGGGGAATTTGAACAGCGATAGGTATTTCGGGGCAAAGGGCGGTGACGAAACTGGGACGCCTTGTGCCTTGGTTGAGTGTTTCTGCTGCGCTTCTGGCGGTCAGGGCGGTGTTGTGGCTGATTGGTCTGCGCCCCGCGTTCGACGTACTTGAGCGGAATTGGCAGACGCTTGATCTTGCAGTGTTGGCGGCTGATCCGCTGGGGTCGCTTTGGTATCTGCATTCGCAGGCACCGCTGTTCAACGCCGTGCTCGCCGTTATCATCACAATTGTCGGACCCGATGCAACGCAGATGACGCTGGTGCTTTATGGTGTCTGGATCGCTCTGACGCTGATCGGGGCAGGGCTTTTGATCGCCATACTACGCCGCCTGGGTTTTTCCCAACTGTGGGCGGCTGTGTCGGCGTTCCTGATCTGCTGCACGCCCAGCGTCCTGTATTATGAGACCTATGCATTCTATCCCCATCCCAGCGCGTTTCTGGTTTTGTGTTTCATGCATGCGCTTTTTGTACCGCATCGGTATCGCGCGTTGCAGGGCTTTGGTGCGCTGGTGGCGCTGGCGTGGCTTTGGGCGGTGTTTCATCCGGTGTTTATCGCCATCGCCGGATACGTCTTTGGCCGCATGATTCTGATGGAGCGGCGCGCATCGATTGCCGCGGCGGTCGTGGCGACAATGCTTGCCGCGGTTCCGACGCTGAAAAACGCGGTGGTATTTGGGGTGCCTTCGGCGTCAACCTGGTTGCCGCTGAACCTTGCGCAGACGGTTCGGATCGAGTCCGAGGATATGCGGGTTAAGTGTCAGTTCAATGCAGTCATCAGGCAGTTGAAGGCCACCGATCCGGATGCAACCGAAGCATTAACTGCCGGTGACCATCCGGTGCTGACAGCGACGACCAAGTCGGGCGGGGCGCCTAACATGAACTCTGCAATTGTTCTGGACAGGTCGCGCCAATGCCTTCCCCATGTCGTGACCGCGGCGCAGGCGGATCCGCTGCGTTACATCAAGAAACGCTTGCAACGCTTCTTGCGCACGCATTCGCTGCGGCCGCATCAGTACTTCCATGAGCCCGGCGGGTGGGAGCGTATTTCATCGCTCTGGCGGGTGATCGAGTGGACGTATCCGGTATCCGGATTGCTGAACCTGCTGTTGTATTTCTGTCTGTTCAGGCTGTGCTGGCGCGCGGCGCGATCGGGCCCCTACCGCCCTGAGATGTCAACGCTGTTGCTGGTACTGATCTATTTCACTGCCGCAACCCACCTAATGAACGGCAGTGAGCAGGAGCGGATGCGATACACGATCGAGCCGATTTATGCGATCCTCGCCGTCTGGTGGCTGGGACCGCTGCGCGGGCCGGCCCGTGTCCGGGACTGGCTTTATCGCGTGGTTTACCGTGTGGTTTCCGTCAGGCGGCGGCGCACGTAGCCGTCAACCTGGCCAATCATGTCGTCCATATGCGGATCTTCGAAGAAATGGGCCGCACCTTCGATTTCCGAATGGGTGATGGTGATACCCTTTTGTTCGTGCAACTTCTCGACCAATAGGCGTGTATCGTTTGGCGGCGCCACCCGATCTGCGGTGCCGTTGATGATCAGGCCGCTGCTGGGGCAGGGGGCGAGGAAGGTAAAGTCGTACATGTTGGCGGGCGGGGCGACCGAGATGAAGCCGGTAATCTCGGGCCGGCGCATCAGTAGCTGCATGCCGATCCAGGCCCCGAAGCTGAACCCGGCGACCCAGCAATGTTTGGAGTTCTGGTTCATCGACTGGAGGTAGTCGAGCGCGCTTGCCGCGTCAGACAACTCTCCGATGCCCTGATCGTATTCGCCCTGACTGCGCCCGACACCGCGGAAGTTAAACCGCAGGACCGTGAAGCCCATGTTGTGGAACGCATAGTGCAGGTTATAGACGACGCGATTGTTCATCGTGCCACCGAACTGCGGGTGCGGGTGCAGGATGATCGCAATTGGCGCATCCTTGGCCTTTTGCGGGTGGTAGCGCCCTTCCAGGCGACCTTCGGGGCCGGGAAAAATGACCTCGGGCATATGTGACTTCCTTACGATGTATCCGGCGACCGTATGGTTGACGGAAATTGTCGGATACTTTAGAACCGTTCTAATCTGACCCGTCCGATAGCTGGGGGAACGGGCGTTTCAAGTGACCTAAGCGGCGCGCCATTGCGCGTCAACCGCAAGCGGGGCGTTGATCGGGCGATGTTGCCATGAAACTAAGCACCAAGGGGCGATATGCGATGGTCGCGCTGGCCGATCTGGCGACGGCGGGTAAGCTGGTGTCTTTGACAGAATTGTCCAGGCGCCAGGATATCTCGTTGCCGTATCTGGAACAGCTGTTCGTCAAGCTGCGCCGGGCCGGGCTGGTGGATTCGGTACGCGGGCCGGGCGGCGGGTATAGGCTGGCGAAGTCCCCGGATGCCATTCGGGTGGTCGACGTCCTTGCCGCCGTGGATGAGACTGTCAGCGCCATGCATACCGGGGCGGGGGCGTCGGGTGCGTTGTCGGGGACCAAGGCGCAATCGCTGACCAACCGCCTGTGGGAGGGGTTGAGCGCGCATGTCTATGTGTTCCTGCACCAAACCCGGCTGTCTGACGTGATCGAGAATGAACTGTCGCCCTGTCCGGCAGTGTCCACCCTGTTTGAAGTTGTGGATGAGGGATGATCGGGTTTGTGAAAGTGCCGCGCCTGCGGCGCGATTTCTCTTCAAAAGAGCGGCGCTGCGCGCCGAATGCCTCCGGCGGGGATATTTTTGGGTCAATGATGATGCCGGGGCTGCGTCATGGTTGAGCGGGTGTATCTTGACTGGAACGCCACTGCGCCGCTGCGGGCCGAGGCGAAGGCGGCGATGGTTGCGGCGATGGATGTCGTTGGCAACCCGTCGTCGGTGCATGGTGAGGGGCGCGCTGCGAAGGCCGTGGTTGAAAAGGCGCGCGCGCAGGTGGCGGCGGCGGTGGGTTGCGATGTGTCCGAGGTGGTCTTTACTTCGGGCGCGACCGAGGCGGCGGCGATTTTGGAAGGCTTGCCAGCGGGCCACGCGGTGTTTGTTCAGGACACCGGGCATGAGTGTCTGTGGGCGCATGCGGATTTTGATGGCGCGGCGGACCACGGCCATGTGCTGGCGATGGGGCTGGCGAACGGTGAGACGGGCGTGGTGACGCAGCCCTCGGCGCGGGTCGACGGGCGATTTGCGTTTGGCGACCGATTTGCCGATTGGCTGGTGCTGGACATCACGCAAGCCGTGGGCCGGGTGCCTTTTGCGTTCAACTGGTCCGAGGCGGATTTCGCGATCCTGTCGGCCCATAAACTCGGCGGGCCGAAGGGTGTTGGGGCGCTGATTGCGCGGTCGGGCAAGGAATTTGACCCGCTGCTGCGCGGTGGCGGGCAGGAACTTGGGCGACGCTCGGGCACCGAAAATATCGTTGGGATCGCCGGGTTCGGTGCGGCGGCAGAGGCGGCGGTGGCCGAATTGGCCGATGGGACCTGGGAAAAAGTGGCTGAACGTCGCGATTTTCTGGAAAGCGCATTGGCGGCTGGATCAAAACATACTATTTTTGTCGGGAATGAGTCGGAGCGCCTTCCCAACACCTGCTGTTTCGCGACGCCGGGCTGGAGGGGCGAAACGCAGGTGATGCAGATGGATCTGGCCGGATTCGCGATCAGCGCCGGATCGGCCTGTTCCAGCGGCAAGGTCAGGGCCAGCCGGGTGCTGGGCGCGATGGGATTGGACGACGCGCTGGCCAGTTGCGCGGTGCGGGTGTCGATGGGGGCCACCACGACGGATGAGGATATTGAGCGGTTCGCCGATGCCTGGCTGGCCGCACATGAACGGATGCGGGCGCGGGCCGCCTGAAAGGAATGAAATGACGGTTTTGGATAGTGACGTACGTGAAGGTGTGGACCGCGAAACGGTTGAGGCGGTGCAATCGCTGTCGGGCAAGTACAAGCACGGCTGGGAAACCGAGATCGAGATGGAGTATGCGCCAAAGGGCGTGAACCCCGATATTGTGCGACTGATCTCGTCCAAGAACGAAGAGCCCGCTTGGATGACTGAATGGCGTTTGGGTGCGTTCGAGCGTTGGGAAAAGATGGACGAGCCGGAGTGGGCGATGGTCCATTATCCGGCGATTGATTACCAGGATCAGTATTACTACGCCAAACCGAAAAGCATGGACGTCAAGCCAAAGTCGCTGGACGAGGTTGATCCCAAGCTGCTGGAAACATACGCGAAACTGGGTATCCCGCTGAAGGAACAGATGATCCTGGCCGGTGTTGAGGGCGCCGAGGATGCGCCTGCCGAGGGACGCAAGGTGGCCGTGGATGCGGTGTTTGATTCCGTTTCTGTCGGGACGACGTTTCAAGCGGAATTGAAAAAGGCCGGCGTGATCTTCTGTTCGATTTCCGAGGCGATCCGGGAGCATCCGGACCTGGTGAAAAAATATCTCGGCTCGGTCGTGCCGGTGACGGACAATTATTTTGCGACGCTGAATTCGGCGGTGTTTTCCGATGGCTCGTTTGTGTATGTGCCGCCGGGTGTGCGTTGCCCAATGGAACTCAGCACCTATTTCCGGATCAATGCAGAGAATACCGGGCAGTTTGAACGCACGCTGATCATTGCCGACAAAGGCAGCTATGTCAGCTATTTGGAGGGCTGCACCGCGCCGCAGCGCGACACCACGCAGTTGCACGCCGCTGTGGTGGAGCTGGTGGCGTTGGAAGATGCCGAGATCAAGTATTCGACCGTCCAGAACTGGTTCCCGGGCGATGAAAACGGTGTTGGCGGGATTTTCAACTTTGTCACCAAGCGGGCGGATTGCCGGGGTGATCGGTCGAAAGTGATGTGGACGCAGGTGGAAACCGGATCTGCCGTGACGTGGAAGTATCCGTCTTGCATTCTGCGGGGCAATGACAGCCAGGGCGAATTCTATTCCATTGCCATCACCAACAATTACCAGCAGGCCGACACTGGTACCAAGATGGTGCATCTGGGCAAGAATACGAAATCCCGCATTGTGTCCAAGGGGATATCGGCGGGCAAGGCGCAGAATACCTATCGCGGGCTGGTCAGCATGCACCCCAAGGCCAAGGACAGCCGGAATTATACGCAATGCGACAGCCTGCTGATTGGCGGCGACTGCGGCGCGCATACGGTGCCATATATCGAGGTGAAGAATAACTCCTCACGGGTCGAGCATGAGGCGACGACCAGCAAGGTTGACGACGATCAGCTGTTCTATTGCCGTCAGCGCGGCATGGACGAAGAGGAGGCCGTGGCCCTGGTCGTGAACGGGTTCTGCAAAGAGGTTCTGCAAGCGCTGCCGATGGAATTTGCCATGGAAGCACAACAGCTTGTGGCAATCTCGCTTGAAGGATCGGTTGGCTGAGGATGGTTCCGGCTTTGCGATTAACGACATGTGAATGCGGTTGTTTAGCTGCAATTCGTCACAATTTTGGCGTGTATGCGTCTTATGCCCGTCCAAAATGGTTACCAAATAGTTGCCAGTCGACGGGCAATAGGCAGAAAGATGCATTCGACCGATCAGCACCAGCGGGACGCCTTCCAGGATCGTATCGCGCGGATTTCGCAGCAGCGCGGAACCCCGGAGCCGACCGAGATCAAGCAGAACTATGCGGCCAACATGGCCTATCCGCTGAGTTTCATTGGTGCCGCTGCCATCGGGGCGTTTTCAGTGCTTCTGGCGCGCTATCTGCGATTTCACATGGGCGCGGGCGGTATCGGCGGCGAGGGGGCGGAATCGTTGTTGATCATGGATGTGGTCATGGCCTCGGCGGCGGGATTGTTCCTGAAAATGATCTTTCGCATTCAGGCGCAGCATTACAAAACCGCGCAAACGGTCGGTGTATTGGCCATGGTTGCGCTGATGCACAACGCGGTTCATTTCGCACCGGGCGTGTTCAGCAAGGTGTTTTCGGACGATTGGGTGGAAGAGGTTCTGATCGTCACGGACCCGAAGACGGCGATATTCGCGGGCTTTTCGATCCCGCTTGGTCAGGATGGCCAGCAGGGCGGCGGTTCCGGCGCGGGGCGTTCGGGCGACGGGTTGGGCAAGGTCGTGATGCAGAACGGCGGCTAACGCGCGGGCTTTCCGACGTTTTTTCTACAATTCGGCGCGGTTATTTTCGCCCGGTCGGGCTGCCGGTTGAAGATAAGGTCCAAAGATGGCCTTAGCCCCGATTGTTTCCCATTTGCAGCCCAATTCCTGCCGCAGTCGAAAGCTAGTTTCCCTTGAGGAAGCAGCTAAGGACCACGGATATGGCAGGCATTGCACGTTCGCATACGAGTTATCGCAAAAAACTTTTGCGCAACCAATCGGCGCCCAAAGAGATTTTCGGGGCGATGCCGGAGAAGCGCGGCGGAGCGCAGTTGCGCCGGGGCGCGAAAGAGCGCGCCGAGTTGCTGTGGATGCTCAAGGAGGTCGCGCTCAGCCCGATTGCATTCGTCCTTGGGTTCGCCGGATTGCTGGCGGGTCGCGTCATCGGATTCAAGCTGCTGGCGGCAGGGGGGATGTACCCGTTGGCGCCAGGGACGCAGAAATGGCTGCCCCTGATCGAGGTTGGCCTAGGCGTTGCCCTGGCGATGGGCATCGCCCTGCTGATCGGTATGAACAAAGGCATTCGCCGCATCGCGCTGGTCGTGGGGCTGGCTGCTGCTTTCTGGTTCGAACCCGCCTATATCGGCAAGATTCAGGCCGAATACGAAGGGCATTACCCCTATCAGACGCTGCGGGCGCAGATACTGGGCGGCTAAATGCACGGATCTGCGCGGGCCGGTCAGGCCTCTGGACGGCTGATCTCCGGTGCGCCGGAGGGGCAGCCGCCCCGCTTCCTGCGTCACAAGGTGCTGGCGATGATCAAAGCAAACAAAGCACACGATCAGGTGTTTCACGAGCGCCTTTCGCGTATTCACAGCGGGGCGCCGAAAACCGTCACCCGGCCTCCGGCCGGTGCAGACGATGCGCCGCAACCGCAAGAATCGTGGGTGCGCGCCGTGCTGGTGGATCTTTTGGTCTCTCCGGTTGGGCTGGCAGCCGGGATCGGGGCAATTCTGGGCGCGCGCATTGCGGCAATGAAGCTGTTTGCGCCCGATGGCTATTACCCGTTGGTTTTGGACCCGCCGGTCGTCTTCATGGGCATCGAACTGGCACTGGCCCTGATCCTGATGATCGTGCTGATGCTGGTGCTGGATCTAAACCGCGGATTGCGCAGATCAATCGTGTTCATCGGCTTCCTGGGCGCGATTCTGGCCGAACAGGCGCTGCTGGATATCGCCCCGGATGCCCTGCGCAACAACTATCCGGCAGACATGATCCGCGACGCGATCATCGAAAGCTAAGCAACACGAGCCTCCAAAACGCTGGGTGCTGTGGTGCGGCATTCCGGGTTGGGATGCGCCATGTTTGACCTCAAAAAAGCGATGGCGTTGGCCGCTGATCAAGGTCGCCTTGCGTCCGAGGCGATGCGAATCTCATCCTTCGCGTATCAGAACGAGCGAGTCGTCTTTGCGGTGAAATCGCTGCGAGATGTCATTCAGCGCACTCATTTTTCGGGCCAGTTTTATGAGCCGGAAGAGCTAGAGATTCTGAGGCGGAATTTTAAACCCGGCCAGGTTTTCTGCGACGTGGGAACCAATGTCGGCAATCACACGGTCTATGCGATGAAGATCATGGGCGCGTCGCGGGCGCATGTTTTTGAACCCAATCCGGTTGCCTGCGAAGTTCTGCTTGCGAACCTGTTTCTGAACGGCCTGGAGGATCGGGTTGATTTTTCCTGCCTGGGCTATGCGGTCGGTGCGGCGCGCAGCGACGGAAATTCGATGGCGTTCATAGAGAAAAACATCGGCGGCGGGCGGGTCGAACGTGGCGGTGGCGACCTGTCGGTTCGCACCGGTGACGATATGTTGGGCGGACGGCCCATCGACCTGATGAAGATTGATGTTGAGGGGATGGAGATTGACGTTCTGAAGGGGTTTGCCCAGACGGTCGCAACGCATCGCCCATCGGTTTTTGTTGAGGTCGACAACACGAACCGTGCGGAATTTGATGCCTGGGTCGCCGAAAATACCTATGTCGTCACCGAACGTTTCAAGAGGTATCGGTCGAATGAGAACTTCATGATCGTGCCGCATGAAAAAACCACACCAGCGCTGGGCCATGCGACGCTGGCCAGCGTGTGCCCGCCCGAAGTTGCGAAAAAATTCGCCACCGCCCGGGCGCAGCGCAAAAAGCCGAAACCCGTAACAGACTGAGATAGATCGCCACGATGGTGGTAGAATGACAACGACATATTTTCCGGAGCACTGAATGCTGAACATAACAAACCTCCACGTCGGCCTTGAAGAGGAAGACAAAGCCATCCTGAAAGGTGTCGACCTGAGTGTCGGTGCCGGGGAAGTGCACGCGATCATGGGGCCGAACGGATCCGGGAAGTCGACGCTGTCCTATGTTCTGGCAGGGCGCGACGGTTACGAGGTAACGGACGGGTCCGCGACGCTGGAAGGCGATGACCTGCTTGAGATGGAGCCTGAGGAGCGCGCCGCCGCGGGCCTGTTTCTGGCGTTCCAATACCCGATCGAAATTCCCGGTGTGGGCAACATGACCTTCCTGCGCACTGCGGTGAATGCGCAGCGCAAAGCGCGTGGCGAGGACGAGATGAGCGCGGCCGAATTCCTCAAAGCGATCCGCGAAAAGGCCAAGACGCTGAAGATCGACCCGGACATGCTGAAGCGTCCGGTGAATGTCGGGTTCTCGGGTGGAGAGAAAAAGCGCAATGAAATCCTGCAGATGGCGATGCTTGAACCGCGCATGTGTGTGCTGGACGAGACGGATTCAGGCCTGGACGTTGACGCGATGAAGCTGGTCAGCGAGGGCGTGAATGCGCTGCGCGATGCGGGGCGGTCATTCCTTGTGATCACCCATTATCAGCGGCTTCTGGATCACATCAAACCGGACGTCGTTCACATCATGGCCGATGGGCGGATTGTGAAAACCGGCGGGCCGGATCTGGCGCTGGAGGTCGAAAACAACGGCTATGCCGACATCCTGGCCGAGGTGGCCTGATGGGCGCTGCAGAGCAAAGAACGGGCGCGGCCATCACGCCCGCCGATGGGCCCGCATGGGCGCAGTCGGCGCGTGACGATGCGGCGGCGCGGCTGGCAGCGACAGGTTTGCCGGGGCGGCGGGACGAGTATTGGAAATACACCGACCCGGCCAGCCTGACGGTGCCCGATGCACCACCTGCGGCCCTGTTCAAAACCGATGAATCGCCGTTCTTCGATGGCATTGACCGGCTGCGGATTGTCTTTGTCGATGGTGTTTTTGATGCCGCCGCCAGCGATGACCTGACGCTGGAAGGGGTCGAGGTTGAACGCCTGGCCCAGGCAAATGCAGACATCCACTGGGCCAAAGGCATCTTCGGCGTGTTAGAGGCGAGCGGTCAGGTTCCGGTCGCGCGACCGCTGGCGGCCCTGAACACCGCCACTGCGGCAGATGGTGTTCTGATCCGGGTGACGAAGACGCCCAAGCGCCCGATTTCGCTGATATACCGCCACGCGGATGAGCGTTCGGATGCGGTGCTGCACCATGTGGTTCGCGTTGAAAGCGGCGCCTCGCTGACTTTGCTGGAAAACGGTCCGGCGGCGGCGCGGTTCAACAAGGTCATGGAAATCGACGTGGCCGACGGGGCGGAATTCCACCATGTCCGCGCGCAGGGACGCGATCATGAAAGGCGCGCGGCGACGCATATGTTCGCGCGGCTTGGCGCCGCATCCGTCTTCAAATCCTTCACGCTGACGATGAACGGTGTGCTGACCCGCAACGAGGTTGTGATCGAGCTGACCGGCGACGACGCTGTGGCCCATGTTGCGGGCGCGGCGGTTGGGGACGGTGATTTCCACCACGATGACACGGTGTTCATCACCCATAACGCGCTACGCTGTGAAAGCCGCCAGGTGTTCAAGAAGGTGCTGAGGAACGGCGCGACGGGGGTGTTCCAGGGCAAGATCCTCGTGAAAAAGGACGCGCAGAAGACGGATGGGTTCCAATTGTCTCAGGCGTTGTTGCTGGATGACGACGCGCAATTCCTCGCCAAGCCCGAGCTGGAGATTTACGCCGACGATGTGCTGTGCAGCCACGGGTCGACCACCGGCGCGATTGACGAAGAGGCGCTGTTTTACCTGCGTTCGCGCGGTGTGCCGACGGTCGAGGCGCAGGATCTGCTGGTGCTGGCGTTCCTGGCCGAAGCGATTGATGAGGTTGAGGCTGAAGACATCGCAGATGAGCTTATCACCCGCCTGACCGGCTGGCTGGAACGGCGGCGTTGAGGCGATGAGCATCGTCGCCGACATAACCCGCAGCTATGCGCAGCCCCGCGCAGTGATCCAGGCCCGATTGGCCGAAGGGCAGCGCGAGGATCGCGCGCTGATGCTGCTGATGCTGGGCTGCGGGCTTGTGTTCGTCGCGCAGTGGCCGGTTCTGGCGCGCGCGGCCGCATTGGACGAGGCTGTTCCGCTGGAGGCACGCCTTGGCGGGGCGCTGATGGCCTGGGGCGTGATCATGCCGTTGGCATGCTATGGAATTGCCGCCGTCAGCCATCTGATCGCGCGCAGCCTGGGCGGGCAGGGCGGGTATTACGGCGCGCGTCTGGCGCTGTTCTGGGCGCTTGTGGCGTCGGCACCGGCCTGGTTGCTGAACGGATTGGTCGCCGGGTTAATCGGCCCCGGAGTGGCGTTGAACATCGTTGGCTTCCTCGCCTTCGCGGCGTTCCTTTGGATCTGGCTTTCGGGATTGGCCGAGGCGGAATGGCCGCGCCCGGTGGCAGCGCCATGAAGTTCGATCTACCCACATTGCTTGGCATGGCGGCGCAAACCCTGCGCACCCCGCGCGAGGCCGCAGAAACGCTGTTGGCGATGGGCATTCCGCGCGCCGCCCTGGCGCCTGCGCTGGCATTGGTGATCGTTCTGACGATCATCTTTGGTCACGTGAACGAATTTCTGGTTCCCACCTCATCGGACGTCGAATTGCTGTTCGACCCGATGACACTTGGGCTTCTTCAGTTCGCCTCGCTGATGATCACGGCGATTGCGGTGTTCTGGATCGGGCGCGCCTTTGGTGGCACCGGGCGATTTGATGAGGCGCTGCTGCTGATGATCTGGCTTCAGTATATTCTGCTGTGTCTGCAGGTGGTTCAGACGGTATTGCTTGTGATCTCGACCACGCTGGCCAGTCTGGTCGCGGTGGTCAGCGTGGTGCTGTTCCTGTTTCTGCTGACGCATTTCGTGGCGGCGCTGCATTGCTTCCGCTCGCTCGGCAAAGTGTTCCTGATGATCGTCGTATCGGCGATCGGGCTGGCATTCGGCTTTTCGATCCTGCTGGCGATAATCGGCTTCAATATCGTGGACATGACCTGATGTATGACGTTGACGTGGTGCGCCGCGATTTCCCGATCCTGTCGCGAAAGGTGAATGACCGCCCGCTGGTGTACTTGGACAACGGGGCCTCGGCGCAGAAACCGCAAGTGGTGATTGATGCGGTGACGCGGGCCTATTCGGAAGAATATTCCAACGTTCACCGGGGCTTGCACACGCTTTCGAACATCGCGACCGAGAACTATGAAGGCGTGCGCGGCAAAATCGCCGCGTTCCTTGGGACCACTGAAAACCAGATCGTGATGAACACCGGCACGACCGAGGGGATCAACACGGTCGCCTATGGCTGGGCGATGCCGCGGCTGGAGGCCGGCGACGAGATTGTGCTGTCCGTCATGGAGCATCACGCCAATATCGTCCCCTGGCATTTCCTGCGCGAGCGCCAGGGCGTGGTGCTGAAATGGGTCGAGACTGCCGCTGACGGGTCGCTTGATCCGCAGGCGGTGATCGACGCGATCGGGCCGAAAACCAAGCTGGTCGCGGTGACGCATCTGTCCAACGTGTTGGGCACCGTGGTGGACGTGAAAGCGATCACAGCGGCGGCGCATGACCTGGGCGTTCCGGTGCTGGTCGATGGTTCGCAGGCAGCGGTGCATATGCCCGTGGATGTGTCGGACATCGGCTGCGATTTCTACGCGATCACCGGACACAAACTCTATGGTCCGTCCGGGTCCGGCGCGATCTTCATCCGGTCCGAGCGGATGGCCGAAATGCGCCCCTTCATGGGCGGCGGGGACATGATCCGCGAGGTGCATCGCGATACCGTGACATGGAACGATCCGCCGATGAAATTCGAGGCCGGGACCCCCGGTATTGTCCAGCAGATCGGGCTGGGCGCGGCACTGGATTACATGACCGCGCTGGGGATGGAGAATGTCGCCGCGCATGAGGCCGCATTGCGCACCTATGCCAACGACCGGCTGCTTGGCCTCAACTGGTTGAACGTGCAGGGCAACGCGCCGGGCAAGGCGGCGATCTTCAGCTTCACGCTGGACGGGGCGGCACACGCACATGACATTTCGACGATCCTGGACAAGCGCGGCGTCGCAGTGCGGGCCGGGCATCATTGCGCGCAACCGCTGATGCAGCATTTGGGGGTGACAGCAACGGCGCGGGCGTCCTTTGGGCTGTACAACACCAAAGCCGAGGTGGACGTGCTGATCGACGCGTTGGAATTATGTCACGAGTTGCTGGCATAATCCGCGACTGATGAACGTCAGCATTGATTTGCAGGTGTGATGTCTGGACAGATCAATTCCGCACAAGGGAGGTCGTAGAATGAAGAAAGACTATTCAAAGCCGCTTATCGTTCAGACGGGCAATCTGTCTGCTGTTTCGGCGTGCAAAAGCTCTAAATGCGATCCGCCTTGATCGACTGAACCCAGGCGCCATGTCGATGACACTGATCAGGCATGGTCCAGTTCTGTCGTTCTTGGGTGTGGGGCATGATTTGGGCGCATGACTGCCGCGCTGTGGCTTTTGCGTTGCGGTGTCTGGGTGGCAAATATATAGACCACCAAGTGGACCGTTAGCTCAGCTGGATAGAGCGCTGCCCTCCGAAGGCAGAGGCCAGAGGTTCGAATCCTCTACGGTCCGCCAATCAGATATTTCAGCGTTGATTTGATTCATTTTTTGCCGCCGCGTTTCCAGAATTCCCGGCCCGTTTTCTGCTTCTTTTCGCGGACGTGTCACGGCCCGTTCGCCATGAAGTGGGCGCGATCATCTTCCAACAAGGCATTCACAGGCACTTTGACCGGCAGGCCAGGATAACCCGGCGGACTCACCAGGTAATCTCTACGGCCAGACCGCCCTTGTCCCTGTTGCGCAGGTTCAGGACCGCGCCCCGCTGGTTGGCCATATCCTCGACAATGGCCAGCCCAAGGCCGTGACCATCAGCCTGTTCGCTTAGCCGCACGCCGCGTTGGCGCGCGGCAGACAGGTTTGTGTCATGAATGCCCGGCCCGTTGTCCAGAACGCGGATGAAACCCGCAGCGCGGGACCCGTCAATTTCAATAATGACCTGATCTTTCGTCCACTTGATCGCATTGTCGATCAGATTGCCAAGGACTTCGACAAGGGCGTATTCGTCGAACGGGCACAGCGCGGTCTGGCCGATATCGACCTGCCAGGAAATCGCCTCGGCGTTGACTCGGTGCTTTAGGGAGTTGACCAGCCTGTCGACCACCGGCGCGGGATCGCACCATGTCGCCCCCGAGGTTTCGTCGCGGGCCTTTGCAAGCTCACGCTCGACAAAATGGCGCATTGTGTCGATCTGGGTGTCGACCTCGTCCGCGATGTCGTCGCGCTGCATCTTGCCAAGTTCATGCGAAACGCCCTGCAGGATGGTCAGTGGCGTTTTCAATCCATGCGCTAGATCACCGGCACGCGCACGGGCGCGTTCGAGGTTCTGTTCCTGTGTCTCAAGCATATCGTTCATGCCCCCGACAAGCGGCAGCAGTTCCTGCGGGTGGTCGCTGGAAATCCGCTCGCGGCGGGAATCGGCGACGGCTGCAACCTCGCGGCGGACCTGTTCCAGGGGGCGCAGGCCCAGCTGGATCTGCGCCCAGTTGGCGATCAGAAGCAGACCGCCCAGAATGGCCATTGCTGCGATCAGGCCCGAGGTGAAACCGGATACCGAGGCGTCGATCTGCGACTGGTCAATCGCGACCAAAGCGTTGACGGCGCGGTCCTGCCCTGCGTCATCGAAGGTGACGATCCAACTGGCGGCCAGAACGCGATCACCTTGCGTGGTGTCTCCGGTCTGGAACTCGATGATCCCGGGCGTCGTTGGCTGGTCGATCCGGATCGGTCCCGACCAGGAGGATGGCGACAGCACGGTCGGTTGCCCTTGGGTGTTCAATTGCCAGTAATACCCGCTGAGCGGTTCTTCAAAGCGCGGATCAGACAGGGGCGCGACAAGGATCTCCCCGGTTGAGCTTAGCGAGGTATGGTCGGTCAACTGGGCCAGAAAGACCTCAAGCTCGGCTTCGATCCGGGCCTGAAAATAGCCCTGAAACAGAAGTTTCAGGATGATCGCCGTCGCCAACAGCGCCAATGCTGTGGACAGCGCCGAAAAGAACAGCAGCCGCGCGTTCAGAGATCGGAACAACTGAGGTCCTCGGGTATGGAATAGCCAAAGCCGCGCTTCGTCTCGATCAGGTCGATGCCCAGTTTGCGCCGCAAGCGGCCCACCAGCACCTCGACTGCGTTGCTGTCGGGTTCCTGATCGCGAAAATAGATCACCTCGGCCAGTTTCTCACGCGAGAGGGTGAGGCCGCGATTGTGCATCAGGTAATTCAGCAACCGGTATTCCAGCGGGGTCAGCTTCACCGGGCGGTCCGAGATCGTGGCGCGCATCTGTCGCAGATCCAGCTTGAAGTCACCGGCAACCAGAACGGTCGATTTCTGTGCCGAGTTGCGCCGCAGCAGGGCGCGCAGGCGCGCCAGCAATTCCTCCATATGAAAGGGTTTCGTCAGATAATCGTCGGCGCCCGTGTCGATCCCATCAACACGCTCATTCCAGCTGCTTTTGGCGCTGAGCAGCAGGACCGGCATGTTCACATTCTCTTCGCGCCATTTGCGCAGAACGCTGATCCCGTCGAGCCTGGGCAGGCTGATGTCCAGTATGGCGGCCGAATAGAGCTCGGTCCCGCCCATGACCCAGCCTTCGTGGCCGTCGTGCGCAACCTCGGCAACGAAGCCTTCGGCGACCAGAACATCCGACAGCAGATCGGAGATCTTTTGTTCATCCTCGACGATCAGAATTCGCATCTAGCAACCATTCACGCTGGCGATCCGGCCCGTTCCGGCATGTACCGAGATCGTCTGCACCGCGCCGCCGGTTGACACCATTTTCAACCGGTACAGCGGTTTTGCGCCTTTGTCCGAGAAGCCGACATTGATCAGCCGGCCGGGGTGGCGTTTCTTGACCTGGTTGACGACCTCGCGCAGGGGCAAGGCCCTGCCCTGGGAGATTGCGCGCTGGGCATCGCGCATGTCCGACCGGCTGATCGTGGCATGTTCGGGTACGGTTCCAAGCTGGCAGCCATCATCCTCGGGGCCTGAAGGCTGCGAGGGTTGCGAAGTCGTGCTGGCCTGTGATGCGGGTGACGCTGGTGATGCTGGCGAGGCCGGTGACGCAGCCGACGACCCGGAGGAACCGGATGAAGCCTGTGCGCGGCTGAGGCCGGACATGGCCGGGGCGACATAGGCGGCCCCTGCCGCCAGTCCCAGGCGCGCCAGCGCCAGACGTCTGGATATGGGTGATGTGGATTTCATCATTGCGCCGCCACATTGGCCAGATCGCAGGCGACGATCAATCGGTTCTCGGCGAAATCGCTGAGCGTGGCGCGGCAGTCCGTCGCGATCTGTTGTTCGGGCACGTCCGGAAATGCCCCGGACAGAACGGTCGTGACCTCGGCCAGGTCTGTCGGTTCTTCCAGAAGATGCCAGATCGCGCCGGACGTCGGGTTCAGCCGGTGGACGCCCAACCCATCGGCATCGGCCAGATAGGTCGCTTCCCCGACTGTCACACAGGTCGTTTCGCGGGCCTGCACATAGGGCAGGTGGCCCTGAAATGGGGGCGCGGGCGTGGCCAGGCGTTCCAGATCGGCGTCAGGTGGTGTTGACGCTGCCGCGTCGATGGCAACCGGGGGAATGTGCTTCCAACATGTCAGGCTGCGTTCCAGCAGATCAGCCGCCTGTTCGGCATTTGCATAGCTAAGCTGATACAACTCTGCCGCATCGGTCACAGCGCTGGCCAGTCTGAGGATCCTTCCGGCGTGGGTGCTGCGGGCGAAGTTCTGGCTGACAACCTCGGTCAATGCGGCGGCTGCGTCGATCGGTTTCAGGGCGGTTGCGTTGTCTGGCTTGCGGTCCAGTAACACAATGGCGCCGATTGGAAGACGCGTGCCGCGCGGCGCGAGGGTTTCCGTTTCAAGGTATTTGTATTGTGAATTGCTGGGGCCTGGATTCCGATTTACCCATTGCGCGAATTCGGGCGACAACTCGTCAGGTTGCGGCAGGCGGATGCGGGGTAGAATGCCATTCGCAACACCTTCGATCTGGCCGGAATGGGCGGCATCGACGGGCAGGAAATCGTCGGTGAAAACCTTGTGGCCACGATGGGCCAGCACTGCGGCCAACTGACTTTTTCCGGCGCGTCGCCGATTGGGGAAGATCACCAGGCGGCCATGGATTTCGACAGCGGCACAATGGATGCAAAGCCGCGCCGGATGGCTTCGGATCTGCTCCCAGCTCAGCTCGGCAATCAGGTCGCAGACGGTGTTGAGCGCATTCCATCGGGTTGGCGTCGGACTGTCGGCGCTTTGGCAGGCATAGGTGCCGGTGCCGTCCCCGGTGATCGTCATGAACGGCGGGTTCCATGCGGCAGGGTCACGGGCGGGTGCATGCGGCCATTGCGCCAGCACCTGTCCGATCAGCGGCAATAGTTCGGACCCACCGTCGAGATTCAACGGCGCGTTCAATTCCGCAAATTCAAGCAGCTCTGACACTTGGCCAACCCGATCACGATCTTCCGACAGGGATCTGCCGGCATTTCGCGCCACACTATACGTACGACCACCCGCCAGACCAAGGTGTGGCGGGTGGCTGTATCGGTCCCGGTTAATTCTCAGGTCGTACAGAATCCGGGTGCGTTTGGATCAGTCTCGTTAGGGTTGCAATTTTCGGCGCCTGATGGGCCGGATGCGGAACTGGCCCCAGAAGCCACGCTTGCCGCTGACGCCGCACTTGCCCCCGATGCGCCGCTTGCGCCCGAGGCCGCGCTGGCGGGTGACGAGCCGCTGGATGAAGATGCGCCACTGGATGATGACGCGCCGCTGGATGCGTGTGCGGCACTCAGCTGGGTCAGCGACGGCGCGGCATAGGCGCCCAGCGCCAGCGCGCCGATGGTTCCCAGGGCCTTGCGGCGGTCGAGCTTTTTGTTTGGATTGTCTGTCATATGCTGTCCTCCATTCATGCAGGCGCTGATAAAATTGCACCTGTCGCGCCTTTATCGGACAGTCATGCAAACAATCCGCTTAACGGCGATGTCAGCTTTTTGTCAGGATCGGATCCGCCGCGCAGAGGCGATCCGCTTGGGCTGATCATGGCGATTTTTTGAACCTGCTTTACACGAACACGAAGTCGTCGATTGTCAGCGCGGTGCCGTTGTCCAGTTCGGCAATCCGCTCTGCCGCTCCGGCACCATTGCCGTCCGCGTCATAGAACAGGTCACCGGTTGCCTGGTCATAGGTGAACCGCGTGTCTGCCGTCGACGCGGCGCTGGCGAATTCGAACAGGGCCGCATCGAAGGCCGGGCCAACGCCAAAGGCGGCCGCGTCCAGCGCGATCTTGTCTGTTCCGGCATCGAAATAGCGTATCCGGTCTTCGTTGGCGGCACCGAATTCGCGGAATACGAAGGTATCGGCGCCCAATCCTGCATATTGCAGATCGTTGCCGGTGCCGCCTTCCATCGTGTTCGTACCTTCGTTGGCAAAAAGGCGGTCATTGCCCGCGCCTGCGTTCAGGTCATCGTCGCCACTTCCGGAGCGCAGATTGTCGTTGCCGTCGCCATCGACGAGTGTGTCGTTTCCGGCGTCACCATACATATTGTCGTCGCCGTCGCCGCCGCTCATCATGTCGTTGCCGTCGCCACCACGCATATAATCTGCGCCGTCGCCACCATCCATTTCGTCATTGCCGCCGTCGCCATAAAGGCGGTCATCGCCTTCGCCGGCGTCAAGGTCATCGTCACCTTCGCCGCCGCGCAGATCATCGTTGCCGTCGTCACCGATCAACACATCATTGTCGCCGCCGCCACGCAGGCGGTCATCGCCCAGGCCACCGGTTACAGTGTCTTCTCCGTCGCCGCCGCTGACGTAGTCATTGCCCAATCCGCCGGTCAGATCGTCGTCATCATCGCCGCCATAAATTGTGTCATTGCCCTCGCCACCGTCGATGATGTCATTGCCCGCTTCGCCGCTGATCCGGTCGTTGCCGTCGACGCCGTCAATCTCGTCATCGCCAGCGCCGCCGCGAATATTATCGTCGCCGCCCTCGCCTGTGATGATGTCGTTGCCTTCGCCACCGCGCAGGATATCGGCCATTGCGCCACCGATCAGGGTATCCGCGCCCAGACCGCCGTAGAGGCTGTTCAGGCCCGCGCCGCCAACAAGGCGATCGTTGCCGTCGCCGCCCGACAGGCGATCATCGCCGTCGCCGCCTTCCATGTCGTCGTCACCGTCCCCGCCGTACATCCTGTCGTTTCCGGCCTCGCCTTTCAGTGTATCATCGCCGTCACCGCCGGACAGACGGTCATCGCCGTCACCTCCGTCAAGCTGATCATTGTCGTCGCCACCATAAAGGCTGTCATTGCCAAGGCCGCCTGTCATGACGTCTTCGCCCGCATTGCCGAGCATCCGGTCATCACCTTCGCCGCCGTCCATCTGGTCGTTGCCGTCGCCGCCACTCAGGTAGTCGTTTCCGAGGCCCCCGGTCAGGATGTCATCGCCCGCGTCGCCATAGACACGGTCATCGCCGTCCCCGCCGTCCACGGTGTCCGCCCCGGCACCCCCACGGGCATAATCATTGCCCGCGCCGCCGGTGACCTGATCATCGCCGCCGTCACCATAAACCCGGTCTTCGCCAGCGCCGCCGTCGACGACATCATTGTCGTCGCCACCCTTCATCATGTCGTTGCCCAGATCACCGCTCAGCCTGTCTTCGCCAGCGCCACCATAGCCAGCGTCATTGCCGCCGCCGCCGGTCAGATTGTCGTTCCCGGCGTCGCCGTACAGGCGGTCATCGCCCGCGCCACCGTCCAGATCGTCATTGCCGTCGCCACCAGACAGGCGGTCGTTGCCGTCGTCGCCGTCCAGATCGTCGTCGCCGCCTTCACCATAAAGCGTATCGTCGTCCGCGCCGCCGCTGAGCGTGTCATTGTCGTCGCCGCCCTTCATCCAGTCATTGCCAGCGCCACCCAAGATTGTGTCTTCCCCGGCACCGCCGTAGGCGCTGTCGTCGCCCTCTCCTCCGTTGATGACGTCATTTCCGTCTTCGCCGAACGAACGGTCATTGCCCAGGCCACCGGTGATCTGATCGTTGCCATCACCACCGCGCAAGTGGTCATTGCCCTCGCCGCCGTCCAGGTCGTCGTCGCCGGCGTCGCCATAAAGGCTGTCGTCGCCCGCGGCACCACGCATGGTGTCGTTGCCGTCGCCGCCGAAGGCACGGTCGTTTCCGGCGCCGCCATCCATTTCATCGTCGTCACCATAGCCATAAAGGTGATCGTCGCCGCCATGCCCCAGGATCAGATCGGCATCGTCATAGCCATGCAGGCTGTTGTTGCCTTCATCACCTTCAAGCAGGTTCGGACCAGGATCGCCGGGGTTTTCCACCAACGGCAGATCACCATCATAGAGGGCCGCCAGCGCGTCCAGATCGCCGCCAGCGTCGGACAGGAAGAATGCCTCATACTCGGTCAGGGGGCGGTCCAGCACCGCCAGATTGCCGATGGTTCCAGTGAAGAAATAGCGCAGGTTGTCGTTCGCGCCGACCCGTGTTTCGGTGGAAGCACCCAGAACGATATCTTCCGAGTTGCCAAGCATTCCGGCCGGGAAACCATCCGCATCGGCAACCAGTTCACCATTTTGATAGAGCTTCAGCACACCGTTTTCGAAGGTGAAGGCGATATGGGTTTCCAGGCCAGCCTCTACCGTCTCACCATAGAGGTATCGCGTCTCGGTCTCACTCTGGAATCGGACCTTCAGCTGGCCTGCGGGGCTGAGATAGACGGTCAGGTGGCCGCCATCCTTATAGTCGCTGTGATCCTTGGACAGCAGCGCCTGCCAGGTCGCGCCGTTGGGGTCATCGGCTGTGAAGGAAAACGCCCATGTCCCTTCGGCCTGCGCCATCGGGGTGGTATGGTCGATCTTCTTGGTGTCCGCTCCGCTGCCGTCAAATGTGCCGCCAACGTCCGTCATCACGATCGCGGGGGGATCGACCCCTTCGGGAATGGCGGACGCCAATTCCACATCGCCGTTCTGAAACCACGAGTTGGAAGAATAGCTCGCCGGGTCCGCGCCGATCGGGTCGCCATCCACATCGCGGCTGTCATAGCCGAACAGCGCCTCTCCGTTCGGGCCGATCGAGGTCTTGGTCTCTCCGGTCGGGGCCAGGGCTTCGTTCAAATCGTCGATGGTTTCGACAATGCCGTACATCACTGCGGCATTGGTTTGGACCATGCCCTCTTCCACCAGATCGCCATAGACAACGATATAGCCCAGGCTGTCTTCGTCATGCGCACCGCCGCCGCCGCCTTGCTGCGAATAGGCGTGGATGATCGACACGATGTCGTCGTTCAGACCGTCGCCGTTGGTGTCGATGGCCTTATAGCTAACCTCGATCTGGGTGGTGTGGCCAATGACCGAGATCGAGTCTTCGGACGCATCGAAATCTGCAATGATATCAATGCCTAATGTATCGACCCAGTGATCGTGGATGCGATTATTCTCGCCCGCGACACCGGCCCAGTTGATGGTGCGGCCGTCATCCTGGATATGCTCCATGATGATGTCCATTTTGGCGTTGATGACGGTTTCAAAATAGAAGTGGTCGGCGCCTTCGCCGCCGATCATCAGGTCGTCGCCGACAATCGGCTGATCCACCCAGTCAATCAGCTTGAGGTATTCATTGCTGATCGAGGGATCAGGGAACGGGCGCGAGGGTTCGCCAAGCACCAGCTGCCCGGCGCGCTGTTCGCCGGAATCCGCGCGGCTGATCAGCAGGTCGTCGCCCGCGCCACCTTCCAACTTGTCCGAGCCGCGCCCGCCGTCCAGCGTGTCGTTGCCCGCGCCGCCTTCCAGAAGATCGTTGCCATAGCCGCCCAGAAGCGTGTCGTCACCGCCGTCGCCCATCAGGTGATCATCGCCCGCACCGCCTTCGATGGTGTCGTTGCCCTCACCACCTGCGAAGACATCGTCCCCCGCCACCATCGGGGCGGGACCGGTCGGGTTGGTCAGCGCCGCGCCCGGGCCGTTGGCCATCAGCTCGGCGATTTCGGCGGCGTTCAGCGCGTCTTCGGCGTTCATACCGCCCCAGATCCCGACATCCTGGATCGCGCCTTCGAAGGCGTTGGCCAGGTCTTCGTCGTCGATGCCGAATTCCTGCGCCGTGTCGTTCCGTTCTGTCCGATGCGTATCCGCCCCCAGAACCCAGGGTTCTTCGTTGTTCAGCATGAAATAGCCGGTGAATTCATTGGGCGAGGGCACATCGCCTTCAACCGCCGTCCAGCCATCCGCGCCGATTGCCACGCCGTTCACATAGACTGTGACGCCTTCCGCAGTATTGGACACCGCGACATGCGCCCATTCACCTTCGGTGAAGACCACATCGTTGCTGATCCACGCCTTGTTGGAATCGCCGTCGCCGGGTGCTGTCCGCAGATACAGGCGCCCGTCTTCGGCGTGGCCCAGCCGGAAGTGGCCCCCGTCAACGGTTCCGCTGTTATCCTTTGAAAGGAAGATGTCTTTGCCGCCCACCAGATTGTCGGGGCGCACCCACAGGGCGATGGTGCCCTGGCTGACCTCGAACGTTTGATCGTGGTTGATGAAGGCAAAGTCATCTTTGCCATCGAAATAAAGCGCGGTGCCTTCGGTACCGTCGCGCCCGGCGGTTGCGCCATCAGTGCGCAACAGAGCCTGGTTTTCGAAAAGCGTATACGCGCGCAGTTCCTGGCCGCCGCGGGCATCATCAAAAACGCCGTCTGCGCCGCCTGCCAATGACCAATAGGCCAGCGCGCCTTGCAAACCCTCAGGCGCGGGGGCGGCATCCGGGGCAATCATATCATCGTTGGCGGTGGCCGCCTTGGCCGCGCCGGGGGCGGTGTTGTCTTCGCCGGCCACGGCAATCGTGCCAAGCTGATCGAAGGGGCCGCGCGTCAGCTCTGCCTCGTCGCCATGAACCGGGGTGACCAGCATGTCTTCGGTGAAAAACGGATTGTCGAAATACGCCGCCGGGTTTGCGGTGACCGGGCCGAGGTTGCCCTGATCGTCGCGGGTGTCATAGCCATAGACGGTTTGGCCCTCGACCTCGGTCATCTTCAGTTCGCCCTTGGGGAACAGGGCTTCGGGCAGGCCGTTGATGTCGTCAACGATGCCATAGGTGACACCGGCGTCGGTTTGAACGTCGCCAAGTTCGACCCGGTCACCGTGTACGATCAACTGGCCGATCAGATCCTGGGTGTGTGCGCCACCGCCGCCGCCCTGATTGGAAATGACGGTGATGATGCTTTCTTCCGCCTCATCGCCCCAGACATCGGCATAGGTGATATGAATCGTTGCCGTGTGGCCGATAATGGCAATTGTATCCTCTTCGGCGTTATAGTCGGCAATCACGTCGATCCCGAAACTGTCGACCCAGTGGTCGTGAACCTCGTCGTTCTCTCCGGCAATGCCGCCACCCGACCAGTCGATGGACCCGTCATCCTTGATATGTTGCGCGATGATGTCGGCCTTGGCGTTGATCTGTGGCGCGATCAGGAAGGTGTCGCGCCCTTCGCCGCCGATCAACAGGTCGTCGCCGATCAGCGGCTGACCCAGATAGGCGGTCAGCTTCTGGCGGTCTGGATCAACCTCTCCGTCCGGGTCGGGGCGGGTTGGCGCGCCAATCGCCAGTTGCCCGATGCGCTGTTCGCCCGCGTCCGAGCGCGAGATCAACAGGTCATCGCCCGCGCCGCCGTCCAACAGGTCCGATCCGCGTCCACCTTCCAGAACATCGTTGCCGTAGCCGCCCAGCAACTGATCGTTGCCATAGCCGCCGCGCAATTCGTCATCACCTCCGCCACCGATCAGCGTATCATCAGCCCCCTTGCCATCAATGACGTCGCGCCCTTCGGTGCCATTGCCGTCGATCGGCGTTTCCAGCGTCTCTTCGCCCAGGAAATAGGACGGATGGTATTCGGTGACCGGGACCAGGGGGACATCCGCGGGCGGATCGGTGAAATCCTCAACCGATTGATAAAACGCGCTTTGATCCACCGGCAGACCGTCAATCGCCAGGCCAAGCGCCATCGCGCTGTAGGCGTCATAATAGGCCAGCTCAACAGCGTAGAGGCCACCATCGAATTCGGCGACACGGGTGACGGATTCGCCGTGGGTGACACCATCTGCTGCGGCAAATTCGACCCCGCCCAGCGACAGGGCGAACCCATCGTCGGCATAGACGGTGATCGCATGGGTGCCGGGCGGAATATAGATGAACCCGCTGAGCGTGATGCCCGCGGGGCCCATTTCAATCCCCGTGCCGTCGCCCGACAGGCTGTCGGCGTCGTCGCGCAGAAATTCGGCCACGCTGGTTTCCGAGTGGCGCGCCATGTAGAACACTTCGGTCGAGGTAAAGGTCAGATCGGGTTCCTGTGCGCCGATGATTGCGGCCAGATCAGCCAGTGACCGGATGGGGTCGCCCGGCGCATAGACCGCCCCGGCAAGTCCTGTGCCGGAACCCGGTATGCCACTGAACCCACCCAACGCTACGGCGGTGGTCATTCCGGCGGGCGTATCAACGACGCCAGGCTCGAAGGTTGGGATATAGGTGGTCATGGCATGTCCCTTTCGTGCGCACGCCGGTTCATCGGCGCACGTTCTGCGTGTGTGTCGCGCATGTTCGTAAAATCCTGACCGGCCCGCGCAATTCTCCCACCGGATCAGATTGCCTTACGTTAAGGCTGTTTCCCGCCCTCAGGGTATGGTCGTTTGTGTCAAAATAAAGACCATATTGACGGAGTGTTCGTTATTTCGCCTATGGATTTTCGGGTCGGGCAAATACTTGCTTGTGGGATTTGTAAATAACAGAAAATAAACAAGAAAAAACAGAACGGATTCCAAGTTTTATTTTAATGAGTAAAAAGTTTTCACGAAAATACACTCAAATTTCACGCGGTCAAATTGGTAAATGGTTCCGTCAGACCGGCAATTAATGCAGAAACTGCGGATTGTTCCGGAAATGCGAATTAAAATACAACCTTAGGTTGATTCAGAATGGCTGCCGCCGCACAGCGCAGGGCGTACCACTGGCCGACCCACAGGCGCAGCGGGCTACGGAAATTCCCCTCAACCTTCGCGGAAGGCGCGGCTGAAATAATTGGTCAGCGGCTGCGTAAGATAGGACAGCGGCGTGCGTTCCTGGGTGCGCAGATAGGCTTCGACTGGCATGCCCGGCACGATCTTCAGCGCGGGCTGGGCGGCCAGCGCTTCCGGATCGGGCAGCAGGATCGCCTCATAAGCCTGAGCATTGGTCACTTTGTCGGTGACGGTATCGGCTGAAACACGCAGGACGATGCCCGCGATTTCCGGGATGGTACGCTGATCGAAAGCGGTGAAACGCAGGCCAACGGGCTGACCGGCGAAGACCTGGTCCACGTGGATCGGATCTATCAGCGCGCGGATCTGCAATGGCTGATCGCCGGGGACGACATACATCATCGGTTCCGCAGGCTGCACCACGGATTTCAGCGCCGAGACGCGGGTGTCAAAGATCACGCCGTCCACCGGCGTGCGCACATCCATCCGCGCCAGGCGCTCTTTCAGCGACAGTGCGCGCTGTTCCAGTTCGATCTGGTTATAGCGCAGGTCGCGCAGGCGGCTGATCGCTTCTTCGCGCCGGGTGTCCGACAGCTTCAGAATGCCGATCGACAGCCCCGCAATCTTGCCCCGTGCCTCCGCGACCGAGGCGTCGAGGCGCCCAATCTCGCCTGCAAGCCGGGCCTGATCGCGTTGCAGCTCCAGCACCCGTCCGACCGGGATCAGCTTCTTCTCGAACAGGGCGGTCTTATCGGCCAGTTCAGCTTCGACCACCCCAAGCTGTGTGTTCAGCGCGGCAATCTGTGCCTGCGCCCCGACGATCTGGTTTTCGATCTGCAGACGCTGTTCGCCCAATTGCTCGACCTCGGCGGCGAGTGAGGTTCGACGCGCCTGAAACAGGTTCTGCTGGCCGTCGATCTGCGCCTTTGTCCAATCCGCATCCAGCGATATGGCCGGGGGCAGGGTGGTCAGATCCAGACCTTCTGCGCCGTCGCGTTCAGCGATGTGGCGCGCCTCACGCGCGGCAATCTCGAACATCTGGCGTTCCACGATGGCGAGTTCGGATTTAAGGAAGGTATCATCCAGCCGGACAAGCACATCACCTGCCGCCACGGTGTCGCCGTTGCGCACATGGATTTCACCGACCACGCCACCATCGGGGTGCTGGATCACCTGCTGGTCAATCTCGACCTTCACTGTGCCCTGCGCGACGATGGCGCCGGCGATCTTGGTGCCCATGCTCCAGGCGCCCAACCCGCCGACCAGCAGAAAGATCGTGGCGAATCCAATGGTCAGGGGCAGGCGCGCGCGCCAGGGTTGCGGGGTCATGAGGCTGCCTTTTTATTTGCTTTGGGATCGACGACACGTTGCACGTCGCCGGCGTTTTTCATGATGGCGCGGATCACCTCATCCCGTTCACCGGCGGCAACGACCTTGCCGTTATCCAGTACGACCAGATTGTCACAGGCCGAGATTGCGGTCGGCCGGTGGGTCATGATGATGACCGCCTTGCCATCTGCCTTCATCTGGGTGATCGCGGCGTTCAACGCCTCGGACCCTTCTGCATCCAGTGCCGAGTTCGGCTCATCCAGTATCAACGCAACCGGATCGCCATAGAGGGCGCGGGCCAGCGCCACCCGCTGAAGCTGCCCGCCAGACAGCGCCGCATTGGCCGGTCCAATGGGCGTGTCATAGCCGTTCGGCAGCTTCAGGATGATGTCGTGCACGCGCGCTTTCTTTGCCGCTGCGATCACCTGCGCTGGATCCGGGTCCAGCGCCATATGGGCGATGTTCTCGGACACCGTCCCGTCGAAAAGCTGCACGGATTGGGGCAGGTAGCCGACGAATTTACCCAGACGCGTGGCGCTGTATTGATCGAGGGTCGCGCCGCCGATCCGCACCTCGCCCGCGTTCGGGCGTATCAGCCCGACCAGCACGCGCGCCAGCGTTGACTTGCCCGAGCCACTTTTGCCGATCACACCCAGCGCCTGACCGGGTGCCACGCTTAGCGAGACACCGTTCAGCACCGGATCCGCGCCGGGATGGGGGATCATGGTGATCTGGGTGGCTGCGATATTGGCAGCGGGCGGCGGCAGTTCGGTCGCCGGATCTTCGCCAAGTGGGGTGGACAGCGTCTCGGACAGGCTGCGCCAGCCTGCGGTTGCGCGCTGGAATACGGGCCATTGCGCCAGCCCCTGTTCAATCGGGGCAAGGGCACGGCCCAGCAGGATTGACGCGGCAATCATCGCGCCGCCAGTGATCTGGTTCTGCAAGACCAGCCATGCGCCAACCGCCAGCATGGCAGATTGCAGGAAGAAGCGGAACGCGCGGCTGAACGAGGCGAAAGATCCGGTCCAGTCTGCCGAATGAATGTTTTGCGCCAGGGCACCGTTGCGAATGGTCGCCCAACGGTCCGCCATCGCGCGGCCCATGCCTTGGGCCCAGACGACCTCTCCACCGTCTTCGACCTGGTTGGCAAAGCGCGCGGCCTGGGCGTTCATGCGCGCCGCCTCCAGCGTTTTCTTGCGCGTCATCACCTGGTTGATCAGGGTCGAGGCGATCAGGATGGCGCCCCCCACCAGCGCAAGACCGCCCAGCATGGGATGAAAGATATAGATCGCGGCCAGGAACACCGGCGTCCACGGCATATCGAACAGCGCCAGCAACATGGGCGAGGTGAACAGCGCGTTGATCGAATCCACATCCGAAATGGCGTTGTTGCCTTTCGGCTGACCCCGGACAAGCGCACTGCGCGCCAGAACCGCCTGGAATGCCTGATCGTCCAGCTGTGATTGGATCCGTGCGCCCACCCGGGCCATGACGCGCCCACGCGCAAAATCTAGCAGCCCGTAAAACAGGAACAGCACCGCCACCAGCCCGAACAGGGCGACCAGCGTTTCCTCGGCCCGGCTGCCCAGAACGCGGTCATAGATCTGAAGCATGAACAGCGGCCCGGTCAGCATCAGCAGATTCACGAAAACGCTGAATATCAGCACTGCGGTGATCTGGCCGCGGCAATTGGCGCGGGCCTCGGCCAGCGGGTTGGAGGGTTGCGCGGGGCGGGCGTTGGTCGGTTTCAAAAGCACGTGGTCCTGTAATGTTTTCGGTCTGATTTGAACTCGGGTACTCTAATACAACAGTCGCGCCGGTCGGGCGGCTTGGGATCTTATGATGCCCTGTCGATAGATGCGCCCGCAGTCGGTCACCAGAGGTTCAATCAACTTGCGGTCGCAACGGCAACGGCTTGCCGACGTTAAGCGTGTGAAATGGTTAAAAAATGGCGTAGAGGCACATCAATCTTCCCCTTTTGCGTCAGATTTCGTGGCGGTTTGGCAACCAATATTAACAAACGATGAATTGAGGCCCGAAAACCTCGGAATTTGCATGTGGAATGCAATAGCCCGATGGCTGACCGCCAGCAATATCGCTGGCAATTGGAGATTGCGACATGAAAAAAGCCTATATCAAACCGACCTCGGTGCGCGTTGCCAATCTTTCCGGGATTTCCCAGGGCTGCATCAGCTATAATAAGTTCTGCCTTAAACAAGGCAATTGAGCCGCGTTTGATCTGAATTGACCTGCCCGGGAGCTATGCGGGTGGCCAAGTCACAGTGATAGATGTGCGCATATGTCGTGCGCGTCAAAGAATGGGCCGCACTCATGCGGCCTTTTTGCTGTGTGTATCATCCTTATATTTCGCAATTCCGCGCAGAAGAAAGCCCGCGTCAGTTTCCTGCGCGGGCGAAATCGTGATTGCCGGACTGGTTTTGGATTCAGCGTCCCCAGGTGCGTACTGCGCCACAGTCAACATGGGTGAAGTTGCTGCCTGAATACCGGCCAACACCGCCGGAGTTACAGGCCGCCGCCGCACGCGCCACTTGCGAGACCGAGCGTGACTTCATCCGAAGATCGGCTGCCTGGCCTTTCATGTGCAGAGAATTCTTGGCCACGTTGCGCGAACGGGAACGAAGCATCGCATTGGTTTTGGGCGAACGGTAGCCCGAAAGCAGCAGATACGGCTCACGCACACGCAGCAGGCGATGCGATGCTGACATGATGTCGATCGAACGCGTGTCGATATTGCGGATGTCGTTGGTGCGCCAGTCGCGCATGAAGAAGTTAATTTCGCGCAACGCCTCTTTGACGTATTTGCCGTCGACCCAATAGATCGAATTCAGGCTTTCACCGGTGCGGCCATTGTACATGCGGACGCGGCGGACATCGCCTGCGCCGCGAAGGATGCCAAATGCGTTGGAGTATGTGGGGGCTGCGACAACCGCTGTCGCTGCGAAGATGCTTAGAAGTTTGCGCCTGCTCAGGCCTTCGTTCGTTGTCATGATCAGCGTGTCCCGTCGCTTACCTGTTGCCGCATTATTCGCAGCGTTGCTACCACCTCATCCCCAGGTGCTCTCGGCTTATGACACAAGCGTAACGATTGACCAAGGGGGCTGGGGCCATATCACCGATTGGGGCGAAAGATAGGCGAAAAATTGCTGATCAGGCAAGTGATTTGAAATATTCGCAATTGTGCCTGCGGTTCGGGCGCAACGACAGACCCGGGTTGGGCGTGTATTTCGCCGGGGCCGGCGGCCGTGTGGGCTGATGATGCTGCTGCTGGCGTAACCGTGATCCGTCTCTATTGGACGGCTGTGTAAACTGGCTGTAATAGGACAGAGGAATCGCCCTGTCCGCACAGTTAGCCGAGTGAGTCACAATGCATCTGTCGTCCCTGATACGCCGCTTCACATTCGTTTCGACTGCCGCACTGATGGCGGGGGCATTTGTTCCCGCGCCGGGTGCCGCGCAATCAACGCATTCTTCGCCGACGCCAGCCATTTCGGTGACCGATGCCGAGGTGACGGCATTCAAACAGGCCGTCGCGGCGCGCGCCTCCGGGGACGAGGTTGTGGCCCAGTTCTACCGCGACACCGGGTATCAGGCGATCTGGACCGGTGCGGACGAAGATGACCGGGATCGCCGGGCGGCGTTGCTGTATGCAGTCTCCTCAGCCTCGATCCACGGGTTGCCGGCGGGGCGCTATCAGCCGGACGCGCTGGAGGCGCAGATGGCGGCCGCGCGCAGTGACCGCGACCGGGGTCGCCTGGAGGTTGATCTGACCATTGCGTTCCTGCGCTACGCTCAGGACATCCAGACCGGCATTCTGACGCCGGGCAAAGTTGTGCGCGATATCAAGCGCGACGTGCCGGTGCGTGACCGGCGCGAGATCTTGGATACGTTCCTCGAATCGTCGCCGACGACATTCTTCCGCACCCTGATGCCGCGCGCGCCTGAATATGCGCGCCTGATGAAAGAAAAGCTGCGGTTGGAGACGCTGATCCAGCAGGGTGGCTGGGGCCCGAAAATCGGCAGCACCAGCCTGTCGCGCGGCGACACCGGAGAGGCCGTGATCGCGCTTCGTAACCGCCTGATCGCAATGGGGTATCTGGAAAACAACGCCCGTACCGAATTCGACGCAAATATCGAGCGTGCGATCTATGGGTTCCAGTTTGACCACGGGTTGGAAGCCGATGGTGAAGCCGGTGCCAGCACCATTGCCGAGTTGAACAAATCCGCCAAGGACCGCCTGGGCCAGATCCTGGTCGCGATGGAGCGTGAGCGTTGGATGAACATCCCGCGCGGCGACCGCCATGTCTGGGTCAACCTCACCGATTTCAGCGCCGCGATCATCGACGATGACAAGGTGACATTCCGCACCCGCAGCGTGATCGGCAAGGATCAGTCGGGGCGTCGCAGCCCAGAGTTCTCGGACGAGATGGAGCATCTGGTCATCAATCCGCAGTGGTTCGTGCCCCGCTCGATCGTGACCAAGGAATACCTGCCCAAACTGCAGGCCAACCCATTTGCGGTCAGCCATCTGCGGGTGACGGATTCGCGCGGGCGGGTGGTCAACCGGGGCTCGGTCAATTTCAACGCCTATTCGGCGCGCAGCTTTCCCTTCGCGATGAGCCAGCCGTCCGGGCCGCGCAATGCGCTGGGCCGGGTCAAGTTCATGTTCCCGAACAAGCACAACATCTATCTGCACGACACCCCCGCCAAAAACCTGTTCGAGCGTGAGGTCCGCGCCTTCAGCCACGGCTGTATTCGCCTGAACGACCCGTTCGATTTTGCCTATACGGTGCTGGCGCGTCAGACCGATGACCCGATCAAGTTCTTCCACACGCGCCTTGAATCCGGGCGCGAGGCACGGGTCGATCTGGATCAGAAAATCCCGGTTCACATCGTCTATCGCACCGTCTTTACCGACGCGCGCGGCAAGTCGCATTATCGCCGCGATATCTATGGCCGCGATGCCGAGATTCTGCGTGCGCTGGAAGATCAGGGCGTCGTCGTTGGTGCCGCCAACAGCTGACGCCCCTCGATTGAATGTGCCTTTTTAATGGCGCGCCGGATCGGCGCGCTGTTTTCATCCGGGACATTGTGTGGTGACATCGCCCTGCTTTGGAACAGCCGTTTCTGCACGCCCGATTGACTGAGCAATTCGCCGTTCATTATCTGGCCATGGCGACGACCAGCAGCCGGTCCAGCGCCTAGCCCAGCAGCGCCACTCAGAATGCCGCCGAACACAGCGAGGGCCTCAGCCAGGAACAGCGGGTCGGGGCAGTGGGCGTCGTATCAGGGGAAGTGGGCGTCGTATCAAAGGAAAGACCCCGGCGCTTGGCCGGGGTCAATCTGATCTTCCTCAGTTCTTCGCCTTGTCGACCATCCGGCCTTCGCTGATCCACGGCATCATGCCGCGCAGCTTCTCTCCGACTTCCTCGATCTGGTGGCCGTCGTTCATGCGGCGGGTGGATTTGAACATCGGCTGGCCGACCATGTTTTCGGCCATGAAGTCGCGCACGAATTTGCCCTGCTGGATGTCGTCCAGGATGCCTTTCATCCGCTTTTTGGTTTCGTCATAGGGCAGCACGCGCGGGCCGCTGACGTATTCGCCATACTCCGCCGTATTGCTGATCGAATAGTTCATGTTGGCGATGCCGCCTTCATAGATCAGATCGACGATCAGCTTCACTTCGTGCAGGCATTCGAAATAGGCCATTTCGGGCGCGTAACCAGCCTCGACCAGGGTTTCAAAGCCCATGCGGATCAGCTCCACCAGGCCACCGCACAGCACCGCCTGTTCGCCGAACAGATCGGTTTCGCATTCCTCTTTGAAGTCCGTCTCGATGATGCCCGAACGCCCGCCACCGATGGCCGAGCAATAGGACAACCCGATCTCCAGCGCCTTGCCGCTGGCGTCGTTGTCGACGGCCACAAGGCACGGCACGCCGCCGCCTTTGGTGTATTCGCCGCGCACCGTGTGGCCGGGGCCTTTCGGGGCCATCATGATGACGTCAACGCCGGCCTTTGGTTCGATCAGACCGAAGTGGATGTTCAACCCGTGGGCGAAGGCAATGGCCGCGCCTTCACGGATATTGTCGTGGACGTATTTGCGATAGGTCTCGCCCTGAAGCTCATCAGGCATGGTGAACATCATCAGGTCGCACCAGGCGGCAGCCTCTGCGATGCCCATGACCTTCAGGCCCTCGCCTTCGGCTTTGGCGGCCGAGGCCGAGCCTTCGCGCAGCGCAACGACCAGGTTTTTCGCGCCGCTGTCACGCAGGTTCAGCGCGTGGGCGTGGCCCTGGCTGCCATAGCCGAGGATGGCCACTTTCTTGTCTTTGATCAGGTTAATGTCGCAGTCGCGATCATAGTAAACGCGCATTTGGATGCTCCCTTGGATGCGTTGGATCTGGCGGCAGCATAGGCGTCTGTGCGGGGGAACACAGTGTTAGGTTTGACAAATTCATCAGATCGGATGAAATATCATTCGAAATATCGCAAAAACTGGAAAAAACCATGCTAGACGATCTCGACCGTCGCGTTCTGCGCAATCTTCAAGCAGACCCGGATATCGGATCGGCGGAATTGGCCGAACGGGTCGGTACTTCATCCGCTGTTGCCTGGCGGCGGGTGCAGCGGATGAAGGACGCAGGTGTGATCCGGGCGACGGTGGCGGATATCGACTGGGCGGCGCTGGGCTATTCGGTCGAAGTTTCGCTTAGGGTCACGCTGGACAAGACCGCCGCCAATGCCTTCGACGATGTAATGGCTGAGGCGCGGCACATCCCCGAGGTGCTGGAAATCCAGACCTTCCTGGGCCGCGTCGATCTGCGTCTGAAGGTGATCGCGCGCGACATGACCCATTATCAACAGGTCTGGCGCACCCGCATCCTGCGCCTTCCCCATATCGCGGATATCGAGGCATTGATGCATGTCGCCACGATCAAGACTGCGACGGACCTGCCGATATGATCGACCTGGATGATACCGACCGGGCGATCCTGCGAGAACTTCGTCGCGATGCGGGGCAGGGGGCCGGGGCGCTGGGGCGTGCTGTCGGCCTGTCCCAGCCCGCCGCGTGGCGGCGGCTAAAACGCCTGAAGGCGGCGGGGGTGATCGCCCGCAAGCGGCTTGATCTGGATCTGGAAGCGCTTGGCCTTGGTGTCACTGTGTTCCTGGGCGTCAAACTGGCGCTGCGCGGGCGCACCGCGCTGGGCGATGTTGAACGCGCGCTAAGCGCAATTCCCGAGGTTCAGACCGTCGAACATGTCCTTGGCCTTTACGATTACCGTCTGCGCGTCGTGGCACGCGACATTGCGGATTTCGAACGTATCCTGCGCCGCCGCATCATGACCCTGCCGGGCGTCGGAGAGGTTGAGGCGAACGTGCTGCTGAGTGAAGAGCGGCTGACAGGGCCGATTGGGTAGGTTCTGGTCAGGAACCGCGCCTCCCTTCGCTCGGCGGCATCGCGATCTGACCGAAGCGCCTACAAGCCCCCCAGGCCCGCCCCGAAATTCAGCGCGCGACAACGGTTAGGCCGGTCCGCTCAGCCCCGCTATCGCCCGCTATTGCACGACACCCGCGACGCGGCGCAGGCGGGTTTCAAACGCCATCGAAATATGCGCCCGTAACGCTGCATCCGCCGCATCGCCATCCCCGGCCCTGATTGCGGCGACAATCGCCGCGTGTTCGTCCAGCGCCACCGCGCCGCGCCCTTCCACCGCCAGCGAGGTTGTCGCCATCAGCGCCATCGAGCGGTGCACAAGGTTCAGCTGTTGCACCAGATAGCGATTGTGCGAGGCCAGGTGCACCTGTTCGTGAAACCGTCGATTGGCACGCGCCAAAGCGTCGGGGTCGTTCAGTAAATGGCGGTCTTCTTCGACCAGACCGGCCAGAACGCGCACCTCTTCAACGGTGGCATGGCGGGCGGCAAGCCTTGCGGCCAGGGCCTCAAGCTCGGCACGCACGGCGTAAAGCTCGGCCATTTGGTTGTGATCCAGCGACGCCACGATCAGGCTGCGCCCGTCGCGCACCAGCAGGCTTTGGGTTTCCAGCCGCTGCAGGGCCTCACGGATCGGGGTGCGGGAAACCTCGAACCGGTCGGCCAGATCGCTTTCGACCAGCCGGTCGCCGGGGCGGAACGTGCCGGTGTCGATCGCAGCAAGGATCATTTCATAGGCGTCTTTGGGTGTCGGAGTGCGGGCCATTGCCGGACCTTTCAAAGCAGTGTCACGCCACCCTAGGCGGCGTGAACAGGGCGCGGCAAGACGCGCTCTTGTCGCGGCCCCGGCGCGGGGATAGCGTCCGGCCCATGCCAGCATCCGCCTTTGCACATGTCCGCCATTGGGTCTTTGACCTGGACAACACGCTTTATCCGCCCAGCGCGGCCCTGTTCGATCAGATCGAGGTCAGGATGATCGCCTATGTGATGCGTGAACTGGGCGTGGACCATGATCGCGCAAACCATCTGCGCGCCAGCTATTGGGCGCAGCACGGAACCACGCTGGCCGGGCTGATGGCGCATCACGATGTCGACCCGGTGCCCTATCTGGCCGAAGTGCACGACATTTCGTTTGACGACCTGACCCCCGACCCCGCGCTGGCCGACCGTATCGCAGCCCTGCCGGGTCGCCGCATCGTGTTCACCAACGGTGATGTCGCCTATGCGCAGAACGTGTTAGAGGCGCGCGGGTTGGGCGCGACCTTCGATGCCGTCTATGGCGTGGAAGAGACGGGGTTTATCCCCAAACCCGAAGCCCCCGCGTTCGAGGCTATCTTCGGCCTCGACGGGACCGATCCTGCCAGTGCTGCGATGTTCGAAGATGACCCGCGCAATCTGGCCGTGCCACATGCGCTGGGCATGCAATGCGTGCTGGTTGGCCAGGCCGAACCTGCCGACCACATCCACCATCAGACCACCGATCTGACGGATTTCCTGACCCGCGTGGCCCCGCCACCGGGCGGCGCGGGCGGCGGCGCGTAGGCGATGCAGCATTGCGATATTCTGATTGCCGGCGGTGGTCTGGCCGGGCTGATCGCGGCAGCGGCGCTGGCGGATCAGGGGTTCGAGGTTATTTTGGTCGATCCCGGCGCGGATGGGGCTGACGCTGGTGGAGACACTCGTTCAACCGCCTATCTGCGCCCGGCGCAGGCGCTGCTGGACGACATCGGACTTTGGGATCAGCTTGCACCCCTTGCGACTCCGTTGGCGCAGCTTTGTATCATCGACACCGCGGGCGATCCGCCGCGCGCAGTCGATAGCCGCACATTCCAGCCAGAGGCTGAGGGGCCATTCGGCTGGAACCTGCCCAACGCCAGCACGCGCAGAACCCTGTGCCGGGCGATCACGGATTTGCCAAACGCCTCATTGCGTTTTGGCACTGCGCTGCGCGGGTTTCTGGCGCGCGATGCCTCGGTCCGGGCAACGCTGGATACCGGAGAGCGGGTCGAGGCCCGGTTGCTGATCGGTGCAGACGGCTATGCGTCAGCCGTTCGCAAGGCCTGCGGGATCGAGGTTGCGACCACGCGCTATGGCCAGAAGGCGCTGGCCTTTGATGTAACCCATGATCTGGCGCATAGCGATATCTCGACCGAGGTTTACGCAAGTGGCGGGGCCTTTACGCTTGTCCCGCTGCCAGACCGGGATGGGCGACCCGCCTCGGCCGTAGTTTGGATGGAGGACGGCCCGCGCGCGCTTGATCTGGCTTCCTTGAAGGACGCAGCATTTTCAGCCGCAGCAACCGCCCGGTCGTGCGGGGTTTTGGGTGCGCTGCGGCTGGACAGCGCGCGCGCGGTGTTCCCGGTTGTCAGTCAGCGCGCGACCATGCTGACGGCGCGACGGGTGGCACTGATCGCCGAGGCTGCGCATGTCATTCCGCCAATCGGGGCACAAGGGCTGAATACGTCACTGAAAGATGTTGCAGCGCTGGTCGATCTGGCGAAAAGCGACCCGGATGCGCTTGGCAGTTCCGCGATGCTGGACCGCTATGAACGTGCCCGCATGGTCGACATTCGTGCCCGGATGGCGGCAATCGACGCCTACAATCGCATTTGCCGTTCAGGGGCGGGCTGGGTGCGGAAGGTGCGGGTCGGAGGACTGCGGCTGGTGCATGATCTGGTGCCGGTCCGGCGCGCGGTCATCCGGGCCGGACTTGGCGGATAGGCGACTTCAGCATACCCGATCAAACGCCGCTTCAAGCCGCGCCACGCTGGCGTCCACGTCTGCCAGCTTATCAAGCCCGAACAGGCCGATGCGGAAGGTCGAAAACCCCTCACCCTCACCCACCTGCAATGGGACACCTGCGGCGACCTGAAACCCTTCGGCAGCGAAGGCCCGGCCAGACTGAACCTCGGGGTCCGAGGTATAGCTGACCACAACGCCCGGCGCGCCAAAACCTTCGGCGGCGACAGACCGGACGCCGCGCGCGCTTAGCGCTGCGCGCACCCGGTTCCCCTGATCCCATTGCGCCGCTTTCAGTTCTTCAAAGCCAACCTCTGACGCTTCGACCATCGCATCGCGGAAGCCGCGCAGCGCGTCGGTGGGCATAGTGGCGTGATAGGCATGACCGCCGCCCTCGAACGCCTCCATGATCGACAACCATTTGCCCAGATCGGCCGAGAAGCTGGTTGATGCGCGCGCTTTCACCCGTTCGACGGCGGCCTGCGACAGCATCACCAACCCGGCGGCGGGCGATGCGGACCAGCCCTTTTGCGGGGCCGAGATCAGCACATCGACACCCAACGCTTTCATGTCGACCCAGACACAGCCCGACGCGATGCAATCCAGAACCAGAAGCGCGCCGACAGCGTGAGCTGCCGCCGCCACCTCTTTGATCCAGTCATCCGGCAGGATAATCCCTGACGAGGTTTCCACATGCGGCATGAACACGGCTGCGGGCCGAACCTCGGCGATCTTCGCGGCAACCTCGGCAGCGGGGGGCGGCGCGAAGGGCGCTGTCGCCTCATTCCCGGTGCGCCGCGCGGTCATCACATGTTCTTCCGACGGGATCGACCCGGCCTCAAAAATCTGGCTCCACCGGTAAGAGAACCAGCCGTTGCGCACGACCAGCACGGTTTCATCCGTGGCAATCTGGCGCGCGACCGCCTCCATCCCGTAGGTGCCGCCGCCGGGAACGATTGCCACCGCGTCAGCGTTATAGACCTGGCGCAGCATCCCCGAGATATCGCGTATGACGGTCTGGAACTGCGCGCTCATGTGGTTCAGCGACCGGTCGGTGAAGACGACCGAGTATTCCAGCAAGCCGTCAGGGTCGATGTCGTTGCGCAGGGCGGGCATGGCAGATCTCCGGTTTTGGTTTGCACCCGGTTAGCGGGAAGCGATGTGCCTGTCCATGCGGTCGATTTGCACCTTTTGCGATTGTGGGCAACTGCGCGGGGGCGGGGGGGGGCGAAGGCAAGCCGGACGCGCGACCGTCAAACCAGCGGTGTCGGATTAATGGGTCCTGACCCTAGGACGTCAGCGGAACGCCGGGCGCCAACAGGGAAGGATTGGCGGCAACCTCGATCAGGTTCACGCCGCCGCGCCCGCGGGCGGCTGCAAGCGCGTGTTGAAACGATGCCAGATCATCAACCTTTTCGGCATGTGCCGTGAACGAGCGGGCAAAGGCGCAGAAGTCGGGGTTGATGAGGTCGGTGCCCAAGACGCGGCCGGGAAATTCACGCTCCTGATGGGCACGGATGGTGCCATAGCGGGCGTTGTTGATCACGATGACGGTCAGGCGCAGGCCGTGGTGGCAGGCTGTTGCCATCTCTTGGCAGGTCATCATGAAACAGCCGTCGCCCGCAATCGCGAAGACTTCGCGTTCGGGCGTGGCGGTGGCAGCAGCGATGGCGGCTGGCAGACCATATCCCATCGAACCAGAGGTTGGTGCCAGTTGCGATCCGGGTTCGCGGAGCCGAAAGTAGCGGTGCAGCCAGCCGGCGTAATTGCCGGCACCGTTGCACAGGATCGCGTCGCGGGGCAGGTCGGCCGCCATATGGGCGAACATCGCTGCAAGGGCATCACCCGCGTCGGGTTTTCCATAGGCCTCGAACGCGCGCCGCAGCCCGTTGCGGCGCAGCTCGAAACGGTCGGGCGCAATCGGGGCCCACTCGGCCACGGCATTGCAGAAGCTTTCGGTGTCCGCGATCAGCGAGATCTCGGGCTCGAACACGCGGCCCGGTTCTTCTGCGGCGGGAAACACATGCGCCAGCGACTGGTGCGGCACGGGGGCATTCAGCAGCTTGTAGGCGCCGGTCGTGATCTCGCCCAGGCGGGGACCGATGGCGATCAGCAGGTCGCTTTCGGCCACGGCCATATCCAGAAACCCGGCCCTTCCGACGGCAAAGTGGCCGACATAGTTCGGATGATCGTTATTCATCAGCGCCTGGCAGCGGAACGATGCGGCGACCGGCAGGTTTTGCGCCTTGGCGAAGCGTTCCAGGCTTTCGATGCCGCGCGCCGTCCAGCTGCCACCGCCTGCGATGATCATCGGGCGTTGGGCGTCAGAAAGCCGGTCCCGTAGCGCCCCGAGCGTCTTTGGCGAAGGCTGAAATCGCGGCGGTTCGACCCGCCGTGGTGGCGTTGGCGCGGGCAGCATGTCGTAGAGCATGTCTTCAGGCAGCGCCAGAACGACCGGGCCGGGCCGCCCGGACATGGCCGTGCGATAAGCGCGGATCAGGTATTCCTGAATACGCGCCGGATCGTCGATCTGCGCCACCCATTTCGCCATCTGGCCAAACATGCGGCGATAGTCGATTTCCTGAAACGCCTCACGCTCGACCATGCTTCGGGCGACCTGGCCGATGAACAGGATCAGCGGCGTCGAATCCTGAAACGCGATGTGAAGGCCCGCACTGGCATTCGTCGCGCCGGGACCACGGGTAACCATGCAGATGCCGGGCCGCCCGGTCAGCTTGCCATAGGCATCGGCAGCCATCGCAGCACCGCCTTCCTGGCGGCAGGTGATGAATTCGATCTCGGAACCGCGCCCGTGCATGGCGTCCAGAACCGGAAGATAGCTTTCGCCTGGGACGCCGAACACATGGGAGCAGCCTTGCCCGACCAGAAGGTCAACAAGATGGTCGGCGGCGCGAATCTGGTTCGGTCTCATTCTGGCATCCTCGCCCTGTTTCCCAAGCCCCGGTTCGGGGTCCGTTCTGGCGCAACGCGCCGCCGGGGCCAATGGTTTTCTGGCGTTCACGGGCCCCCCC
>Ga0070726_10000445_pt1 | contig 51886 bp, 46 predicted proteins | sample tdAd471_FD_67275 | JGI IMG/M metagenome (GOLD analysis project Ga0070726, IMG submission 67275) | Marine sediment microbial communities from the Atlantic coast under amendment with organic carbon and nitrate - tdAd47.1 | ecosystem: Environmental > Aquatic > Marine > Coastal > Sediment | place...
TTGGCGAAGCCCTCCGGGCCGAAGAGGGTGAAGGTGGATCGACCGGACATGGACCGGGCACCACAGTTCACCACCGCCACGTTGAACACCCGCCGTTCCCGCACCGATCCCGACGACACGTGGGACGGGTCCGGAATGCCGTCATAGTCGGTGTCATCGGTGTTGCCCGGGGCCACCAGCGGATCACGACTGGGCAGGTAACTGTTGTCCAGTTCCCACTCGTACATCTCGAAGCGGGTCATGGTGGCATAGCCCGGGGGGCCCGCAGGAAAGGACGGCCCCCAGGCCTGCCAGGCGTGGTAGGTATTCCAGTAGGTGGTGCGATCCCAGTCACCGTTACCGAACCTGTCAGCAGGGGAGGCCCTGAAGGTGGCGTCGTTGGGGTAATCGATAACGTCCGGTGCCGGTGGGTTCGCAGCGTGGGAATTGGCGAAGCCCGGATTGTAGTACTGGTCGAAGCGCGTGTTGATAGCCCGCCGGGTGCGCTGGGTCATCTGTCCCGGTTCGGTGGTCAGTACCGGCGTGGTGCAGCCCAACGATCCTTCGTTGGCCAGGAAATCCGCCTGGGCATCGGCTCCGGTGGTGCCCAGCAGGGCCAGGAAGCCGACATCGCCGGGTACCCAGTTGCTGCCGGGGCCCTGGTCGGCCAGCAAGACCTGTTCGCCGGCATTCATCACGTCCTGGAATCGTTGACCGGCGCCTTCAAACGGGTTGCACATCATCAGCGGCGGGTAATCGCAGTACAGGTAGTTACGCCCGGCCACGGCCTGGGCCTGGAGGAAGCTCTGGGTATCGACATTGAGACCGAACATGCCCAGCACCGGCAGGAAAAACAGCGGAATGGAATAGGCGTCGCCATCCACCGACTGATCCATGGTCAGGCGCACGTAGTGGGAATCCACGTCGCCGGCCGCCGGCCAGCGGGTGACGCCGTTCTGCACCACGGCGGTCTGGGTGCAGAAGGTCGAGGTCACCGCGGAATCGGTGGGGTCGAAGGCGGAACTGATGGCGCAGAAAAACTCCGGAGTGGCCAGGTTGACGCCCAGCAGGTCGGCGACTTCGGCGAAGCCGCTCTCGTATTCCAGCACGTTGCGCGCCGCGGCCTCGGCCCTGGCCTGGGCCCCGACGTTACGGCTCAGCTCCGCCGCCGCGGCCAGGGCCGCCGCGTCCAGGGCGTTCTGCATCTGCGAGCGCAGCACGAACAGGCGGCCGACATCCAGGGCCAGCGCGCCGAAGCCCACCAGCACAACCATCAACACCGATGCGACAATTAAGTAGGCACCCCGTTGAGACTGCCGTGTTGTTTGCATGCTGCACTTCCCGTCGATCAGTTGCCGACATCCTGGATCAGGCTGCCGGTATCCGCCTGGTTGCTGCGCTCCCGCATACGCTGGACAGCCTGGGCGGCCCGCGGGCCGTCCAGGGAGTCGGACGCGTCCGGGCCGCCGGCATCGGGGTTCAGCGTCTGCAGAGCCACGTTGGCCCGCACGGCGTTGCCGAAATCCTCGTTCAGGTGGGCAGGCATTTCGCTCCGGCAGCCGGCCAGCAGCAATGTCTGTCCCACCACGAGACCGGTAAAAATCACTTGTTTCAACATGCTGCTCTCCTGTTAGAACTGGTGACCCTGGGCCCCGTCCAGGCCCTGGTCAGGGGCTGGCTGAGCGTCTTCCGGCGGTGGCGCCTCGGTCCTGCCCTGCAGAATCTGGTCGTAGGCGCTGGGTGCGCGAACGTTATCCGTGGGCAGGGCGATGGCGTTACCATCCACCGACGTCACCAGGCGTGGCGTCACCACGATAACCAGCTCGGTTTCTTCCTGGGTAAATTCATTGCTGCGGAACAGGGCGCCAAGGATCGGAATGGAACCCAGTCCGGGAAACTCGCTGACCAGGGTCTCGAAGTCACTCTGCAGCAGTCCGGCGATAGCAAAACTGTTGCCGTCACCCAGCTCGATGGAAGTGGATACCCGGCGGGTACGAATACCCGGTACGTTGGTTCCCAGGACGCTGGTTCCCGATGTTATGTCAAGATCCGACACTTCCGTGGTCAATTGAAGATTGATGCGATCAGACGACAAGACCGTGGGGATAAACTCCAGCCCGACACCGAACTCCCGGTACTGGATAGTGATGGCACCGGCAAAGGCGCCGCCCTGGGCCACCGGAATGGGAAATTCACCGCCGGCGAGAAAGCTCGCTTCCTGGCCGGACATGGCAACGATATTGGGTTCCGCCAGCACCTGTGCCGCGCCCTGTTGCACCAGGGCGGACAGGGCAAGATTCAGCGAATCGGAAATACTGGTATTGCTCAGAATCAGGCCGCCGAAGGCATTCTGCAGGGGCGCCCCGGTAATCAGGTCAAACCCGGTTTCCGAACCGGACCCGCCGATAATATCCGTGGCCACGCCCAGTTCCCGCAGCCGGCTGCGGTTGACCTCGGCGATACGCGCTTCCAGCATGACCTGCTGACCGCCGCCCACCTCAAGGAGATTGACCACCTCGGCGCCGTCCAGAAACGTATCGGTCACCGCCAGCACGGCATCCTGGGCCATGGAGCTGGACACCTGGCCGCTGATCACCACCTGGCCGTTGGCCGAGGTGACCTGCACACCACCTTCGTCCGGCAGGATGTCATCCAGCTTGCGCCGGATCGCCACCAGGTCATAGCCCACCACCAGGTCCAGGATGGCAATGATACGATCGTTGGTGTCGCGGAAAGCCAGGTTGGTAATACCCGGTTGCCGGCCGACCACCAGGAACTGGTTTTCGTTCAGCAGGTTGACATCGGCCACGTTGGGATTGCCCACGATAACCTGGGACAGGGGCTGGTCGGACTGGATGATCTGGGACTTGCCCACCGGCAGGGCCAGCTCGTCGACCTGGTCACTGCCCTCCAGGCCCAGCGTATAGGACTGCTGCGCCTGCGCTGTCGCCCCACAAAGCAGCAGCAGGACGACCAAACCGCTGCGACCTGCAGCCAGAGATTTAAGTAAAGTCGCTAACATGTGCGTCTCCTCGGAGCGGGATCAGTTTTGCCCGGAATTGTTCGTTGCATCTATTTCGACGGTCTCATCGCGAATTTCCAGCCCCCGGATAACCTGCACCTCCCGCTGGTTGGGTGGCAACTGGCCGGCGGTGGTACCTCTTCCCGCGGCAGTCGACGTCGCGCGGGGTATGAAGTCTTCCGGGCCGTACTCCCAGAGATCGTCAAGGGCAATGGTGATCGATTCGTCTTCGGCGCGATCACCCTCGTTGCGCAGCAACAGGGTCAGGTCACCGACCCGCTGGGCCAGGGTCAGGGTTTTGGCCTCTTCCGGGTCTGCCAGCAGCGTCACCACGTTGACCACCACGGGTTCCTCGGTGGCTTCCGAGCTGACCTGGTCCACCCCCAGTACGATCATGTCCTGCAGCAGGGTCCTGGTAACCAGGTTGCCGTCGCGCCGACCGATAGTGGTGGTGTGCAGCACGTCGACATGATCGCCGGGCAGTACAAACCCACCGACACCGCGAACCTCGTTCACCGGAATTGACACGGCGCGGGCGCCGTCGGGAATTCGCGAGGTCAGGCCGCGCAGCGGCACCCCGGTGGACAGTTTTTCCGACATCACCACCTCACCGGCCCGCATGGGCACCAGCACGATGGGGATCTCGTTGGCCAGCACTTCGGCAACGGTCTGGTAAGCGCTGGTTGGAATTGCCTCCTCCGGCAACTCGACGACGCGTAGATGTATATCCTGCAGCTCCAGGCCCACCGACAGATCGGTTACGGCAACCACGGTGGGTACGCCGGTTTCCTGTGCCACGGTAGCCGGTTGGGTGGCTTGCTGGGTGACGATATTGTTGACCAGATAAGCAGCCAACGATCCCAGGACTATGGCTACGAGCAACAGGAGCAGTGCTCTGTATCGCATAACATTACCCCTTGATCCAGGTACCTTCCATGGCAGATTGAGAATGGTTCATTTTCATCGAGGTCGCTGTCAGTCCATCCTGGACGAGCTGCCACCCTTTGGTTTTTTCAGGTCCCTGACAACGACTCTGTTGCCATGGACCAGGTTCTGCCGTACCGGGCGAAGGGGGTTGGTTCAGGAATCAGCGGTATACCTGACCCGACTCACTACCGTCACCTTCACTTTCACTGCACCCTGACTGTGTGTCTGCATGTCCACCCTGCCCGGCTACCTTCTCAGGGGACTGCTGCCGTAGGCGTTGAGCCACCAGCGTAACTCTTATGATTGACAATCAGCTGATTGACCGCCATGTAATTGACAGCCCATCCCGATTGACCGCTATCAATGTCGAAAAACCAGGGCCCCGACTGCAAGCTGATCTCGCCCGGAGATGGTTCCCGGCATGCCTGGTGCAGGTCTTACCAGGCTTGCTTGCGTCAATCCCGGGAATGCAGGCACATCAACCTGCACATGATCTGCGCCGGCCTGATCGTTATCGCCCCGATGCTACCGGACTATCCTGTACCCGAAGGCCACGACATCAGGTCGCCGCAACGACACATCGTCGCCATGCCCCGGCGCACCGAGCCGGCCTGGCGAGAGCCCCTGGAGACTGCCGCTGTAACAGCGACAGTAATCAACGAGGCTTCCCACCGTGCCGACGCCGGATAACCGGCGACCGGCGCAACTGATCAGTTACCGGAGATAGCGTTATTCAGGGTCTGGTTGATCGTGGTGAATACACCGTTGATCTGCTGTCCCAGGATACCGACTACCACGATGACTGCCAGGGCGATGAGGGCGACCAGGATGGCGTATTCAACCAGGGACGCACCTTTTTCTTTTTTAGCTTTAAGGAAAGAGAGCAATTTCATTATTACGATTCCTACTGTTGGTTAGACGAGTTTCAAGCACCTCAACCCCGCCAGAGGGCCAGGAACTGGAAAATTTATAGCATAAACAATGTGTTTAATCGGCTACTTAATCTGATTATTTACATTATTCTTGACGTGGTTCACATTTTTCCGCGGGCCTTGGGCCGCATATCGGCGGTGCCACGAGATTACTGAGGCCAGGCTGGAGACCAGGCCCGGTGCCTGGGCAGGCCAATTCCCGAGTATTGTGTGGAAATTTTCCTACCCAGCTCGACTATTATTCTGCCGTGGTGGGATTTCCGCAAGGCCCATCTTCTATTATGCTGTCAAATAACCCGGAAAAACCCATAACGAGCCTGCCCCGGCTTTGATTGTGTATCGAATCCCGGTGTCCGGCAGACATGCGCCGCTGTGTCTGAGGGTATCGGTCAATCAGCCTGCGCCATTAATCCCGGGCAGGCAATCACCTGGAGACAGTTGTCACCTTTTCCAGGAACTACCGCAGCAGAACGGAGCCCATCATGCACACCGTAGGACGCTTTTACGGAATGTCCACTTTCCACCTGGCCGTTTTACTCAGCCTGGCTGTAGTCCTTTCCGCCTGCAGCAACACCTATAACCCGCTGGATGACTACGAGCAGCTGGAACCCGCCACCATCCTGGCCACACCTGACCCGGACCCGGCTTCCTACCCGACGGAACTGGTCAACCGTGGACACTACCTGGTGGGTCTATTGGGCTGCGGCAGCTGCCATACTGACGGGGCGCTGGTCGGCGCGCCGGTCCCCGGAAGGGCCCTGGCAGGATCATCGGTAGGTATCGCCTATTCCAATCCCCTGGCAACTGCCCGCCCCGGTGTGCTGTTTGCGTCCAACCTGACGCCGGACGAGGAGACCGGCATCGGCAGTCGGAGCCTGGCCGATCTGGTGAGAATGATCCGGCTGGGCGTCGATGAGCACGGCAGCCAGACCATTCCGGTCATGCCCTGGCCTGCCTACGTCAATATCGAGGAACAGGATGCCCGTGCCATTGCCATGTACCTCAAGAGCCTGCCCCCGGTCCGACACCAGGTACCGGACAACGTCCGTCCCGGGCAACGAACCGCCGCCCCCTTCGTTCACTTTGGGGTCTACCAGCGACGCAGCAGGTAAGTTCCGACGAAGATTACGTTTGAGCGGTGTCGGGGCGATGGCGTTATACTGGGGCGTGCCAAGGCGAGGCAACGACGGGTGGTGTCTCGGTTTGAAAATACGTTTCAGGCTTCACCCAGAACCACCGAATAAGATTTCAGACTGAGGCGCCACCCGACGACGGCAGAGGGCTCGGCCTGTCGGGGAACGGGCAGCGAAGAAAGTAAACCAGAATTGGAGAACATCCGGCAATGAGTGACACTGTATCCCGTGGGGCTGACGTGCTGTTTGAACCGTTTCAGTTCGGCGGCGTGACTTTACCCAACCGCATCATCATGGCACCGATGACGCGGAGCAAGTCCCCGGGTAATGTACCCGGTCCGGATGTCGCCGCCTACTACCGGCGTCGTGCCGCGGGAGGTGTCGGCCTGATTGTCACGGAAGGGACTCATCCCGGATTCCGTGGTGCCCATGGATACCCCGATGTCCCCAACTTCCATGGCGACGACGCCCTGGCGGGCTGGCAACGCGTCGTCGAGGAGGTCCATGATGCCGGGGGGCATATCATTCCCCAGATCTGGCATGTCGGCAGTATACGCCGCAAAGGTGTGGGACCTGACCCGGATGAAGCCATCATTGGACCATCGGCGGTTATGCATCCCTTTTACCAGACCCAGGACAGTCTCCCGGAAGGCGCCGGCATACCGGAAGCCATGACCCAGGCGGATATCGATGACTGCGTGGCCGCCTACGGACGGGCGGCACGTGATGCCCTGGACACGGGCTTCGACGGCGTCGAGATACATGGCGCCCACAGTTACCTCATCGACCAGTTTTTCTGGTCGGCCACGAACTGCCGGGAAGACCGGTATGGCGGCAACCTGGCACAGCGTACCCGTTTTGCCGTGGAAATTATCCAGGCCATGCGGGCCCAGGTGCCGGATAATTTTCCCATCGTGTTCCGCTTTTCCCAGTGGAAAAGCGGTGATTACCAGCACAGAATGGCTGCCACGCCGGAAGAACTGGAATCTTTCCTGGCGCCCCTGAGTGCTGCAGGTGTGGATATTTTTCACTGCAGTACCCGTCGCTTCGATGACCCGGAATTTGAAGGTTCCAGCCTGAACCTTGCCGGCTGGACGAAAAAGCTGACCGGTAAACCCTCCATTTCAGTAGGAAGTGTTGGCCTGGACAATGATTTCCTGCGCACGTTTGGCGGCCAGGAAACCAGCAATGCCGATATCCAGGCGCTGATCAGCAGAATGGAGCTTGGTGAATTCGACCTGATCGCCGTCGGCCGGGCACTGCTGGCAGACCCGGCGTGGGCGGACAAGATCCGACGGGGAAACCAGGAACAGATCGTCGAGTTTTCCCGAGACTTCCTGCAGAAGCTTGCCTGATGGCCGGCCGGTTGCTACGCCTGTTCAGAACCTCGTGGTGGAGCCTGGCAATCCTGTCCACCGGCTGCGGACTCCGGCCGGCCACAGGCGACCTGCCGCCGGGATTTGTCTTCCTCGGGGACGTGGACGGCTCAATTCAGCAGGACATCCGCTATTTCACCTCGAACAATTTCATCGGCCGGCCGGTGGCGGGTTACTTCGCACCACGATGCGTGCTCAGCCAGGCTGCGGCCGAGGCCCTGGTCGAGGCTCAGCGCCTGGCCCGGGTCCGCGGTCTGTCGCTGAAAGTCTACGATTGTTACCGGCCCCAGCGGGCCGTGAACGATTTTGTCAACTGGGCCGCAGATCCGGATGACACGCTGCTGCAGCACCGCTTTTACCCCGAGGTACCGAAGAGCGAGCTGTTTGCCCGTGGTTATATTGCCGAACAGTCCGGCCACAGTCGCGGCAGCACCGTGGACCTGACCCTGGTCCCGACAGGTTCCGCGCAACCGGTCATCGACCATTTTGCCAATCGCTACGATTGTCGCCGGTCACCGCCATTGCGCTACCCGGATAACAGCCTGGACATGGGCACCGGCTACGACTGTTTCGACCCGCTGTCGCACACCGACAACCCCGGGCTGAACAGCCAGGTGCTGGCCAACCGGCAGCTGTTGCGCAGCTTCATGGAAGCCGCCGGCTTCAGCAATTACCCGCAGGAGTGGTGGCACTACACGCTGGTGGAAGAGCCTTTTACCGATCGCTATTTCGATTTTCCAGTTGATGACCCGGGCCGGGTCAGGAGGTAGGCCCCGAATGCGTGCTGAGCTGATTTTCCTGCCCGTACTGCTGCAGATCCTGTTGACGCTTGGCATTTACGTGAGACTTGGCCAGGTAAAGGAGCAGGCGGTCAGGCGTGGCGAGGTGAATCAGCAGAGACGGGCGCTCCATGAAGATGCCTGGCCGGTGGAGGTATTGAAAGTCAATAACAATATCCGCAACCAGTTTGAAACACCGGTACTTTTTTACGTGCTGGTAATCTGCCTCTGGCTGCTGGACGGAGTCGGCATAGCCGCACTGCTGGCCGCATTCGCCTACGTTATATTGCGCCTTGGCCATGCCTGGGTACATCTTGGCACCAATGTTGTCAGGGTGCGCAAACGGCTGTTCCAGGCCAGTATTATCACCCTGTTCTTTCTGTGCGGCCTGACGCTTTTTGCTTTACTGCAAGGTAGCCGGTAACAGGACCGGGATAATCCATGGTTTCGGCAATATCCCCAGGGGCCGCGAAACAGTCAGAGTGATCGACGGGTCTAGTAACTACTCACTGGCAATTCACCTACACCGTCGCCGGCACCGGGAGACAGGAATACATGGCAACACTGGAGAAGGACCAGATAAAGGGCATTTTGTTCGACCTCGATGGCGTTCTGTACGTGGGCAACCAGGTGATCGAAGGGGCCGGGGATACACTGGCCTGGTTACAGGAACAGCATATCCCGTTCCGCTTCATTACCAATACTTCTACCCGCACGACGGCGGACGTGGCGAGGAAACTCCGCGGCATGGGTTTCGCCATAGACGCCAGCCATATTTTCAGCGCGGTCAGTGCCACCCGGGACTTTCTCGGACAACAGGGATCTCCGTCGGTACACCTGTTGATCCGGGAATCCGCCAGGGCCGAGTTTGACGAGTTTCCCCAGAATAGCGACAACCCGGACTACGTCGTCGTGGGCGACATCGGTGCCGCCTGGGATTACCAGTTGCTCAACCGCGTGTTCAATGAACTGATGAACGGTGCCGAGCTGGTGGCCATGCACATGAACAAGTACTGGCAAACGGAAAATGGCCTGCAGATGGATATCGGTGCATTTGTCGCCGGCCTGGAATTCGTGACCGGCAAGCATGCCAGGATCATTGGCAAGCCCACCGCGGATTTTTTCCTGCTGGCGGCGGAAAACCTTGGCCTGGCACCGGACCAGGTGCTGGTGGTGGGCGACGACATTGACAACGACGTGGGCGGTGCCCAGGCCGCCGGCCTGCAGGGCGTACTGGTCAAGACCGGTAAGTACCGGGCGGAACTGGCAAATCGCTCGGAAGTCTCACCGAACGCCCTCATCGACTCCGTTGCCGACCTGCCGGGTTTGCTGCAGCAGGACTGAACGGCAACCAGTTGGGACAGCATTGGCCCGGCCTCACCCACGACCACCGAACCAGGTTTCAAACTGAGCAGCCACTCTTTCCAGTACCTCTTAACCGTAAATCTTCCCCGGCACATCGTCCCTGTAACCCGACACGGATGCAACAGCCAAACAGCCATTGTCCCGGCACTGCGGGGCTTGAGCCTATTTTCACCAGACCGGGCCGGGCGGCGGGGTGGTCCGGGTCCTATTGCGCAGCAAGCCAGGCGTCATCCGATTCCTCGGTGATATCGGCAAACAGCGGAGACGACAGATAGCGCTCACCGGTATCCGGCAGCATCACCACGAATGTCTTGCCCCGGAGGGCTGACTCCGCCACCCTTAGCGCGGCAGCCATGGTACCGCCGGCGGAAATACCGCAGAAAATACCCTCCTCGGCGGCCAGTCGCCGGGCCATGGCAATGGACTCGTCATCTGACACCAGCACCAGCTCGTCGGCTACCGAGGGGTCCAGAACACCGGGCACGAAATCCGGTGTCCAGCCCTGAATCCTGTGAGGCTGCCACTCCCTGCCGGAAAGCAATGCCGCCGTCTCCGGTTCGACCACGATAATCCGGGTTTCCGGTCGGGCCTGTCGGATTGCCTTACCGGCACCGGTCATGGTGCCGCCGGTTCCCCAGCCGGTAACGAAAAAATCCAGGTCCCGATCACTGAAGTCCCGAATAATTTCCGGTCCGGTGGTGCGGAAGTGATAGGCAGGATTGGCAGGATTTTCAAACTGTCGTGCCAGGAACCAGCCGTGTTGTTCCGCCAGTTCCTCGGCCCGTTTAACCATGCCGGAGCCGCGTTCCGCTGCCGGTGTAAGAATCACCTTCGCGCCCAGTGCCTTCATGATTTTGCGCCGTTCGACGGAAAACGTCTCGACCATGGTGGCGACGAATGCATAGCCCTTGGCTGCACATACCATGGCCAGGGCAATACCGGTGTTACCCGAAGTCGCCTCCACGATCGTCTGCCCCGGCTGCAACAAGCCTTTCTCTTCCGCGTCCTCGATAATAGCGATGGCCAGCCTGTCTTTGACCGAACCCAGTGGGTTGAATGCCTCAAGCTTGGCATAGATGTGCTGACCCGCCGGTCCGATGCGCTGCAATTTCACCACCGGCGTATCGCCAATGGTCTGCAGAATACTGTCGTATATCATGATGCCTGGTCCTGTACTGCCTTAGCGGATTGGGGCCTGCATTATGTGGAACGCCCGCGGGACATTCAACCGAACTGATGCGAAAAGGTCCGATTCATCAACCAGTCAGGCGACCGGCGTTGTAGTCGGCGATGGCCTGGTCGATTTCATCCCGACTGTTCATAACGAACGGTCCATAATGAACAATTGGTTCATTAATGGGCTTTCCCGCCAGCAACAATGCGCGACTGCCGGCCTCCGGCCGCAACAGTACGCCACCGTCTCTTGAAAGCCTGGCGAGTTGCCTGGCGGCGATGGATGTGCTGTTTTTACCCACGTCGATTCGACCTTCGTAGACGTAAACAAGCACGGTGTGACCGTCAGGCACGTGGACCCGCAACTCGGTGGATTCCAGGGCGGCCAGGTCCAGTAATACCGGTTCGGTGGATCGGTCAGTCACCACCCCCTTGACCGGCTTTTCGTTAACGGGCAGGGAACCGGCGATGGCCCTGATTTCCACGCCGTCCAGGGAATACCGGGGAATCTCCACCGCGGGAATATCCCGGTAGTCGGCCGGTACCATCTTCTCCGTTGCCGGCAGGTTGAGCCAGAGCTGAAAACCACGCATCCGCCCTTCATCCTGCCGAGGCATTTCCGAGTGGATGACGCCAGCCCCCGCCGTCATCCACTGTACGTCACCGGAATCCAGCAGGCCAGTGTTGTCCATGTGGTCCCTGTGCTCCATCTTCCCTTCCAGCATGTAGGTAATCGTCTCAAACCCTCTATGGGGATGCGGAGGAAAGCCACCGATATAGTCAGCTGGTTCATTGGAGCCGAACTCATCCAGCATCAGAAAAGGGTCGAATCTCGCCAGGTTGTTGCCGCCGAAGACCCGTAACAGTCGCACCCCGTCGCCATCGGAGGCAGTTTGTGCCTGCAGCACTTCTTCCACTGCCCTAAAATCAGATGTCATTTTTATGGTCATGCCGCCACCTCCGCTTTTTCTGATTGCTGCAAATCCCTGGTCACTCTTGCTGCCACTGCATCCAGGTGTTTCTGGGCTGACTCAAGTGATTGCCTACGGGATTCCTCACCGAGATTGAGTCCGTCTGCCACCACCATTTCCACCCGGTCCAGTCCGAGGAAACCAAGCACGGTCTCCAGGTAGGGTCGCACATGATCTGACTCGCCGGGTTCGTGGCGGCCTCCCATGGTGGTGAAAACCACTACCTGCTTGCTGTCGAGCAGGCCCACGGCACCCTTTTCGGTATACTTGAAAGTAACCCCGGCCCGGGCGACATGATCGATCCAGGACTTGAGGGTCGCGGGAACGGTGAAGTTGTACATCGGGGCACCGATGACCAGCAGGTTCGCTGCCTGCAGTTCACTGACCAGCTGGTCCGCGTAGGCAACCAGCTCCCGTTGCGCCGGGGAGCGCTGGCTGGCCTCGCGCATCAACGCCTGCAACGTTTCGTGCTCAAATTGCGGCATGGTTTCCGTGGCGAAGTCCCGCTGCCGGATATGGGCCTGGGGGTCGGCGGCGGAGACCCGCTGGACGAACTGCTGGATGAGACCGTTGGAGACACTGTCCCGGCCAAGGATGCTGGTTTTTAAAACGAGTACGCTGGTCATGAATTTACTCCTTAAGGAACCTCTGATAAGTGATGGAAGTGCCCGACAGGCTCCGCCCGAAGGGGCTTACAGACAAGCTCACCGCCTTCGTTGCCCCGCCTTGACAGGCCGACGCATACCGGCGGCAGGGCGCCTCGTCGGTGAATTCGCCGGAAAGACAGAGCTTTTTCATCATTAATCAGAGATTCCTTGAACAGGTTGGTTGCGAACCATTGGCAATGGTTTTAAGCGACTATACATCTTATATTTCGATGTATGTTGCTAAATATTTGGGGTATAACATCTATATTTTAGATGTAATGGCAAACCATGAAGATTCCCCGAATCACCCTGGAACAGTGGCTGACCTTTAAAACCGTGGTGGACAGCGGTTCCTATGCACTTGCGGCGGAAGCCCTGCACAAGAGCCAGTCTTCGGTGAGCTATGCGGTAAGCCGTCTGAATGCCCAGCTGCCCCGCCCCGTCCTGACCCTGAATGGTCGAAAAGCAGCGCTGACCGCCGAGGGCGAAGTTCTGTATCGCCACGCCAGCCAACTGCTCAAGCAGGCCCGGGAGATGGAAGACATCGCCGGATCCATGGCCATGGAATTCGAAGCGGAAGTCACCGTGGCACTGGATGCCCTGTTGGAAATCAGCCGCCTGAACTGCTCCCTGGAAACGTTTTCTCAACGTTTCCCCCACACCCGTATCAGGATCCTGGAAACCAGCCTGTCGGGTACCCTGGAGGCCCTGCTGGAGGAGCGAGCGGACCTGGTAATCGGCGCGACCATACCCGTGGGATTTTCCGGTGAGCTGCTGACAACCATCAGCATGATACCCGTGGCCAGTCCGGATCATCCGCTGTTCAACCCGATGGCATCAGCCGCCCGGACAGATTCGCCGAAACCGTTCCAGGTGGACGAGGTGGAGCTGCGCAGCTATCGCCAGGTCGTATTACAGGACTCCGGACAGAAAGCCAGGCGCGACTCCGGCTGGCTGGAAGCCGAGCAGCGGTGGACGGTAAGCCATTTTTCCAGCAGCATCAGCGTCATCGGGGCCGGACTGGCCTTCGGATTTCTGCCACGCAACTGGATCGAAACCGAATTGCACCAAGGCAGCCTCCGCGAAATTCCACTTCGAGGCGGTTACAGCCGGCGCATCCCCCTCTACCTCATGATGGCTAATCGTAACCTCGCCGGACCGGCCACGCGGGCACTGGCGGACATCCTCAAACAGGACCTGACCGACAGATAGCCATTCAGCCTGTATTCATTACCGCGGATTAAACTGACCTGTGGAACCTCCCGTTGATGAGGGAAGTGCCCGACAGGGCCGGCCCATCGCGGCTTCCAGGCGAATTCACTGCCGTCGTTGCCTCGCTGTAATCGGCCTATGCATGCCGCGGCAGAGAGTCTCGACAGTGAGCTCACCTGAAAACCAGAGTAATTCCCTGTTCAAGCAGAGGTCCCTCAGTCAGAAGTCCCCTGGGTAGAAATGGATTTTCCAAAGCGCTCGGGGCCAGAGAAGGCAATCAACAGAAAAGGCAATCAACACAGGAGCGAGACATGAAACAACTGCTAGTCCTTGCGGGTCTGCTGAGCCTGCTGATGGCGTCCACCGCCAGCGCCGGCGAGCGCTACTGGCGTGGCAACAGCGGTTACCTGGGACTCACCTTAAGCAGCCACAACTATTTCCCGGGACCCTACCGGTACCGCGGCGGAGGATTCCACCGTGGCTGGTACGGTGGAGGATTTGGTCGCCAGTACCCACCGTTTGTCTCCTACCGTCGTTACGGTCGCCACCGGCTGGATTCCGGGGCGTTGCTGGGAGGGCTGGTCATCGGCTCGGTTATCGGTCAAAGTATTGCCTCGTCACGGTATGAGACCGGTTACGGCGCCCCCTACGGCCGCTACGCAAGGCCGGTACCGGTGCGCTCCGGGGTCAGGGTAATACGGCGCAGCAGCTACCGTGCTGCCAGCCAGCCGGCCCGACGGCTGTTACGGGACCTGGAGGGCCGCTGCTTCGAGATTACGCGAGCCGGCGCCGGTCGCGAAGTGCGTACCGAACTGGAGCCATCGGCCTGTAATTATTAATGAACATCTGATTAAGGCAGCAGAGGTTTCTTAAGAAACCTTTGCTTCCTTAAAGCATTGTGTGGTTCGAAGGGATGATTAACAGGCTGTTGAAATACGTCATGAGCGCAGCCAGGACGACGCTAAAGCTGTTGAAAAAGTGCAGTTTACCCAGTGTAGACGTGCATTTTGAGACAGTTTTCAATGAAGTATTGGCAAGTACACCAGTTTTACAACAGCCTGTTAAACCTTATTCCCGGCCTCTGCTGCTGGTGCTGTGCCTGATGCTTCACGCCTGTACCAGTTCCCCCACCGCGAGGCCGCAGATGGTCCTCTACTCCGACGATTACATGGCCTCCCAGGGCACCTCCGCTTACCGAGAAATGCAGGAAGAACTCCCAGTGGCCTACGACCAGCGCAGGCTGAACTACGTGCGCTGCGTTACCGGCCACATAGTCGCTGCGCTCAGCAGTGAGGAACGCGGCAATACTAGCTGGGAAGTGACGTTATTCGACAGTGATCAGGCCAACGCATTCGCCCTGCCCGGTGGCAAAATGGGAGTATTTACCGGATTGCTTGACGTGGCCACCAACCAGCACCAGCTGGCTGCCGTCATGGCCCACGAAGTGGGACATGTGCTGGCGCGCCACAGCAACGAACGAGCCAGCCAGGCCACGCTCCGCACCATCGGTCTGGTGGCGGCGCAGCAGGCCGGGGTTTCAGACCAGACCCTGCAACTCATCGATTACGGCACCAACCTGGGGCTGTTCCTGCCGTTCAATCGCACCCAGGAAAGCGAAGCGGACCAGCTCGGTATCATGCTGATGGCCCGGGCCGGTTTCGATCCCCAGGAGAGCATCAACCTCTGGGAAAACATGGCTGCCGCCGGCGGTGCCCGCCCGCCGGAATTCATGTCCACTCACCCCTCTCCCGGTACCCGTATCACCGATCTCAACAGCCTGCTCGACGAAGCCGAAACCCTCTGGCTGGCCGCCAGGAACCAGGGAATAATGCCGGACTGCGAAGTACCTGACTGATCCCGCCGGCGGCAGCGACTCACGGTTCGACCCGGCGACGGCCGAGCCAGAGAATCAGCAGGGCAGCAACGAACACCCCCACCGCCAGGGCAAACAGCTGACCGCCATCCCGTGTCCCCGATTCCTCGATCACCACACTGACGCCCAGTGGTGTGAACAGGTGGAAAAACAGCGCACCGGACATCACACCCAGGGCGACAAAGGCACCAACTCTCCGGGTGCGCGGCATCAGCAGCAGGCTGGCCGCTATCAGCTCCACGGTGCCCACGGCATAGCCACCCAACGCGGCGAAGCCGTCAGCCAGGGTAACAGGCAGGCCGATATCCGCCAGCCAGTTGCCGATAGTGGTGAATATGTAGCGGGTTTCAAACGAATTGCTGAATTTGAAGAACAGGGACTGCACGAAAACAACGGCGATAAAAATCGCCAGTATCCACAGCAGGTAGTCAACCGGGGTTCTGCGTTGCATGGCATTCCTCTCCTGTGCCTGAGCACTCTGGTGTCCTGTCGGGCAAACACGTCTTCCGGAATCAACGGTTACTAACAGGCGGTTGAAAAACGTCATGAGCGCAGCCGGAACGAGGCGAAAACTGTCGAAAAAGCGCAGTTTACCCAGTGTAAATGAGCGTTTTGAGACAGTTTTCAACGAAGTATTGGCAAGCGCAATAGTTTTTCAACAGCCTGCTAAAATGACCGATGAATCCGCGAAAGTACACAATTTCCCCTGGCCTCACCCATAACCACCGAACAGAATTTCAAACTGAGACACCACCGGGCAGCACGATAACTTGAAATTCACTATATATAGGGGTATCTTCTCAGCTTCTGTACCAGATGGGGGAAGGTTTCCGGGCTATCCGGGAATTGCCATTCCCGGCGGTACAAATTGCTCCTTAAGGAACCGCTGATTTATCAGAAGTTCCTTTAATAATCCTGCCCTCCAGGATCACCGAAGCTCACTCATGGAGGGCAGGATTATTTTTTCCGGCCTGTCTGCCTGATCCACGCCCCGCATGCACGCTATGGGTATGCTGCAGCCCTTCACCAGGAAAATCCGATGACGGAGCTCGAACAGAATCAGCCGCCTGAGCCGGTTACCGATACTGCACCTGTCAGCATTCCTGAAAAGCATTGTCTGAATTGTGGCGAGCCCCTGCGGGGCGACTTCTGCCATCACTGCGGCCAGCAGGACAAGGCCCTGAAGCGGTTTTTCCCGTCACTGGTGCTGGAGAGCCTGGAAGGCCTGTTTGCCCTGAACTCCCGGACCTGGCGTACACTCTGGTTGCTGTTTTCTTCCCCCGCCAGCCTGTCACGGGAATACCTGAAGGGTCGTCGGGCTCACTACCTGCCACCCATCCGGGTGTTTATCGTGTTTCTGCTGGCCGCATTGTTCACCATTTCCCTGGAACTGTTGCTGAATTCCATGGGTATAACCTTCGATGACTCCGTCGATGATACGGCCCTGGATCAAGACTATGCCGGCGCCGACGGGGGCGGCACTGATGCCGATTCCGGTTTTAATGCCGAGTTCGAACTGGAAAGCGATATCGAAGAACTGGAATCCGGGATACGGGAAGTGGTGGGCAGGTTACGCATTCCGTTTCTGTCCGAGGAGGACAATCAGCAGGTTGTTGTCCTGCTGCAGGACCGCATCGTCACCAACATTGCTGCCATTCAACAGGACCCCCGGGACTTTATCAATCAGTCACTGGAATACCTGCCGATCCTGTTGCTGGTAATGATGCCCATGCTGGCCCTGATTCAGCAACTGTTCTATGTCATGTCCGGCAGGTACTATATCGAACACCTGGTGCTCACCATTCACAATCATACGTTTCTGTTCCTGTGCTTCATACTTCTGTTTCTGCTGGATGTGGTTGCCTGGACCGGGATCTTCGTCCTGGCACCGGTGGCGGATATTCTTCACCAGGCACTGAACCTGTGGATCCTGGTTTATCTTTTTCTGAGCCTGCGCCGCTTCTTCGGCCAGGGCTACGCGCTGACTGCCGTGAAGTTCGTGCTGATATCATTGACTTACGGCGCCGTGTTTCTCAGCAGCGGATTGTTCCTGATACTGGTCAGTGCCCTGGTGTACTGAGGCGGAACGGGCCAGGCAGCCAGGGCTGTCCCCGGCTATCCGGCCCGGCCGTGTGTTCCGGCGGCTAAAGGGATTTTAGAAAGGCCAGCAGGCTTTCCTGCTGGGACGCATCCAGCTCCGAAAAAACCGGAGGCATCAGGGATTTTCCGTCGTCGGTAATGGACGCTACACGGTCCTTGAAGTAGGTTACCCAGCGCTGTCCGTCTGCGCTCTGGATTTGCACCGCCAACTCCGAGTCATTGCGATACCGACCTCGAACCACGGTGCCATCCGACTGCTCCACCACCTTGGCCTCGTAGCCGTCCACGATGGTAGCCGACGGCTCCCGCAGGGCTTGCAACAATCCGTCTTCGCCCAGTCGGGAGGCCACGCCATCCAGGACAGGCCCCACGGAACCACCCTGGTCCCGGTAACTGTGGCAGTCAGCGCAGCCGGCGCTGCCGTTGAATAACTGTTCACCGGCCAGAACCAGCGGATCGTCGCTGGTTACCAATTCGTTTTCGGCGCTGGCCAGTCCGGTGCCTCCCTGCAGGACCCGAACGTAGCTGGCCACGTCGAAGATTTCCGTCTCACTGAATGACGAGCCCCAGGCTGCCATGCCTGTTCCGGAACGTCCATTCTCGATAACGGCAATCAGTTCGGCATCGCTGAGGTTCGTGGCGCTGCCGTCGGTCAGGGGTTTGCCCATGGTCTGCCCTTCACCCAGGCCACCGTGGCAGACCTGACAATAGGCATCGTAAAGTTCCTGACCCTCGCCCACGCCGCCCAGGGCACTGGCTGGGCCCATAAAAATACCCAGTGCTGCTATCAGCTTCAAACAGTCATTGATTTCCATCATTCTCTTGAACATAACAACCTTTCTAAATGCCTGTATCAATCGCAGGGAAACCGGTCAGCCGGATTACAGGCTGAACAGAATATAGTTACCCGGTGAAATTCCGGTGGCCACACCCTCCCGGGTTACCGGGTCCCGGGTTCCGGACGCAATACCTATGTATTGCCTGCCATCGATGGTGAAGCTTGTCGGTGGCGCGTAAATTCCGCTGCCGGTCTGAAACTTCCACAGAACCTCTCCGGTTTCGTTATTGAACGCCCGCAGGTAGCCGTCGGCACCGCCCGCGAACACCAAGCCGCCGCCGGTGGCCAGCGTGCCGGACCAGTTGAAGGATCCCGGCAGTTCGTGCTGCCATTCAATCTCACCGGTACGAATGTTGTAGGCGACTACATGGCTGGCACCCTCGGGCTCGAATCTGGGTATGCCACCAAGGTCCATGGTGCCGGGTCGCCCTTCTCCTTCACGACGAATAAAGGTCGTGCCCCATTCGCTGGACGGGATGTAAATCATATGGGTGTCCGGACTGTAGGAAGCCGGTGGCCAGTTCTTGCCACCGTAAAGACCTGGAAACACCACTGTGCCGGCAGGGTCGTAGAGTTCCTCTTTCAGCACCGGTTTGCCGCTCTCGTCACGGTCTGCCCAGTTCACTCTTGTGTATTCGGCCGCATAAATGAAGTCGCCGGTTTCCCGATCCAGGGCATACACATGTCCATTTCTCGCAACCTGAACTACCAGCTTGCGCATTTCTCCATCTACCATTTCGTCGATCACCATGGGCTCACTGGTGGAATCGTGGTCGAATTCGTCTCTCGGCGAAGTCTGAAAATACCAGCGCAGCTCGCCGGTATCGGCATCCAGGGCAACAACGGAATTGGAGTAAAGATTGTCACCTGACCTGACGTTGTTGTTGATATCCGGCCAGGGATTACCGGTACCCCAGAATACAAAATCAGTTTCAGGATCGTACGTTCCAGTTACCCAGGTAGGCGCTCCACCGGTACGCCAGGAATCCCCCTCCCAGGTTTCATTACCGGGCTCGCCTGGCCCCGGAATGGTATAGAATCGCCAGCGACGTTCACCGGTATTGACATCATAGGCATCGATGTAGCCGCGAATCCCGAATTCACCACCACCCACGCCGATCAGGACCATGTCCTTGACGACCAGCGGCGCGCCGGTGATAGAGAAAGATTCGCGATGATCACCGACTTCGACATCCCACAACTGGATGCCGGTGGCCGCATCGAAGGCCATCAGGTGGGCATCAAGAGTACCCCAGTAAACCTTGTCTTCGTAGAGCGCAACGCCGCGATTGTGAGGTCCACAGCACAGGTCCACGTTGTCGAAATCATGGTCGTAGCGCCACAGCTCTTCACCGGTCAGGGGGTCCACCACGATCAGGTGGCTGTTGGCCGTGGTCAGGTACATGCGGCCGTCGTTGACCAGGGCGGTGACCTCGAAGGCTCCGCCGGTGACACCGGTCTGCTTGATCCAGACGGGCCTGAGGTCGGCCACCGTGTCACGATTAATCTGGTCGTCGGGCATGTAGCGCCAGGCACCGTAATTGCGGCCATAGGTTACCCAGCGATCGGTGTACTCCTGGGCGTTGTCGAGAACTTCTGCGGTGACATCCTCACCGCTGACGGGGCCTGAAATGAGCCCCAGGCACAATGCAGCCAGCACGCTGCCGACATGATAAGTTGCAGGTTTCAAGGTATTTCCCCCAAGTGTTGCTGTGTCCATTGGTTCAGGCCCGGCCTGTAAAGGAACAGACCGTCAAGCGCCGCGGGTCCATTCAGGTTCCCGGGTCCCGGGCGGGAGCGTAATTAAGCTATATATACCACGCCGAAGTCAAACCGGGGGCGGACCGGGCGGCGCAGAAAAACCGGGATTTGCGATGAATGGTGGTAATTCCCAGCAAATTGCGTAATACCGGTGTCCGTCATATCATCGCGGCTGTCCCGAAAACACGGCCCGGAACCAGGTGTCCGGATACCACCGGGCCCTGTCGACGCAAAGGGAACCGGTACCCGGTCATGACCCGCAGCCAGGGGCTGGATAATAAAGAGGAATGCCAATGATTATTTATGGTGTGGCACTGCTGTCCGCGTGCCTCGTAGTCGGTATGCTTGTCGGCGAATACCTTGGCGTACTGATCGGTGTGGAGGCCAATGTCGGCGGTGTGGGCATCGCCATGCTCCTGCTGGTAGTTGCCTGTAACACGGACCGCTTTAAGTCACTGTTCGAAGGGCTCTCCGGCGAAGGCATCAAGTTCTGGAGCGCCATGTACATTCCTATCGTGGTAGCCATGGCCGCCCGCCAGAACGTGGTGGCCGCCGTGGACGGAGGCCTGCTGGCGCTGGTCGCGGGCGTGGCCGCCGTGGTGGTCAGTTTTGCCCTGGTCCCGGTACTGAGTCGCATCGGTTCACCACCGGAACCGGTTGAACCGCCGGACGGAGGTGCGCCTTGATGGATGTCCTGGAAACTACTTTCGTCCGCAATGGCCTGGTGGTCGCCTTCGCCGTGGTGGGTATTACCGTGTGGCTGTCCTACCTGATATCCAACAGGCTGACCGCGGGCCGGATACACGGATCCGCCATCGCCATTACTCTCGGTCTGGTGGCCGCCTATTTCGGCGGCCTGGTTACCGGCGGGAATACCGGCGTGGCCGACATCACCTTGCTGGCCGGTGTCGGCGTCATGGGCGGCGGCATGTTCCGGGATTTCGCCATTGTCGCCACGGCCTTTGGCGTTCATCTCAGCGAGCTGAAAAAGGCCGGGCTGGCCGGCGTCGTCTCGATCTTCGCCGGCGTGGTGGTCTCGTTCGTGGTAGGTGCCGTGGTGGCCCTGCTGTTCGGTTACACCGACCCGGTGGCCATAACCACCATAGGTGCCGGTGCCGTCACCTATATCGTCGGTCCGGTAACCGGCGCGGCTATTGGCGCCAGCTCCGAACTCATTGCGTTGAGCGTGGCTGCCGGCCTGGTTAAATCCATCCTGGTCATGATCGGCACGCCAATGGTGGCGCGGCATATCGGGCTCGACAATCCCCAGTCCGCCATGGTGTTCGGCGGGCTGATGGGCACGACCAGCGGTGTTGCCGGCGGCCTGGCAGCCACGGACCCGAAGCTGGTGCCCTACGGAGCCATGACCGCAACGTTTTATACCGGGGTCGGCTGTCTGCTGGGACCGTCGGTGCTGTTTCTGTCGGTCAACGCCATTTTCTGAGCCGCCATCGGCCGCGGCCCGGCCTGGCGCCCAGCCCGGCGGTCAGCTGTGGCTGGCACGATACTGGCTGGGAGTCATGCCGAAACGGGCCTTGAATGCTGAATTGAACGATGACAGGGAGACGAAGCCGATATCCAGCGCGATGCTGGATATCGGGCTGTCTTCGGTTGACAGCCTTTCACTGGCTTCGGTCAGCCGATAGCTGTTAAGAAACTGATTGAAATTCTTGAACTCCAGCTCCTTGTTGATCATCCGGCGCAGGCGGTATTCCTGGATACCCAGTTCCTTCGCCAGGTCGGTAATGGTAAGACCATGCTGACTGTACAGTCGCTGATTCTCCATCGTGTCCAGAAGTCGGCGAAGATGCTGATCGTGCTGACGAATGCGTGGACTCATCGGCCCGTCGACACGCTTCGGCACTGCGGGTCTCGGGTCGCTGAGCAGTTTCAGCGTAGGATGACTGACCCGGAAAACACTGAGATTGAACACCAGGCCGAGGCAGAACACGTAGATGGCAAAGACGTAGGGCGGTACCGGGTTTCGCGTAAACAGGCTGATGCTGTCGAGAAACGGATCGGCGAACGCGAAAAACCCGTTGACACTGCGTATGGCCAGTAATATCCCCATGCTGACGACAAAGATCACGCGGAAACGCCGCCTTTCCTCGACCAGGTCGGCCTTGTATCCTCTGACGGCCAGATAGATGGCGATACAGGAGAAATAGAGCATGATCAGCTGGGGAATGACGTAGATCAACACAAACAGCAGCGTGCTGTTACTCAGGTCGGCGCTGTAAATCGGTACGCCGATGGCGCGGGCCAGGACGAAATAGACCACCGGAATCCAGATCAGGGGATTCAGTTTTTCATTGTCGGTAAACAGGCAGAAGGCCAGGTACCAGAGGACCAGCGGGGTCAGAGTGGCGGCGCGATAAAGCAGGTAGGTTACCCATCCGGATTCTGCCAGGATACTGAGGTCCGAAAGGATGTAACAGGTCAGGCAGAAGCCCAGCAGGCTGATAAGCCTGCCTTCCCGCCCTTCATTGTAGACAAGAAAGTAGGTACTGATGGTGATCAGCTGAGACGTAGCGAGAATAACAGCGATATCTGTCAGCGACATCGTAATCCACTGATCAACATGCGGGAGCCCGGGGTTCAGAATCAGGACAATAAGTGACTACCCCCGGGTTTGCAAGCCGGTGGCCCGGTTATCTGGCCTGCTGAAATACCCCTACGACGGGATGAATAGGATGACTATTTTCAGAATCCGGCATATTCTGTTCAGAATCTGCAAGACAATGACAGTCCAATTCTGTTCAAATAACCAGTCTTAGCCTTCCGGCCCAAGCAGAAACCGATAGCTGAGTCGCTGCAGGTATCCGAAAACAGGTCCCCGAAGATGGGGAAATGGATGAGGAAAAGCGTAAATTAGTAAATGAGTAAATGGGTAAATGGGTAAATGGGTAGCGGCTGCCAGTGAAAATCCGGCCCAAACTCATCTTTTTGTGAGTCGCTGATCGAGGAGAACAGCCTAATGAAAATCAAATTCCCGATACTATCCAGTCCGTCAACAACCGCAGCGGGATCCCTGCTGCAGGCGCTGATTTTCGGGCTCGCCGGGCTTGTCATGACAGGATCCAGCCTGGCACAACAGTCTTCCCAGGTAACCTTTCACCGGGATATCGAACCCATTCTGCAGCGCAGCTGTCAGAACTGCCACCGGGAAGGCGGTGTCGCCCCCATGCCCTTGGTCACCTATGAACAGGTCGCTCCGTTTGCCGGGTTGGTCGAATACAAGACTGCACTTCGAGACCGGGCCGGCGCCATGCCGCCCTGGTACGTCGAAAAGGACATCGGTATTCAGCAGTTCAAAAACGACCCTTCGCTGAGCGATGAGGAACTCGCGGCCATTTCAACCTGGGCCCGTACCGGCGCGCCGCGGGGGAATCCTGCCGAGGCCCCGGAACCCCTGGTTTTCGACGACAGCGTCAAGTGGACTCTGGGTGAGCCGGACCTGGTGGTAAATACCCAGGATTTCTTCATGGAAGCAGGTCGCCCTGACTGGTGGGGTGAACTGGCCCGCGTGCCCGTCGGCCTGACTGAAGACCGGTACGTGAAGTCGGTGGAGATCGTCGAGGTCAATGACGTGCCCAGCGCGGGTACCGGACGGGAGACTGTCGGTGGCCGCTATATCTTCCACCACATGATCTGGCGTACCGAGGTACATGACGAGGAAGGCAATCCTATCGACGGCGAATCGGTGGGCTGGCCCGTACACGAAGTAGGTCGTAATCCGGACATCTTCGACCCGGAAGCAGGTCGGCTGCTGCGGGCCGGTTCGGTGTTCGCCACCGACTCAGTGCACATGCATTCCAACGGGCGGGACACCACCGGTCACCTGGAAATCGGCTTCAGCTTCCATCCCCGCGACTACGAGCCCAAATTCGAGCGCACGTCTCTGGGCCTGGGTAACGGTGTCGACATCAGTATCGCCGGCAACGAAAAGGATCAGGAGCTCCATGCCTACACGGTGCTGCAGGATCACACCAAGCTGATCACCTTCGAGCCCCATCTCCACGCCCCCGGTGAACGCATGTGTATCGAAGCTATCTGGGGCTACACCGTGGAAACCCTGTCCTGCGTCGGCTACGACCACAACTGGGTCCGCGGTTACCCGTTCGAAGACGATTACGCACCGATCCTGCCCAAGGGTACGATCCTGCACATCATCGGCTACATGAACAACACCGAGAGCAATCCCAATGTTCCGGATCCACGCAACTGGCAGGGCTCCGGCAACCGCTCGGTCACCAACATGTTCATCGACCTGGGCATCCGGGTGAAGCTGACCGACGAGCAGTTTTTCGCCGAAATGCAAAAACGTCGGGAAAACCTGGACCTGGGACCCAACGATCACGTGATCGGTTGTCCGCTGTGCCTGGCTCCACTGGTAGCACCGGTGCCGGAAACCTCGGGTAACGAAAACGATCTGTCCGATGACGTGGCTTCCGCCAACTGAGACGTGTAAGGGAGAAAACGAGTTTCATGAGAAAGATAATTACAGGTACGTTGTGTCTCCTTCTGGCTGCTGGCCTGCTTAGCCAGGCCGGCTTCGCCCAGTTGAGCTACCGCAAGGGTCAGCACGTTGAACCGGCATACGAAGGCTGGCGGGAGAATGAAGACGGCAGCTTCAGCTTCATCTTCGGTTACTTTAACGAAAACTGGGAAGAACAGGTCAGCATCCCCATCGGTGAAGACAACTTCTTCACCCCGGGGGATGCGGATCGCGGACAACCGACCTATTTTCTGCCTCGTCGTAACCGCTTTACCTTCGAGGTGACGGTGCCGGCAGACTGGGATGACACCGAACTGGTGTGGACATTGACTTCACCAAACGGTGTATCCAGGAACGCCTATGCCACGTTGGCTCCGGACTACATGATCGATAACATCATCATCGCGTCCGAAACCGGCTCCCTCGGTGCCGGAACAAGCAGCCCGGAATCCCGGTCCAATGTTCCCCCGGTTGCCGAAATCATAGGCGACACGGTCCGTACCGCCACGGTGGGAATGCCCATCGTGATCCGTACCCGGGTAACCGACGACGGCATTCCCAGGCCGGGTCGGGTGGGCAGCAGCACGTCCTTTGAACCGGAGACCGCGGAAAAATGGCGGGAAGGCCTGTTACGACCACCGCGACGCTCCACCGTGGGCAAGGTTAACGGCCTGTTCCTGTCCTGGAACAAGTACCGGGGACCCGGCGAGGTAATGGTGGATCCACCCCAGGTGAAGCCCTGGGAGGACACCCGGGCCTCGGCCAACTCGCCCTGGGGAGCGCTGTGGAATCCACCGCCGATTCCCGAGGATGGCATTTACGAGGTCAGCGTGACATTTTCGGAGCCGGGAACCTACACGCTGTGGGCACGCGCCGATGATGGTGGCCTGTATACCGACAGCTATATTACCGTAAACGTGGCACCCTGACCGGCAGCAGGTCACCGGGAGTTCAATCCCCCGGGCCGCTTGCCTGGCACCACGGCAGTTAAAAAAAATCCGGCCCCAGGGGCCGGCTTTTTCGTTCTGCAGCTCACACCAGTGGGCAGAAAACCACAGAAGCCGCACCTGATCCTGATTCCGTTGAAAGGCAGAAACTGCCAGATTGACATCCCCGCCAGCTGCAATTCCTGTTGCTCCTGCCTGTTCCCACTGCAATCAGCCACCGGTTAACTTCCGCGTAGTGCACCGGGAAGCCGCCTACGGTACTGAGTCACAGCGTGCCAGCTCGCCCTTTAGCCGGGCTGGCACGCTTCCGGGCAATTCGGTAATATTGCCGCCACGTAATCAGGCTGCCTTTCGCTGACAGTTGTCGTCACTCTTCTCCCCGAAGCCATGCTGACTCCTGTGTAAAGGTCAGCTTGCCACGAAGAATCTTCTGACAGGATTTACTACATGACCAGACCAGTCACGCGCCGGGATTTTCTTTCTCTGCTGGGCGCCTATGGGGGCACATCGGCGGTGCTTCAGGCAGGCACGGCTCTCGGACTCATGCCTGCTGCCAGTCAGGCCACGGAACTGGCGCTGGCCAATGCCAGGCCCGGAGGGCGTAGAGTTGCCATCCTGGGATCGGGGCTATCGGGCCTGGCCGTGGCCTGGGAACTCACCCAGGCCGGCTACGACTGCACGGTACTGGAGGCTGCAAATCGCCCCGGTGGCCGGGTTTTTACCGTGCGCGCCGGTACCGTCATCGATGAGATAGGCAATCCCCAGCTTTGCCGGTTTGACGACGAACCCCACCTGTACTTCAACGCCGGCGCCGCCCGCATCCCCAGCACGCACAGCACTGTGCTGAAGTACTGCAGGGAACTGGGCGTCGAGCTGGAAATATTCGTCAATGAAAGCATGCGGGCCTGGGTACAGGATGACGGGTTCAATGGCGGCAAGCCCATTCGAAACGCCGATTTTCACACCAACATGCACGGCTTTCTCGCCGAGATGCTGGCCAAATCGTTGACCAATGGCGAACTTGACGAAGAATTCAGCGAAGAGGAAATGGAAACGCTGCTGGGCATGCTCCGCTACTTCGGTGACCTCAACGAAGACATGCTGTATGAAGGCAGCTACCGTGCCGGCTACGCCAGCGGTGGCTTTCTCGACCACGGCACCAAGCGGGATATCATCGCCCTCAGGGACCTGTTGCAAACCCGGCTGGCCGCCGGCCTGATGGTGACCACGGATGTCGGTACCGGCGCCGGTCCGGTGCTGATGCAGCCGGTTGGCGGCATGGACCGCATTCCCTACGCCTTCACCAGCCAGCTGGGTGATCGCGTTCGCTACGGCGCTGCTGTCAAGGCGGTCACAGTCAGGGACGACGGAGTGGACATCGCCTATGAGCGAAACGGCAGCCGCGAACTGCTGCAGGCGGATTATTGCTTCAATTGTATCCCCAGCCACCTGATGACCGGTATTCCCAACAACTTTCCGTCGGAATATACCCGGGCCCTGCAGTATATTCGTCGGGGCGAGGCTTACAAGGCGGCCTTTCAGGCCAGGGAACGATTCTGGGAAGACGAAGGCATCTATGCAGGAATCACCTGGGTCAACTCCCCGATTCGCCAGATCTGGTATCCGCCCCACGGTATTCACCGGCAGAAAGGCGTGATCCTGGCGGCCTACGATTTCGGTGGAGGCATGTACTACACCAAGATGACCCAGGAGCAGCGCATCGAGGAATTGCTGAAGCACGGTGAAAAAGTACACCCGAATTACCGCAACCTGGTTGAGCATCCCATAACCATTGCCTGGCACCGAATGAATCACATGCTGGGTTGTTCGGCCCGTTGGTCAAGAAATCGGGGTGGCTGGACCGCTGACGAAGAGGCCATGTATCACACGTTACAGCAACCCGTTAACGGGCGTCACTGGATGATAGGGGACCAGGTCAGTCAGCATTCCGCCTGGATGGAAAGTGCCTTTCAGTCTGCCCATTTTGCATTGTCGGACATGGATCAGCGAGTGAGGGCGGTATCGGCATGATGAAACTACTTATTATACTGGTTGTTCTCCTGTTTCCCGCAGTGGCCAGCGTCAATGCGCAGCAATCCGATGCACTGGCCGAGATCGACGACCGCTACTGCATGACCTGTCACGGCGCCGAGGGCCAGGGTAATATCGGTGTCCAGGCACCGCGTATTGCCGGCATGGAAGACTGGTACCTGCGCCGGCAGCTGCTGAATTTTCGCGCCGGCATTCGTGGCACCCATCCGGAAGACGAGCAGGGCCTGGCCATGCAGCCAATGGCCGCCAGACTGAGCGATGACAGCATAACCGACATTGTCCAATGGGTCGGCACCTTTGACTACCAGCCGGCGGATGTCACTATCAGCGGCGATACCAGTCGCGGTCGCACACTCTATCGCAGCTGTGAAACCTGCCACGGCGCCCAGGGCGGGGGAAACCAGGCTTTCGGGGCACCGGCCCTGGCGGGACAGAACGACTGGTACCTGGTCACACAGTTACAGAATTTCAAAGCGGGTTACCGGGGATCACATCCGGACGACAGCTTTGGCGCAATGATGATACCCATGGCGGCCGCGCTCAGGAATGAACAGGCTATCCTGGATGTCGTCAGCTACATCAACACGCTGGGTCGGCAGTGACAACTGCACACCGGCGGTGACACCTACAACAGGGAGAGCAGGAATGACAGGCAAACAATTATTGTCCAGGGTACTTATGCTGGCAATCCTGGGCAGCACGGCCATGGCCGTGAACGGCCAGGAGATTGAACGTAACGGCGAAGGACGCTATTTCTATAATTCCATTTTCATCCCCGCCGGCGCGGAAACACTGTACCTGAGTGGCACCGGTGCCAGCCCCATGGAAGACGGCAGCTGGGGTGATATGGAGCAACAGACCGTGGACACCTTCAACAAGTTCAAGAACACCCTGGAAAGCCAGGGCTGGTCGATGTCGGACATCGTCCAGGTCCGTGCTTTTGCCGTTGCCGGACCCGATGGTGAACTGGACTTCGCCGGCTTCAACCGGGGATACAGCCAGTTCTTCGGCACCGGGGAAAATCCGCAAAAACCCGTCCGTTCCTTCGTGCAGATTGCCGGTCTGGTGGTTGACGGCTGGCTCATCGAAATCGAAATCCGCGCGGCCCGCATGCCGGAGTGACTGACACTTTACACTGACCGGACCAGTGGTCCTTAACCGCAGCGACCGACAGAGTGTCTGTGTCGCTGCGGACCACGCCCCTCCGGCGTACCTTACTCGAAATAAACGCCATTGGCCCGGGCGATGGCCATGTAGTTTTCCTTGAATTCCGGTAACAGGTAACGTTGCTGAATCAGGCGATCGGTGGCAGCTTCGTACCTGGCCAGGTAGTCCTCGAACGAATTGTAAAGCCCGTTGATCGTTGCCCTCTGGTCTTCGGGGCGGGATTGACTGAACTGAAAAGGGACGTAACCACCTGCCAGGCGCGCCAGTTCCGTTGCGGCTCCGGTTCCCGGCGCCCGCAAATTCCACGGCGTAAACGTTGCCAGTGGCACCGCCGTCAGCGGTGGCAGCAGGGTACTGTGGGCGAAATCATTATTGTTACCGTCAACCGCCGGCACCAGTACACCATACAGTTCACTGGATGACCGGGGGTGTCTGCTGATGATTCTGGCAGTGAGCCAGCTTTCCCCGTAGTCCGCCCGGGCCACCCGGTAAATGTCCTTGGGATGATCGATTCCGGATATCGGGTTCCAGGCCTGTGGATTGATCTGTCCCGATGGCAGGTGGGAGGGAACCAGCGTGGCGTCCGCAATCCTGGGATAGCGACTGGGTGGAGGTTCGATGCCCTCGGCCAGCCATTGGTGCATGGCTACCTGCAGCGACTGACTGAACGGAGCCCACATGTTCGGATTCCGCGGCAGCCGGGTGGTGGTGGCGGGACGCACTATACCGTTACCGGAGCCATGCTGGGACCCACCGATGGTATAAAACCTGACATTGTCCGGAATTTCCGCATCCCTGGTGCCCAGGGGATCGGTATGGGGCAGAGAACCTCCGCGGACCCAGTACTCGTTGGAAGTCTGGATATGCATGATCCTGGGAACCGTGGCGGTTGCCATGGCGCGGCGCAGAATGCCATCCGTGCGCCCGCTAAACGGGTCGGTGGTCAGGCCATAGGTGAAAGGAAAAAAGTCGTTGGGGAACAGCTGGTTTTCATGCTGTCCATTGGTGCGCGTGGGCATGGCGAAGCGGTTGTTGAACATGCCGTAGCCGGCCCCGGCGATCACCGGAATAACACCGTCAAACACCTGGCCGCCAGCCAGGTCCCGGTTGAAACCGTCGTACAGGAACAGGCGCAACAGCCGGCCACTCTGGGAATTGCCCAGGGCGATGGTATGCCGGATTTCCGGCAGCCCCAGCTCCGCCAGTTGTGCTGCCAGCGCCGAGCCTGGTTCAGCACCCCGCCGCAGCAACGCCACGCTGTCACGGATGCCAGCCATGCCGGCACCCGCCAGTACCGGATTCCTGGCCTCGTAAACGAGTTCGTAAATGTGCCCGGGCTGCAGGCCGCCATCCACCTGGAGGGTAACGCGGGGCTGGTTCCGTCCCGTGGGCCAGGAAACATCAAGCCCGAACCGCGAGCGCTCGATGGGTATGCGGGCATCAAGCTGATTGACCCGGTGACTGAGGGTCGCCCCGGCCAGCCCGACTGCCGTCGGCTCGTAGGCCAGGTGACCGTCGCCGGCTATGTTCACGTTGTTGCTGTGTTGACCGACGATAATCTCGTAACGCAGATCTCCGGTGATGGGCTGTTCATCGTTCCCCACCAGCGGCGCATTCAACAACAGGCGGCCCTCCCCCTGCTCCAGTTCATTGATCCAGCCGGTAAGCAGGTAGGTAAATCCCCTGGCATACAGGGGATCGTCGGGGAAATCACCGGGGGCCCCCGAGGGTCTGCCGCGGTTGTTGACGATATACATCAGGGACCCGTTGGCGATATTGGCGGATGGCACCATAACCCGGAAATCCGCGGTAAACTCCACCAGCCCGGCCCCGTTCACGCGGGCATGCTGAATGTCGACAACCTGCTGATTGGCCGCATCGCCGGGATCGAGGGTGAATGTCATGACTCCGGTGATCACCTCGTAGTGAAAATCAACCTGATCGGATTGCAGGGTTTCGCGATGGGTGATTTCCAGGCGGGTGACTTCGGCGCTGGCGGCCATGCTGAAAATGGTAAACAACAGAACAATATAAGGGCGCGGGGAGCGGGAAAAGAGTCGGCTGATCATGGCTTGTCACCTGTGGCGGAGTCCTGCGTTGGTGAACGTCGGGATCCGATTTCTGGTTATTGTGGTGTTCGACGACATTAAGACAGAACCCTTTCCAGGTCAATGCAGGTGCCCCGGCTATCACGGCGGACTGTCCTCCGGCCCAGTAACGGCAGCCATTGCGCATGACAACACCGCTGGCCACACGTTACGGCTTCACCTGCGCCCGCTTCCCGCTGCCGTGGTTTGCGCCCTTACGACGTGGGTAACAATCGATTCCACCAGTATTGTCGACAGCTGATCCAGTTCGGCAGGCTCTACAGTCGGCGCGACCTGGAGCCGCTGTGAGTATTCGACAATACCGTTACTGGCGCGGATCATATTGATGTACAGGCTGGCGCCCGTCGCGGATTGCACAAGGACGCCATGAAACTGGTAGTCCACCGGTCCAGCCGGCCGATCAGCCAGTTTGTCCGATCCTTCTGCATAGAAATCAAACGGGTTGAGAGGCACAATCCGCAGGCTATCGACAGCGGACAACGACGTAATCAGGTTGGCGTACAAGCCCTGGGCGAACAGCGTGGTAGCCACACGGTCGTCATCGGCTAGTTGCAGCTGGATAGGATGTAACTCCAGGATCAGGAAACTGCGGCTGTCGGGGTTCCGCTGCAGGAGTGGAGCGAACAGGGACAGGCTGACCAGCATCAGCATCAGCATCAGCCCCACCACCAGATGTTGCGGATCCGAATAATGCCACCGGGCAACCAGTCCCTGACGTAATTTCGCCAGAACAGGCCAACGCCCCCTGGGTTCCGGCGCATTCGGCTCTACCAGCAGTTTGTAGCCACGCTTGGGAACCGTCTTGATAAAACGCTGGGCACGGACATTGTCTCCAAGCGCATTACGCAGTTCTGCTATGGCCTTATGCACGGCATGGTCTGAAGCCACCGGACTCCAGAATTCATCCAGCAGCTCATCACTGCTGACAATACGGTCCCCGTGTGTGGCGAGGTAAAGCAGCACATCGATACTGCGTGGCGTCACCTTGTTGCTTTCCCCGTCCCGCTGGATGGTACAGGCGTCAGTGTCCACCAAGCAGCCACCCAGATTGATCAAGCCATCAGGTCCACTATCACTCACACCCTGCACCAGAATCTATCCAGAAGAAAAGAAAAACAGTGGCAACTGCCCTGTTCTTGATCATTTCCGGGAAAAAAATGATTGTTGACGGGCAATTTTCACGATTCAGCTACCTGCTTGATATTGCTGCAAATCTAATGCCAGCAGGGATCTTCCTTTTTTCTCCGGAGCGAATAGTAGGTTTTTAGGAGGCGAAAAGGAGGACTAGTCCGGCGGGATTCAAAAATAATCCCAGCGTCGTCCAACGGCTTAGACCCACAGGCCGTGATTTGTCTTCCAATCCTATCAGCTGGCTAAAACCTGCCTACTCGGGAGTGAACCACATGCGCAAGAACGAACCATCAGTTTTCAAATTCACCACCCTGGCGCTTGCCATTGGCACGGCGCTGGGTACGAGTCCGCTGCTCCATGGGCAAAGCGCGGAGGAGTCCATCGAGGAAGTGGTTGTCACCGGTTCCCGTGGCCGCCCACGAACCGTAATCGATTCGCCGGTACCGGTGGATGTCTTCAGCGAGAGCGATATCGAAGCCGTGTCCTATACAGACACCAACAATATACTGCAGACACTTATCCCCAGTTATAACGTAACCCGTCAGGCCATTTCCGACGGCGGAACGATGATCCGTACGCCGACCCTGCGGGACCTGCCCACGGACAAGACACTGGTGCTGGTCAACTCCAAGCGTCGCCATCGTGCGGCACTGGTGTCTATCGGCGGATCCGGTACCCAGGGTCCGGACGTGGCAACGGTACCATCCGCCGCGTTGAAAAACGTTGAAGTATTGCGGGACGGTGCAGCAGCGCAGTACGGTTCCGACGCCATCGCCGGCGTGATCAACTTCATCCTCAAGGACAATCGTGATGGCGGCAGCCTGACCATCGACCAGGGACAGTTTTTCGAGGACGATGGCGACCAGACCACTATTCAGGGCAATATCGGCCTGCCTCTGGGTGAGACCGGATTTCTCAGCCTGTCCGGTGAATACTGGGAAGCCGATTACACCAGCCGCGGCAGTCAATATTGCGAGTCCTGGTTCTGTGTCGATCCTGCGTTGCCCGGCTACAACCCCGACGCCGATTACGCGCAATACGTGGACACACCTTCATTCCAGGAAGGCATTCGCAGTGCCTCCATCGGAGCCGGCGGTGGTGACGTCGTGCAGCCCTGGGGTCAGCCCGAGAACGAAGCCATTCGCCTGTTCTTCAATTCCGGTATTGATTTAGGCGCCGATGCCGAGCTGTACGCTTACGGGAACTATTCCGACAGCAGCACCAATGGCAATTTTTTCTATCGCTATCCCGAGAACGGCACTATCGAGGAGCTGCGAACTCCTGACGGCGGCATTTATACCCCGCTTTCCCGCTTTCCGGGTGGCTTTACCCCACAGTTCTTTGGCGATGTTACCGACTTTTCCCTGGCTACCGGAATCCGAGGCGAGTGGAACAACGGTTTAACCTATGATTTCAGCGCCCGCCACGGAGACAACAGCATAGACTATACGCTGAAGAACACCATCAATCCCTCCATGGGACCGGACTCTCCAACCTCGTTCCGACCCGGCGATCTGACCAACACCGAAACCCAGGTTCAGGCTGACCTGACTTACGAGTTTGATGCCGGTATGTCTTCACCCCTGCTGCTGGCTTTTGGCGCGTCCTGGATGGATGAATCCTACGAGATCGGCGGTGGCGGCGAGGACAGCTACCGCAACGGCCCCTATTCCCTGCCGGACCCATGGGGCTTCTGCAACGACGACGGTACTGAGACCGCCGCCGGCCTCTCGGTCATCGCCGGCGGCTCGACCCTGAACTGTGCCGATTCCGCCGATCCGGTCTTTACCGCGGTCGGTGTGGGTTCCAATGGTTTCCCGGGTTATTCCCCTGATTTTTCAGGAATCTACGAGCGTCAGTCCTACGGGCTGTATGCCGACCTCAGCGCGGATATCACCGACAACCTGTTTCTTCAGGCGGCAACCCGCTACGAGGACTATGACGATTTCGGCCAGGAGCTGGTGGGCAAGCTGGCCGGCAGGTATCGCTTCAACGATAACCTGGCACTGCGCGGTTCCGTCGGCACCGGATTTCGGGCACCGACCCCTGGCCAGCAGGGCACCACGAATGTCTCCACGAGGCTGCCGGACGGTTTCCCCATCGCTGTCGGTCTGTTCCCGGCTGGTGGCCCGGTAGCCGGCGCACTGGGTGCCTCGCCGCTGAAGCCCGAACTGTCAACCAATTACACGTTGGGCATCACGGGTTCTATCGCCGACCTGGATGTGACCCTGGACCTGTATCGCATTGACCTCGATGACCGCATGCAGGCGGTATCCACCCAGGATGTATCCACCGACCCGACTTCCGGTGCAGCCTACGACAACTACCTGGCCCTGGCCAATGCCGGTGTGGTTGGCGCCGAAACTATCGGTGGGGTCAACTGGTTCACCAACGCCTTCGACACGCGTAACCAGGGTGTCGACCTGGTGGCCACCCTGCCGGTGGACTGGGGTGACGCCGGCGTCACGCGGTTCCAGGTCTCGATGAACTATAACAAGGCCGAGTACACCTCCGAGGTGGGCCCACTGTTCAACATCGAAAGTCAGTACGATTTTGAAAACTTCGACCCGAATTTTCGCGGCGTCTTCACCGCGAATCACGCCATCGGGGATTTTACCATCATCGGTCGCCTGAACTGGTTTGGCGAGTCCACCAATTCCCAGCGCAGTAGCGGCACCCTGGATTTCCAGGACATCGACGATATCTACATGTTCGACCTGGAAGCCCAGTGGCAGATCAATGACATGTTCAGGATCTCCGCCGGTGGTAGAAACATCTTCGACGAATATCCGCCACGGGACACCATCAGTGACTATTGCTGTGGCCGGGTTTACTCATCGGGAACGGTAGTCCCCTGGCAGGGAGGATACTACTTCGCCAGGCTGACCGCCGACTTCAACTAGCAACTGGCTTTAATAAAAGGTAACGGGTTACCTGATCAACCTTCCCAGGGATGAGAAGGCTGATCTTTTTCACCGGCAACGCCTTCGACCTGCAGGGGCTTACCCGGGGCACCCATCATGACTACTGGCTGACAGAATTAACAGGACACTAAATGAAGAAGTCTATTTCCCGCCGCGAACTGCTTACCCTGCTGGCTGCCACCGGCGCCAGCGGTGCCGTGCTCAATGCCAGTGCAGCGTTGAACCTGATCCCGGATACCCAGATCACGTCGCCACGGATTCCCCTGGCAGACCCGTCCAGACCACCCCGCATAGTCGTTCTGGGGTCGGGTATTTCGGGTCTGACCGCCGCCTATGAGCTTGATAAGGCGGGTTACGAGGTAATGGTGCTGGAAGCGGCCCCCAGGGCCGGCGGTCGCTGCATGACGGTCCGGTCCGGCGACCTCATCGACGAGGTTGGCAATCCACAGGTCTGTGAATTCGACGACGAACCTCACCTGTACTTCAATGCAGGTCCGGCACGCATACCCAGCACCCACCGCAACCTGCTCAACTACTGCAAGGAACTGGGCGTGGAGCTGGAAACTTTTATCAATGAAAACAAGCAATGTTATTTTCAGGACGATGCCATGTTCGGCGGCAAGCCGGTGAAAAACACGGCTTTCACCACCAGCGCCCGCGGCTTCATGGCGGAAATCATGGCCAAGTGTTTCGATAACCGACAACTGGAAGATCCCTTCGATCAGTGGGAAGTGGAGGCATTGATGAGTGCCGTCCGGGCTTTCGGGGACCTGAGCGAAGACGACCTCTTCCAGGGCAGCACCCGGGCCGGTTATGCCCACGGCGGTTTCCTCGAACATGGTGAACCCAAGGAGACCGTGGCGTTTCGTGAACTCCTTAAAAGCCGATTTCTGCGCAATGCATTGACGGCTAACGAAGGAGAAACCGGACCAATGCTGTTCCAGCCGGTGGGTGGCATGGACAATATCGTCAAGGGATTCACCCGCAAACTGGAAAACCGGATCTTTTATAACGTGCTTGTCAGTTCAGTAAAACTGGTAGACCAGGGTGTCAGCATTGTGTACGAGCATGACGGCACCAGGTACCGGCTGGAGGCTGACTACTGTTTCAATTGTATTCCCACCCATCTGATGGCAGGCATCGATAATAATTTCCCGGCGGACTACGTTGAAGCCATGCGTTATCCCCGTCGCGGTGAAGCCTACAAGTCCGCGTTCCAGACAGCCGAACGTTTCTGGGAGAAGGATGACATTTATGGCGGGATATCCTGGGTCAATGCCCCAATACGCCAGATCTGGTATCCCAGCCATGGTATGCACCGGCAGAAAGGTGTGATTCTTTCCGCTTATGATTTTGGAGGTGGTATGCATTTCACCCGGCTCAGCCAGGAACAGCGGATCGAAGCGGCCATCCGCCAGGGTGAAAAACTGCATGGCGACTACCGGCACCAGGTCGAAAAAGGTATCACCATTGCCTGGCACCGCATCAATCACATGCTGGGTTGCGCGGCCCGCTGGCAATCCGGTCGCCGGGGAATGACCAGGCAGGAGGAAAAACTGTTCCAGACTGCCAGGCGCCCGGCCGGTGGTCGTCACTATATTATAGGCGACCAGGTAACCAGCCATTCGGGCTGGCAGGAGAGCGCCATCCTCAGCGCCCACTGGGCCATAAACGACATGGTGGCCCGCCAGGCCAACGGCACGTCAGCCATGCCAGGTACGCCCCTGGCCCAAGTTTAACGGGAAACACATTGCAACCATGAACTCACTATCAAAATACTTAAGGGTGTTCAGTTATACCTCCGTGCTGGCGCTGCTAGTGCAGTCACCGACGCTACCGGCACAACAATTTGCCGAGCTGGATACCACTTATCAGAGCCTTGGCAACAAGGTGTGCGCAACCTGTCACGGCGCCTACGGGCGCGGCAATCCCGTGGTTGGAGCACCCAGCCTGGCGGGACTGGAGCCCTGGTACCTGCGCAGTCAATTGCGGAAATTCCGCGCCGGATGGCGCGGTGCCCAACGGGACTATATCCCGGCTTACGAGATGCGGGCAGCAGTCAGCAACATCAGCAATGCCGAAATTGAACTTCTGGTCAGGGAAATTACCAGCTGGCCGGATCCTGAACCGGAACCGTCGGTGACCGGAGATGCCGAATCCGGGCAACTGCTGTTCGCCGGTTGCGCGGCCTGTCATGGCACTGCCGGCACGGGCAACGAATCGCTTCAGGCACCGGCACTGGCCGGCCGTGATGACTGGTACCTGTATCGGCAGCTCAACCTGTTCAAATCAGGTTACCGTGGCGGCCACCCCGATGACATCTCCGGGAGCCAGATGCGAGCCTCAGCGCGTGTATTGGAGAACGATCAATTCATTATGGACGTACTCGCCTATATCAACGCACTAGAGAACCTCTGACTTTAAAATACCGGGTAATTCCGGGGAAATGCGATTGTCAGGCGGCAGGAAGCATCACTGGAATCGCCTGATTGACCGAGGAAAGCCTGATTCACCGAGGAAATGAGTATGGCTGAAGATTTGCAAAAACCAGGTAATACAACTGAACAACATGGTCGGCCCGGAGGACGGTGGTGGAGCAGCACATACCGCCAGCTTCCAGCTGACAATCACGCGTATTCTCCAGGCAGAATCCGGGTGTCAGCAATCACTGCGTTACTGCTCGGCCTGTCCATGACCTACGGCGTTTTCCCAACCGTATCGTCAGTCCTGGCCCAGGAAGCGACGCAACCCGGGGTACAGCTGCCGACAGACGGGGATAACCGAGGAGTCACCATAGAAAGGAAGGGGGAGGGCCGACACTTTTTTACCACAATCAGCATACCCCCCGGCGCTGAAACGCTGTACCTGAGTGGCACCGGCGCCTCTCCCCAGGCCGATGGTTCCTGGGGTACCATGGAAGAACAGACCATCAACACCTTCAACAAGTTCAAGGCCTCGCTGGAAGCCGAGGGCTGGTCAATGTCGGACATCGTCCAGGTACGGGCCTTTGCCGTTGCCGGAGAATACGGTCTGCTGGACTTTGACGGATTCAATCGGGGCTATCGACAGTTTTTCGGCACCGAGAAAAACCCGCAGAAGCCGGTACGTTCTTTTGTGCAGGTGGCTGACCTGGTGGTGGAAGGCTGGCTGGTGGAAATCGAGATCCGCGCCGCCAGAATGCCATAGCCGACAAATCCGGGATTCAATCCAGGACCTCACCAATTCCTTTTTTGGGCACCGGAAGCCGGACTCAGCTTCCGGTGCCTTCCCTGCCCCTCGCTTTCACACCGCCAAGCGGAACACACCTGCCTGCCTCCTCGCAGGTGAATGATGGTTTTGGGCGCTGCGACAATACTGGACAATCCGCGTTCCCACAGCTACCTTTGCCGCCTCAGCATAAGAATAATGAACTTGAACAGACCCGTTGCAGACAAAGTCGAAAAAGTGCTGGACACGCTGCGAGACCGGCTGTCCTACCAGGATGCCCTGCCTCAGTTGATCGGCCTTGGCATAGTCAGCGGACTGTTCGCATCGGCACTGGTCGTTGTCTTCCGGTTGATGGTGGAAACCCCGCTGTCGCTGTTGCCTGGCAATTCCCCGGAAAACTTTGAAGGCCTGTCGCCGTTGTGGCGCTTCCTGCTGCCGTTTCTCGGCGCCTTGCTGCTGGGGCTGGTGCTACTGGGTGTAAAGCGTCAGTACCACACCATAGGTGTCCTTCATGTTCTTGAACGGTTGCGCAATCACCAGGGCAGAATGCCCGTCGGCAACCTGCTGGTCCAGTTGTTTGGTGGCACCGTGGCCCTGGTCAGTGGCCAGAGTGTCGGCCGTGAAGGACCCGGCGTCCACCTGGGGGCCGCAATAGCCTCGTTGCTGGGACAGTGGTTCGATCTGCCCAATAACAGTATGCGGACCCTGATCGCCTGTGGCGCCGCTGCCGCCATAGCCGCCGCTTTCGATACGCCCATGGCCGGCGTGATATTTGCCATGGAAGTGATCCTGATGGAATACACCATTGTCGGCTTCATTCCGGTAATCGTCGCCTCCGTACTGGGATCGACCATCAGTCAACTGGTGTTCGGGACGCATACCCTGATTGTAGTACCTCCCCTGGAACTCGGCCTGCTATGGGAAATGCCTTACCTGGTATTTGCCGGCCTGCTGTACACCATTGCCGCGGTGTTCTACATCCGCCTGCATCTTTATGCGTCGCGCTGGCGGGACAGGTCCGTGTTGGGACGTTATCTTGTTATTGGACTGCTGACAGGCAGCGTTGCCGTTTTCGTACCGCAGATCCTCGGATCGGGATACGACACCCTCAATGCCGCAGTCGCAGGACAGCTCACCGTTCAGGTGCTGATTGCCATCGTAGTTGCCAAGCTGATTGTAACGGCCTCCGTTACCGGTCTGGGCATGATCGGTGGAGTTATCGGTCCGTTGCTGATCATCGGTGGTTGTCTCGGTGGCGTACTGGGCATAATCGGCAACAGCCTGGTACTGGAATCGTCCAGCCCCGGCTTTTATGTGATTCTTGGTATGGTGGCGATGATGGGCGCGGTGCTGAATGCCCCGCTGGCGGCCATGGTGACCATCCTGGAGCTGAGCAACAATCCCGCGATTATTTTCCCCAGTATGCTGATCGTTGTGGTTGCCTGTTTCGGTGTGCAGCAGCTGTTTAAAACCCAGGGGATTTTTGCCGAGCAGCTTCGTTCCCTCGGTCACGACAGCTACGAGAAACCGGCGCGACAGTTTCTCAGTCGTATCGGCGTGCGCAGCGCGATGAGCACATCACTGGAAGTCGTCCCCACCACAATAAGCCACAAAAGAGCCAGGAAGATCGTAGACGATGCGGCGATCTGGATCGTGATTGAACAGGACGACGGGGAACCGATTCTGATCAGCACGGCGGACCTGGCCAAGCACCTGGAAACCAGCGTTGCGGAAAACCCGGATGGTTCAAAGCCGGCAGGGGAAGAAGCTGGAATGGACAGCGTAGAACAGGACATCGACCTGACCAGGATTGCCGCGCGGGTTTTTGCCATGAAGACACTGGAATCCAAGTGCAACCTGTTCGAGGCGAATCGAGCCATACAGGCTGACGATGTCGAAGCCCTTTGCGTGATCAGAAGGTTCCGGAAAGGGTTTCGCGTAGTTGGTGTGCTGACCCGGGATGGTATAAAACAGATTTCTGGAATCTGAGGTCAAGGAACCATTACTGGCCCACAGTGCCAGATGCTTTTCGCCCTGCTGATCAATGCCCTCGAACGCAGCGGGCGATAGTCTGAACACCGGCACCCTGCCTGTGCTTGGATCTTCACTGTAGTTGGTGGAACAGCAGTGGTCAGGTGAAAATTTTCCGGGCCGGAATTACCCCGGTTCAGTGGGGGACGGAAAAATGGAATTCTCCAGGGTTCGGTGGGATACTGGCCGCTAAATCTGGCAACATCGCAGATTCTACCCAGGCCTTTTTCCGGGAAGGAATCCTGCCCATCTGTCCCGGAGAAACCATGCCCACGGTCTACGATCACTTTGCCGTTCTCAAGCCTGACCTCCTGCTGGATCAACTGAAAGTCAGCCCGGAAATATATCAGACACTGGATACGCGTTATAACGGGTTCGGCTCTCACACTCTTATTGCCGCCCATGAATTCGATTCCGACTGGCCAACCTGGGAAATACATCCGGCCGGCGACGAGATGGTCATTCTGCTATCCGGAGACATTGCGTTCGTGTTGCGCCAGGACTCCAGTGACAGGCTTATCAAACTGGAAAAGCCTGGCGCCTTCCTCATTGTACCAAGGAACACCTGGCACACAGCCAGGGTCGGGAAATCCGCCAACGTGCTGTTCATAACGCCGGGTGAAGGAACGCTGAATGAAACCTCTCCTCCGACCAGTGCCAGTGGCTGACCCTGACGGGACACCGGGAGGGGCGATGCCGGACACGGAAAAGATTGATAGCGACGTGTTAGAGCAGGCATTCAACCCGCAATAGGCACTTTTTTGTCAGGAAATTTACCTGCCTGTTGCAGTTACCGCTTGATTGTGTCAGTTTATTTTACAAAACGGGCGATAGGAAATTCTCGTACAATCCGTAAGGCATTGATAAAAAGGGAATTAATTTATATTCAACAGTTGGTTCGATTCTTGCAAATTATTTACGCATGAGTACGGTTATAACCAGGTAGCGGATGACGCTACCGTTGACGTGTCGGGTTATCACTGACAATGAAACCCGTACATGGCCACATGGAGCGGCCACATAATTCACAGGGAGACAGCAGTGATGAGTAACGGAGTATGGAACGTGATTAAATTTAACAAGCGGTCATTGAGCCTGCTGGCAGGAACGGCACTTATGCTGGTGCTGCCCCATGCCGGTGCCCTGCCCATTCTCGGCATGACTTTTTCGGTAGCCTCAGATCCCGGTGATCAGGGTGTCGGAACCCACTTCCACTCGGATACCGGATTTGATTTCTTTGGTCCGGGTTTTGCCGAGGTAGGCAGTTTCGAACAGGAGGAAGTCAGGGGATTATCAGAATTCGATCTTACCGGATTGGGCGGCAGCGCTGCCACCGTTCTCAGCTTCAATACCCAGGGATTCGGGTTGTTCTCCGGCTTGAACGATTTCGCTTTCGATGGTGATATCGACATCATCGCCTACGCCGGGAATAACCTGGAAAACACAGCCGATTACGAGATCGCGTCTGCAGCCACTATCGGCAGTTTCAACACGACCGGCCTGACAGTCGGCACCGCGTTCAACTTTGACGTAACCACTATTTACAACAATGCCATCACCAATGGCTGGACTTCGCTTGGGGTGAGGTTGTCAACGGAAGATACCAGTGACGATGGCGGTGCCTGGACTTTTGACAATTTTCAACTGGTTCCCGGTGCGACCCCCTCGGTTCCGGAGCCCGGTTCCTTTCTGCTCCTGCTGATCGGATTCGCCGGTCTGCTGTATTACCGCTCAAGAGCCGGACAGGGACTGGCCAGGATTGCGATCCCGCAGTAGCGGAACCAGCGCCACCAATACCGATCCCACCACCAGGATCAGCACCGCGAACACCGACAGGTAATTCAACCAGTCGGTGTTTTCGTATTCGGGATTGAAAAAGACCATGGTTTTCAATACCGCGATGGTGAAAAGCGGCGCCAGGGCCAGCACCGCACCAACTTTCGAGGCATGCCAGTGAGCCAGCGCCTCGGCAAAGGAGCCATAGGCCAGCAGGGTATTCAGGCAGCAGAACGCCGATCCCCCGTACCCGAATCCAGCGAGACAAGCGCGGCAGACGGCCACGCAGGGCAGGATAGAAACCGATGACCAGCGCTGCCGTCAGGACCGATACCAGACAATGGTAGCGGCATCCGTGGTGACAATTACCTCCTTCAGGGCAATTGGCAGTATCCCCCACAGCAGGGCAGTATTGAGGGAAAGTGCCAGGGCCTGTTCACACTAATTTGATTGATGAAAGCATTGATTTTTAGCTGGCAATTAGCTCCAATTGAATGCCATAAGAACGAGTAACAGGAGGCTCCCCGTGAAAACCGCTGAACTGTCCAAACGCCTGCACCAATACCTGGCTGTGCTGATCGGCTCGCTGCTGTTGAGCGCCACCGCCGGTGCCAACGACGGAAATCTGGCCTTTGTCGGTGCCACTATTGTCGATGGTACCGGCGCGGCACCCATCGAAAACGGTGTTATCGTCATCTCCGATGGCCGAATTCGGTCGGTGGGACCGGCCAGCGCCGTCGGCCTGCCGGATGATACCCGGGTTATTGATGTCAGTGGCCGCACCATCATTCCCGGGCTGATCAATGCCCACGGTCACGTGGGAGATACCCAGGGCCTGGAAACCGGATTTTACACGCGGGACAACCTGTTACGGCAGTTGTCACTGTACGGGCGTTACGGAGTCACCACCGTGGTCAGCCTCGGTGGCGACGAGGAAGAAGGCTTCGCGTTACGTGACGCCCAATTGCGTGCTGACCTCGATCGGGCCCGCCTGTTCGTGGCCGGTGCCGTCATCAGCGGCAATTCCCCCGCCGAAGTCAGAACCGCGGTGAACCGGGCCGCGGACCTTGGCGCAAATTTTATCAAGACCCGGGTGGATGACAATCTGGGCAGAACGCCAAAGCCCGGCAGGGAAATATTCTCGGCAATCATCGATCAGGCACATATCCGTCGGCTGCCGGTGGCGGTACACCTGTTCTACCTGGAGGATGCCAAGGCAGTACTGGATGCCGGCGGGGACATCATTGCCCACAGCATCCGGGATATGCCGGTGGACCAGCAGGTTATCGACATGATCCAGGCCAACGATGTCTGTTACATCCCTACGCTGACCCGGGAGATTTCCACCTTCATTTATGAAAGCGAGCCGGAATTTTTCTCCGATCCCTTTTTCCTGCAGGCAGCCGATCCCGATGTCCTGGAACAGCTGCGGTCACCGGAACGCCAGTCACGAATGCGCAACAGCAGCACGGCCCAGCAATACAAGGTTGCCCTGGAAGTGGCCATGGAAAATATCGGACTGCTTAATGCCGCCGGTGTCGATATCGCCATGGGAACGGACAGCGGTCCACCGGCACGGTTCCAGGGGTACTTCGAACACATGGAATTATGGCTGATGGTGGAAGCCGGCATGACTCCCATGGAAGCACTCAATGCCGCCACCGGAATCGCCGCCGACTGCATGAACCTCGATGATGTGGGCACGCTTGAACCGGGTAACTGGGGTGATCTGATCATCCTGACCGAAAATCCCCTGGAAGATATCGAGAATACGCGAAGTATCGAGTCGGTGTGGATTGCCGGCAACCGCGTACCGGCCAGCTGATTCGCCAGGTTGGCTTATCCTGGTGACAGACAGCCGGATTGCCCGGCAGTCTGTCACCATTGTCAGCAGAATACCGGGAACCCGGCACGGTCCTGTCTACCTGCCACTGTTTTCATAATAAACGACATTGCCGGTCCCGGTACCCACACCCACAATATCCGCGAACCCGTCGCCGTTCAGGTCATCTATAGCCAGTCCGGCCAAGCCGATGCCGCCTGCATCCAGATCGATGCGACGCCATTCCTCTTCCCGCGCGTCGAAGCGGTAAATAAACAGGCCATAGGGTTCGCTGCGGTGGCCGGCGATAATTTCGTCGGCGCCATCGTTATCCAGGTCGGCAACCAGCAGGGCGTGTCCGCCGGCGAACGTGTCGTCAATTGCCTGTCGCTGCCAGGTATCCGACGGATCGGTTCCAGCGGTGTACACCACCACTTCGTGCCCGTGCCAGGGCTCGATGGCGGCAACGAATCGTTCACCGGTGGCAAGCTCGCCCAGGTCCGCTTCGCTGGAGCCGGATTCCGGCCGCTGACCAGCATACCCGGCGCCTATACGGCGGCGGGATACCATCTGGCCCCCGATCCCCAGCTGGAGCAGCTGTACCCCCTGAAAGCTGGCTGTCAGGATATCCCTGCGGGCGTCGCCATTCCAATCCACAAGCATGAGACCGTGTGCCATCTGTAAACTGTCATCCAGCACCACCCCGGGCCAGGGTTCCCTGGTCGGAAAAGGGGGAATGGTATAGGCGGTGAATTCGGCTCCGACATCGAAAAGGGGTCCGGTAGCACCCTTACCGATAATGGGCAGAATAAGCAGTTCCATGTTGCCATCGCCATTGATGTCCCCCCACCTGACCCGGTGAGAGGCGGGTATTTCATCGATTAGATGCGATTGCCATTCCTGGTTCATGGTGGGATTCCCCGGGTTCTCAAACCACTGTACCAGGCCACCGTCGCTGGTGTTGTTCAGCGCGAATTCGCTGGCGAGCACCAGGTCCACGTCGCCGTCCTGATCAATATCATGGGGAGCGGTTGCGATAAGACGATCGGCCTGGGTGGTGATGGTATACCTTTGCCACCCGGGATTTTTATACCAGACGAAGTTACCCGGGTCGGTGGACAGGGCAACGATATCGTTGACGTCGTCACCGTCGATATCTGCAATTTCGACTCCGTACCCTCCGGGGAACGTGTCATCGACAGTACGCCTTGAAAAAGTGACAAAGCCACGCTGCGCGTCGGCAATCTGACAGGCGGTCAAAAAACCGCTGAACAGCACAACCAGTGTGAATCGGCCTGATAAATTGCGGGAATTGCGCTCGCATTGTCCCATGGATTCACTCTCCCATTGAGTTCATTACATCGATTTCCATAAGCGTACGGCGGGATCAGGACAACTTGATATGGGTGGAAAACCTGGCGCGGAGAAATTCCATCTGGTCGGCCAGCACATTATGGTTTGACAGGTAAAGAAACTCGTATTGGTTGGGCACAAAGGGAACGGCCAGCAGTTCCATACCGGATTCTTCGGGGTTACGGTCAGCCTTGCGATTGTTGCAGCGGCGACAGGAAGTGACAACGTTGGTCCAGAGGTCCCTGCCTCCCCGGGAAAGAGGTAAAACATGGTCCCGGGAAAGGTCACTGGTGGCAAAGGTGCCACCACAGTACAGGCACATGTTCTTGTCGCGGCGAAACAGGAACTTGTTTTCCAGTGGTGGATCGAAATCGTCCATGTGAACTTTTCCGTCACAGGCGACAATGCTGGGAAGCTTCAGGATTGTCTGAATTCCCAGACGATTGTAGCCCCCGCGAATTTCCAGCACGGTTTTTCCCAGCGACCAGATTACCTGTTCCTTGACAATCAGTGTCGCCGTTTCCTCACGGGTCAGCCAGGCCACTGGATGGCCTGCCTTGTTCAACCTCAGTATCTTCGCCGTTGCAGACATGGTATTGCCGCTCGTGTCGATACCGGAAAACCGGGGCGGGAATTGCGATGGTTTCCCTGGTAGTCACTATTATCGGCACATTGCGGGCACAGCAATGCCGCGTGCGCCGACCGCTAGTTTGCACGTTTTCCTGCATTTTTGCAGGTTCTTTTTAGCTTGATCTGACGAAAATACGGCAGCTGGCGGTAAATGGCTCCAAATTGGGCCACCTGACTTCCGGCGCGATGACTTTTCAGGCCCCGGGCTGACTCCTGCCGAGAAATACCACCACCAGGAAACTCATCACTGCCATGCTTGTTACCAGGAACAGGTCCAGCATCGTTACCTGCCGTGAATCACGGAAATCCCGGCTGATTCCGGGAATACTCCACAGGTCACCGCTTCCTGATCCCACCACCAGTTGCGCTTTCATCCCTTTTTCCATGTGCTGCGTCATGTCGCAATGGACCAGGTAGGTCTGGTTATCGCTGGGGACGATAAATGTGCCCGAGCGCGTCTCGCCGCCGGCAGCTTCAAGATGAAACATACCCTGGGGGTAAAGATACCGCGGCAGTCCGTGGAGCATCCACTGATGTCTCACTTCGTCCTCGTTGACCAGGGTGACGGTGACAAGACTGCAGGGCTCCACGCGGAATTCATGCTCGCTCATGCCAAACACCGTGCCGGGAAACTGTTCAGCCCAGCGCCGACCGACCGTCACCGTGAACTCGTGGCTTGCCGCTATCTCGTCACAGTCCCTGGGCAATTCCGTGGCATTGGCATTCATCACCATGCCGGTCTGGTCAAACTGCATTCCGGACATGGTCCGCGGATCATGCTCGATGTGGTCGCTTCCCTGTTGCACGCCGTTGTCCGGGGAGCCGGGCAGCTGGTCCTGGGCTACGGCATGGGGTATGGCCAGGCACAGCAACAGCAGCACGCTGCTGGCAGCGGTTATTCTCATCGTCAGGCTCACCTGTTCCCCCTCACCTGTTCCCCGGAGTGGCCTGGCGGCCGCTGAGCAGGCGGAACAGCGACATCAGGCTGGCGGCAAGCGCTCCGATGGCGACGCCCAGGACCAGCAACCTGAGGAACAGGCCCGTTGACAGCGATGTGCCTCGCTGTTCACCGGTGGTCTGTCGGCGGTAGTAGTCCGCCTGAAAGTATTGCGCCAGGTTTTCACCACTGGTCTGCGGCCAGCCATCGTCACCCAGAAACTCACGGTACACCACGGCTCCAAGATTACCGCCTGGTCCCAGACCGTTGTTGGTAACTCCTCTTTCCTGGTGATCATGCAGTAACCAGACACCGCTGCCGAAGGCATGCAGCCCGTCATTGGTGGTATCCAGTTCCAGGTCAGCGCGCTGGGCACTGGCCAGCCAGAACACGTCACGGGTCACCCGCGCGGCCGGCTGCAGCGCCACGCCGTCATAATGAGTGGCCGTAGTCTTGTGCCCGTGGGTATGAAATGCCAGACCGACGCTGCCGCCATTGAGAACCCTGAGTTTGACCAGCTGGTTCGGCTCGACGATAACCAGTGATTCCTGAAAGGTCAGCGGAAAGGCCCGGCCATTGAGCAGGTAATAGTCACTGGTCGAGGCTGTTATGTTATACGCCCTGTTTACCTGCCGTTCAATTTCATCGACATTGTTACTGAGCTGAATCCGGTTGTTCAATCCGGTATCCAGGTCCGAAAAATGCAGATCGTATTCTTCATCGTAGGTTTCGAGGGATGTCACCGACGGTGCGCGCACATGACCACCACCGATATTCAGAGTCTGCAGCCAGTTGTCTGGACGATTCTCCTCCACCACGAACATGCCCTGTAGGCCCATCATCACGTGCACCTGAACCTGCACGTGGCAGTGATAAAACATGGTACCGGGTTGCCGGGGCTGCAGTTCGTAGGTTCGCGCATTTCCCGGCTCGAGCGGTAGTTCGCTGGTAACGGGAACACCGTCATTGCCCTCGCCGGCGGCATCGAGAAAGGCGTGATCGACACCATGAAAATGGATGGTGTGCCCGAGATAATGGGTGTTTTCCAGGGTAATCTGGATCCGGTCTCCCTGTTCAACCCGAATAGTGGGTGACGGGGCCCGCAGCAGGTCCTTGGCCTGGTTGGACTCGAAATTGACGGTAGCCATGCCGAATGACTTGGGCGCGAAAGCCCACAGGCCGGGAGTGACCCCGGGCGCCACTTCGAAACTGGTTACGGGTTCGTCAGTATCCGGTGAACCGCCATTCAGCTCCACCACTTCAAGCCGCAGGTGAATTACGTCCGGGTCTCCGTCGCCGTCAAGGTCAGCCCCCTTGGTCACGGCATCCGGCGTAAGTCCCGCCGCCAGCAGGGTTTCCCGGGAAACATTGTTGGTTCCCCGCACGAAGGCAGCCACGGCATGGGGATTATCGGCCCGACAGGCCAGCGACTCCCGTACCGGCACTCCCTCTATCTGCAGCGCCTGCCTGCTGTTGCCAGGGTCCGGGGGACAGAGTTCAGCCGCCGGTGCAGATTGCACGGCTTCTGCCGACGCTTGCAACGGTGCCGATCCATCCCGGGTAAACCCCGCCTGAGTGTCTACCGGTTGCTGGTATGCGGGAGTGCCCAACCACCGGGCCATCCTGATCCGTATGGCATCGGAATACCAGTGGTCCGGCACCAGCAGGACCGTGATGACGCTGGCAATGACCAGCTGTAACCCGGCCACCAGCAAACCGGTCGTTCTGGAATTCATCAGGAAGCCTGGTCTCCTGTAGTCTTGCTGCGCCATTTTTCCCAGCCGCCACTTGACAGCCAGTACCCCAGCTGCAGCAACACCAGTAAACCGATGAACAATGGCAGCGTTCCCCATTCCATGCCGCCCACCTGGAAAAAGAAGACGGCATTGTAGTTTCGCTCACCATCCGGATGCCGGGCGGTTACCACCCCGATATAGGTCCCTTCTTCCTGAAAGCTATACTCGGCTGTGTAGTTTCCGTCGGACTGAATTACCGGCGGCTGGTAAAACACCGTGGCGGCCTCCAGGTCCTCGATTGCCTGAACATCTTCCCAGCGGGCGAACTCCCCGACGTCATTGATATCACGGATAATGCGAAAGTCCACGGGCATCTCCCGCAGGAAATCGTGCAGATACTCCATCACGAACACGCTTGCCGATACCTCCGGTATATCCTCGCAGAATTCTTCATTGGCACTGGTTTCCGGCTGATACACGGTAAAATGGGCGGTGAGGAAGCCGATATTGATCAGGCAGCGATCCTCTTCCAGCACTACGCCACCATGAGCCTGGGCGGATTGGTTTATCCACATGGATAGCAGCAACAGGGCTGTGAACACGGCACGGAGAGGGGAAAACGTCATAGTAACTGTCTGCACTGCCTGAGAAGTAGCCGCTACGGGAAGGCCGCCAACGTTACCACAATCCGGATCACAATGGGACGGCGGCAGCTACACTGGAACGGCACGGGAAAGCCCGCTTCCACCGGGCCGCTGCGCCGGCGCCGCGGGTTGGCGCCGTGGGTTGGCGAGAGTCGGTTCGGGCCTACCAGGGGATCTCGGCTCCGTCGTAATTGAAAAACCTGCCCGAGTCTGCCGGTGAAAGACCGTCAATGACGGACATCATGCCCGCAACACTGGTGGCTGTATCAATCAGCGCATTGGGCCCACCCATATCGGTCTGTACCCAGCCGGGATGAATCACTATCGCGGTCAACCCGTCATCCGCCAGGTCAGCAGCGAGGCTTTTCACCACCTGGTTAAGCGCTGTTTTCGAGCTACGATAGACGTAACTGCCTCCGCTCTGGTTGTCCGCGATCGACCCCATCTTGGAGGTGACGTATACCAGCCTGGTGTTTTCGCCACGTCGGAAGTTTTCAATCAGCTCCTGGGTCAACAGCAGTGGCGCCACCGTATTGACCTGGAATACCTGCAGCCACTCCGCTTCCGTTACCTTGCCAAACTGGGCAGCCCTTGGCCCGTAGATCCCCGCGTTGTTGATAAAGACATCGATTGCCTCATCGCCCAGTTCGTTGACAAAACCCGCCCGACTGTCGGCACTGGAGACATCCAGCTGCAGGACTCGCAGACGTGAAGCGTCCGCACCCAGCTCCCGGAGTTTCCCGGCGTTAGCCGGTTCACGACAGGTGGCGATGACCGAATGTCCCTGATCCAGGAAACGGGACACGAATTCCAGTCCGATACCCCGATTTGTGCCCGTAATTAATACGCTTGCCATGCTGCTATCCTTCAGTGGGCTCCAAGGAACCTCTGGTTAATTTGGGAAGTGCTCTAATCAGCCCCGTGATGCACCCGACCCTATCGCTCACCGCGGGCTTTCAGGAACTGTACCGCCCGATCGGGAAAATCCGTGAACAGGCCATCGACTCCGGCATCGAACAGGAACAGTTCCAGCATCTGCTCGAAATCATCGGCATAGCCGGGAATCTGCCCGGGGTCCAGCCTGAACGTGTAGGGGTGAACGTCAAGGCCATGTCGATGGGCCAGTTCGACCAGGCCGGTAGGTTTGACGTCGCCGGCCACGGACGATGACGGAATGATCATGCTTTTATCGGGACCCAGGCCATCGGCATAGCGTGCCACCTCCCCCATTCCCGCGGAATCCAGCATCCATTCATATTGCTCGCCGTTGCCCATCAGCTGAACCAGGCGCAGGGAAACACCGGCGGCCGGCATGACTTCCTCGTACAGGCGTTTAAGCTCCTCGAACTCGAAGGTCTGCACAAAGACCTTGTCTTCCTTGCTGGTGTAGCCGTATTCCTTGAGCACTGCAATCAGCGCGGTACTGAGATCCTTGCCCTCGTTGTGGTGAAACCCTGGCGACTTTACCTCGGGATAAATGCCCGCTTCCCGCCCGGTGGACCGGTTCAGGCCCTGGATCAGTTCGATTTCCTCTGCCAGCGTGTTGACCTGAAATCGGGACTTGCCCACCGGAAACCGGTTTTCATAGATCGCCCGGGTACCGTTGTCACTCCGCCGCACGCCTTCATGGACCTGCAACGTCCTGATTTCTGCAAGCGTGAAATCCACCACGTAATGCCTGCCGTCCCCCCGTGCCCTGCCGGGAAACCTTGTGGCGACATCGGTGGTGCGATCCAGAGTAATGTCATGCAGTACGATGAGATGATCGTCCCGGGTCATTACCACGTCCTGTTCGATATAGTCGGCACCCATGGCATAGGCCATGGATTTAGCTGCCAGCGTATGTTCCGGCAGGTAACCACTGGCGCCACGGTGGGCGACGACAAGTTTCTGCGCCACTGCGCCGCTGCCACAGCCAATCATCAATGCCACTCCCAGTACCTTGACTACGCTGAAATATGTATTCATTCATCCACCCTCCTGCCCTTCAGCCCTCGCCCGCCAGGCCGCTGCAAACGCCGTAGTTCAACATGGATTCCCAGGCAAGACAACAGCAAGTTCAGGGAACCTGGGGCAGCAGCAATGCCTGGATCTCTTCCAGCGACCCGCCATCCCTGATCTGCCAGGTATCGCGCTGCGACACCCCCGAGATGCGCAGTCGGGCTTCTTCCACGCGCTCCGCCGGCAGGGGATGGGAAAGCAGAAACGGCAGGGGAGTATCCTGGACCAGACTTGCTGCATGAAGCCGGGACAGAAGGGTCAGCTGTGAACGGGGATCGAACCCGGCCGCCAGCATGATCTCGAAAGCCATGCTGTCGGCATCCCTCTCGGCTTCCCGGGAATGCGAGGCGACATAGGCGGAAGATCCCACGTTGGCCGCAAAGTCCCCGGCCCCGGCCAGAAAGGGATTGCCGGTGATCAGCGCAATGGTAATGGCGGTGAGCTCCGCGGCAGTCCTGGTATTGCGAAACCGGTGATAGTGGTCCCTGATGTGACCGAGACGGACGTGGGCTATTTCGTGGGCCAGGATACTCGCCAGCTCCGCCGAGTTTCGGGAGGCGACAATAGCGCCGGTGGTCACGTAAATATTACCGCCGGCAATGGCAAAGGCATTCAGTGCATTGCTGTTGATCACCCTGAAACTGACCTGGTACCCGGAAGCCGGCGCGGCTGCCAGAAGTTCGCCGCCCAGCTGGTTCACGTAGCCGACCACCGGCCTGGCGGTGACCAGGCTTACCTGCTCGTTCAGTTGCGCCACCTGTTCGTCGCCCAGCTCTTTTTCCTGCTCCAGGGTCAGGGTGCCACAGGCACTGACCAGGCTCAGCAACAGCGGCC